>Ga0226835_1000182_pt1 | contig 106747 bp, 88 predicted proteins | sample LAC_MetaG_1_FD_163627 | JGI IMG/M metagenome (GOLD analysis project Ga0226835, IMG submission 163627) | Anaerobic ammonium oxidizing microbial communities from anammox membrane bioreactor (MBR) in UC Berkley, California, United States -... | ecosystem: Engineered > Bioreactor > Anaerobic >... | reverse complement strand
TTGTTCGCGTTCGTCCGCTTCCAGTTTGACAATGTACTTTTTCGCTGGCATGTCTGGTTCTCCTTGATTTGTTGCACCAGACTCTACCTTGTTTTATGCTTCATATCCACTAAGACTGAGTACTAGGGTGCAGAGAGACAATGCAGCAGTGCGCTGAACGGCGAACCACCGGCTCGCAGCCATCGCCAGAAACGAAGAAATCCCCTCCGAAACCCTGAACGCTGTTCAGGGACGAAGAGGACTCCGCGGTACCACCCTGGTTGATGGCATGTAGTTCGAACGGCGAGGCTCTGAGACAAAAAGTGGACCCAAAGGGGCTCGAACCCTTGACCTCCACAATGCCATTGTGGCGCTCTCCCAAGCTGAGCTATGGGCCCTTGATCGCGTGGTGTGCCATCCACTCACTATGCGTAACGGGCATCCCGGCGCAGCTTACTGAGTTTCGGCTGCGCAGCTCCCGGACGAGTTCGGCCTGGGCGCTCGTCGCTGCGCCGCGCCGGGTTCTCACCCTCCCCGGCTCTCTGCGACGATGGCCTACTGCTTCCGTTCAGCGCTGTTGGCACTATGTGCGGTGTTAACAGCGCACATTCTAGCGGCGGGCCGGGTGCTTGTCAAGGTCGGATCACGAAGCGAGCGCACAAAAGTTGAGGCGATTCGTCCGGTGCCGGGCAGGGCGCGCGCCTCGCAGGTTGTACGGCCAGCCGCCCCTCGTGCTGCCGCGCGGCCCAAATTTTGTCGAGCCTGATGAATTGTGCACGAAAGCATTGTGCAGAATCAGGTCTCTCGCTATTATTAGCAGTCTTGGAGCAAGTTTCGCTGTGAAGTATGCTGCTGTCCGTCAAGCCAGCGTTCGTCGGAACCTATATTTTGGTCGCAGCCGACGGCAGGAGAGGAGAGTGACTTTTGGCAGTCCTGATGGAGGTCAAAGACCTCACAACGCGATTCCACACAGACGAAGGGACCGTCTACGCCGTGAACGGCGTCTCGTACACGCTCCAGGAGGGGGAAACTCTGGGAGTGGTGGGCGAAAGCGGCTGCGGCAAGAGCGTGCACGCGCTCTCGATTATGGGCCTGATCCCCAAGCCGCCCGGTGAGATTCCCAAAGGCGAAGTGATCTTCCGGGGGCGCGACCTGCTCAAGCTGCCGCCGAGCAAGCAGCGGTTGGTGCGCGGGGCCGAGATCGCCATGGTGTTCCAGGACCCCATGACTTCGCTCAACCCGGTGCTGACCATTGGCCGCCAGATCACAGAGGCTTTGCGGCTGCACCTGGGCATGGACAACAACCAGGCGCGGGCGCGCGCGGCAGAACTGCTGACGATGGTGGGCATCCCCTCGGCCAAAGACCGTCTCGATGACTACCCGCACCAGTTCTCCGGCGGGATGCGCCAGCGCGCCATGATCGCGATGGGCCTGTCGTGCAACCCGCAGCTTCTCATCGCGGACGAGCCGACGACAGCTCTAGACGTGACCATCCAGGCCCAGATTCTTGACCTGGTGCGCCGTCTGCGGGACAAGATCGGCATGGCCATGATCTGGATTTCGCACGACCTGGGCGTCGTGGCGGGGCTGGCCGATAATGTGCAGGTGATGTACGCCGGGTATATTGTCGAGCGTGGGACTGCCAAAGAAGTCTACGGCGATCCCCGCCACCCCTACACGGTGGGCTTGCTCGGCTCGCTGCCGCGCCTGGATCGCAAGCGGGAGCGCCTGTTCTCCATTGAGGGGTCGCCGCCCGATATGCGTTTCCTGCCGAAGGGCTGCCCATTTGCGATGCGCTGCCCCTTCAAGATTGCCAAGTGTGACGAGGAAAATCCGACTCTGCAACCCGTCCCCGATGGCCAGTCTGACCACGTGATGGCGTGCTGGGTGGATGTGCGCAAGGAAAAGGAGCGCGGTTATGAGCGAAGCGAGGTCGTCTGAGACCTTGACCCAGCGTGCTGCCAGCCCGTCTTCCAGGGACGGAAAGCGCGTCCTGGTTCGGGTGCAGGGGCTGAAGAAACATTTCCCGATCAAATCGGGCATCGTCATCCAGCGCGAAGTCGCTTCGGTGAAGGCTGTGGACGGCGTCTCGTTCGATATTTATGAAGGCGAGACGCTGGGCCTCGTTGGCGAGAGCGGTTGTGGCAAGTCCACCACCGGGCGCACGATCCTCCAGCTTTACCATGCCACAGCAGGCAGCGTGAAGTTCGAGGGCGAAGAGCTGACCACGCTGAAGGGTGAAGCGCTGCGCAAGATGCGCCGTCGCATGCAGATGATCTTCCAGGACCCGTATGCGTCGCTGAACCCGCGCATGTCGGTCGGGCGTATTGTGGCCGAGCCGCTGGTGGTGCACAACATCGGCACCAAGAAAGAGCGCGAAGAGCGCGTCGCCGAGCTGCTGGAGCTGGTGGGGCTGAACCCGTACTTCGTGCGCCGCTATCCCCATGAGTTCTCCGGCGGGCAGCGCCAGCGCATCGGGCTGGCGCGCGCGCTGGCCCTCAGCCCCAGCTTCATCGTCGCCGACGAGCCGATCTCGGCGCTCGACGTGTCCATTCAGGCCCAGGTGGTCAACCTGCTGCAAAAGTTGCAGGAAGAGCTTGGCCTGACCTACCTGTTCATCGCCCACGACCTGAGCATGGTGCGCCACCTGTGCAACCGCGTGGCGGTCATGTACCTGGGCAAGATCGTTGAGATCGCCGAGAGCGAGGAGCTTTACACCAACCCGCTGCATCCCTACACCCAGGCGCTGCTCTCGGCAGTGCCGGTGCCGGACCCGGTGGTTGAGGAGAAGCGCCAGCGCATCATCCTGAAGGGTGACGTGCCCAGCCCGGTCAACCCGCCGAAGGGCTGCCATTTCAACACGCGCTGTCCAGTCTCCACGGGCATCTGTTATGAGGAAGACCCCGGGTTGATCGAAGCGCTGCCCGGTCACTGGGTGGCTTGCCATCGCGTGAACTAGGGGCCGCTGCGGCGGCGTGCTGGCGCGCATTTCCGGCGTACATGGCAGGGGCGGGTTCCGAAACCCGCCCCTCTTTTTGTCTGCTCCTTGATGAGACCCGCCTATATATGGCCTCTGGCCCCCCGAGAGCGCCGCCCCTGCGCCTCGCCTGGACAGCGCAAGCGCAGAGCGGGCGTAGGTTGTCGTTTCGAGGCGGGCCGTTACAATTGAGGGACTCTTGCGCGCGGGTCTCATCAGCCCGCTGTGCCGCGCTGTGACGAGGGACAGCCGCCATGTTCTACGGCAGAGTAGATGTCTATTGGCCCGATGGCCCGATCGAGAGCTATCGCCTCAACAAGGCAGTAGTGGCCGTGGGGCGCTCGTCGGGCAATGACCTTGTGCTCGATACGACCGGAATCTCGCGCTACCACCTCAAGCTGACTTTCAACGAATATCAGGCGCGGCTGGAAGACCTGGACTCGGCGAACGGCACCTATGTGGATAGCGTGCGGCTATCTCCGCACGAATCCTACGTGCTGCGCGGCGGGGAAGAGATTCAGATCGGCGGCGCGCGGCTGATTTACCATCCCCCTGCCGCCCTGGACAGCAGCGGGGCCGAAGAGATCACGCAGCGCGTTGTGCTGGCGCGCACGACCTATCGCGTGGCCCTGGAAGGCCCGGACATGGCCGTTGCGCCGGGCGCGCACGTCCAGGCGTTGCTCAAGATCGAGAATACCGGCGAGCAGGCTGATCGCTTTTTCATCGAGCTGGACGGCCTGCCCAAGACCTGGGTGCGCGTGGATCGGACCGAGATGGAGCTGGCGGCGGGCGAGATGGGCCAGGCGGTGGTCAGCTTCAAACCGCTGCGGCGCAGCGAGACGCGCCCCGAAGACTATCCTTTCGTCGTGCGCGTGCGGGCCAAGTCCACCCCCGCCGAAACGGTGGACGCGCCGGCGGTGCTGACCGTGCTGCCCTTCAGCGGGTTTGGCATGGCCCTGGGCAGCGAGCGCCTGCTGCACGGAGAGCAGCTCAAGGTTTTTCTGCACAACCAGGGCAACGCCCCGCTGCCCATTGATCTCAGCGGGGCGGACAAGGGCAATGCGCTGATCATCGAGCTGTCGGCGCCGCATGTGACGCTCCTGCCCGGCGAGCGGCAGACGGTGACCGGCACAGTTTATGGCTGGCGGCGGAAGTTGTTTGGCGCGTTGTCAGTGCGCGAGTTCGCCGTGATCGCACGCTCGCGCGACTCAGCGGGCTTCACGGCGTCAGTGCCGGGCAGCTTCGTAGAGCGCGGGATGCTGCCGGGCTGGCTGCCCGTTCTGCTGTTACCGCTGCTGGTCATTGGCGTGCTGGCGGCAGCTATGGTGGCGCTGTTGGTGCTGGATCGGGCTGGCGAGGAGACGCCCGTGCCTGCGTCACCCACGATCAGCGCCTATGCGCTCTCGGCGAACGAGATCATGCTGGGCGAGACCGTCACGGTGACCTGGACGGTGAGCGGCGCCAGGTCGCTGCTGCTGCGCGTCGTCGGGGCTGGCAGGGAGCAGCGCATCGCGCTGCCCGTTGACGTGTCTACCTACAACCTGACTCTGGAAGCGAGCGGGCGCTATACCGTCACGCTGGAAGCCCGGCGCGATGAGGAGAACGCGATCAGCGCAGCCGACGAAATCAGCGTGCGTCCGGCGATGTCGCTCACCGCCGAAGTGGTGGACGGCGGAGAGTTGGTGCGCCATGTCGTCCAGGAAGTGCAGCTCACCTGGACGGTCAACGGGGCGCAGCCCTACGAAGGCGGCTACATGATCTGGGCGACCAGCCCGGATGTGGCGGGTAACCTGCTGGCGGCCCCCATGCCCCTCAGCGGGCAGCAGCGCGTCCGCGTGACGCCCGGCGGCAACCAGGCGGAATGGCTGGTCACACTGTACGCCCAGGGGCATGACGGGACCAACACCAGCGTGACGCAGAAGGTGCCCATTGGCTCCCCGGTGTGCGAGCTGAGCGCCGCACAGACCACGGTGCGCAGCGGTCCCGGCGAGCACTACCCGGCGATCCGGGCCGTTCAGCCGTTGGACGGCCCGGCCCAGGGCGCGCTGTCCTATTCCCCGGTGGCGCGCGACCCTTCGGGGGCCTGGCTGCGGGTAGAGATAGATGCTGATGGGCGATTGGGCTGGGTGCCGCTGGCCGACTTCGCCTGCATGAATTTCGATCCGCAGCGCCTGGTGACGACGACGGACTATCCCGTGCTGCCCACGCCGACCGCAACGCCGACGCCCAGCCCCACGTATACACCATCACCATCGCCATCGCCGACGGCGCGGCTGGCGACTGCCACAGCCACAAGTTCGATTCTGCCGACTGTGCCCCCCAGCGCAACGGCGACTTCTGTGCGCGGCAGGTGAGCGCGACGGCTGCGTCCGGCGCGGGCCGGGAGATAGCCGCGTGGTGTGGGGCAGCTCGGCGGCGCAGGACGTCCCGCCCCCGCTGTGAGAGGCCCCGTGCGTGCGCGCGTTGAGAAAACAGGCTCCTGATCGCGTACAATTAGGAGTAGACGACTGACATCGCTGCGCTGATGTCTCCGGGCGGGGAGGGAACTTCTCAGCCCGACCCAGCGTCTTATCAGCGGCCCGTTGATGATCCGGGAGCTTCATGAGGAATACTTTGAGCCGCCCCCTGACCCTTCTGACTGTGCTGCTGGCGCTGCTGGCGCCGCTGCTGACCGCTTTCTCCCAGGAACGCCAGGCTGGCGCTGAGATCGATCTCGCGATCAGCGCCGGCTACGGCGGCTACTACCGGCGCGAGCAGTGGATGCCCCTGCGGGTGAGCGTGGCGAATCGTGGCGACGACTTCTCCGGCGTGATCCGTGTGCGCGGGGACAGCGCGAGTGGTATTGGCCAGACGGACTACCGCACCCCGCTGGAACTGCCGCGCGGCTCGCGCAAGCAGGTGTTCGTCTACCTCTCCCTGGAGACGTATTCGCGGGCGCTCAACGTGGAGCTGGTGGATCGCGCCGGGCAAGTTGTGGCTCGCCGCAGCGCCTCTTTGCGCATGGTCGGGCGCGAAGATTTGCTCTATATCGCGGTGACCGAATCACCGCTGGGCGCGGCGGACATGACCGCCCGGACGCCCGGCACCGGCGCGGCCTATCAGACAACCTGGCGCGTGGAGAACCTGCCAGCGATGGCTGAGGCCCTGCTGGGCGTGGACGTGCTGCTGGTGCACGACGCCGACACCGGGGCGCTGAGCGCCGAGCAGATCGCGGCCATCGAGGGGTGGGTGCTGGCGGGCGGGCACCTGATCGTGGCCGGGGGCGACGCCTGGCAGCGCACCACCGCCGGGTTGGGCGCGCTGCTGCCGGTCGAGCCGCGCGGCACCGTTGTGCTGGAGTCTCTTGCGGCGCTGGCCGGGTACCTGGGGCTGGCCGCCGACTCGCTGACCGCGCGCGCCATAGCCGTCACCGGCGCGCTCAAACCGGGCGCGCGGGCGCTGGTGGAGCAGGGCGACGTGCCGCTGCTGGCCCGTCACCAGGTGGGCGCTGGCATGGTGGACTTCCTGGCGGTCGAGCCGAACGCCGAGCCGCTGCGCTCGTGGAGCGGCAGGGGCGAGCTGTGGTACGCGCTGATCGCTTCGGCGGGGCAGCGGCCAAGCTGGTCGTCCGGCTTTCGCAACTGGACGACGGCCCGCGAGGCCACGCTGACTCTCTTCCACACTGTATTGCCGGGCTTCGGGCAGATGAGCCTGTTCCTGCTGGCCTATGTGGTGCTCATCGGCCCGGCGAACTACTTTGTGCTGCGCTGGCTGAACAGGCGCGAGTGGGCCTGGGTGACGATTCCGGGGCTGGTGCTGTTGTTCAGCGTGCTGGCTTACAACCTGGGCTTCAACCTGCGCGGCAGCGAGCCGACTGTCAACCGGCTGACTGTGGTGCGCGTCTGGCCGGGCGAGGAACAGGCGCAGGTGAAGGGGCTGATCGGCGTGCAGTCGTCGCGGCGCGGCACCTACGATCTGGTGGTGGAGCGCGGCTATGCGCTGCGCACGCTGCCGGAAGTGGGCCTGGGGCTGGATGTCGCCGCAACGCTCAACCAGGAGACGCGCTACAGCGCCAGCTCGGTGCTCATTGACGCCGGGACGGTTGCCAGCTTCGCGGTGGATGGCTTCACAACTGCGCCCCAGGTGGGCGGCGAGGCCACCTGGACGCTGGCCAGCGGGCTGGCCCCACGCATCACCGGCGCCGTGACCAACCAGAGCGGCGAAACGCTGCGCGACGCCGTGCTGCTGATCAAGGGCGAGTCGCGCTTCCTGGGCGATCTGGCTCCGGGCAGCACGACGACCTTCGACATAGCCATCGGCCCGCAGGACCCCGGCCCGCTGGTGCTGGGCAGCCCGTTGCCACAGCAAGCGCTATACACCAGGCCTTCCTGGCAATTCGCGCGCAGCGTGCCCGGTTGGTGCTTCGACTATCGCGGCCTTCCGCTGACGATGGCCGATGTCATGCGCGGCGAGCCGTTCGCCTGCGCCTCGACCGGCGTCTCAGAGCGCCAGCAGGAGATTCGGCGGCGCTACCGGCTGCTGGCCTCGCTGGCCGTAGATCACGATCTGAGCGGTGGGCGCGGCATGGGCGCTTATCTCTTCGCCTGGACGGACACGCCGCTGGTGGGCGTGGAGATGCCGGGCGTCTCGGCGAAATTCGAGGATACTACGCTGCTGATCGTCGAGCTGCCCGTCACCGTCGAGGCGGCGGGCGATGTCGTCGAGGTGCCGCCCAGCCTGACCACGTGGGCGCTGGCGGACACGGACGATCCCCGGACGCAGCTTGACATCACGCCGGACTCCTTTGACGTATATCCCGATATCTTCGCCGTCTTCCAGTTCATGCCTATGCCGGGGGCGCGGCTGAGCCGCGTGGACGCGCTGGATGTCTTGTTTGAGGGGCAGGGCGAGCTGCGCGTCGAGCTGTGGGACTGGGTTGCGCAGGACTGGGTTGAGGTGACGCTGGACGAGCAGTCTGCGACGACGACCATCGCTTCGGCGGCGCGTTTTGCCGGGCCGGAGAACGCGGTCAAGGTGCGCATCTCGCCGACGGGCGGTTTGGCCTACAATAACGTCAGATATGTGCGCGTTGTCTATCGCGGGCGGATGGATCGCTAGCCGGGCGCGGCAACTGAGGTGCAGGATATGGCAGCGGACGAGAACATCATCGAGACGCATGGCCTGGTCAAACGCTACGGCAAGCTCACTGCTGTGGACGACCTGTGGCTGACGGTGCCGCGCGGGGCGATCTATGGCTTTGTGGGGCCGAACGGCGCGGGCAAGACGACGACGATGCGCATCCTGACCACGCTGATCACCCCGACGGCGGGCGATGCCTACGTCGCCGGCTACTCGGTCACCGAGCGCCCGCGCGAAGTCCGCCGCGCCATTGGCTACATGCCCGATTTTTTCGGCGTCTACGATGACATGAAGGTGTGGGAATACCTGGATTTCTTCGCCGCCTGTTACGAGATTCCAGAGCGCGACCGGCCCGCCCTGATCAACGATCTGCTGGCGCTGGTAGACCTGTCTCATCGCCGCGATGATATGGTGGAGAAGCTGAGTCGCGGCATGAAGCAGCGGCTGAGCCTGGCCCGCACGCTGGCCCACGACCCGGAGGTGCTCATTCTCGACGAGCCGGCGTCGGGCCTCGATCCGCGCGCGCGCATCGAGGTGCGCGAGCTGCTGGTTGAGATGGCGCGCATGGGCAAGACGATCTTCTTCTCGTCGCACATCCTGGCGGACGTGGCTGAGATCTGCACGCACCTGGGCATCATCGAGAGCGGGGCGATGGTCGCCCAGGGCACTGTCGCCGAAATCCGGCGACGGCTGCTGCCCACCCGCGAGATCACCATCGCGCTGCTCGACCGGGTGGACGAGGCGAAGGAAGTGCTTGCCCACTTCGCCGACGTGAGCAACCTGCGCGACCTGCCCGACGAGCACGGGCGCAAGCGGCTGCGCATCGAGTACGGCGGCGATGATACGGGAATCAGCGCGCTGCTGGCAGCGCTGGCGGCGCGCGGCGTGCCGGTCGTGGGCTTCTCGGAGGAGACGCGCGATCTGGAGTCGGTCTTCATGCGCGCCACGAAAGGCGTCGTGTCGTAGGGGATCAGCGGGAGGGGCGTTGCGCCCAGATTGCCCGGCGTGTGGGGGACGTGGCGGTCACCCCGCCGGCAACAGGATTGGGCCAGGTGAAAGGGACGGAACGAGCGTGATGCAGGTCATCTCCCGGTTGTGGCGCGGCCTTGTGCGCCTGCTCATCCGCAACCCGGTGGTCTTCAAGGAGTTGCGCGGGCGGATGCGCGGCGCGCGCGCGTTCACCGTGCTGACTGTCTACCTGGTGCTGCTGGGCGTGTTCGCCGTGCTGATCTACGTCACCGTGACCGAGTCCTCGACGAGCGTCAGCGGGCAGGCGGAGGTGGGCGAGATTGGCCGCACGCTGTTCGGCGGCGTGGTCGCCATCGAAATGCTGCTGGTGGCCTTCATCGCTCCGGCGTTCACGGCGGGCGCGATCAGCGGCGAGCGCGAGCACCAGACCTTCGAGCTGCTGCGCACGACGCTGCTGCCAGCGCATTCGCTTGTCCTGGGCAAGCTGCTGTCGTCCATGCTGTACGTGGTGCTCCTGTTGCTGGCGGCGATCCCGCTGCAGAGCATCGCCTTTTTCTTCGGCGGGGTCACGGAGATCGAGCTGATCCTGACCTTCGTGGTGCTGGCGGCGACGGCGCTGCTGTTCAGCGCCATCGGCGCGTATTTCTCGGCGCGCGCCCGGCGCACCCTGTCGGCCAGCCTGCTGACCTATGCGACGGCCATGTTCTTCATGTTTGGCATTCCGATCCTGGTGGGCGTGGTCATGCTGCTGGCCGATTTCTCGCCGGACGATGCTGGAAATACGTCTACGGAGATCGGGCTGCTCTATGGCACAGGAGCCGCGCTGAGCCTCAACCCGGCGGCGACGGCGATCATCACCCAATACCTGCTCGTCAACCAACGCACAACCGGGTTATTCTCGTATACGCTGACGAGCGGTGACGACCTGACGCTGATCTCGCCCTGGATACCGTTCACCGCGATGTATGTGCTGCTGACGCTGGTGTTCTTCATCCTGGCTGTCCGCCGCGTGCGCCAGTATGTCGAATAGGCTGGCTGCTCGCGGCCTGTGGAGAGCCGGAGAGGGTCCGCGACGATGAACAGCGCGCTTGCTCAACAGACGGCGACGGCGCTCACGCACAGCGTCCGGCGCTGGGATCGCCGGCGCCGCCTGGCGCTGCTGGTCGTGTGGCTGCCGCGCGGGCTGATGCTCGGCCTGAGCAGCGGCGTGTTCCTGGCGCTGGTGGCGTGGCGCAGGCCGTGGCTGTTGCCCGAAGAAGTGCTGACCATCACAGCGGCGCTCTCGGCGGGGCTGATGCTGGCAGTGCTGGCTGTCGTGGGGGCCTGGCCGCGCTCGGTCGCCCACAGCGCGCGCTACTTCGACCGCCGCTTCGACCTGAAGGAGCGCGTCAGCACGGCGCTGGAGCTGTCAACGGGTCGCATCACCGCGCCGGAATCGCTGGCCGAGCTGCAACTGGCCGACGCTGCGGCGACCGCCGGGCGCGTGCGGGCCAGGGCGCGGCTGCCGCTGCGCTTCAACGGGCGCGAGATCGCAGCGCTGCTGGTGCTGGCGGTGCTGCTGGCGCTGCTGCTCCGCGAAAACCCGCAGGCCGGGAAGCTGCGCGCCGAGCGCGAGCTGGAGAGCGCCGTGGCCGCGCAGGTTGCCGCGCTGGACGAAGCCATCGAGGCCATTGAGCGCGATCCGACCCTCAGCCCGGAGGAGCGGGAAGCGCTGACGCGCCCGCTGGAAGAAGCGCGCGACATTTTGCAGCAGCCCGATGTTTCGCAGGAGGAAGCGGTGGCGGCGCTGGCCGAAGCGTCGCAGTCGCTCGGCGAGATGTCTGGCGGTATGACTCCCCAGGATGAGGCGGCCTACCAGCAGGCTGCGCGCCCGCTGAGCGGCTCAGAGCAGACGGCAGACCTGGCCGAGGCGATGGCCAGGCCCGACCTGGGCGAGACCGCTGAGGCGCTCGACGATCTGGCGGACGAGCTGGCCGCAGGCGACCTCGACGAGCAGGTGCGCCAAGACCTGGCCGGGCGGCTGGACGAGGCCGCCGACGCCCTGGAAGAGCAGAATCCTGCCCTGGCGCAGAAGTTGCGCGAGACGGCGGAGGCGTTGCGCGAAGGCGATCTGGAGGGGGCGCAGGAGTCGCTGCGCGAGGCGAGCGACCTGCTGCGCGAGCAGCAGGAGCAGGCTGAGCAGTCGCCGTTGGCGGAGGCGGCGCGCGTTGCCCAGCAGCAGGCGGCGGCTAGCGAGCGCGAGATGGCCCAGGCCGGACACGATCAGCCTGCCCCGGAGCAGGATGCCATCTTCTCCGCAGAGACCGGGGCCGAGCAGGGAGCGGACGAGTCCAGTGATTTGGAGCAGCCGCCGTCCGGTGCCCAGGCAGCGCAGCCAGAGGCCAGCGGAGAGGCGGACTCTGGCGAGCAGATGAGCGCAGAGGCCAGCGCTGGTGAGGGCGAAGGCCAGCAGATGGCCCCGTCGCTCAGCCAGGGTGGAGAGACGGAGATGGGCGACGAACCGTCGGCGGAGGGGCAGGGCGAGTCGGCGGACAGCGTCGAGGCGGCGGGGGAGAGCGCGCTGGGCGCGGGCGCTGGCCTGGGCGAGGCAGGCTCGGAAGAGACGGAGGGCGTCGCCGGTGAGGGGCCTAGCGCGGAGACGCCGGGCCAGGTGCCAGCGGGCGGCCTTCAGGAGTATACTCCGGAGCACGCGCCGTCCACACTTGGCGGGCCGGTCGGCGACATGCTCGACGTGAGCGGCCAGGGAGAGGGCGAGGAAAGCCCGCCCGTCCAGAGCGGGGAGTTCGGGCCGAACCCTGCCGGGGAGTCCGCGCTCTCCTATACGGGCGTGCTGAGCGCGTTTCGCAATGTGGTGAGCAATGCGCTGGAGAGCGGGCGTATCCCGCTCGATCAGCGCGACGTGATCCACGATTACTTCTCGTCGCTGCAGCGATGAGGGCCTGGGTTACAACAAAGGGAAGAGACGCGGTGAAGAGGCTTCGAGTGCTGTGGGGAGGGCTGGCCGTCGCGCTGCTGGGCGTGGGCTTGCTGGCGGGCTGTATCCAACCGGTGAGCAACGCCAATCTGACTCAGACGGCCCTGGCCCCGTATGCAGCGTTCCCAACGGCCACCAGCGCGCTGCCGGACGGGGGCAGAACCGAGGCGACGCCTGCGCCGGATGCGCTGGTGGGGCAGTTCATCGCCAGTCGGGGCCAGACGCCCGCCAGCCTGCTGGTGTGGCACGACCAGTTGTACCCGCCAGACCGGCTGCAAGGCTTCTCGTACACGGGCGCGGGCAGCGTGCCCTGTGCCGGCTATCTGCTGCTCGCCCCGGCTGGGGGGGTGTGGCAGCCGAACAATGGCGCGCTGGTCTGCGCTGATTCGCCCGCCGCCGGGGCGCTGGCTGCTGTCACGTTCTTCCTGACATCGGACCAGCAGCCCTACACTATCGTCTTTGGGCGCGTGCTCGACCCGGCGGTGACGGCCATCGCCGTCCAGTTCAGCGATGGCAGCAGCCAGCAAACGACTCCCCAGTCGGGGGGCTTCCTGCTGGTACGGCCCGGCGTGACCGGCGCGAACGTGATCACCGCGATCAATGCCGAGGGCAACACGATATTCCCCAATATCCCGCAGTCTCCGGTGTGATGGGGGTGATTGGTGGTTGGTTATTGGTACGGGTGGCGAATGATTCTGACGGGCGGTTCTGATGAGCAAATAGCTGCCTGCTGCAAGACGCACTCAAACAACCGCTCTTACCAATAACCAATAACCCAAAACTAACAACCATACCCGCACAGAAGGGCCAACGACCCATGACCGATGTCAACATTCCCGAACCGGTTAGCGTGGACGAATTCCGGCAGACTGCTCAGGCGATCCTGCGCGAAGTGGGCCAGGTGATCGTCGGCCAGCAGACGGTGGTGCAGCAGGTGCTGACGTGCATCATCAGCGGCGGTCACGCCCTGTTGGAAGGCGTGCCCGGCCTGGGCAAGACGATGCTCGTCCGCACGCTGGCCGAGGTGCTGGACTTGCGGTTCTCGCGCATCCAGTTCACGCCGGACCTGATGCCTGCCGACATCATCGGCACGAACATCATGGAGGAGGACGAAAGCGGGCGGCGCACCTTCCGCTTCGAGGCCGGGCCGGTCTTCGCCAACCTGGTGCTCGCCGACGAGATCAACCGGGCCACGCCCAAAACTCAGTCGGCGCTGCTGGAAGCGATGCAGGAAAAGACGGTCACGGTCGCCAATGCTCGTTACCCCCTGGCTCCTCCCTTCTTCGTGCTGGCCACGCAGAACCCGATCGAGATGGAGGGCACCTACCCGCTGCCCGAAGCGCAGCTCGACCGCTTCCTGTTCAAGGTGGATGTGCTCTTCCCGTCAGCTGGTGACCTGGTCGAGATCATGGGGCGGACGACGGGGGCGACCGTGCCGCACCCGCAGAAGGTGGCCGATGGCGCGCGCATCCTGGCGCTGGGCGATCTGGCGCGGCAGGTGCCGGTCGCCTCGCACGTCAGCCAGTACATCGCCCAGCTTGTCGTCGCCACGCACCCGGAAGAAGACGGACCGCCCGACAGCCTGGTGCGGCAGTACGTGCGCTATGGAGCCAGCCCGCGCGGCGCGCAGGCGCTGGTGTTCGGCGCGAAGGTCAGCGCGCTGCTGGATGGACGCTATAACGTGGCCTTCGAGGACGTGCAGGTGGTGGCTCACGCGGCGCTGCGCCACCGCCTGCTGCTCAACTTCGAGGGACTGGCCGAAGGGATTCGCACCGACGATGTGATTGATGACTTGCTGGCGCGCGTGCCCGTGCCGGCGGGAGCGTGACCCGATGAGACTTGAGCCGCTTCTGGAGCGCATCCTCGCCGTGCCGACGGCGGACGACCTGTGGGCGCTGCACCCGCACCTGCTGGCGCTGGAGGGGCCGGAGGCCGAGGCTGCGCGCGATGTACTGCGCCAGTTCTATTGCTATGTGAGCTGCGTGACCGGCAAGCTGACCTCCAAAGAGCACAGCTCTTCGGCGGCGCACCTGGCCGCCGGGTCGGTGGGGGTCATCGCTCTGCACGATGTGCTGGAGGCGCTGGCCGCCGACCGCGCGCGCGCGATCAGCAATCTGCTCTCCGGCGGGCTGGCGGCGGCGCTGGAGACGCTCTCTACCTTCCAGCACGTCAGGGCGTGGGAGCGCGAATTTGCCTCGGTGCACGAGGAGGCCGTCTGGCACCTCTACCGCTTGCTGTGGGAGCTTTCGCGCGAGGCGCAGCCTGAATTGCCCTTCGCCCGGCGGCGCGCGCTGATTGACGGCTTGCTGGCAGCCGTGCGCGGCAGTCAGCTAGAGGCGGGGGCGCGCGTAGCGGTTGTGCTCCGCCTCTTCCAGGTGCTGCTGGCGATTCGCGTCGCCCCTCTGCTGGATACGCTGCGCGAGCGAGAGGCACCATCCGCATGAGCCAGACAGTCGCCATCCAGACGCGCGGCCTGAACAAGACGTTCGGGCGCCGCGCCAGGAAGCGCATTCAGGCCGTCAAAGACCTGAGCCTGGAAGTGCCGGTAGGCCAGGTTTACGGCTTCCTGGGGCCGAATGGGGCGGGCAAGTCTACCACCATCAGGATGCTGCTGGGCCTGATTTACCCCACATCCGGCGACGCTTACCTCTACGGCCAGCATGTCCGGCGGCAGCACGGCGTGCTGCGGCGCGTGGGCGCGCTGGTCGAGGGCGCCGCTTTCTACCCCTTCCTGAGCGGGCGCAGGAACCTCGAAGTGCTGGCGCGCACGGCCAACTGCTACGATCCGGCGCGCATCGAGACGCTGCTGGCCCAGGTGGGGCTGGCCGAGCGGGCTGCGCAGCGCGTCAAGGGGTACTCGACCGGCATGAAGCAGCGGCTGGGGCTGGCGGCGGCCCTGCTCGGCGACCCCGATCTGCTGATTCTGGACGAGCCGACCAACGGCCTCGACCCCAGCGGGATGCACGAGATACGCACGTTTATCCGCGAGCTGGCCGACGAGCACGGCAAGACCGTGTTCCTGTCCAGCCACCTGCTGGGCGAGGTCGAGCAGGTCTGTGACCGGGTGGCGATCATCAACCTGGGCGAGATCGTGCGCGAGGGTGCGGTCGAGGAGCTGCTGGCCGGCAAGAACACCCTGCGCGTGGAGGCCCAGCCCTTGCCACGCGCGGCGGAGGTGCTGCGCGCCCACTGGCCGCTGACCGTCAACGAGACGTGGCTGACGGTCAGCGCGCGCCGCGACGAGTCGCCGCAGGTCATCCGCCAGCTTGTGGCGGCGGGCGTGGACGTGTACCAGGTGACCGGCCAGCGCCAGACGCTCGAAGAGTACTTTCTCGCGGTGGTGCAGGAGGGCTTTGCCCATGCGTGACCTGTTCCGCGCCGAGTGGCTCAAGATCGCGGGCAATCGCTGGGTGGCCGGGTGTCTGGTGTGGATTTTCCCGCTTGGCGCGCTGGCTTTCCTGCTGATCGCTGGGGTCGTCCTGCTGCTGTCGTCAGCCGCGCGCCAGGGCTTTCGCCAGGACGAGGCGGCGCTGTGGACAGAGCAGGCCATTAGCGTGTGGAGCTTTCCCAACAACCCGCTTGGCCGCCTGATCCTGCTCGGCTTCACGGCGGTGGTGTTCGCTGGCGAGTACCAGTGGGGCACCTGGAAGAACATCGTGCCGCGCAACCGGCGCTTCGCGCTGGTGCTGGTCAAGTTCGTCGCTCTGGGCGTGTTCGTCGTGCTGGCCTTTGCGCTGATGTCGGTGCTGTGGGCGGCGGGATGGGGCGTGCTGGCGCAGATTGCCGGGGCCTCCTATGGGCCGCGCGTCACGGCGGGGGTGATCCGCGACTTCGCCGGCGATTACGCGCTGGCCGCGGCGCTGGCTTTCACCTCAACGATCATCGCGGCGGGTTACGCGGCGCTGGCGGGGATGCTCACCCGCTCTATCCTGGGCGGCGTGATCGTCGGCTTCGCCGGGACGTTCGCCGAGAGCCTGTCCATTGTCGTGCTGCTGCTGATCGGCTGGCTGCTGGACATCCCCAAGGTGGTGCTCGCCTATCGCTTCACGCCGGGCTACAACCTGCTCAACGTGGCAAGCTGGATTAACGAGAAAGCCCCCAGCGTCGTGCGCCCCTACGAAAACGGGGCGCACGCGGGGATCGTGCTGTCCGACAGCCTGGAGTTTTCGGTGCTGGTGCTGGCGACCTGGGTGGCCGGCCTGATCCTGCTGACCGGGCTGTTCTTCCGGCGGCAGGACATCACGTCGTAGAACCTGGTGAGGAAGCGGGGCGCGCGGAGCGAGCACCTGATGGCCGAACGCATCTTCGACGAGAAAACGCTGCGCAAGCTGGAGCGGCTGACGATCATCGCCAACCAGGTGCGTGCAGGCGCGATCAAGGGCGAGCGCCGCTCGACCAGGCGCGGCACGAGCATTGAGTTCGCCGATTATCGCAACTACGCGCGCGGCGACGACCTGCGCCGCGTGGACTGGAACATCTACGCTCGCCTGGGGCGCGCCTTTGTCAAGCTGGTAGAAGACGAAGAAGACCTCGCCGTGCACCTGATCGTGGATTCCTCGGCGAGCATGGACTGGCCACGCGGTGGCGAGCGCGACCAGCACAAGTTCCTCTTCGCCAGGCGGCTGGCGGCGGGCCTGGCGACCATCGCCCTGAGCGGCGGCGACCAGGTGACGATTGCTGCCCTGCGCGGCGACGACGTGGAGACGTGGGGGCCGCTGCGCGGGCGCGGGCGGACGCCGGACCTGCTCGGCTGGCTGGAGGAGCGCCAGCCTGGGGGCGCGATCCGGCTCGGCGGCGCGCTGGCGGCCTATGCGCGGCGCGCGGCCCGCGCGGGGGTGTGCATTGTCCTGTCGGACCTGCTGGCCCCCGAAGGGTTTGCCGACGGGCTGTGGGCGCTGCAAGGGCGCGGGCACGAAGTCACCGTGATCCAGGTGCTCTCGCCGGACGAGGTTGATCCGGTGATCAGCGGCGACCTGAAGCTGGTTGATGTCGAGACGGGCGCGCCGCAAGAGGTGACGATTGACGCGGCGATGAAGGAACTCTACGTCCAGCGGCTGACCGCGTGGCAGGCAGAGATCGGCGCACTCTGCACACGGCGCGGGGTGCACTTCGTCCCGCTGGTGACCCATGCCCCCTGGGAACAGGTCATCCTGTTGCAGCTTCGCCAGGCGCGCGTGGTGCAGTGATGGGCCGGGCGTCTTCGAGGTACCCGCGCCTGCTGGTGCTGGCGGCGATCCTGTTCGGCGCGTTCGCCCTGCGGCTGTGGGACGTGGGCGAGCCGAGCGTATGGCACGACGAAGGCTGGTCTATCCGCGCCGTCCGCGATCCGGTCCACACGCCGGACGACAAGACGCCGGTCGCCTACTACGCGCTGGTGCACGGGCTGTGGCGCGGGGCCGGGGACTCCCCGCTGGCGCTGCGCTACGGGTCAGTGGTGCTGGACGCCATCACCGTCGCGCTGGCGGCGAGCGTGACGCGCCGCTGGGCCGGGCGGGACGCCGGGCTGCTGGCCGCGCTGCTGCTGGCGCTGTCGCCGCTGCTGTGGGCCTACGCGCGCGAAGTTCGCGCGTATGTCGCCGTGCCGCTGCTGACCACGCTGATCCTGGCGCTGACTGAGCGCCTGCTGGCCGATCCGCGCGCCCGGCGCGCCTGGATCGCGCTGCTGGCCGCCGAGCTGCTGCTGCTCTACACGCACAATCTCGGCGTCACGGTCGTGGCCTGGCTCAACCTGGTTGTGGGCGGCGTCTGGCTGGCCGGGCGGCATTGGCGGCGGCTGGCGCTGTGGGCGGCGGGGCAGGGTGCGCTGCTGCTGGCCTATCTGCCCTGGCTGCTGGGCCAGGCGCCGAGCGGCACGCCGCTCAACACGCCGCCGCGCCCCTCGCCGGGGCTGATCTGGGACATCTGGCGCGGCTATTTCGCTCCGCTGCCGACGATGATCGGCGCGGAGACGGCGGTGGAGATCGGCAGCGCCGCGCTCGGCGTGGCTCTGCTGCTGGCCATCGTCGTCACCTTGCTGTGGAACCGGCGGCGCTATGCGCTGCTGCTGCTCTCGCAGGCGATCCTGCTGCCCGCCCTGGCGACGGTCATGCTGCACGCGGCGAGCATAGACTTCCACCCGCGCTACTACGTGGCCGGCGTCCCGGCGACGCTGATGCTGGTGGCGGCAGCCGCGCACAGCCTGCCCATTCACGCCGAAATGCGGCGGCTGGCCGGGGTGGGCGCTCTGGCGCTGGCGGCGGGGACGGGCGCGGCGAGCTTTGTGGTGCTCTTTGACAAGCCAGCCTACCAGCACGACGACTTTCGCGCGGTAGCGGAGCACTACGCCGCGCTGCCCGCCGACGCGCTGATCGTCATCCCCTACGGCTGGGAGCCGGCGCTGGACGTGTACTACGCCGACCGGCTGGGGATCGCGGCGCAGTTCGTCGGCGTGGAGCTGCACAGCAGCGCCGAAGAGACCATGCGCGCCATCAACGAGGCGCTGGCTGGGCGCGAAGGCCCGACACACGTCGAGCTGCTGACGTGGTTCCAGCTTCCCGCCGACCTGCGCGGCATGTTCCCCTGCCTGTTGGAATCCGCCGGGGAGCGGGGCGAGACGTTTACCGTACAGGGTCTCAGCACGACGGGCTACACGGTTGCGCGCCCGCTGGCGCTCGCGTCGAGCACCCCGCGCGCGGACTCCTTCGGCGCGCTCGACCTGCTGAGCGCTGCGCACGGCGGCGGGCAGACCGTCTGCCTGCACACAGAGTGGGCGCTGCCCGCCGCGACAAGCGAAGACTGGCGCGTATCGGCGCGACTGCTGACGAGCGATCCGCCGGGCTGGGTGCTGGCCCGCAGCGACACGGACATCCGCGACGACGAGCAGGCTCCCACGTCGCTCTGGAAGACGGGCGCGCGCGGCGAGGCGTTCAGCCTGCTGCGCTTCCCGGCAGGCGCGCCGCCCGGCGATTACGCGCTGCGGACGATCCTCTTCAGCGCGGATCATCCAGACGGCCTGGATCGGCTGGTGAATGGCGTCCCGGCGGGCAAGGCGCTGACCCTGGCGACGGTTGCGCCGCCAGAGAGCGCCCGCGCCCTGCCGCCCGGCGACGCTGAGCCGCTGGCGGTGCCTGCGGTCGGCGTGGCTCTCGTGGGCCACGACGCGCGCGGGGGTGCGCTCGCCGCCGGGCAGGAGCTGCGGGTTGCCCTGCGCTGGCTGGCCGTGCCGGACTGCTGCGCCGCTGGCCCCTGGGCGGGCGCGACGCTGGCGCTGCGCGGGGACGGGTGGGGCGCTGACGGGCCGGTGCGAGTCTATCCGGGCTACAGCCTGGACTGGCACGCGCTCCTCGTGCCCGCCGAAGCGGAGGGCGCGGCGGCGCTCACCCTGGAAGCGCCGGGCCAGCCGCCGGTGATGCTGGCCGAGTACACCGTCGAGCGGACGGAGCGCCTCTTCGCGCCGCCGCCCTACGACACGGCAGTGCTGACCGAGTTCCAGGGCGTGGCCGTGCTGGAAGGGTTCAGCGTTGCGCAGACGAAGATTTCGCCGGACGAGGCGCTTGGGTTGACGCTGGTCTGGCGCGTCACGGAGACGCCGGGCGTGTCGTACCGCGTGTTCACGCACCTGCTCAACGACGCTGGGCGAGTCATCGCCCAGCACGATGATGTGCCGGGGCAGGGTACGCGGCCCACGACGAGCTGGGTGGCGGGCGAATATCTCGCCGACTCCTACACGCTCGTCTTCAACGACGAAGGGCGCACCTATCGCGGGCCGGCGCGCCTGGAGGTGGGCTTCTACGATCCGCAGACGGGCGCGCGCGTTTTGACAACGAGCGGCGCCGATCACGCCATCCTGCCGGTCGAGATAGTGGTCAGGTAAGGGGTATGTCCTTTCTCACGCCGCTGGCTTTCGCGCTGGGTGCGCTGGCGCTGCCGATCATCGCGCTGTACATGCTGCGCCTGCGCCGCATCGAGCAGCCGATCTCCAGCACGTTCCTCTGGCAGCAGCTTGTGCGCGACCGCGAGGCCAACGCGCCCTGGCAACGGCTGCGCTTGAGCTGGCTGCTGCTGTTGCAACTGCTGGCGCTGGCGGCGCTGGTGGCGGCCCTGGCTCGCCCCTTCCAGACGATCAGCACCATCACCGGCGGGCGCATCGTGCTGCTGCTCGACGCTTCGGCCAGCATGGGGGCGACCGACGTGACGCCGAGCCGCTTCGCCCAGGCCCGCCAGGTGGCGCTGGAGATGGTGGACGCGCTCGGCGCGGACGACACGATGACCGTCATTCGCGTGGCCGCTGTGCCGGAAGTGCTGGCGGCGGCCTCGCGCGACAAGATGGTGCTGCGCCAGGCGATTGCCGACGCCGGGCCGGGCGACGCCGGCGCCGACTGGCTGGCCGCGCTGACTCTGGCGGCGGCGGGGGCGGTGGGCGTCAGCGAGTTGAAGGTGGTCATCGTCTCCGATGGCGGCCTGCCCGCCGACCTGCCGCCCGTGCCCGGCGATGTGCGCTACGTGCCTGTGGGTGCGGAAGCGGGCAACCTGGCGATCTCCGCCCTGGCGACGGACTCCCTGCCGGGACGCCCGCCGCAGCTTTTCGCGCGGATCAGCAATTACGGCGATCAGGACACAGAGGTGATCCTCGACGTGCGCCTGGACGGCAGCGACGTGCTCTACACGGCGCGCCGCTACGCGGTGCCCGCGCGCGGCTATGTGGACATCTTCGACATCGAGCTGCCGCCGGACTTCGAGACGCTGGCCGCTCACCTGACCATGCCCGCCCGCGCCGCCGGGCGCGACTATCTGCTCGCCGACAACCGCGCCTACGCCGTGCGCGACCGGGGCGGGGCGGGGCGCGTGCTGCTGGTCACCGGGGGGAATCTGTTCCTGGAGCAGATCTTCCGCAGCCTGCGCGGGGTCGAGCTGTTCAAGATGGCCCCGGCGGGCGCGCTGCCCGCTGAGCCGTTTGACCTGGTGGTGCTCGACGGCGTGCTGCCCGCTGACCTGCCCGACGCCGACCTGCTGCTGATCAATCCCCCGACCGGAGCGGCCTTCTTCCAGGTCGGGGCGGAGCGCGCGCAGGTCGGGACGGTCGCCGTGCACCCGGCTGACCCGCGCACGCGCAACCTGGCCGTCTACATGGAGACGGTGCGCGTGGCCCTGTTCCGCGAGCTAAGCGGGACGGCCTGGGCCACGACGCTGGCCAGCGTGGACGGGTTTCCACTCGTGGTCGCCGGGGAAGTGGGCGCGCGCCAGGTGGCCATCCTGCCCTTTGACGCGCGCTATCCCAACACGGACATGGTGCTGCAACCTGCCTGGCCGATCCTGATCGCCGAGCTGGCGGCCTGGTTTTCGCCGCCGCGCATCACCGATGCCCCGGCCAGCCTGACGCCGGGCGCGCCGGTGACGGTGCGCTTCATCGAAGACGCGGACGAGGTGTCGGTGCGCCTGCCGGATGGGAAGAGCAGGGCGCTGGCGGCGAGCGCGAGCACCGCTATCTTCGCGGACACGCTGACGCCGGGCCTGTACGAGGTCACGCTGCGCAAAGGGGGCGCAGCAATACGGAGCGAGTCCTTCGCCGTCAACCTGTTCGACGCGGCGGAGAGCGCCATCGCCCCGCGCGAGAGCATCCGGGTGGGCACGGCGGAGATCAGCCGCGACGCCCGCCAGGAAACCGGACGCCGCGAGTATTGGCCCTGGGTTGTGGGCGCAGGGCTGGCGCTGCTGGCCATCGAATGGTGGGCCTATCACCGGGCGCTGCGCCGCAGTCCGCGCCTGACGCTGGTCGGGCGGGGTTCCGGCTGGCGGGCGCTGGTCGATCGCCTGCGGCGCACGCCAGCGCAACGCAGGCTGGGGCGGCTGAGGCAGATTCGATGAGCTTCACAACCCCCCTCGCTCTCCTGCTGCTGTTCCTGCTGCCCGCGCTGGCAGTCGCCGGCTGGCCGCGCCTGGCCTACCGCCGGCGGCGCGACACGGCCAGCCTGCTGCTACGCCTGCTCATCGTGGCGCTGCTGGTGCTGGCGTTGGCGGGGGCACAGGTGCATCGCGCGGCGGATAAGCTGGCGGTCGTCTTCCTGCTGGACGTGTCGGACAGCGTGTCGCCGGCCCAGCAGAGCGCGGCGGTGGAATACGTCCGCCAGGCCGCCGCAGCGATGGGCGCGGACGACCAGGCGGCGGTGATCGTCTTCGGCGCGGATGCGCTGGTCGAGGTGCCGATCACCGGGCGGCTGGAACTGGTGCAGATCGGCTCTGACCCCGTGCGCCTGAACACCGATCTGGCCGAGGCCATGCGCCTGGGGCTGGCCCTGTTCCCCGCGGATGCGGCCAGGCGCATGGTGATTCTGAGCGATGGCAGGCCGACGGTGGGCGACGCTGAAGAAGTGGCGCGGCTGGCAGCAGCGACTAACGTCCAGGTGGATACGGTGCTGCTGGCTCCCGAAGACCCCGCCCAGCAGATTGCTGGCCCCGAAGTGCTGGTGGCCGGCGTGGACGTGCCGGCGACGGTCAACCAGGGCGAGCGCTTCAGCCTGACGGCTTCGCTGGCCGCGAACCGCCCGGACACGGCGGCGGAAGTGCGCGTGCTCTCGCGCGGGCAGATCGTGCACCAGCGCGAAGTGCTGTTACAGCCCGGCGTCACCCGTGAGGTCTTCGACGTGGTGGCCCCCCAGGCCGGGTTCATTGACTTCGAGGTGATCATCGAGCCGCGCGGCGCGGACACGTTCTACCAGAACAACCGCCTGGCAGCCTTCACCCAGGTCAGCGGGCCGCCGCGCGCCCTGCTGGTGACCTCCGATGAGCGCGAGATCGCCACGCTGCGGGCCGTCCTGGCCGAGTCGGGCCTGCAGGTGGACGTGCGCGGCCCGCGCGAGCTGCCGATTGGCCTGGCCGCGCTGAGCAGCTACAACAGCGTGATCCTGGCGAACGTCTCGGCCACTGAACTTTCGCTGGAGCGCATGGAGACCCTGCAAGCCTACGTGCGCGACCTGGGCGGCGGGCTGGCCGTGATCGGTGGGCCGAACAGCTACGGCGTGGGCGGCTACTTTGAGACGCCGCTGGAGGAGACGCTGCCGGTTGAGATGCGCCTGCGCGACCAGGAGCGCGTGCCGCAACTGACGCTGCTGTTCGTCATTGACCGGTCGGGCAGCATGGAGCTTTCCAGCGCGGGCGGCGTTTCCAACCTGGAGCTGGCGAAGGAAGCGGTCGTGCGCTCGTTCGACCTGCTCAACGACAACGACCGGACGGGCGTGCTGTCCTTCGATGTCAGCGCCTACTATGTGCTGGACATCCAGGAAGTGGGCGACGCGGCCAATCGCCAGCGGCTACGCGACCTGGTCGGCTCGCTGCGACCGGGCGGCGGCACCAACATCTACCAGGGCGTGCTGGCGGCGGATCAGGTGCTGCGCGGCGACCCGTCCGAGCTGAAGCACATCATTCTGCTGACCGACGGCGGCGCAGACCCCACCGGCATTGCGGACACAGTTGCGCACATGAACCAGACCTACGGCGTCACTTTGTCGGTCGTGGCGATCGGGCAGGACTACGCGCCCTGGCTCGTGGATGTGGCCGCTGCCGGCGGTGGCCTGTTTCACCTGGCCTACGACATTTCCACCATCCCGGCCATCTTCACGGCGGAGACGCTGCTGGCGACCCGCTCCTACATCTCGGAAGAACCGTTCGTCCCGACGATTGTCGCGCGGCACCCGATTGTGGGCGCGCTGACCGGCACGCCCGAACTGCGCGGCTATGTGGCCACGACCGAGAAGGACACGGCGACGGTCATCCTGCGCGGCCCGCAGGACGACCCGATCCTGGCCGTGTGGCAGTACGGCCTGGGGCGCGCGGCGGCTTTTACGTCCGACGCCAGTTCGCGCTGGGCGGCGGACTGGGTGACCTGGGATGGCTATGCCGATTTCTGGAACCAGGCGGTGCGCTGGACGATCACCGAGGGCGGCACCGGCACTGTGGAGGCGCGCGTGGTCGAGCGCGGCGAAGAGGCCGTGCTGACGGTGGACGCGCGCGACAGCCGGGGCGATTTCCTCAACGGCCTGGTGATGCAGGCAGCCGTTGTGGGCAGCGATTTGCTGACGACCACGCTCACCCTTCAGCAGACCGCGCCGGGCCGCTACGAGACCGCGCTCGGCCTGGCGCGCGAGGGCGCTTACTTCATCACGGTGGCGGGCAGCACCGCGCCCGGCACCAACTCCGTGACTTCGCAATCGGTCATGCAGACGACGGGCTGGGTGCTCGGTTATTCGGCGGAGTATGCGCTGGGCGGCGCGGGGACGCTGGATCAGTCGCCCGCCGACTACCTGCGCGACCTGGCCGCGATCACCGGCGGAGGATCGCTGCGGGAGAATCCGGCGGGCGCGTTCGCCCACAACCTGGATCAGGAGCGGGCCGCGCAGCCAGTCTGGGCGTACCTGGTGCTGACGGCGCTGCTTCTGCTGCCGCTGGATGTGGCCGTGCGGCGGCTGATTATCACGGGTGAGGACGTGGCGCGGGCGCGGGCGCGGCTGAGCCTGCGCCGCGCTCAGCCCGATCTCGGCGCGACGGGCGAGCGCTTCGAGCGCCTGCTTGGGGCGAAGGGCCGCGCCAGTGGGGCGCGCGCCGAGGAGACGCCCCCTGAAGCGGCAGCAATGCCCGGCGCTGCGCCGCCTCCCGAACCCATTGCGCCGCCGCCACTGCCGCCGCGCCCGCCGTCCGCTGAAGCGCCCGCTGCATCGCGCCCGGAGCGCGGCCCTCGTCCGATCCCCAGGCCTCCCGCCGAGCGCGCCCGCCAGGATGAGACGCTCGCCTCGCGCCTGCTGGAGCGGCGGCGGACGCGCCACGACGATGATGACAGGTAGCCTATGAGACACCGCTTGGGCACGTGGCCCGGCGTGGCCAGGGGACTGGGCGCTGGCCTGCTGATGGCTGTGGCGCTGCTGGGCTGCAACCTGGCCCGCGTGGACGGCCCGCCGGAGAGCGATCCGCCCGCATCAAGCGCGCCGGTGGGCGACTGGACGACTATCGCGCCGGGCATCGAGCGGCGCGAGATGGCCCTGCCAGTCGCCTCTGCATCCGCGCAGGGGGCGGCGCTGCTCGTGCGCGCAGACCCAGCGGTGACGCGGCTTGCCGTGCACTACAGCCCTGGCGCGGCGCGCACACTCGGCGAGTGGCAGCAGGCTTTGCCGGGCGCGCAGGTCCTCGTCAACGGCGCGTTCTTCGACGAGACGGATCGCGCCCTGGGCCTGATCGTCAGCGATGGACAGGCTTATGGGCAGTCGTTCGCCGGCTTTGGGGGGATGCTGCAAGTGGACGCTGCCGGCGCGCGCGTGCGCTCGCTGGTGAGCAATCCCTACCAGGGCGAAGCGCTCTGGCAGGCGGTGCAGGCGTTCCCCATGCTGATCGAGCACGGCGGTCTGCTCGCTCCGCAGGGCGACGGCTTCGACCAGCGCGCGCGGCGCACGTGGATCGGCCAGGATCGCGCCGGGCGTATCGTTCTCGGCGTGACGCACAATCTGATTACCCTGGCGGACCTGCAGGCATGGCTGCTCGCGCCCGATCTCGACCTGGACGTGGCCTTTGCGCTGGACGGGGGGCGCTCCACCGGCATGGTCATCCAGACGCCGTCTCACCAGGAGAGCGCCCCGGCCTTCGATCGCCTGCCGTCGGTCGTGGCCGTGTATGCCCCGTGAATTCTGCGGTATGATAAGCGAGCTGGCTCGGCGCAGGCGCGCGAACGGATTGTGGGGCTGCCGCTGGCAAGCCCCTCTCACCCGGCCCTGGACAGCGCAACAGACGGACAGACAACCTTGACGACCGAAACCACCCAGACGATCCCGACCTACATCCTCACACCCGGCAATCTGACGCCCACGCCCTACCAGGTGCGGTCGCTGACCGAGGCGGTTGGGCGCGAGCCGCGCGGCGTCTACACGGTCGCGCGAACGTTTCACGGCGATTGCGCCCTGCTGTTCGACGCGCACCTCGACCGGCTGGAACAGTCGGCGCACCTGGTCCATATCCCGCTGCGGCTGGATCGCGGGCGCTTGCGGGCGGCGCTGCGCGAGCTGCTGCGCCAGGCGGGTTACCCCGACGCCAAGTTCCGCATCACGGTCTCTTACGAGCATCCAGACTGGCTGTACCTGGCGCTGGAGCCGTTTCACCCCGTGCCAGAAGCGATCATGCGGCAGGGCGCGCACGTGGTCACCATGCCGCTGGCGCGCGAGAACCCGGACGTCAAGACGACCGATTGGATGGTCGTGCGCCAGCCAGCCTGGGACAGCCTGCCGCCGGGCGTGTACGAGGCGATCCTGGTGGGGCCGGATGGCAGGCTGCTGGAAGGATTCTCCAGCAATTTCTACGGCGTGCTCGATGGTGCGCTGCGGATGACGCTTGAGGGCGTGCTAGCGGGCATCGCCCGCAAGGCGATCCTGACCATCGCGCCGGAAGTGCTGCCGGTTGAGCCGGTGGGCGTGCACAGGGCAGAGGTGCCGCGCCTGGCAGAAGCTATGCTGACCAGCAGCGGGCGCGGCGTGGTGCCGATCACGCGCATTGACGGCCAGCCGGTTGGCGACGGGCAGGTGGGGCCGCTGGTCAGCGCCCTGAGCGCGCGCTACGACGCCTGGACTGAGGCGCACCTCGAGCCGATCTAGGGCGCTCCGGGCGCGCTCATTCCGGCTCGGCGGGGGCGCTTTCGCCGCCCGGCCGGAGCGCCTGTAAGGCGCGCTCCTCCTGGCGCACGATGACCGATCCGGCGACCTGACGGCGCAGCGTCTCCAGGCGCGGGTAGCCGTCGGCGAATTCGGCGGCCCATTCCTGGGCGAATGCGCCGCGCCGAATGGCGTCGAGGACGGATTCCATCTGGCGGTGGTGCTTGACCTCGCGGAAGCGTTCGAGGCGCGAGAGCATCCCGTACTCAGCGGTGCGCGAGTGCTGCTGGAGCGTGGGCAGGACTCCCTGGGTGCCCCAGCGGGTCAGGAGATCGCCAAGCTCGCCGGACAGGTACAGGCTCATGCTCACCGCTTCGGGGGGGAAGCCCTCACGGTTGAGCACCTCGACCGCCGTCTGCAGGATGGCGAACAGCGCCGGCAGGATGGCCTGGTGCGTGAACAGGTCTAGCTCGGCTTCCTGCTGAAAAGTCAGCTCGATCGCGCCCTGGCGCAGCGCGCCGAGGGCTTTGGCCAGGGCCAGGACGCGCGGCCAGGCCTGGCCCGAAGCGTCCTGCGCCACGCCTACGATGCTGGGGAAGCCCGGCCCATCCACGTAGCTTTCGCGCACGCGGCTGCCCAACGCCTGTGGGGCGACGAGCACCACGTCCACGAACGGGGGCGGCTCGATGAAGCCGAAGGCGACGTTGTAGCCGGAAGCGAAGGCCAACGTGCCGCCCATGCGCTGGTTGAGCGCGATGTCCTGCAGATAGACCTGGGGCGCGATCTCGTCCGGCAGCGTGAGGAGCAGCAGATCGGCGCGCGCGGCAGCGTCGGCCAGCGAAGTCACTTCGAAGCCTTCATGGTAGGCGCGCTCGGCATATTCGTCGTCGCGGTTGCCGATGAGCACGGAGAAGGCACTGTCGCGCAGATTCAGCGCGAACGCCCGGCCCATGTGCCCATAGCCGAGCACGGCGAGGGTGCGCGGCATCAGCAGCGCGAGATCGGCATCTGGCTCGCGGTAGATCATGGCCATCGAGAAGTCCTCCACAGGGGGGTGCCCGTCCTGGCAGGGCGCGGCAGCGCAGCGAGCATTCTACTGCGAAGGGCGGGCGCGTGTCGAGTTATCTGGTGGTTGGTGATTGGTTTCTGGTTATGGGTGAAGATAGTTGTGTCAGGCGGGTGGCTCCACCGTCCGTCACGCGCCACCAACCACCAATAACCAAAAACCAATCGCCACAAGCGCAACACGCCAGCGCCGTTTGCGTATATCATGGTAGTAGGGGAGCCAGGTGCTCGATCAGGTAGGGTACAACTTGTGAGCCAAGACAGCGATTCCCTATGGGTGCAGCGAACGCTTGCCGGCGATGCACAGGCCTTTGGGGAACTCGTCCAGCGTTACGAGCGCGATGTGTTCAACCTGGCCTACCGCATGTTGAGCGAGCGAGGCGAAGCGGAGGATGCGGCGCAGGAGGCGTTCATGCGCGCCTACACCAACCTCGATCGCTATGATATGGAGCGACCTTTCAAGACCTGGCTGCTCTCGATCACATCGAACCACTGCATTGACCGGCTGCGCCGGCGACGGCTGGTCTGGCTGTCGCTGGAAGAGCCGCTGCCCCCGCACCCGGCGCTGACCAGCGACATTCCCGGCCCGGAAGAAGAGGCGCTGACCAACGAGCGCAATGTGCTAGTGCAGGAGATGCTGGCCGACCTCAGCCCGGACTACCGGCTGGCAGTGGTGCTGCGCTACTGGTATGACATGTCCTACGCTGAGATTGCCGAGATGCTCGACACGACCGAAAGCGCCATCAAGAGCCGCCTGTTCCGCGCGCGGCAGACATTGGCCGACTATTTGGATGCGCAGCCAGCTTCCGCGCGCGAGCGCGTGATGGAGGGGTCCTGATGCCTCACGATGACCAGACGCTCCAACAGCAGATGCAGCGAGCGCTCGACGGCGAGTTGAGCGGCGAAGAGCTGGCCTTGCTGCAATCGCGCCTTGGCGAGAGCGTCCAGCGCGCCGCCGGCTGGGAACGGCTGCGCCAGACCGATGAGCTGCTGCGCAGAACGCCGCTCGTCGCCCCGTCGCGCGGGTTCACCGACCGGGTGATGGCGGCGGTGGTGGCGATGGGCGTGCCGGAATTCGCCCGCCGCCATACAAGCGTGGGGCTGGCCCTGGGCCTGGTCGCGGCGGCGTTGCTGGCCGTGCCCGTGCTGTGGGCGATCTTGTTCGTCATTGTCAGCGTCCTGACCGATCCAGGCGCGCTCGGTGCAGTGTTGGAGACGATTCTGGCGGCGGCGGGCGCTGTGGCGAACCTGCTGGCCGACCTGGTGGATCAGGCCCAGGCATTCGCCGGCGAGACGGCGCTGCTTGGCGCGGTGTTTGCTGGTGTGACCGCTGTGACGATCGTCTGGCTGGGGCTGATCTGGCGGCTGCTGGGCGGGCGCGGCGCGCAGGCCCGGCGCTCTAAGCTCTAGCGGCGGCCCATGCGCAGAAGCGAGGACCCGATGCCTTTCCCACGTCCCTCGACTCGCAAGCTGGTGCTCGCGATATTGCTCGTTGTGCCGGCGCTCGTAGTGACGGGCTGCCAAAGCAGCTCAGACGACCTTGGCGGATTCAGGATCGCCTCGTCGTACACGTTGAGCGCGGGCGAGCAGCGCACTGGCGACCAGGTGATCCTGGCCAAGACGATTACCCTGGAAGCGGGTAGCGTGGTGGAGGGCGATCTCACGCTGCTGGGCGAGCGGATCACGCTCGACGGCGAAGTGCGCGGTGAAGCGGTGGCCGTCGCCAACCATCTGAGCATTGGCGAAGAGGCGCACCTCACCGGCGACCTGACGATCTGCGTCGATCTCCTGGTACGCAGCGACGCGGCGCGCATTGAGGGCCAGGTGCGCACGGAATGCGATAAGAGCGGGCGCGCCAGCCTCAGCAATGCGGTCAACTCCGGCTGGGAAAGCTGGCGAGGCAGCGTCCTGTTCCGCACGGGCGCGGCGATCACCGGTTCGCTATTCTTCGGGGCGCTGTCCGCGCTGCTGACGGCTATCGTGCCGCGCCCGCTGGTGCGCATGTCCGAATCGATCTATCGCGCGCCGTTCGTCACCGGGGGGGTGGGGCTGCTGACTTTGCTCGTCGCGCTTGGGCTGACCATCGTCTACGGCGTGTCGCTGCTGCTGATCCTGCCGCTGGTGCTGCTGCCAGTTGTGATCCTCGCCTGGCTGCTGATCGGCGCGCTGTCGGTGCTGGGGTGGGTGGCGCTGGCCGGGCCGTTCGGCGTTGCCTTGCTGCGGCGCGTGGGGCTGGAAGGCCAGCCGCGCATGGTCGCGGCGGCGGTGGGCGGCGTGGCGCTGTCGCTGCTGCTGCGCGCGTGGAGCGTCTCCTGGTTCACGGCCTGGATCGGGCTGCTGGCGACGACGCTCCTGGGAGCGGTTGGGCTGGGCGCGGTGCTGCTCACGCGCGTCGGCACGCGCCCCTATCCGCGCCGCGCTACTGCGCCTGGTGCACCAGAGCGGAAATGAGCATACAGCCTGGCCTGGTCCAGCCCCTCCCTCCGTGCGGGGGAGAGGTTTGGGTGGGGAGATAGCGAGCAACTGCCGCCAGCGGACTCTCGCTAGCCTGTGCTAGTCGCCAGGTCGCCGGCGGGGGTACGCGCAGCGATTTCGCTTGTCACCGGTGAACAGCCTCACCCTCCGGCCTCGCTGCGCATCAGCGCCGGGCGGGGGCGAGGTTACGTAGGGGCGTAGTGCAATACACCCCTACGGGCGCGGCAGAGCAGTGCCTGTACCGAAAGGCTTCCCCTCTAGCGGTCTCTACCACAGGCCAGGTCATCAGGGGGGAGACGGAGCGGCCTCACTCCCGCTCGTAGACCTGAACCATGCTCACCAGGACGGCGCGCGTGAACAGAGTGATCTGGCGCAGCGTCGCGCTCCAGGCGCTCTGGGGCCGGGCGGTGCCTGTCTCAGCAAGCTGCACCACCGAGTCCACCAGGAAGTCCACGAAGTAGAAATAGCCCTCCAGCGCCTGCGAGAGCAACAGGCCCTGGCTCTTGAGCAGCCGCCCGTAGGCCAGGCCAATGTCGTGGGCGGTCTCGCGCCCGTGACTGGCGGCGGGGTCTGCCAGGTGGCCGATCAGGGCGTCCATCAGGCGCAGGCCCTGGCGGCGCATGACCTCGCGTGCGTCGGGACTCAGCCGCCCAAACCACCCCAGGCGGGCCAGCGCCTCGCGGTCGCCCATGGCCATCCGCGCGCGGCCCAGGGCGCTCTGGACGAGCACCTGCGCTTCCGCCGGCTGGGTGATGCGGTGCGATGCCAGCCATTGTTCCAGGTCTACCCGGCGAAAGCGACGGTGACCGCCCGGCGTGCGTCGGTAGGATAGCTCGCCCTGTTCGGCCCAGTTGCGGATGGTTGCCGGGTGGACGCCGATGATCTGCGCAGCCTCGCCCAGGCTGACCCATTCTGAGGGTTGATCGCGTTCCGCGTCTTGATCTCGCATCGTCATTTTGCCCTCTGCCGCTAGGGGTAATTTCAACAGCTTGGTTCTACAGCATCTCTACCGGGTCTATGTCTACGATCCAGTCTTCAGGGATGTCCAGGCCGTCCAGCACGCCCACCGGGTTGGTGCCGCGAATGACCAGGTGCCAGCGGTAGAGATTGTTGCGCCGGGCGAAGAAGCACGGCGTGGGGCCAATGATCTCGGTCGCGGTGAACTGCCCGGCGGTGATGCGCCGCTCGATGATCAGGCGGGCGCGCTGCGCTTCGGCTTCGGCGCGGTCGGCGGTCGGGTACTGGAAGATGAGGCGCGCCAGCCGACGAAAGGGCGGGAAGCGCTGGTCGCGGCGATGGGCGATCTCCTGCCGGTAAAAGGTCAGGTAATCGTGGTGGGCAGCGGCGCGCACGGCGTAATGCTCCGGCAGGTAGCTTTGCAGCACGACGCGCCCACCCAGCGCGCCGCGCCCGGCTCGCCCGGCGACCTGCGTCAGAAGCTGGAAGGTGCGCTCGCCGGAGCGGTAGTCGGGCAGGCCGAGCGCGGTGTCAGCCGAGACGATGCCCACCAGCGTCACCTGGGGCAGGTCCAGCCCCTTGGCGACCATCTGCGTGCCGATCAGGATGTCGGCGCGATGGGCGGCGAAGGCGCGCAGAATCTTGTCGTGACCGTCTGCGGCGGTCACCGTGTCGGCGTCCCAGCGGATGACCCGCGCCTGGGGGAACTCCTCGTGCACTGCCGTCTCGATCAGCTCCGTGCCCTGGCCGAAATGCCGGATGCGCTTGCTGTGGCACGCTGGGCAGACGGTGATGTGCCCGGTGGTGTAGCCGCAATAATGGCAGATGAGGGCTTCGCGCGGGCCGTGATAGGTCAGCGGCGTGCTACAGCGCGGGCACATGGCGATGTAGCCGCAGTCGCGGCACATGACAAAGGTGGCCGTGCCGCGCCGGTTGAGGAACAGGATGGCCTGCTCGGCCCGCTCCAACACCTCGCTGAGCGCTGAGTGCAGCAGCCGGCTGAAGATGCTGCGATTGCCGGCGCGCAACTCCTGGCGCATGTCCACCACCTGCACGGCAGGCAGGTCGGCGTAGACGGCGTCGGCGGCGTCGGTGGGGTGATAGCGCGCCTGCGGCGCGTTCAGCCGGCGGGTCAGCTCGGCGATGCGCTCACGGTGAGCGATCACCCGGTCGGGCAGCGACAGAAGCTGGTAGTCGCCGCGCTCGGCGCGGAAGAACGTGCCCACGTCTGGCGTGGCGCTGCCCAGCAGCACCGTGCCCCGCGTGATGCGCATCAGGGCGATGGCTGCCTCGCGCGCGTGATAGTAGGGCGGGGCGACGGGTGGCGATTGCTTGTAGCTGTCGTCGTGCTCTTCGTCCAGGATGACCAGCCCCACGTCGGGCAGCGGTGTGAACAGCGCCGAGCGCGCGCCGACCACCACGTGCACCTGACCGGCCCGCGCGCGCCGCCACGCATCATAGCGCTCACCGACCGAAAGCCCGCTGTGCACCACAGCCACGCTGCCCGGAAAGCGCGAGGCAAAGCGGCGCACCGTCTGCGGCGTCAGGGCGATCTCCGGCACCAGCACGATCGCCTGGCGGCCCTGGGCCAGCGCCCGCTCCACCGCGCGCAGGTAGATCTCCGTCTTGCCGGAGCCGGTGACGCCGTGCAGCACGAACACGCCAGAAGTCTCCGGCGTCGGCGAGACGTCGCCCCAGTGAATCGTGTCCATGTACCCCTGGACGATTTCCCAGACGCGGCGCTGCTCGGCGGTGAGCGGCGGGGCGACGGTCGGCAGGAACTCCTGCTCGCCCACCGGATCGCGCCAGGTCTCCGCCTCGCCCAGCGTCACCAGGTCGTCGTCGGCCAGGCGGCGCAGGTGCGCCAGCGTGGCGCCCGTCGCCTGGGTGACTTCGCGCAGCGCGACTGCGCCCCCGGCCTGGGCCAGGTATTCCAGGGCGGCCAGGTACGGCGCGCCGCCGCGCAGCTCGATGATGCGCTCCATCACCGCGCGGGGAGGGTGGGCAAGCTCGACGGTTGCCGGGTCCGTCCAGCGGCGGACTGTCCCGGCTTTTTCCAGGCGGCTCACGGCGCCTGCGTTCAGCGCGCTCCGGGGCAGGGGGCTGTTCGCTTCCAGAAGCTGCTGCAAGACCTGGCGCTGCGCGTGGGCGCGGGCGTAGTCTCCCGCTTCCAGGTGCGCGGCGATCTCCGCCGGGGTGACGGCCAGCTCGACCCATGTCTGGCTGGCGGTCTGGCGCAGGTCGCCGGCTTCCGCCAGCGTGCGGATCGGCCCTTCTGTGCAGCCGACCGCCGTCATCACCGCGCTGACGCTCAGATGCTGGCGGCGCGCGGTGAGCAGCACTTCGAGCACGTTGGCCCGCCGCGACTCGCGGCCCAGCCGGGGGGCGATGGCTTTGATGCGCTGCGGGGCGACGTTCAGTTGGACGGTACGCACCGTCTGCGGGCGCACGTCGGGCGCTTCCAGGATCGGGTCCTGGCGGACGATGCCCCGCTTGACCAGCCCGGCCAGCGGGCTTTGCCAACGGACGCGGCGCAGCGCGTGGGCGATCTGCCGCCCGCGCAGCGGCCCGCGCCGGTGAAGCAGGCTGACCAGGCGCGCCTGCGTCTTGGAGAGGTCGGTGGCGTCTTCCTCGACCAGCGTGTAGACCAGGTCGCCGCGCTTGGCGATGCCCGGCGGCAGCATCAGCCACAGGCACAATCCCAGCGGGGCGAGCGTCTCGTGCGCGAGCCAGCGGGCCAGCTCCAACTGTGCGGGGGTGATCACCGGCACGGGGTCCAGCCGCTCCAGGATCGGCTTGGTCTGCGGGATCGGCGCGTGCTCGTGCAGGGCGACGACGATGCCGGTGGTGTGCGCCGTGCCGAAGGAGACCTTGACCAGGTGCCCCGGCACGATCTGGCCAGACAGGGTGTCCGGGATGTGGTAGTGAAATGTGCCCTGGACGCGGCGATTGACGGCGATTTCGGCGAACATCATCTGCCGGGCGACTCCGCGCCGGGGCTGGCGGCTTGCCTGTAGAAGACAGCCGCGCCATAGCCAACCACCTGCGCGTAATCGTGGGTCACGTCGCCGGAAGTCGCATAGCCGACGATCTGGGCGGTATCCGCGCCCAGCGCCCGCGCCGCGATCATCACCGTCGCGATCGCTCCGCGCCCGCAGGCGAAGCCGGAACCATCTGTCTCCGCCTGGATCACGCCCGCCGGGTCGTAGCGGGCGACGGCGTCGAGCATCGTCTCGTCCAGTTTGTGGGCGACGCTCTGTGGGTAGAAATGCGACAGGTCAGAGCTGGCGACGAGCAGGGCGCGGGTGCCGGCCAGGATGTCGGCGAGGGCCTGGCCGAGCGCCTGGGCCATCCCGTAGGACTGCTCTACCAGGGCGAGCGGGATCACGCGGAACTCGCCGAGCGTGCGCTGGAGAAACGGCAGCACGATCTCCAGCGAATGCTCCGGATCGGTGCGCACCCCCTTGATCGGGACGATTTGCCCTAAGGTCGCCAGCGCTGCCCGGTCAACGGGCACCTGGCCAAGCGGCGTCTCGTAGGCTTCGTGGGCGCTGGTGACCACTGGCGCGTCGTAGGGGTAATGCGACGGGCCGACCAGGGCGACGACCTCTGCGGACAGGCCCTGCACCAGCCGGAAAGCGTGCCCGGCGACCGGGCCGGAGTAGCGATGCCCGGCGTGCGGCGTCAGGATGCCGATCACGTCGCCGCCCAGGGTGGGCACTTCGGCCTGGCCCAGGTACTCATCCACCGAGCGCGCCAGACGCAGCGGGTCGGCGGGGTACCAGCGCCCGGCGATCGGAGATGGGCGCACGTCTTGATAAAGATGTGGCGCGTTCAAGGCTGGCCCCTTTCGCCACCAGGTGCGAACCGCCTTTACTCCCATTTTACTATAGGCCTGCTCTGGCCGACCAGTGCCCTGCGCCAGAAAGAGACGCTTTTCACAATAGGGGCGCAGTACCTGAACCACAGAGGTGCAGAGAACGCAGAGAAGAACCGCGAATCTTCTTTACTTTCTCTGCGCTTTTGCGGTGATGCTGTGACCTGGCAACGAGAACGCCCGCGCCAACGCAAAGCCGGGTGACTGCTGACAATCACCCGGCCCGGCTCGTGCGCATGAGACTTGTGGAAACGTTCTACTGGATGCGCGCCAGCACGTCGTCTTCGTTCATCAGCAGGTAGGTCTTGCCTTCGAACTTGATCTCGGTGCCAGTGTACTTGGGGAACAGCACGCGGTCGCCAACCTTCAGATTGGTTTCCATTTCATCAGGATCGCCGATGGCCTCGATAGTGCCCTGCTGCGGTTTCTCTTTGGCCGTCTCCGGCAGCAGCACGCCACCCGGCGATTGCGATTCACCCTCAAGCGGCAGGACGAGAACGCGCGCGCCCAGGGGTTCGATGTTGATCTTTTTGGCCATGTGACTTTCTCTCCTTAGTACGTCGAGTTGTATAAGCCTTGCGGTCCAAGACCGGCTGAGCGCGGTCGTTGGCTAAGTTCCACCGCTGGGGTGAGACGGCTCACTGTGCGGCGGCCTTTAGCTTCTCCAGGAGCATCTGCTCAGGTGCTGCGCCTTCCAGGTACGTGTGCTCGTTGATCACGGTGCGTGGCACGCCCATCACGCTGTACTTCTGGCCGAGGTGCGGGAATTCGGTGACCTCGACCATGTCCGCCGTCACTTTGTCCGAGGCGTAAGCCAGTTGATGGGCCAGCATGACCGCAGGCGGGCAGTAGGGGCAGGTGGGCGTCACGAAGACTTGCAGATGCAACGGCGTTTGCAGCGTGCCCAGGAACTTGCGCGTGCTGTTCTCCAGCGCCGAGTTCCCGGTGCCAACCAGCACGATAGCCTCGATCAGCGAGGTGAATTCATAGCCTGCCGGAATGCCAAAGAAGCGGATGCCGTGGTCGCGTCCGCCTTCGCCGAGCACAACAATGGCTGGGATTTTGTCAACTCCCAGGCTCGCGGCGAGATCGGCGTCAGCGAGGAAGTCGTGCACTTCGACGCTGACCAAATCAGAAAGCTCTGCCACCTCTTCGATGATCTGGCGCGTGCCACTGCACGTGTCGCATTCAAAATCCTGGGCGAACATCTTCAGCGTCACCGGCGACGTTATAGCCGCCATTATTTCGCGAACCTGTTGCTGGGTTTCTGGATCCATCAGAGGCATGAGAGCCAATCCTTTTGCGCTGACTGGAAAGATACACCCAGTTAGATGCAGCACTCCCTGGCCGGTTGCGCCAGCTTGCGCTCATCATACCGGAAAACAGGCTGCGTTTCTAACAGAAATTCATTAGAGGTGCGCCGGGGGCGCGCTTGGCGGTATAATCGCTCTCACGGCCAACGGACTTCTCGTAACCGACGAAAGGGTATCATGGGCAGCGCGACAGTCACCTGGGTTCAGAATCTGCAATTCATCGGGACGGACAGCACCAGGCACTCGGTCGTCGTGTCTGCCCCGGACGAGGCGAACGGCATCGGCATGAAGCCGAGCGAGCTGCTGCTGGTATCGTTGGCGGCGTGCACCGCCTATGATGTCGTCAACATTCTGCAAAAGAAACGCAAGAAGCTCAGCCATCTGCGCGTAGAAGTTGAGGGCGAGCAGCAGGGCGCAGCTCCCTGGCCGTTCACGCGCATCCATCTGCACTATGTCATCGCCGGCGATGACCTTTCCGAGCGCGATGTCGCCCAGGCCATTCACCTGTCGCACGATAAGTATTGCTCTGTTTCGGCCACGTTGCGCCCGGCGGTCACCCTGACCCACGACTACCAGATCGTGGGTGGGGCAGACGCGGGTGAGTCTTAGTCGTCAAGCCGGAACCCTGAACCTGGATTTCGCACTGAGAGGGACAGCCTGTGGACCTGATTGATCTGCTGCTCGGTCGCAGCGACCGCTACCAGCGCACGCCCGGCTTGCTGGGCGGGCTGTCGCGCTGGCTGGTGAGCTGTAGCTGTCTGCTATCAGCCCTGGTTCTGCTGGGAGTCGTGCTGGTGCTGGGTGGGTTCATCAGCGTGGGCGAAAACGCGATCACGGTGGTCATCGTCTTCGTGACCATCGTCGTGGCTATCGCCTCGCTGATTCGCACCAGCCTGGGCTACTGACCTGGAGCAGTACGCAGCACAGGCAGGCGCGCTCCCCTCACCCTTACGGGAATGCCTGCTGCACCCACTGCATCGGGTCTACCTGCACCCCGCCGACCCACATCTCCCAGTGCAGATGCGGGCCGGTTGACCGCCCGGTTGACCCCACTGCGCCGATGACCTGCCCGGCGCTGACCACATCGCCCACTCGCACGCCGATCTCTGACTGGTGCCAGTAGCCGGTCACGACGCCCCAGCCGTGATCAATGATCGTGGCGTTGCCGCGCACAGGCAGCGGCTCGGCCAGCACCACCACGCCCGCCGCCGGGGCCAGCACGGGCGAGCCGGGCGCGCCTCCGAGGTCGGTGCCGCTGTGGAAGGTGCTCAGCACGCCGCCGTTGTAGGCCCGCCGCGTGCCAAACTGCGAGGTGATGGCCCCCGTCGAAGGCAGGCCCATCAGGCCGTCGAAATAGCGCTGCGCGGTGAAGACGCTCATGGTGCGGGCGACCAGGTCCCATTCCGGCTCGGTGACCTGGGTGGTGAGCAGGTCTTGCTGCTGCGTGTCCAGCGAGATCATCTCCGTGCTGTAATTCCCGTCGTCCACGCGCACGCTGAAGGTCAGGTGCGTCTGCACGCCGTCTGGCGCGGTCATGCTGAGGGCCAGCGGGTAGACGCCGGCTGCGGTGAAGGGGTGCACGCCGAACAGCGCCACGTGCTGGTTGCCGTCGTGGGTCACGAACTGGATGGGATAGCCGACGAACGTCCCGGCCAGCGTCGCCGGCCCCTCGGTGGTGATGTGCAGCGCGATGGTCTGGCCCTGCACGGCGGGCGTGGGCGTGATGGTGAACGCGGCAAGCGGGCCGGGCAACTCGCGCAGGCTGCCGTCGCCGTCGGACAGCCACACCGCCTGGCCGGCGAAGAGGGGGCCACAGCTCGCCAGCCCGTTCGCTGTGGCGAGCGCACGCCAGGGCACGCCCAGGCGCAGCGCGATGCGCAGCATGTTGTCCCCCGGCTGGGCGCGGTAGAGGCCGCGCGGCGGGGCAGCGGTGCCGGTTTCAGCCGCCGCGCCCTGGTTGATCGTCAATTCCTGGCCGATGAACAGGCGCGCCGGATTGGTGATGTGGTTGGCGGCGGCGATGCGATCGGCGGTCGTCTGGTAGGTGGCGGCCAGCGTGCGCAGGGTGTCGCCAGGAGCGACGCGGTGCGTGAGCGGCGCGCCGGGCACGTCCAGGCGCGCGTTGGGGATGAGCAGCCGCTGCCCGACGTTGATATAGCGCGGATCGCTGATGCCGTTGGCGGCGGCAATGGCCTCGACGGTCGTCCCGTACTGCATGGCGATGCCGAACAGCGTCTCGTCGCGCTGCACCACGTGGATGGCCATGCCGCCCACCGGCGGTGGCTGGCTCCCGTCCTGAGCCAGCGCCAGGCGCGAGCCAGCGCTGCCCCACAGGGCGATCAGCAGGGTGAAGAGGGGGACGGATCGGGATAGCAGCCGGATCATCCTGGCGGCCTCGCGCGTATGAGATCGTAGAGGTTCTGCGACTGGGTCAGCCTGGTCAGAGCGTCGTTGGCCAGGGCTAGCCCTTGTTCCGCTGAGCTTGCCAGATTGTAGTCCCAACAGGTCGCTTCGTACAGCGCGCGCGCCTCCAGCGCCAGCGCCAACCCCTCCTGCTGGAGCCGGATGGCGTCGGCAAGCTGAGGGTCGGCGGCGGTCGGCGAATCCAGGAGGGCCTGCTGCTCCGGCATCAGGGCAAAGGCGGCGGGCCAGCGCGTCAGCGCGCAATAGCTGGTCGAAGCCTGCCCTTGCGGCGTGAGCGCCTGCTCCCACTGGTCTATCATACCGATCCCATAGCTGTTCTTGAGATCGCCCATGACCGCGTAACGCTCGCGCAGCGCCACGAGAATAGCGCGGTAGTCGAGGTCGGGGAAGGGCAGCGTGGCCGTCGGAGACGGGGTGATCGTGGGCGTGCGCGTCGGCGTCGGCGAAATGGTCGGCGTGTGGGAAACCGTCGGCGTCGGCGTGATGCTGGCCGGGACGGTTGCCGAAGGGGGCACCGTTGCAGTGGGCGTGCTGGGCGTGGGAGTCAGCGACGGGGTGGCAGTGGCCGTCGGCAGCGGCGTGACTGTGGGGCCGACGGTGGGGGCCGGGCTGAAGATGGCCCGTTGAAGCTGCTCGCCCGCTTCCTGAATCTGGTTGTCTACCCGGTCAAGCTCGACCGCCGACTCCAGGATGCGCTTGGTCTTGGTGGCCGGATTCTGGCAGGCGATGTTGAGCAGCAGCAGCGCTTTTTGCAGCGTGGGCAGCGCCGCGTCCACGTTCATGGCGGCGATGCGCAAGTCGGGGTAAGTGACCTCGTCAATGGCCGCCAGCCCCACTGGCTCCGGCACGCTATAGGCGAAGCCGCACGCCAGCTCTCCCGTCGCGTCGGAGATGGCGATCTCGCTGCGCAGATCAGCGGCCAGTTGCCGGGCATCATACAGGCGTGCCTCGACCTGGGCGATCACTTCCTCGCGCGGGGAGGGCGGCTCGTCAAAGATCGAGCCGGACGACTGGCCGGAAGTCTCGCCATCGTCTTTCCCCAGAAGCGCCAGGCCGTTGAGCGCCAGCGACGCCAGCAAGAGCAGCGCCAGCACCCCCGTCACCAGCCGCAGAAAACGACGGCCCGGCGGGAAGCGCCGCGTGCCCCGTCCTTCCTGCCGCGCCCTGAAGAGGGCCAGGGCTTCGCGCGCCGCTTCGCGCACGCTCTCGTCGTCGTCCTGAAGGTAGGCGTTGCGCAGAAAGGGGATCACCGCCGGGTCGCCGGTCCTGGCGAGCTGGCGGCAGGCAGCGCGGCGCTGCCGGGGGCGCTTCGCTTCGCTAAGCTGCCCGGTCAGAACGTCCCACGATGGCTTGCTCATCGGGCATCCTCACGGAGACAGGCGCGACCCAACAGGGCCAGGATATCTATCACGGCGCGACAACGGTGAACGTGCAGCTTCCCTGGTTAGTTTCATTGGCCGTGCCGGGGCCGAAACGCTCGTAGCCGTCGGTGATGGCCTCATCCCATGTCAGGCGGTAGTCCACGCGATGCTCGCCTGGCTGGAGCTTGCCCACGGGATAGTACCAGTACGTGAACCAGAGACCCCCTTCGCGGATCATCTCGGTCGCGTAGCGCTCCCAGTTCTCCAACAGCTTGCCGTCCAGGCGCACCTCATAGGTGGCGTTGAGCAGGTGCTCGTCCATGTATTCTGGGCGGGTGACGAACCAGCTCCACTCGATGAACACATCATCGGTCGTCTTGGGGCGGGGCGGACGGACGCTTTTGAGCTGGCAGTAGGCGAGAATCTCGACGCGGTTCGGCTGTGGCGTGGGCGCGGCGCTGCTGGTCGCCGGCGGAGTCTCGGCCAGGCTGCTGAGCGCGGCGAAGTCGGTTCGGACCAGCGCCCCCAGCGCCCACAGATAGCGCACTTCGCCGTCCTCGTCGCTGAGGGCGACCTTGTACCATTCGCGCCCGTTGGCGTCGGTCTGCACGCCAAGCACGCCGACCTCAGTGCCGGGCCGCACGCTGAGCACGATGTCGTAGTCGGTGCCTGGCCCGGTGCGCAGGTTGACGTTTTCCGTCGAACGGATGACCCCGGCGGCGGTGGGCGTGACGGTTGGGGTCACGGTGGGCGTCAGGGTGGGTGGGACGGATGTCGCCGTCGTCGAGGGGGTGATGGACGGCGTGAATGTGGCGCTGGGCAACGGCGTCGCTGTGAAGCGGGGCGTGAAGGAGACAATGGGGGCCAGCGTGCGCGTGGGCACCTGCAACATGGCGACATCGCTGCCGCTGCTGGCGGGAGTAGGTTGGGCGGGGGCGGCTTCCTGGCAGGCAGCGAGCACCAGGAGAGACGCGAGCAGAAGCCAGATCATCCAGCGGGCGTTTGGGCGCATCTGCTTTTCCTCCGCATACCGTTCTCCACCAACGGAGTCCAGCTTAGCAGCATTCCGGCCTGCACACAACCCGCACTCCTGTTGGGGTGCGCGCACAGGTTGACAGCGATTTGCCTGACACCCAACGGGGTGAGGTCTGGGTGAGCGTATTGCAATACGCCCCTACCGCCTGACAGATTTTGCACGCACCCCTCTGTTGAGCAGCATCACCTGGACGCGGGAGCCTGCGGCAAGGATCAGGCGGAGTCGGCAGGCGGGCTGCCCGGCGGCGCGCTCTGGCGACCGGAGGCGAGCAGCAGGCGGACCCGATCAATGAGGCTGTTGGCGACATAGGGCTTGGTCACGTAGCCGTCGGCCCCCGCCTCCAGCACATCACGGATCGTCTTTGGCTCGACTTTGGCCGACAGCACCAGCACCGGCACCGGGTTGAAACGAGAATCGCTGCGGACGTGGCGCAAGATATCGAAACCATTGACATGAGGCAGCATCAAATCTAATATGATGAGGTCGGGCGTGTTGTCTGCCAGGTAGGTGAGGGCTTCCTGCCCATCGGCAATGGTGGTGCTGCGCGCGCCGATGCGCCGCAGGAGCAGCACCATCAGCTTGAGCAATTCCGTGTCGTCGTCAATGACGGCAATGTGCGGGGCGGCGTTTGATTGCGCTTCGCTCACGACAGACTTCCTCGCTGATCTGCTGATGCGCTGGAGCCGGTTGGTCCCTGGGTGATGCTCGCTGACAAGAGCGCGGGACTGCCCGGCTGAGCATGTTTTACACCGGCTCCCTTTGCCGGGCAAGTTTTGCGGGGAGAGTATCGTTGTGGCATCTGGCGTGTTTTCATAGTAGCATGGGTTGGTGACTGCTCGCATAAGGCGAGTGGGGAAGGGTAGGGCGATGGAACCTGGACTGGTTGTGCTTGTGATCGTCATCGGGTACGTCATCGGGTCGTTCCCGACGGCGTACCTGGTCGCGCGGACGAAAGGGGTGGACATCTTCGCGGTGGGCAGCGGCAACATGGGGGCGACGAATGTCACCCGCGCTGTGGGGATGCGCTATGGCCTGCTGGTCTGGCTGATTGACGGGGTGAAGGGCATTCTGGCCATTCTGCTGGCCCGCCTGATCGTGCCCGATTACCAGACAACAGCGAGCGTGCTGGCGGCTGTGTCTGCCGTTGCCGGGCACAACTGGTCGCTGCTGGCGACGCTGCTGACGGGCAGCATTCGCGGCGGCAAGGGCGCGGCGACGGCGATGGGCACCTTCCTTCTGCTGGCCCCCACGCTGCTGGTGGCGCTGGTGCTGGCGGTCGCCATGACCATCGTGCTGCTGACGCGCTACGTTTCGCTGGGCGTGCTGACGGCGGTGGCGGTCGCCGGGATTGCCTTCCTGGTGCTGGTCATGGCGGGCTGGATGGACCCTGTCTACACCGTGTACTTGCTGGCAGGCTGGATGGTCTTCGTCCGCCACCGCGGCAATATTGTGCGCCTGCTGGCTGGCACCGAGCGGCGGCTTGGCGAGCGCGCCTGATTCTGCCCCATCCCGATTTCTGGTTGTGAAAGCGCCCGGCTGATCCATACAGAAGCCGGGCGTTTCTTGTGCGCGGGTGGCGGCGAGTCGCTGTCAATCTTGGCGCGCACTCGCGGCTGTCGCCCGTTATCTCTGGGCGAATGGCTATGCTATAATGCTGTGCCAGTGCGGAACACAGCGGGGTGTGCACGCCATGACACGAACACTCGTAATCGCCAACCAGAAGGGCGGGGTCGGCAAGTCCACGTCGGCGATGAACCTGGGGTTGGCGCTTGCCGAGAAGGGCCAGCGGGTGCTGCTCATTGATCTCGATCCCCAGGGCGGGCTGACGGCGGCCTTCGGTATTGACTCCTACGACATCCGGCGCAGCGCCTTTTCGCTCATCATGTACAGCCATGTCTCGCTTTCGCGGGTGATGCGGCCCGTGCGCACCAATCTCGCGCTCGTCCCGGCCAGCATTGACCTGGCCGCGTCCGAGGTGCAGTTGGCGGGCATGGCCGACCGTGTGCAGCGGCTGCGCGCTTCGCTGCGCCGCAGCCAGCTTCCCTTCGACTACGTGCTGATGGACACGCCGCCGGGCCTGGGCATTCTGGCCGCCAACGGCCTGGTCGCCGCCGACGAGGTGCTGATCCCGGTGCAGTGCCAATACCTGGCCATGCGCGGCGTGCGCGCGCTGATGGACACCATCATCCGCATCAAGAAGAACCTGAACCCCGCGCTGCGCCTGGCCGGGCTGTTCGGGACGATGTACCGGCCCGACTCGGTGCACGCCCAGGAGGTCGTGGACGAACTGCGCTCCGTTTTCGGCGAGCGTATGTTCCGCACGCTGATCCGGTACGATGATGTGGTCGCCGAAGCGCCGATCGTCGGCCTGTCGGTGCTGGAATACATGCCCCGCCATCCCATTGCCCAGAGCTACCGGGTGCTGGCAGAGGAGGTCATGCGTGGACGCGCCGGATGACGAACGCCGCCCGCGTGCGACGCTGCGCGGCAAGGGGCGCGCTATCCTGCTTGGCCAGCGCCCGCTGCCCCCGGAGAATATCGCGCCCCCCGACCAGGCGACGCCCGCCGAACGTGAGGCGCTGAGCCTCGATCCGGCGTCGCTGCGCCTGAGCGCCGAAGAAACGCGCGCGCTCTTCGACCTGCGCGCGCCGCTGCCTGCGCTCGACGAGACGCTGCCGCTGATGCCAGCCCGCCCCGGTGCGTCGCCCCCGCGCGCGCCGGAACCTGCCCCGGCGATCCAGCGCCCGGCCCCCGCCGCGCGGGTCGCGCCGGAAGTGGAGGAGGCGCTGGCCGATCTGCCGGACTGGCTCACCGGCCCTGGCCTGGTCGCTGATTTGCCGGGCGCCGTCGGGCGGGGCACAGCGGGCGCGCCGCCCGCTGCGCCCGATGATGCGCAGCCCCTGGCCGAGCGCGAGCCGGCTGTGCCGGTCAGGGCCGCGCCGGCGCTCTACGAGACCCACCCGGCGGTGGAGTCCCTGACGCCCGACACCCCGGAAGCCTGGTCGTCGGAGCCGAGAGCAGCGACTCTCGCCGAGGCGGAGACTGCGCCAACAGCGGCAGCGCAAGACGCCGCCGCCCCGCCAGAATCAGCAGTTGCCGGGTTGTCGCCCTCGCCGAGCGAAGCGGCTGCACCGCTCCTGGTGGACGATGAGCGGCTGCGCAAGCTCGCGGCGCAGATCGAGGCCGTGCAGGACGACCTGGCCCGCCGCCCCAGCGGTGATGCGAGCGTGGTGCTGAATTTTCAGGGAGTGCTCGCCGACGCCAGCCGAATGCTCGCTGAATCGCGCGGCAACTACGAGGCAGTGCGCGCCACTGTGTATCGCGTCCGCACGGAGATCAACCGCCAGCGCAAGACGGACGCCGATATCGCGCGCTACCGCCCGCTGCTGCTCAACTACATGGTGGGCTGGGTGATCGCTCTGGGCGTGCTGTTCCTGCTCAAGGCGCTGTTTGTCGGGGTGGGGGAAGCAGTGGGCGTGCCCATCGTCGGCGCGCTCTACTACCCACTGCTGCTGGGCATCGCCGGGGCGCTGCTGGCCGGCTATATGACGCTGGAACGGCACACCACGCGCCTGCGCGACTTCGACCCGATCCACGTCAGTTGGTACCTCTTCAACCCGCTGCTCGGCGGGGTGATGGGGCTGCTGGCTTTCCTGATAGTTTCCATCGCCAACGAGGACTTGCTGCGCGAAAGCGCCACCGAAGCCGAGTACGCGATGACCTATCTGCTCTGCTTCGTGGCGGGCATGAACCAGACGCCGATCCTGCGCGCTGTGCACGATGTGCTGCGGCGCTTCGGGCGCGGCAAGTAGCCTTCAGTCCAGATAGACGCTGTTATCCGGCGTCCAGGCGGGGGCGCACACGGCCACGAACAGCAGGTCCGCCGCGCCCGCGTTCCAGATGCGGTGGACGGCGGTCGGCGGGATGGCCACCGCGTCGCCGGGGCGCAGGGTGGCGCGCTCGCCGTCTACCTCGATCTCTGCGACGCCTTCCAGGATGAAATAGCTCTCTTCGGCCAGCGGGTGGTAGTGAGGGCGCGACGCTTTGCCCGGCGGAATGCGTATCCGGGCGACGCTGTGCGCGCTCGCGCCGCCCGCCGCTACCCCTGCCAGCTCGTAGACGATCTCCCCGTGCGAACTCTCCAGCGCGGGGACGCTGCCTGCGTTGCGGATGTGCATGAAATTCTCTCCCTAACCGGATAGCGCACCAGAGCGGAAATGAGCGTACAGCCTGGCCTGGTCCCGGCCCCCCAGTCTCGGCCCTTCCCCCCTCGTGGTGGAAGGGAGCGGAGCGCTGGCCTTAAGCCCCTCCCTCCTTGTGGGGGAGGGGTTTAGGGTGGGGGGGGACAGCGAGCAACTACGGCGGACTTCAGCCAGCCTGTAATAGCCAGTGCGCGATGATCTCGTCCAGTGAGCCGTCGGCCCTGATCGCCTGCAACGCCTGTTCCACGTGAGCGGTCAGGCGGAAGTCGCCCCGGCGCATGGCGATGACATACGGCTCGGCGACGGTCATCTCGGCGGCCATGACCAGGCCGGGATGGGCGGGCAGGTACAGCCGGGCGCTGATCGCGTCTACCAGCGCGGCGGCGGCCCGCCCTTCTTCTGCCGAGCGCAGGGCGTCCTGCGGCAGCAGGTGACGCTCGATGGTCAGCGCGTGCAGGCGGCGCGCCCAGCGGCGAGCCGCCGCGTCGCCGGACGAAGCCATCTCCACCGCGATGGTCTGCCCGTCGAGCGCGCGCATGGCGCTGACGGGCGCATCGCGCGGCGAGACGAGCACCTGCCCGGCGTCGAAATATGGCTGCGAGTAGTATACCCAATCGGTGAGCGTTGCATCCGGGTGCAGCCCGGCGATCAGCATGTCCACCTTGCCTGTATAGAGCGCGTCGTACAGGCTGTCATAGCCCATGATCAGGATCTGCGTCTCGACGCCCAGCCGCCGCCCGATCTCCCGCGCCAGGTCGGCCTCGATGCCGACGATCTGCTCCGGCGTCCACTCGGCGAAGGGGGGATAGCTGGGATCCAGGCCGACATAGAGATCGCCGTTGATCTGCACGCGCCGCCAGGTGCCATCCTGCGGGCCGAAGCGCGCGCCGGGCCGGGTGAGCCGCCAGGCGACGCCCCCGGCGACGATCACCAGCAGCGCTGCCAGCGCCAGCCAGAAGCGCCAGCGCGCCCGGCGGTCATCGCCGCCGACCAGAGAGCGGATGCGGGCCGTCCAGCGATTCATGGGGCGTAGGGATTCTCCCAGCCGAGCGCGTAGGCCTGGACCGCCTCGTAGATCGGCCTGGCGAAGAAGTCCGACGACACCAGCGCGTAGTAAGCGTCGCGGCGGTTGTGGAAGTCCGACGGCTGGCGGAACTGCCACAGGCACAGGTGATCGGCCCAGGGCCAGGCGGTGACCAGGTCGAGCGCCTCCAGCGTGTAGGCGATGCGCTGGCCGGGGCGCACGGCGCGCGTCCAGCGCGGATCGTCGCTCCAGCCGCTCTCGGTGATGGTGATGGGCTTGGCTCCGTCCCCGTAGCGCACCATCACCGCGCGCAGCAGCTCGACGCGCCGGAAGTTGATGGTCTGCGGATCGGGTGGGTCTGCCGGGGTATGGGTGAAGCCATAGGTGTGCGCGGCCAGCGCGTCGAAGTAAGGGGCGGCGCCCGCCTGGTACATGCGCTCCAGGAAGCGCACCTCGTGCATGCCGCTGCCGCTGCCCTCCGGCTCGTTGGTGGGGGCCAGCGCTCCGCCGAAGACGGCGATAGCGGGGTTGGCGGCGTGCGCGGCCTGGTACGACAGGCGCAGCAATTCGGTGTAGGCGGCGGGATCGGGGCTGCGGTCGCCCCATTCGTGGCTCAGGTTCGGCTCGTTCCAGATGATCACGCCGCCGAGGCGGTCGCCGTAGCGCGCCACGAACGCGCCGACATAGCGGGCGAAGTCGCCGAAGCGCTCGGCGGGCAGATAGGTGAGCGTGGTCACTTTTTCGCGCACGGGCGGGCGCGCCCAGGCGGGCACCAGCCCCAGCCGGGCGATGACCGTCAGCCCCTGGTTCTCGGCGTGCCGCATGATGCGGTCGGCGTGCGCCCAGTCGTAGCTGCCGCGCTCGCGCTCGACATAGGGCCAGGGGAAGAACTCGACAATAGTCGCCGCGCCCATCTCGCGCACCATGTGCAGCGTGCGCTGAATCTTCCACTCGTCCACTTCGTCGGTCAGGCGGGTGTGGACGCACACCGTCGGGCTGACCGTCTGGACGGTGTGCGGCGGCCCCAGCACCACGCGCGGCGGGGCAGGGCGCAGCGTCGTCAGCGCGCCCGCGACGAGCAGCAGCCCGCCGGCGCGCAGCAGATGGGCGAACAGCTTGTGCCGGCTGGGGCGGGCGAGGCGCTTCATGACGTGGGGGGGTGCTGACTGGTGGGGGCGGTCACGGCGCAGGGGGCGCATGACGCGCCCCCCGCTTAGCTCTGCTGGCTGGGTGATGACCGTCAGTCACCGTGCCTGGCCCCCAGATCGGTGATCTGGCGGATCACCGACAGCAGCGCGACGGCCAGCTTCATCGCGTCGGTCGTCTTGATGCGGTTGGGCTGCCCGGACTCGTTCTCCTCAGAGACGCGCGCGTAGAAATAGGCGGCGAGCAGGCCAGCGGCCAGCCCCACCAGCCCGCCGAACAGGTAGACGCGCAGCTTCCAGGCGGTGTCGCTCTTGGCGGCGAGATCGGCGTGCACTTCAGAGGTCATCGCACGATCCCTCCGCGCAGCGATTCCTTGATGCGCTCCAGGCGGCTCTTGCGCCGCTCCCGCGCGGTCTGGGTGACCAGGTAGGCGGCAATGAGGCCGACGATCAGCGCGATGACGCCCCCGACCAGGTACGCCCATACCTGGCTATCCTGCTCTTCGAGCGTCTTGATCAGGTCGCTGATCTGCTCTTCCGCCTGCTTGAGCGCGTGGGTGCCTTGCTCTTCCAGGGTCTTGATCATCTCACTCATGGGATGTCTTCCTTTCGACAGGCAGCGCCGAACCCGGTTGGCCGCGCAGCGTGTGCTCCCAGCGCGTCAGGCGCACGTTCATCGTCACCAGTGGGCGGGCCAGCCTGGGTGCCGCCGCTGCGGTTGTCTGCGCCAGGCGCTCGGTGGCGCGACGGGCTGAGCGCAAGGGGCCGCGTACCCCTGCGTAGCCGCGCCCGGTCAGCGCGGCCAGCGCCGCCAGCACGACATAGGGCACCAGGCACAGGATCGCCAGGGGCAGCGCCAGGAAAGCTGTCGCCACAATGCCCATGACGATCGAGATCTGCTTGCTCTCCAGCGCCCCGCCAACCACCGCCAGGATCAGCACACTGCACACACCCACCAGGGCGAGCGCGGCCAACATCACCGGGCCGACGATCTTCAGGCGCACGGCGCGTTTGTGCTCGGCGACGGGATTCGCTTTCCTGGCAGCCTGGCTCATACGTTCTCCCGTTCTCATTCTAGCACGGAACCGGCGTTCCACCAACGCGGAGACGCCGGTGCGGTGAGCGCATGTCACTGAGCAAGGGCGGGCCTTGCAGGGGCGGGTTTCGAAACCCGCCCCTGCAACGAACCTCCGCGTTCCGAATCTGAAATGCACAGACGCCGGTGAGGCCCAGTTCAACGGGTCGGCGATCAGTCGCTGATGCTCACACGGAAGAAGTACGTCGCTTCGTAGCCCGTCCACGACACGCGAACGGCCATGATGTACGAGCCAGGCTCCGGTGTGATGATGAACAGCACGACGTTATCGCCGGGGCGATTCTCCGGCTGGCCGGTCGGGATGCCCGTGTCGGTCAGATACTCGATGCGCACCGACGTGGGCCGCCCGCCGCCAATCCGCAACTGGGCGGGGGAGCCGCGCAGCAGCCCCAGGCGCTCGGTCGAGCCTTCGGGCGCGGGCAGCTCGGTGCACGCCTGCTCGCCGCTCGCCGCCTGCTCGCAGTACTGCAGGCCCACCGGGATGTACAGCCGCCCGGCTACCACCAGGGCCAGCGGCGGGACGGCGCTTGTGGACGGCGTGACGGGCCGCGTGGCAGCGCCTCCTTCGCGGGCCGACGGCACGGGCACCAGCACGAACTCGATCAACCCGCCCGCCTGCCAGACTTCCAGCCCGGTCAGCTCGTGGGTCTGAATCTCATAGCCGGGCGCGAAGGCGCTGACCGTGATCGTGTCCGTGTCGTGCAACGCCAGCGGCCCGATATTGAACTGACCCTGAAGACCGGTCAGCGTGGAGCCAGCGCTGGAGCGCTCCGGCAGGGCCGACGAAGTGTGCTCGTAGCGCACTGTCGCCCCGACGACCGGCAGCGTGGTGCCCGTGTCGGTCACGCGCACCGTGCCGACCAGCAGCAGCTCGCCCAGGTCGCCCGTGGGGACGGGTTCCGGCGTGGCTACGGGTGCGGTGAGGGCGGGTTCAGTCGTCTGCGCGGGCGCTGCTTCGGTCGGCTGCTCAGCGCCACTTTCGGCGGTCGCCTCACCTTCCGGCGTAGCCTCGCCCTCGGCAGTCGCTTCGGCGGGCTGCGCTCCCTCAAGCGGTGTCTCGGTCGCCTCAGGGAGCGGCGTCTCGGTGGGCGGAGGCGTGGACGTGGCGATCGGCTCCGGCGTGAGCGTGGGCGCGGGCGTCGGGGTGGGCAGCGGCGTCTCGGTGGGCGACAGGGTGGGCGTCGGAGTGGGCACGATGATGCCGGCCACGGCCAGCCCGAAGACATACGAGACGTAAGCGGGCTGGCCCTGCACATCGTCGTATTCGGCGTCTACCCGCACGCGATACAGATCGTCTTCCAGCGCGATTGGGTATTCGGCCACGCTGCCGGTGCCCAGGTCGCGCACGTCGTCGAAGCCGAGCAGCGTCGCCGTGAAGCGGGCAGGCGTGCCGGCGTCGCCCTCCAGCACGAACTGGACCGAATCGCCAGCGCTGACCGGGACGTTGCGCAGCGGCTGCACCAGCGCGACGGCATCCACGTCGCACTCCAGGTCGCCCGCCGACTCCGGCCAGCAATAGCTGTAGACGTTTTCTTCGTAGGCCTGGTCGTTGACCTGCAAGCGAACGACCGGGCGTGCGATAGCGTCCGACTCTTCATCGCCACACGCGGACAACGCCAGGATCAGCGCGCTCAAGAGAATCAGGAAGAGAAAGGCTCGTGTCTTCATCTGCAATCCCCCACTGCAACGACGCGCAATCTAAGTGCCGGTCAGTTTTGCGTCAGGGTACCATTCCGGATGGATCAAGGGAGCCAGCGCCAGCCGGATGATCGTCTCGTAGGCGCTTTGGCGCGTTTCCAGATCGTCGGTCAGGATGCCGATGGCCCCATTCTGGTGTTTGGTATTGGCCCGGTTGACGAAGCGATCCATTGCCTCGCCAAGCTCCATCCCGTCGCGCACGGTGGCGGCGACCGGCGGCGGCAGCAGCACGCATGAATTGCCGCCAACGCCCACTCGCCCATCGCCGGCGACCACCACGCACCAGGCCGCCGTCAGCAGGCCGAACTCGGACTCCTGCACGCCGCCCTCCAGCCCGATGCCCAGGTCGGCGCTCGCCGCTTCTCTTGCGGCGCGAGCGCGGTTGTACGCGCCGGTGCGCGTCTCCACGTCGCCCCAGGGCTGAGCGGCCACGCCGGACGGCACATCCACCGTGACGAACGACGCGCCAGGGAACAGCGGCAGCAATACCGCGCGCACTGCGCTACTCTTGACCGGGTTAGTCGAACCGATGGCAACGCGCATGGGCTGGCCCTTCCCAAGACCGTGACCGCATTGTAGCATTGGCCCCACAAATTGACTAATCGGGCGAGTTCGCGGGCCGATGGCGTGCGCTCAGGCGGCTTATGGGCACCTCTGCCAGAGAGGATAGCACACGATGAATTTCGACGCTGTGACGATCATGGCGCTGGCCGATGAGTTGCGCGCGGCCCTTGTCGGCGGGCGCGTGCAGGACACGCTCGAACCGGACGAAGACAGCATTGGCCTGGAGATTTACGCCAACCACCAGCGGCATTACCTGCTGCTCAGCGCGCACCAACAGCTTGCCCGCGCCCATCTCAGCGGCGACAAGCTGCGGCGCGGCGTGGAGACGCCCTCTCCGCTGGGGCTGCTGCTGCGCCGCTATGCGGAGGGCGCGTGGATCAGCGCCGTGCGCCAGCCGCCCTGGGATCGCGTGCTCATCTTCGAGCTGGAAGGGCCGCAGGGCGTGTTCTCGCTCATCGCCGAGCCGATGGAGCGCCGCGCCAACGTGCTGCTGGTGCGCGATGACGGCGTCATCGTTGAGTGCATCCGCCGCGTGGGGCCGCAGGAGAACCGGGTGCGCGTCAGCCTGCCGGGCAAGCCCTATCAGCCGCCGCCCCCGCAGCGCCTCAAGCGCGAGCCGCTGGCGCTGACTCAAACTCTGCTCGGCGACATGCTCGACAACGAGCCGGGCGAGCGGGCGCGCGAGATTCTCACCCGGCGCGTGCTGGGCATCAGCCCGCTACTGGGTAAGGAACTCGTCTTTCGGGCGACGGGCGGGATCAACACGAAGGCCGCCGATACCAGCGCGCGGGCGCTGCTGGCGGCCATCGGCGAGCTGTTCGGCGCGTTCAGCGTGGGCGCGTGGCAGCCTGGCATCGCCCAGCAGGAGGGGGCCGTGACCGCCTACGCCGCGTACCCGATCACGCACCTGCCGGGCTGGTCTCCGGCGGGCAGCATGAGCGAGGCCGTCGCCCGCTTCTACGGGCCACTGGTGGGTGAAGACGCCTACGCCGCGGCCAAGCGCCCGGTCGCCGAGACCATCGCCGAGGCGCGGGCGCGCGTCGCCCGCAAGCGGGAGTCGCTGCGCGGCTCGTTGCAGGATGATGCCACCTTCGAGCATCTGCGCCAGAGCGGAGAACTGTTGCTGGCCTATCAGTACACGCTGGCACCGGGCGCGCGCGAGCTGCGCGCCGCCTACGAGGTGGACGGCCCGGAGCTGATCATCGCCCTCGACCCGGCGCTGACGCCGCTGGAAAACGCCAAACGCTACTTCGAGAAGTACGAAAAAGCCAAGCGTGCCCGCAGCGGCGTGCCAGAGCTGATGACTGCCGCCGAGCAAGAGCTGGCCTACCTGGATCAACTGGCGATGGACCTGGAAATGGCCCGCAACTGGCCGGACATCGGCGAGGTGCAGGAGGCGCTGCAGCGGAGCGGCTACTGGCGCGGGCCGCGGGCCGCCGGGCCGCGCGGCGCGACCTCGGCCCCGCTCAGGGTGATGACCGAGTCCGGCGCGGTGATCTGGGTGGGGCGCAACGCCCGCCAGAACGACATCGTCACCTTCGACCGGGGCGGGCCGGGCGATCTGTGGCTGCACGCGCGGGGCGTGCCCGGCGCACACGTGATCATCAAGGCGGGCGCGGGGGACGTGCCGGAAGCGGTGATCCGGCGCGCGGCAGAGATCGCGGCTTACTACAGCGCAGCGCGCACTGAGGCGCGCGCCCTGGTGGACGTGACGCGGCGCAAGTACGTGCGCAAGATCAAGGGCGGCAAGCCGGGCATGGTCACCTACCGCAACGAGCAGCCTGTTGAGGTCACGCCGCGCCCGGAGTAGCGACGCCTTGCTCAGTCCGGGATGACGATGGTTTCCAGGCCCGGCTCCGGCTCCGGGTAGCGCAGATCGAGCTTCTCCAGGGTCTCGACGAGCACCTGGGAGATGACCAGGTTGCGGTACCACTTTTTGTCCGCCGGGACGATGTGCCAGGGTGCCCAGGGCGTGTTGCAGAGGTTGAGCGCGTCCTCGTAGGCGGCCATATACCGGTCCCACTTGTTGCGCATCTTCAGGTCGTCGCGCGAGAACTTCCAGTGCTTGCTGGGCTTGGTCAGCCGCTCCTCAAAGCGCTCTTTCTGCTCGGCTTTGGAGATGTGCAGGAAGAACTTGACGAGGGTCACGCCGCTGTCGGTCAGCAGGTGCTCGAAGGCGTTGATGTGGTCGTAGCGCGCTTCCCACACGGCGGGCGGCACCAGCTCTTCGACGCGGACGACCAGCACATCTTCGTAGTGCGAGCGGTTGAAGATGCCGATCATGCCCAGCGGCGGCGTGCGCTGGTGGACGCGCCACAGGAAGTCGTGAGCGAGTTCTTCGGCGGTGGGCACCTTGAAGCTGGTCACCTGGACGCCCTGCGGGTTGATGCCGTGCATGACGTGGCGGATGGTGCCGTCCTTGCCGCCGGCGTCCAGCGCCTGCAGGATGATCAACAGGGCATGCTTGTGCCCGGCGTAGAGCACTTCCTGAAGCTCGCCCAGCTTCGCGCGATTGCGCTCCAGGTCTTCGAGCGCGTCCTTTTTGGCGCGATAGTCTCCCGTGTAGCCCGGATCGTAATCCGCCAGGCGGACGGACTCGCCCGGCTTGGGGCGGAGCGGTTGCCGCTTGTTGCTCATCGTGCGCTGCTCCTTTCTGGTGCGCTCGCTGTGCCGAGCACGCTGTCATAGACGGCTGACAGGCGCGGGGCGATCACCGACCAATCGTAATGGCGCGCCACGTAACCGGCTGCACGCGCGCCCAATACTTCCCGCTGAGCGGGATCGCGCAACAGCTCGATCACCGCGCGGGCGAAACCTTCTTCCGTATCGGCCAGGCGAAGCTGCTCCCCGTCCTGCACATCGAGGCCCTGCGCGCCTATCTGCGTGGAGACGACCGCCAGGCGCGCGGCCATCGCCTGCAGCAGCTTGAGGCGCGTGCCGCTGCCCATGCGCAGCGGGACGACATACACCGCCGCTGCTGAGAGGAACGGGTTCACGTCCGGCACCCAGCCGGTGATCTGCACGCCGTCGCGGTCGCGCAGGCTGTTCAGCCGGTGATGGGGGCGGCTGCCCACGATGAAGAAGCGAGCATCCGGCACGTGGGCGCGTACCCGATCCAGCACGCGGTTGGCGAACCACAGAGCCGCGTCCACGTTGGGGCGATAGCCCATCGAGCCGGTGAAAACCAGCGGGGCCGGGCCGAGGTCCAGCGACGTGTCGGCGATGGCGTAGCGGGCCACGTCAATCCCGTTGGGCACCACGCTGACTGGGCAGCCGGGGGCCAGGCGACGAAACGCTTCGGCGTCCGCGTCGGAGACGGCGATGGTGTGCGCTGCCTCGCGCACGACCTGGCGCTCGTAGCGCGTCAGGCGGCGCCACTGGACGAACGAGTACAGGGCGCCAGGCAAGCGGCGCAGGCTGCCGCGCTCGGCCTCGAAGATGCTGCGCTGCAGATCGAACTCCGCGTTGAACGAGTCGTAGATGAGCGGAGTCCCTGGCTGAACGCGCTGCACCGCCGGCGCATAGACCGTCATTTCCAGGCTTTCCATCTGGACCAGATCGTAGGGCGTCGCTTCCAGCAGCTTGCTCAGGGCGTGCTGGTAGTGGGCCGAGCAATAACGCCCCTGCATATCGGCCTTGCCGGCCAGCAGGTCGCGCAGCCGGTCGGCGAGCCGGCGCTGGGGCGGCGCAACCGTCTCCACGCGCGCGCAGTAAGCGCCCAGCCGCTCGCGCTGCGCGTTGAGCTGGGCGCGCGTGGCGAAAGAGAGCAGGTGGACTTCGTGCCCCGCCGCGTGCGCCGCGCGCAGCAGGCCGTTGGTGCGCAGCGTGCCGCCCGCGTGAGCAGGCTCAGGGAGTTCGGCAGTCAGGAAGAGCAGTCGCATAAGGCTGTTGATCCGTTGGGTGGTGGAGTTCCGTTCACTCAGCCATGACCCGCGCGTAGACTTCGCGGACGATCTCGGCCATGCGCCGCCAGGTGAACGTGGCGGCGCGAGCCAGGCCGGTGGCGCGCAGGGTGTCGCGCAGGGCGCTGTCCGTCAGCAGGCGGCGCAGCGCGTCGGCGATGCTGTCCGCGTCGTCAGGATTGACCAGCAGCCCGGCATCGCCGACGACTTCGGGCAGCGAACTGCGATCCGAGGCGACCGGCGGCGTGCCGCAGGCCATCGCTTCCAGCGCAGTCAGCCCGAACCCCTCATAGTGCGAAGGCAGGGTCAGGGCTGCCGCGCCGCTATACAGCGCGGGCAGATCGCCGCGCGGCGGATTCTCGACCCAGATCAGATGATCGCCCAGGGCCAGGTCTTCCGCCGTCCGCTGAATGTCATCGTACAGCCAGCCGCGCCGCCCGGCCAATACCAGCGGCGGGGCGTCCGGCAGATCGTGGCGCAGGAGATCGTAGGCGTGCAGCAGGGTCGGGATGTTCTTGCGCGGCTCGAACGTGCCGACAAACAGCAGGTAGTGCGCGGGCAGCCCCCAGCGCGCCCGACACGCCTGAATCGCCGCAGGAAGTGCGGGCTTGAACAGGTCGTCAACGCCGAGCATGTGCACGGTAATCTTGGCTTCGGGCACATTGAGCAGCGTCACCAGGTCGGCGCGAGTCGCCTGTGAGGAGGCCAGGAGATGATCGGCACGGCGCACTGCCCAGGCGATCTGCCCCACGTAGTAGCGACGGCTGTCCGCCGTCATGAACTGCGGATAGTGCAGGTAGTGCAGGTCGTGGATGGTGATCACCTGGCGACGGGCCGCGCGCGCCGGGGGAATCGCGTCCGGCGAGTGCAGGATGTCTAGGCGATGCGGGAGCAGCTCCGCCGAGAGTGCCCACCGTTCCAGGCGGTGATGGCTCGGCGTCAGCGTGTTGATGCGCGCGAAGTTCGGCGCGACAACCAGCGTCTCCCGGTCGCGGATGTGTTGGACGAGGCGATAGTCGTTGACGGCGTCTAACGCGGCCAGCTCGCGGATCAGATGGCGCGTGTACTCGACGATGCCGCCGGGACGATAGTAGTTCAGTCGGGCGTCAATTCCGATGCGCATGGCAGCTAGTATAGCTTAAGGAGAAAGGTGCACCAATGGCGGGCGCAGGTGGGAGGCGCTGCGCCTTGATTGACCTCACCCCCGCTCGGCGCGGGTGCGCCTCGCCGCCCCCTCTCCACACGCGGAGAGGGGGCAGGTCTGGGCAGCGGAATTCTGGAACCGCAGAGGCGCAGAGGAGAACATATACTTTGGTTTACTCTGCGCTCTCTACGCCTTGATTGACCTCACCCCCGCTCGGCGCGGGTGCGCCTCGCCGCCCCTCTCCACACGCGGAGAGGGGGCAGGTCTGGGCAGCGGAATTCTGGAACCGCAGAGGCGCAGAGGAGAACATATACTTTGGTTTCTTCTGCGCTCTCTGCGGTGATCCTTTGCTCCAGCGGCAGGTGAGTTATAGCAACCTTGGCGCGCACTCTGCGCGGGCTTGCCCTGGATGGATGGCTGAACTTGTGGTAGACTACCGCCGCATCCAGGACAGGGGGCCTCGGGGGGGCAATAGCGCCTCTTACCGTGGCCGAGTTGCTGGAATGGCTGATGAAAGGAGCACAACGCCGCGCGCTGGTCAGATGGCCGGTACGCGGCGCTCACAAGTATGGAAGAGCTTCTCCACCTCGATCTCAAGACGTTCATCGCCACCATCGGTTACGTTGGCATCTTCGCGATTGTCTTCGCCGAGTCCGGGTTGCTATTCGGGTTTTTTCTACCGGGCGATAGCCTGCTGTTCACCGCGGGAGTCATCGCCGGCAGCAAGTCTCTGCAGAGCACGCTCGGCGTCGAATTGAACTATCCTGTGCTGGCCATCGGCTGCTTCATCGCCGCAGTGACGGGCGACAGTGTGGGGTATTTGTTTGGCGACCGCGTGGGGCGGCGCCTGTTCGAGCGCCGGGATACGATGTTCTTCAAGAAGAAGTATCTGTACCAGGCTGAGGAACTTTACCACAAGCACGGCGGCAAGATCATCGTCCTGGCACGCTTCATGCCCATTGTGCGCACCTTCGCGCCCATCGTGGCCGGCGTTGGCACGATGCACTACCCGCGTTTTCTCTTCTTCAACGTGATCGGCGGCCTGCTTTGGGCGGTGGGCGTGGTCAGCGCGGGTTATTACCTGGGCGAAGCCGCCGACGGGTATCTGCTGCCGATTGTGCTGGCGATCATCCTCGTCTCGGTGACGCCGCCGGCGATCCACGTGCTGAAGGACTACCTGGCCAGGCGTCGCGCGCGCGTTGCGGATGTGCCACACATCGAGGCATGATCTCCGGGATGGGAGTCTCACGGGCCATCTGAGAGGTTGGGTTTTGGATTCGCGCCACCTCTTATAGTCCCGCATAGGCGTAGCTACACTTCCAGCCTCCAAAGAGAGAGCTTCACAGGACGTCGACTCGCCCTCTCCATGTGTGGACGATAGGCTCAACCGGTGACGGCTATGTGGCCGGGGGTCACGGAGAGAGTGCGGTTTCGATACGATCTCATGGCATAAGGCCCGGCTCGTTGAGGGGAGTTGAGATGCGAGAGTTTTTCGACCTGGTCAAGCGATTGGTGCGGCGGCGAGCCGCCACGCTGCGGCTGTTTATGACAGGGTTCAGCATGGGTTCGGCGGACCTGGTGCCTGGCGTCAGTGGCGGGACCATGGCCCTTCTATTCGGCATATACGAGGAACTGATTCACAGCATCAGGATTGTGAGCAGCAAAGTTCCCAGGCTGGTCCTGCAAGGCGAGATCAGAAATGCAGTGTCGGCGGTGCCCTGGGCGTTCCTCGTCCCGGTGGGCGCGGGGATGATGGTGGCCCTGTTCAGCCTGGCGCAACTGCTCTCTCATCTGCTGGATAACCACCCGGTGTTTGTGTGGTCGTTCTTCTTCGGACTGGTAGCGGCGTCGGTGTGGATTGTGGGCCGTAGAGTGGGGCATTGGGACATGAAGGCCTACGGGATGCTGGCGGTGGGGGCGGTGGCGACCTATGTGCTGGTGGGGGCCGTGCCGGTGGAAACATCAACGGCGCTGCCCGTGTTCTTCGTGTCGGGGATGATCGCCATAGTGGCCATGATACTACCGGGCATTTCGGGATCATTCATCCTGGTGCTGATTGGCAAATATACTCAGGTGCTTGACCTGGTGACGAGCCGCGATTTGATAACGCTGGGAGTGTTCACGCTAGGGGCGGTGGTGGGCCTAGCTCTTTTCTCTCGCGTCTTGTCGTATATGTTCCAGCATCATCATACGACGCTGATGGCCTTTCTCACCGGTGTGCTGCTAGGGTCATTGCGCAAGGTGTGGCCCTGGAAGGAAACGGTGGAGATGGGCCTGGATCGACACGGGAACGAAGTGCCTTTGGTGGAAGCTAACCGCCTGCCTGCTGCTTTTGACGGAGAGCTGGCGCTGGCCGTGGGGTTGCTGGTGATGGCGGTGGTGCTCATCGTGTATCTGAGCAGGCATGAGGTGTCGAAGGAACAGGTCAGGAAGGACATTGATGGTAGCCCTGCCTGACCACAGGCACAGATCAGCCTGCGTGACAACGCGCTCTGTGCGACGCCTCAGCATTCTACGGACCTCCCCTGCGCGCGCCCTCACTGCGCGCGTGTTGACTCACGGGACAGACCCGCGTTATAGTCCTGGCAGATCGCCTGCGCCACGAGAAGGAATGTCCGGCCATGTCATCGCTTTTCAGCGGACGCAAGCAGCCCCCATCTGACAGCAGCAGCTTTCCCCCAGCGCTCCCCCAGGAAACCGCGCGCCAGCCGGTGGGGTTCGAGACCATTCTGGGAGCCGGGGCCACGTTGAAAGGCGACCTGCGCAGCCAGGGCAATGTGCGCCTGGATGGCACGTTTGAGGGCACGCTGGAGATTGACGGCAATGTGCTCGTGGGCGAGGCGGCCAAGATCACGGCGGACATCAACGCCAAGAATGTGTCCATTGCGGGCGCGGTGCGCGGCGACGTGAGCGGCAAGAAGGTGCAGCTTCTGCGCACAGCCCGCGTCTGGGGGGACATCACCGCGTCGGCTATCTCCACAGAAGAAGGGGCGTTCATAGACGGCAAGATCACCATGATCGCGCACGAGGCGGCCCAGGGGCTGGACCTGACCGCCGTACCTCTCCCCGCTCACGAAGTGCCAGCGACGACGCCTGCCGCCGATGCTGCCGCGCCGGATGGCACCGACGCCGAGGATGCGGCGTCCTGATCAAAGCGCTGCGCTTTGCTTGGGCGTCGAACTCAATGATATAATCGTCCTAATCGTCACAGGCAGTGTGGAATCCGACACCGCGCGCAAGAGCCAGGAACGTTTTATGATCAAAGTGCTGATTGACAGTGTTCGCGTGAGCTTGATGTCGCAGCTTCGGGTTGTGGTCCTCAAAGATCCGCTGAGCGGGCGTTTTCTCCCGATATTCATCGGGCCGTGCGAAGCAGAAGCCATCGCAGTGAAGTTGCAAGGCATGAACGTGGAGCGTCCGCTGACGCACGATCTGCTCAAGGCCGTCATTGGCGAGCTTGGCGGGCGCGTGCAGCACATCGTGGTCAACGATCTGCGCCAGGACACGTTCTACGCTCAGCTCGTCGTGGATCTGAACGGCGAAGAGCGCATCATCGATTCGCGCCCCAGCGATGCGATTGCCCTCTCCGTCCGCCTGGACGTGCCGATCTACGTCGAGGAATCGGTGATGGATCGGGCCGGCATTATGCCGGATGAAGAGATCGAGGGGGAGTCCTCGCAGGCCACGCCAAACCGGTCTCCGGGCGGAGAAGAGCCGCCGGCTGGGCGCCTGAGTCTCTTTGAAGATTTCGTTGAATCGCTCGATCTGGGCGATCTGAGCGACGAGGGCGACGAGGACGACGAAGACGGCGAGAATAAGGTCTGACATCTCCTGTTGGATTGTTGGGCGCAGCGCCCCTGCACGGGTGGATGTGCGAGTAGATAGCGAGGCCCTCCCTTGCCCAACAGCCCGAACTCTCACGGGGCGGCTTCCACGAGCCGCCCCGTTTTGACACACACCCCGAATTCCACTATTGTAGAGCCGGATTACGCACCCGATAAGGCGGAGCGATGAGTCAGGAAACTGCGCCTATCCAGCCTGAGCAGATGGCTCCCCACAGCCTCGAAGCCGAAGAGGCTGTGCTTGGCTCGATTCTGATCAATCCCGATGCGCTGTACGATGTCGCCCCGTTTCTGCAAAGCGAGGATTTCTTCATCGTGCGCAACGGGTGGGTGTGGGAAGCCATCACCCGGGTGCACGAGCGCCGCGAGCAGATTGATTACCTGACCGTGGTTGAAGAGCTGCGCCAGCAGAACCGGCTGGAGGAGATCGGCGGCGCGGCCTATATCACCTACCTGATCAACCACACGCCCTCGTCCATCTATGCCGAAACCTACGGGCACATCGTCGAGCGCGCCGCGTTGCGCCGGCGGATGCTCACCGCTGCTGGCACTATTGCGCGCCTGGCCCAGCAGGAAGACTCCGACATCACGGATCTCATTGACCAGTCGGAGGCGACGCTGTTCGCCGTGACCGAGCGGCGGCTGCGCCAGGAACTGGTCCCTATTCGCATCGCCGTTGCTGAGTACTACGACCGCATCGAGCAGCTTTACAGCCAGCAGGTGGAGTCCATCGGCGTCCCGACGGGCTTCACCGATCTGGACGACTTGCTCGGCGGGCTGCAGAAGTCCGACCTGGTCATTGTGGCCGGGCGTCCGGGCATGGGCAAGACGTCGTGGCTGCTCAGCGCGGCGCACAACGCTGCCGTGGCCGGGGCGCGCGTGGCGATCTTCAGCATGGAAATGAGCAATGAGCAGATTGTGCAGCGCTTCGTTTCGACGGAGACGAGCATTAACACGCACAAGCTGCGCCTGGGCCAGCTCAAGGATCGCGAATGGGCGATCTTCGTCGAAGCGGTGGGGCGCCTGGGCAAGCTCAGCGTGTTTCTGGACGACACGCCCGCGCTCACGCCGCTCCAGATGCGCGCCAAGTGCCGGCGGCTGTACAGCGAGCATGGCCTGGACCTGATCCTGGTTGACTACCTGCAGCTTATGAACGCTGGCGTGGGCTTCTCGGACAATCGCGTGCAGGAGATCAGCTTCATTTCGCGCAACCTCAAGCACATCGCCCGTGAGATGAACGTGCCGGTGGTGGCCGCCGCCCAGCTTTCGCGCGCGGTTGAGCAGCGCCAGGACAAGCACCCGCAGTTGTCGGATCTGAGAGAGAGTGGATCGATCGAGCAGGACGCGGATGTGGTGATGTTCATCTATCGCGACGAAGTCTACAATGAGAACACGGAGCGCCCGAATCAGGCCGACATCATCGTGGCCAAGCACCGCAACGGCCCGACGGGCAGTGTGGCGCTGTACTTCCGCAAGGAGCTAACTCAGTTCGCTAACCTGAGCAAGACCGGCGTAGACCTGGCCAGCTATTAGGCGATGGACCGCCCTTCATGAACACGTTCAAGGGATTTCCGCCGGGCAAGGTGCCGATGGTGCGCCTGCCCAGCCAGTTTTTCACCGAGGTGCTGGGGGCCATTGACGACCTCGACGAGCTGAAGCTCACCTTGTACGCTTTCTGGGCACTTCAGCAGCAGGAGGGGGAAGTCCGCTACCTGCTCAAACGCGAAGCGCTCCAGGATGCGGCCCTGCTGAGCGGCATTGACTCGGACGCGAGCCGTGCGGCGCAGCGCGTCAGCGCGGCGCTGGCGCGGGCGGTGCGGCGCGGCACGCTGCTGCACGCCAGCGTCGAGGGCGCGCGCGGCTCCGAAGACCTCTACTTCATGAATACGACGCACGGGCGCAATGCTGTGCGGGCTATCGCCGAGGGCCGCTTCCAGCCGGGCGACCGCGATACGCCTGTGCTGCTCATCGCGGAGCGCCCCAACATCTACGCGCTCTACGAGGAAAACATCGGCGCGCTCACCCCGCTGATCGGCGAAGAGCTGCGCGCCGCCGAACAGGACTATCCGCCGGGCTGGATCGAAGAAGCGATCCGCCTGGCCGTGGAGCGCAACGCCCGCAACTGGCGTTATATCCGCCGCGTTCTCGAACGGTGGCAAGCTGAGGGGAAAGATCGTGGACTCACTAAACGACCAACTCAAGCGGATCGCTACCGGTATATCCAGGGAGAGTACTCGGACACCGTTGATTACTGATGCTGCGGACGAGGCAGAAGCGCCCGCCGAAGCCTGCCCGATCTGCCAGGGGATGGGCTTCGTAACGCTGAGCGTGCCGGTCGGCCACCCGGATTTCGGCAAGGCGTTCCCCTGCACGTGCCAGCACAGCGCCATCGCGGAGCGGCACAACGCCCGTATGCGCGCGCTGAGCAACCTGGATGTGGTGGCGGACAAGACCTTCACCACGTTCAGCCTCGATCTGCCCAACCTGAGCGAAGAGCAGCTCGCGGCGCTGCGCATCAGTTATGATCGCGCCCTGCGCTACGCCGAGGATCCGCAGGGCTGGCTGCTCTTTCAGGGCAACTTCGGCAGCGGTAAGACGCACCTGGCGGTGGCCATTGCCAATCACCGCCTGGCGCAGGGCGATACGGTGCTTTTCCTGACGGTGCCCGACCTGCTCGATCATCTGCGCGCGACTTTCGGCCCGTCATCAGAAGTGGCCTACGACGAGCTGTTCGAGCGCGTGCGCAATGTGCCGCTGCTGGTGCTGGACGACCTGGGCGCGGAAAGCCCGACGCCCTGGGCGCAGGAGAAGCTGTTCCAGTTGATCAATCACCGCTACCAGCATCGCCTGGCGACGGTGATCACTACCAATGTCGAGCCGGGCAAGCTCGACCCGCGCGTGCGCAGCCGCCTGGTGGATCGCCAGCTCACCCAGAGCATCAATATGTCGTTGCCAGACTACCGGCGCATTGATGCCGCCCTGGAGCAGAGCGCCCTGTCTAATCTCGGCCTCTATGGCGAGATGGTCTTCGAGACGTTCGACTTTCGCGAGAACACGTTGCCCGACAACGAGCGCCGCAATCTGCGCCAGGCGTTCGAGGTCGCCGTTGAATACGCCCGCGACCCGCAGGGCTGGCTGCTGTTCATGGGCGAGCACGGCTGCGGCAAGACGCATCTGGCCGCTGCCATCGCCAATGCGCGCCACGCGCTGGGCGAAGCGGTGATGTTCGTCACCGCGCCCGACCTGCTCGATTATCTGCGCGAGGCGTTCGGCCCTGGCGCGGGCACCACATTTGCCCGGCGCTTCTATGAGATTCGCTCCACACCGCTGCTGGTCATAGACAATCTCGATCTGACGAACGCTTCTCCCTGGGCGCTGGAGAAGATCCGCCAGGTGACGGACCATCGCTACCTGGCCCGGCTGCCCACAGTGTTCACGACGACGCTCAATCTGGATGAGCTCGACCCGCTGTTGCGCAGCCGGCTGATGGATGCCCGGCGCTGTCATGTCTTCGCTATCCTGGTGCCCGATTATCGGGGAGGTGTGGCGCAGTCGCGGCGGCGCTCGCCTGGCGCGTAGCGGGCGGAGTCGTGCGGCTTGCCGCTGGAGTGGGGCGAAGGCGGCGGCCATCTGCGGCCTGGTTGCGCCGGGCTGACCGGTGCGATAGCATCAGGGCGTACTGTTCGCCTGTGTAATCGTTGTTGCAAAGACACGGATAGGACGCTATGAAAGCGATCATTCTGGCCGCCGGAAAAGGCACCCGCCTGTATCCCGTCACGCTGACTATGCCCAAGCCACTGCTGCCGGTGGCGAACAAGGCCCTGATCAAGTATGCCATCGAGACCCTGACCAACATGGGGGCCACGGAGATCGGCCTGGTCGTGCACAGCCTGGAGTCGCCCATTCGCCAGGCGCTCGGCGATGGCCTGGCCACCGTTGGCGTCCCGCTCACCTACATCGAGCAAACCAACCCGCGCGGGCTGGCTCACGCTGTCAAGGTCGCGCAGCCGTTCCTGGGCGACGAGCCATTCCTGATGTACCTGGGCGATAATATTTTCCAGGACTCGATGAAGACGCTCACCACGCGCTTCCGGGAGACGGGGGCGGGGGCGGCCATCGCCCTGACCGAAGTGCCCGACCCGACTCGCTTCGGCATTGCGGAGCTTGAGGGTGACCGCATCAAGCGGCTGGTCGAGAAGCCCAAAGACCCGCCGTCCAACCTGGCGATTGCTGGAGTGTACGTCTTCCAGCCGGCCATCTTCGACGCCATTGATCACATCAAACCCTCGTGGCGCAACGAGCTGGAGATCACCGACGCCATTCAATACCTGCTCGATCAGGGGCACTCCGTCATCCCCTACATCGTGGAAGGGTGGTGGATTGACGCCGGCAACGCCGATTCGATCATCCTGGCCAATCAGCTCGTGCTGGAACAGCTTCCCTATTCGCCCGGCCCGCAGACTGACAGCCGCATTCAGGGGGACTCCGCCGTCTCGCACCGGGTGATCCTCGGCGAGAACACGCAGATTATCAACAGCGTGATTCGCGGCCCGGCGATCATCGGCGACAATGTGACCATCCGCGACTCGTACATCGGGCCGTACACCGCCATCGGCGATGACGTGGTGATCGAGGGTAGCGAGATCGAGCACAGCATCGTCATGTGCCATTGCAGCATCCGCAACATCCCTGGGCGCATTGACGCCAGCCTGATCGCGGAGAATGCTCACGTCTCGCGGACGAAGGCCAAGCCCGTGACCAACCGCCTCATCCTGGCCGAGAACAGCGTCGTCCAGCTTTAGGGGAGGACGGGGACTGCGAATTGCGAATTGCGGATTGAAGAACCTTTACGTGTGCGCAAGAAAACGGGCCTGCCGTTGAGGGAGGCCCGTTTGCTATCTGTTGCACGGGGAGCGCTCACACGTCGAGCGTGGCGCGCTTGGCGTGGGTGGTGATGAAGCGGCGGCGCGGCGGCACGCTGCTGCCCATCAGCATGTCGAAGACGCGATCGGCCTCAGCCGCGTCCTCAATGGTCACTTGCAGCAGCGTCCGGTTGGCCGGGTCCATCGTTGTCTCCCAAAGCTGCTCCGGGTTCATCTCGCCCAGGCCCTTGTAGCGCTGGATGGACACGCGCTCCGGATTTTTCAGCGTCTTGATGATCTCCTCGCGCTGATCTTCCGTGTAGGCATAGTGCTTATTGCGCCCCGCGCCGATCAGGTAGAGCGGCGGCTGGGCGATATACAGGTGCCCGTTGGTGATCAGCGGCGTCATGTAGCGGAAGAAAAAGGTCAGCAGCAGGGTGCGGATGTGCGCGCCGTCCACGTCGGCGTCGGTCATGATGATCACCCGCCCATAGCGCAGCCCGTCCAGGTTGAAGTCGTCGCCGATGCCCACCCCCAGCGCCGAGATCAGCGCTTTGACCTCGTTGTTGTCGAGAATCTTGTTGAGCCGGGCGCGCTCGGTGTTGAGAATCTTGCCGCGCAAGGGCAGGATCGCCTGGAAGTGACGGTCGCGGCCCTGCTTGGCCGAGCCGCCGGCGCTGTCGCCCTCGACGATGTATAGCTCCGAATGGGTCGGATCTTGATCCGAGCAGTCGGCCAGCTTGCCGGGCAGCGTGGTGTTCTCCAGCAGATTGGCCCCGCGCCGCACCAGATCGCGCGCCTTCTTGGCCGCGTCGCGCGCGCGCATGGAGGTCATGCACTGCTCGACGATGCGCCGCGCATCGCGCGAGTTGACTTCGAGGAACTCCATGTACGCCTCGGACGTCACCTGTGAGACCGCGCCCTGGACTTCCGGGTTCATCAGCTTGACTTTGGTCTGGCTCTCGAACTGCGGGTCCGGGTGTTTGACGCTGACGATGCACGTCAGCCCTTCCAGCGTATCGTTGCTGGAGAAGTTGGGGTCTTTCTCCTTGAGCAGCCCGGCTTTGCGCGCGTACAGGTTGATCGTGCGCGTGATCGCCGCGCGCAGCCCTGCCTGGTGACTGCCGCCGTCGGGCGTCAGGATGGTGTTGGCGAAGTAAAGCTCGGTCGTCGTCGAAGAGTCGGTGTACTGGAAGGCGACTTCGATGCCCACCGTGAAGGACTCGCGCCCGTTGTCCACCGCCTCGATTTCGACCTCGCGCTCGACGTACACCGGCTCGTGCAGCGCCTTGCGATTGCGGTTCAGATAGCGCACGAATGAGCGAATGCCACCCTCGAAGTAGAAGGTCATCTCGTGCGGGATCACCCCCGCGCGGTCATCGCGCAGGGCGATGGTCACGCCGCGCGTGACGAAGGCCATCTCGCGCAGGCGCTGGGCCAGCGTGCTGAAGCTGAAGTCGAGGTGATCCATGATGGTGAAGTCGGGCAGGAAAGTGTGCCGGGTGCCCGTCTCTTCGTCTGGCTCCATGCCGCGCACGACCTCTACCGGCGTCTGCGGGACGCCCCGCCGGTAGGTCTGCTGGTAGACCTTCCCATCGCGCCGCACCTCGGAGATCAGCCAGTCCGACAGCGCGTTGACCGCTGAGACGCCCACGCCATGCAGGCCGCCAGAGACCTTGTAGGCCGAAGAATCGAATTTGCCGCCGGCGTGCAAGGTGGTCATGACCAGTTGCAGCGTCGAGATGTTGCTCTGCTTGTGGATGCCGACCGGGATGCCGCCGCCGTTGTCGTTGACTGAGACAGACCCATCGGCGTTGAGCACGATCTCAATGTGATCGCAGCGGCCCGCCAGCGCCTCGTCAATGGCGTTGTCCACCACTTCGTAGATCATGTGGTGCAGCGCCCGGCTGTCCGTCCCTCCGACGTACATGCCAGGGCGCTTGCGCACCGCTTCGAGTCCTTCGAGAACGCGAATGTTGTCTTCTGTCTGCCGGCTCATCTGGTCCGCCACAGAATCCTCCTGCCGCACACGCCCCAGGTAGTTCGCAAATCCAGCCTCATACGCATATAGCCCCCTTCCAATCACACCGTGATCGGCTCGCAGGGGGTCTGGTCAGATAGGCACAATCGCAGAGGTCAACCGGTCCAATGGGGCGGCTGAAGAGGCCGCCGCTATGGTGTCCAGGATGGGAACAAACGTTCGCCTTGCGCAGATTATACCACATGCCACCGAGTTGGCCAATCTCCGGTGAATTATACCGTAGCGCCGCGTCTGAGGCAATGCGCGCTCGCTTGCCGCCGCCCCATTCGCTGGTACAATCGGGGCCATGACCACGCCACCGCTCATCGCTCTGCTGACCGACTTTGGCCTGTCGGATGCCTATGTTGGCACGATGAAGGGCGTCATCCTGGCGCTTTGCCCGGCGGCGCGCCTGGTTGACCTGACACACGACGTGCAGCCGCAGAATGTGCGCCAGGCCGCCTACCTGCTGGCGACGGCCTATGCTTACTTTCCGGCGGATACGATCTTCCTGGTCGTGGTGGACCCCGGCGTGGGCACGGCGCGCGCTCCGCTGGCCGTCGCGATGGGGCAGGGGCGCTACGTCGCGCCGGATAACGGCGTGCTCAGCTACGTGCTGGCCGAGGTGGGCGGTGGGCGCGCTTACGCGCTGGAGAACCCCGCCTACCGCCTGGCCGAGACCAGCCAGACTTTTCATGGGCGCGACCTCTTCGCCCCCGCCGCCGCGCACCTGGCCGCCGGTGTGCCGATCAGCGCGCTTGGCCCGGCGCTGGCGAGCCTGGTGACGCTGCCCGCGCCGCGCCTGGAGATGGCGCCGGTGCGGATTGACGGCGAAGTGCTGTATAGCGATCATTTCGGCAACCTGATCACCAGCATCGGGCGGCTGGCCTGGGACGGGCCGGAGACGCTGCGCTTCGCGCCGCGCTTCGGCGCGCGGGACGGGGCGCCGGAAGTGCTGTGCGCGGCGGCGTGCCAGGTGTGGGTCGGCGGGCGCGCCATTGGCCCGATCCGCCCGACGTATGGCGCGGTGCCGCCCGGCGCGCTGACCGCGCTCATCGGCAGCGCCGGGCAGCTTGAGATCGGGGTTAACCAGGGGCACGCGGCGTCTGTATTGGGCGCGGCCAGCGGCGATCCGGTCACGCTTGTCTGGGCCTGAGCGACATCTCTCGGAGAAAAAGCACCATGGCGGAGCAGTTCGTCATCGAGGGCAATCATCGCCTGGAAGGCGAGGTCACGGTCAGCGGCAACAAGAACGCCGCGCTGAAGATGCTGCCCGCCTGCCTGCTCACCGACGAGCCGGTGACGCTGAGCAACGTGCCGGACATCGCCGATGTGCGCATCACGCTCGATCTGCTGCGCAGCCTGGGCGCTGAGGTCGAGGTCCTTGCCGGCAGCCGGGTGCGCGTCCACGCCAGGGAGATCGCCGGCCATGCGCTTGACCGCGAGCTAAGCCAGCGCACGCGCGCTTCCATCGTCTTCGCCGGGCCGATGCTGGCCCGCACTGGGCAGTTGGAGCTGCCGCCACCGGGCGGTGATGTGATCGGGCGGCGGCGGCTGGATACGCATGTGCTGGCTTTGCAGAGTCTCGGTGCGCAGGTGGACTTTGACGGCGCGTTCAGGATGCGCACAACCGGCCTGCGCGGGGCCGACATTCTGCTCGACGAGGCCAGCGTGACCGCGACCGAGAACACGCTCATGGCGGCTGTGCTGGCCGCAGGCACGACGATCATCCGCAATGCTGCCTCCGAGCCGCATGTCCAGAACCTGTGCCACATGCTCAGCGGCATGGGCGCGCAGATCAGCGGCATCGGCACCAACTGCCTGACCATCCAGGGGGTAGAGCGGCTGAGCGGCGGCGAGTTCCGCGTGGAAGCCGACTATCTGGAAGTGATCAGCTATGTGGGCGCGACGGTCGTCACCGGTGGTGAAGTGCGCATCCGCCAGGCCGACCCGCAATACCTGTCTATGGCGGCCCTGGTCTTTCGCCGGCTGGGCGTGGTGTGGGACGTGGAAGGGGACGACTTGCTGGTGCCGCGCGGCCAGCCGCTGGTCATTCAGCGCGATCTCGGCGACCAGATACCGGAGATCAAGGCGCAGCCCTGGCCGGCTTTCCCGTCCGATCTGATGAGCATTGCCGTCACCGTCGCCACGCAGTCGGCGGGCACGGTGCTGTTTCACGAGTGGATGTACAACAGCCGCTTCTTCTTCACTGACAAGCTGGCGAGCATGGGCGCGCGCATCTTCCTGTGCGACCCGCACCGGGCTGTGGTGCACGGCCCTACGGCGCTGCGCGCCGCCCCGCACATCACCAGCCCGGACATCCGGGCGGGCATGGCCCTGTTGCTGGCGGCGCTGTGCGCGCGCGGCACCACCACCATCCGCAATATCGGCCAGATTGACCGGGGCTACGAGCGTGTCGAAGAGAAGCTGCGTGGGCTGGGGGCGGTCATCCGCCGCGAGCTGGTGCCTTTCGGCTGATCCGCGCAAAAATCAGGCGGGGGCCACGCAGGACCCCCGCCGCTCGTTCACACCTTATGCGCCCGGCACTTTGCAGACGAAATCGGCCCCGCCCATGCCCACCAGGTAGTCGAAGGCGCTCAGCGCGGCCTTCTCGCCGTCGCCGAGGCCCATCAACACCTGGAAGGCCATCGCGTTAGTCACGTCTCCGGCGGCGAAGAAGCCGGGCGTGGTCGTCCGGTTGCGATGATCCACGACGATGAACCCGCATTCGTCAAGCGTCACCAGGTCGGCGACCAGCTCTGACTTGGGGACGAGCTGCTTCTCGACGAAGATCGCGTCTGTGGGAAGCTCCTGCACGCGCCCCTCGTGGCGAATTACCACGCTGCGCGCGTACTCGTCTCCTTTCACCTCCAGCACTTTGGCGTGGCGCCTGACTACGACGTTCTCCGCGCAGAGCACCTTTTCGCCCATCGGTGTGTCGAGGTCGCCATCCGTCTCGGCGATGAGCGTCACCTGGGTGGCGATGCGGGCCAGCTCTGCCACCGCGCGCAGCGCCAATATCTCGGCGCCGACCACAGCCACGGTGCGGTCTACCATCAAGGGGGCGTAGGTCATGGCGCTGTAGCACAGCCCCTTCATCTCGAACTCGCGCTCGCCGGGCACGTCGAGCAGTTCGCCCACCGTGCCGGTGGCGAAGATGATCGTCTGAGTATCAAAGGACTTGCCATCAGCCACCGTCACGCGGAAGCCGCCGTCAATCCTGACAATGGAGGTCACGGTCGAGCGCACGCGCATGAAGTCCAGGTATTCCAGTTGCGAGCGAAAGCGCTGGATGGTCTCCTCCGCGATGGTGACCTGGTAGTCTTCGACCCAGGGCAGCAGCAGGCGGCGATTGGTTCGCCCGCCCAGCCCCTTGGAGATGAACAGCGCGTCCATGCGTTTGCGCACCGCATAGGCCGCCGCCGCCAGACCCGCCGGACCCCCGCCGATAATAATAAGTTCACGCATAGGTCGCTTCACCCCTATCTGCTCGCATCGTCGCCTTCAGGCCCTTCGACGATGAACCCTTCACGCATCAGCAAGTGCGTCATCTCGCGCGCCTGGCGGATCATCTCCGAAGCGCGCTCGTACTCCTCGTCGTAGGTGGTCGTGAGCCGGGCAACGCCTTGCTCGACCGCCTTGACGGCCACTGCTGCCGCCTCGCGCGGGAAGATCTCCCATTCGTCCATCGTCGGCAGCAGGTGATCGGGCGACAGCCCTTTCTCCTCGGCCATGCGCGCCAGCGTCTCTGAGGCGGCGATGGCCATTTCATCGGTGATGGTGCGCGCGCGCACGTCCAGCGCCCCCCGGAAGATGCCGGGGAAGCCCAACGAGTTATTGACCTGGTTGGGGAAGTCCGAGCGCCCGGTAGCGACGACTGCCGCGCCAGCTTCCGCGGCCTCCCACGGCCAGATTTCCGGGATGGGATTGGCGCCGGCCAGCACGATGGCGTCCTTGGCCATCTGCTTGATCCATTCCGGCTTGACGACTCCTGGCCCCGGTGCGGAGAAGCCGATCATCGCGTCCGCCCCGCGCAGGGCCACCTCAACGTCGCCTTCCAGCTCTTCGTGATTGGTGATCTGGCAGAGGTGCCACTGCTGGACGAACTCGGCCCGGCGCAGATAGAAGTCGCGGCGATGTTTGCCGAGGATGCCGTTGATGTCCGTCATGATGCAGTTCGATGGGTCAACTCCGTAGGCGAACAGCAGCCGCGTGCAGGCGACATTGGCCGCGCCCGCCCCCAGAAAGGCGATGCGCATGTCTTCGAGTCGCTTGCCGACGATCTTGGCCGCGTTGATCATCGCCGAGAGCACCACGCTGGCCGTGCCTTGCTGGTCGTCGTGCCAGACCGGAATCTCGGCGTGCTCGCGCAGCGTATCGAGGATGCGGAAGCACTTGGGCTGGGAGATGTCTTCCAGGTTGACGCCGCCAAGCGCCGGCTGGAGCATGAGCACCGTCTCGATGATCTTGTCGGGGTCTTTGGTGTCCAGCATGATCGGGTAGGCGTCCACGCCGCCCAGGTACTTATAGAGCAGCGCCTTGCCTTCCATCACGGGCAGCCCGGCTTTGGGGCCAATGTCCCCCAGGCCGAGCACGCGCGTGCCATCGGAGATGACGGCAACGGTGTTCCACTTGCTGGTCAGCTCGTAGACCAGGTTCGGGTCTTGAGCGATGGCCCGACAGGGCGCAGCCACGCCGGGTGTGTACCAGATGGCGAAGTCGGGCAGATCGCGCACCTGGCAGCGGAGCGCCGTTTGCATCTTCCCGCGGTAGAACGCGTGAAGACGCATGGCGTCCTCGGCGGGTTTCTTGGCTTTCTCCAGGAGTTCTTCTTTCGTCACTTGTGCATGAACCATATTTTGCTCCGCGTAGAAATCTAAGCCAATCTAGACGATGGACAACGCCAACAGGCTTTCCTCCTGCCTGCGGCCTACACTTCGCCGGCGCTGAAAGTTGTTTCGCGCCTGTGCCCTCATTATAGAGCAAAACAGGTCAGTCCACTTGCGCAACCATGCGCATCTCGCTGCGTCAGAGGGGTGGGCCTGGCCTGCGAACGGAAAAGGCGCGCTGCTGCGCGCCCCTGATCATTCTCCGCCGTTGCTGCTGGCAACAGGCACGGCATGTTCTACCTGGTCGTATTGCAGCAGCAGGGCCTGGTAACGCTCGCGGTAAAGCTCGGCGCGCGCGCGCTCAAGCTGCCACAGACGGTCAATGCTGCTCTTGATCGGTTCGAGCGCCGCCTGCACCGCTTCGACGGATTTGCGGAAGGCTTCGAGCTGCTTATCGTGATTACGCCACGCTTCGTCGTTGGTCAGCGTGAACTGCTTCCAGCGCTTCTGGTCGTCGGCGATCCAGTCGTTCCACTCCTGGCGGAAGCGCCCTTCGGACAGGCGCTGCATCTCCGCGACCTCATTGATGCGCCGGCCCAGCCGCTCGGCGATGCGCTCGAAGTCGTCAATGACCTTCTTCATCTGGCGATGTGTCTCCGCCCACGACTCGAAGCGCTCGATATAGCGGCGCATGTCCTCATCGTAGGTGCCGAAACTCTTGGTCAGCTCGGCCACCTGCTGATCGCGCTGGTGGAGCAGCAGCGTCTGCTGGTCAATGAACTGCTGCATTTCCTCGCGGCGGTCGCGCTCGGCAGCCTGCGCGTCGAGGATGCGCTTCTCGTTGCGCAGCACCATCGTCTCCAGCGATTCCAGCTTGGGCCGCACGGCGTCCACCTGCTTCTGAACCTCCGGCATCTCGGACTGCACGTCGGAAATGCGGCGGGCGTCCTGGCGGCGCTGCTCTTCCAGGAAGGTGATGCGGCGTTCCGGCTCTTCCAGCTTTTTGGCCAGGTCTTCGACGCGCTGCTGGACAGCGGCCAGCGCTGAGGCGACGCGGTCGCGCTCGACGCGGGCGGCGGGAAGCTCCTCCACCGCTTTTTCGAGCGTATCGGCGCGCTCGCCCAAGTCGCGGATCATGCGGGCCAGGCCCTCGCGACCGACGTCCTGACGACGCTCGCCTTCGCGCTCGGCCATCAGGCGCTTGCTCTCGATCTCTTCGACAAGCTGGTGGAATTCCGTGCGAAGCTGCTCGGCCATTTCGCTGTCGCGCCCGGTCGGGAGGAACGAAGTGCGCATGACCGCCTGTTCGCCCTCCAGGCCGTTGAGCCGGCGCTCCATCTGGATCATGGTGTCGGCTTGCTGTGCGACGCGCTCCTCCAGCAGCGCGATCGTCGCTTTGTCGCGACGGCGCTCTTCATCCAGCCACTCGATCAGGCGTGCGGCCTGCTGCAGGTCCATAGGGCGCTCCTAGCTACTCCACTGTACCAGCGACACGTTCACCAGCGCGCATTATAACATAGACCGGGCGCAGAGGCGGAGTCGCGGCGCTGCCGGACGCTGGCAGGCAGCCGCTGCCGTTGTCCAGGCCAGACTCGCCGATGTCACTCGCGGGGGGATGGCGACTTGGCTGCTGCGCGCCGGAAAATCTCCAGCCATTGCCCGGCCAGCTCGCGGCGACGGTCGCGCGGCTCGAACAGGGTCAGCGCGTACTCAATGTCTGCAAGCGCCTCGCGAGGATTCCCGGCGCGAAAGAACGACGCGGCGCGGTAGACATAGACTTCCGGGCGCTGCGGGGCCAGGCGTTGGGCGCGCGAGAAGTGGTCGAGCGCAGTTGTGAAGTCGCCTTCTTTGAAGGCGAGCATCCCGCGTCCGTAATGGGCGAGCCACTGGGTTGGGTCCAGCTTGAGCGCCTGAGTGAAGTCCTGCTCTGCATCGGCTTCCCACTCGCCGCGCAGCAGCGCCAGTCCGCGCGCCGCATAGTACTCGGCGTTGCGCGGGTTTTGGGCGACAGCCTGGTCGAGATCGGCCAACGCCTGGCTGAGCCGATCTTTCGATAGCTCGTCCAGGCCGCGCTCGTAGTAACGTTCGGCGATGGTCAGCCGCCGGGGCGCTTGTTTGCGGGGAGGGTGAGGCTGGCGCTCGGTCATGGGCGTGCACGCTTCGTGGTCTGCGATCTTCTTCCGCCAGAGGATCGTCGTTCGCACAGAGTATACACCACCTGCGCGCTCGGCAGAGAGTCCGGGCGCTGGCGGCGCTTGTCAGGCCGCCGCCTTCGGGTATACTCAGAAGTGGTCTGGTTCGAGGCACGAGGTGGCAGTTGGCTACGTGCGCGCAGTGCGGTCATGAGAACGACGCGGGCAGCATCGTCTGCGCGCGGTGTGGCGCTCCGCTTGGCGCTGCGGTTGCCGACGCAGATCAGCCCCGGCCAGAGGGAGCGACGACGCGCCGCGTGGACATGACCGCTGCCAGCGCCGTAGTCCGCTGGGGCACGGCCAGCCTGGGCGCGCGCCGGCAGGTGCTGCTGCACGTGCGCGGGCATGACAGGCCCCTGGCGCTCGATGTTGGCGAACGCCTGGAGCTGGGCCGGGTTGATGCCGTCACCGGCCAGGCCCCGGCCATTGCGCTGGACGAGTTTCAGGCGGCGGAGCTGGGCGTCTCGCGACGCCACGCCGCCCTGGTGCCGGAGGACGACGCGCTGAAGGTTGTGGACCTGGGCAGCTCCAACGCGACATTTCTCAATGGGCAGAAGCTGATCCCGAACCAATCGCGCATTCTGCGCGACGGCGATGAGCTGCGGCTGGGCAAGCTGATCATCCGCGTGGAGTTCGCCTAGAGTGTGCTTATGCACTCCGCACACTCGGCGTAGCGTATAGGGCGCGGCGCCATGCTCCCGATGAGGACAAGTGATGCTCAACGAGCACGACCTGACATGGTACAAAGACGCTGTATTTTATGAACTCTATGTGCGCGCTTTCAAGGACAGCAACGCCGACGGGCACGGCGATCTGCCCGGCCTGCTGAGCCAGCTTGACTACCTGCAAGACCTGGGCGTTGATTGCGTCTGGCTGCTGCCGATTGGCCCGTCGCCGCTGGTGGACGATGGGTATGATGTGGCCGACTATCGCGGCATTCACGAGGATTACGGCACGCTGGACGACTTCAAGGCGCTGGTCGAGGGCATTCACGCGCGCGGGATGCGCGTGATCATTGACATTGTGGTCAATCACACGTCGGATCAGCATCCCTGGTTCCTGCAGGCCCGCGCTTCCAAGGACTCGCCCTTTCGCAACTGGTACGTGTGGAGCGATACGCCGGACAGATACCGCGAGGCGCGGATCATCTTCAAGGACACCGAAAGCTCGAACTGGGCCTTCGACACGCTGACCGGGCAATACTACTGGCATCGCTTCTATTCCCAGCAGCCCGATCTGAATTACGACAATCTCGCCGTGCAGCAGGAAATGCTGGACACCCTCGACTTCTGGATGGCGCTGGGCGTGGACGGCTTCCGCGTGGATGCTGTGCCGTACCTGTTCGAGCGCGAGGGGACGAACTGCGAGAACCTCAGCGAAACGCACCAGTACGTGAAGCGGATGCGCGCCCATATGGACGCCCGCTGGCCGGGGCGCATCATGCTGGCAGAAGCTAACCAGTGGCCGGAGGACGTGCGCGAATACTTCGGCGATGATGACGAGTTCCACATGGCTTTTCACTTCCCGATCATGCCCCGGCTGTATCTGGCGCTCAAACAGGGCACGCGGCGCTCCATCGTCGAGATTCTCCAGCGCACGCCGGGCATCTCCCCGCTGGCGCAATGGTGCATCTTCCTGCGCAACCACGACGAGCTGACGCTGGAGATGGTCACCGAAGAGGAACGCCAGTTCATGTGGGAGCACTATGCGCCAGATCCGCGCATGAGGCTGAACCTGGGCATACGCCGCCGCCTGGCCCCGCTGCTTGATGGCGATCCGCGCCGTATTCGCCTGCTCAACGCGCTGCTCTTCGCGCTACCCGGCTCGCCCATCCTGTACTACGGCGACGAGATCGGCATGGGCGACGACATCTGGCTGCACGACCGCAACGGGGTGCGCACGCCGATGCAGTGGGACGACTCGCCGAACGCAGGATTCTCACCTGCCGAGCGGCTGTACGAGCCGGTCATCGCCGATGACGTGTACGGCTACCGGGTGCGCAACGTCGCCCAGCAGCGTGCGGACCCTGCCTCGCTGTGGCACAGCACGCGGCATATGCTGGTCACGCGCAAGCAGTATCGGGCGTTCGGACGCGGGACATTTGACCTGGAGCTGATGGAGAATGAGGCGGTGCTTGGCTTCTGGCGCGCGCTGGAACCTGAGCCTGGCGCAGCGCAGGGTGGCGAGCGCTTCCTGATCCTGGCCAATCTGACTGACGCGCCGCAGCGCGTCGCGCTCGACCTGGTGGGCTGGGCTGGCGCGCAGCCGCGCGATGTGCTCAGCGGGGAGTCCTGGCCGGCGGTGGACGATGCAGCTTATGAGGTAGAGATGGCCCCCTATGCCTATCACTGGCTGAAGTTCTGAGCGGAGAAGACCTGCCAGCTACAGGGTGCTGCTCTGCTGCGCTCCGACGAGCATGATCGGCAATTGCTTAGAGGCTGTTATGAACTTTGGCAGGCGGGCAGCTCCTGTGCTTGCCCCCCATCCTCGGTCCTTCCCCCGCACGGGGAGAAGGGATCGGGGGATGGGGGGATGTCCACCCGGCAGAAGTGCATAACACGCTCTAGAGGGGCGAGTTTGCAAACTCGCCCCTACGTGATCCCGTCCTCACCCGGCGCTGGCAACCGCGGCACGCACCCCGACGCGCCGCCCGCTCACGAGAGCGCTGCGTCGCCCACCTGTGTTTTGACCAGGTGCAGGCCCAGGGCGTTGGCGATGACGATGCCCACCGCGCGGGCAACTGTCTCGGCCTGCTCGTAAGCAGCCTGGTCCGCCTGGTGCTGGCGCAGATACTCGATCCCCGCCTTCGAATCTATGGAGAACTTATCGCCCACCGAAGCCCGCTTGCGCAACAGGGCGCTGCTGGTATTGTGGTGTGTCACCAGCAGCAGCAGCGACTCATCGGCCAGTGTCAGATAGACGCCCCAGGTATAGTGCAGGTGCGTGATCTCGGTGGCCAGGTTGTGACCTTCCGGCTTGGTGGTATGCTTGCGCGTGATGGTGTGGCGCAGCTCCACATTGTGCACCTGATCGGTGTGTAGTTCGCGCCCGCGCCGGCTGCCGAAGAAGCCGGTGAGCAGGCCGGTGGGGGGCTGGAGTCGGATCATGTGACGCTCCAGGTCAATGATGCACTGCACGAAGGCGGGCACTTCCTCTCCCCGTTTGCCGCTCTTCGGGTCCCTGGACACGCGCAGCGTGATGTCATTGCGCCCCGCGCCCAGCCAGACACCGGGATATTGCAGAGGCAGCGTCACCGACCGGGCGAAGAGCCTGACGCGCTGAGGATCGATCTCCTCACGGGTGTGCGGCCCCAGCGGGCCGGTTGCGCCGCTGCGCGCTGTGCCGGGGGCAGGTGGCTGAGGCAGTTTCTTCGCGCCGAAGACCTTGAGCGGGCACCCGACGTACTCGGCCAGCTCGCGCGCGGCCTCCTGCGCCTCAGCGACGTGGGTGGTGTTGGCGCCGGGTGGCCAACTGACCAGCTCCAGCCAGCGCGGCTTGTCTTCGGGGCGGTGTGCCAGGTGAAAGCCCAGCAGCCAGCGCTGAGTCTTGCCGTCGTAGCCGAGCACAACGGCCTGCACGAATTCCATTGAAAGCACTGTGCCCGGCAGACCGTGCGCTTCGCCAAACTCTGCGTCGTACTCGATCACGCCGCTGCCGCGCGTCGCCTTGAACACAGCAAGGCGCGACAGCACGTCTGGCCCGGCGGGATAGAGCCGCCAACTGCCATCGCGGATGTCAATTTCTGTCTGATCGGCCTGAATAATTGTAGTCATCATTTCCCCACCGTGATGCGCCTGCCCAATACCTCTAGTGTATGAAAATTTGAGCGATGAGTCCAGCGACCCGGATGAGAGATTTGGGCGTAGAAATACGAACGGGCGGCGCGGTCAGCCGACCGCGCCGCCCGAAGCGACCAGTTTAGGTGGCGCAGGGCGTGCTACTTCAGCTCGATGACCGCGCCCGCTTCCTCGAGCTTCTTCTTGGCGTCTTCAGCGGCGTCTTTGCTGACATCCTCGAGCACGGTGTTGGGAGCGCCCTCGACGAGGTCCTTAGCTTCCTTCAGGCCCAGGTTGGTCAGGCTGCGCACGACCTTGATGACCTCGATCTTCTTGGGGCCAACGTCCTTGAGCACGACCGTGAACTCGGTCTTCTCTTCTTCTTCCTCAACAGCCGCCGGCGCAGCCGCGCCCGCCGCCATCATGGGCATGGCGCCCATGGCCATCGGCGCAACGGCCTCGACGCCCCACGCCTCTTCGAGCATCTTCTTCAGCTCGGCAGCTTCCATGACCGTCAGGCTGCTGAGTTCTTCGACCAGTTTCTGTAGATCCGCCATTGCTAGAGCTTCCTTTCGCTGTTGACGCGGGAGACCCGCGCGTTCTCCAACTCTCAAACAGGTGATCAGGTAACGCTGAGACGGCACGCCCGAAGGCTAGGCCGCTTCCTTCTGGGTGTAGGCTGCCAGGACATTGACCAGGCCGTCCGTGGCCGCCTGAATGACCGCCACAACCTGGCGGCCCGGCTCGGTGAGCAGGCCGGCAAGCTGAGTCAGCGGCATGGCGATCGTGCCGACCAACTGGCCGCGCAGCACGTCCAACGAAGGCAGCTTGGAGATCGCGTCAAGCTGGCCGGCCTGTACGATGCTCTGGCCGATGATGCCGCCCTTGACGACCATGACCTCGTTGCTGCCGGCATATTCCAGCACGGCCTGGATGGTCTTGGGCAGGTCGCTGTGCGCCACAGCCAGGGCCACCGGGCCTTTGAGCAAGTCGGCGGGCACGCCCATGCCCACTTCGTCCAGCGCGATCTTGAGCAGTGTGTTCTTGGTGACCGTGAACTGCGAGTCGATCTCGCGCAGCCGGGCGCGCAGATCGTTGAGCTGTCCCATCTTCAGGCCGCGATACTCGGCGATGACGACGCCGTGCGCCTGCTGGAGCATCTCCACGTACTGAGCAACCAGTTCTTGCTTACGCTCTTTGCTGATAGCCAAGCGCGCATTCCTCCTTTCTTCGGAAGGGTAGTTCCGCAGAGGAGACCCACAAAAAAACGGCCTCCGCACAAGGGGCGAAGACCGTGCCATGATCCAATCCGTGAAAACACGTGTTGGTGGTCCGGTCGGGGTCTTCACCTCGGCAGGGGGGCGTTCCCATTAAGCCTGACCAGGCCCCTGCTGTCTGCGGTAAGAAGCCAACCTAAACTGGGTGGATGTTACCGCGCGTCATCATACCAGCGCGCAGCGGCGGCGTCAAGGCTCGATCGGGCGGGCATTGCGATGCGCAGGGGCGGCACTCGGCTGCGCTCCGCGTCCTCTCTCCCCGCTCATTCGTCGCCGCGCCCCACGCCCAGCCACAGCGCCACCTTGCGCCGGACGAAAGCCCGGCGCGCCGCTTTCCACGCTTCGTGGGTGCGGCTGCGACTCTCTTTCTGCTGGGCCGGCTCTGGCGGCGCGGCATAGCGGTCGGCGATGTAGGCGTGGGTGATGGTGTTGATCGGCTGTTCGATCTCTGGCAGGCGGCTGACCAGGTGGCGGCGGCGTTCGTCGGGCGTAGCGGACTCGGCGAAGCGCAGCCCGATCCAGCGCGCGTAGATGCCCAGCCGGGCGTAGGCGCGCTGCACCACCGATAGCCCGCCCAGGCCGCGATACTCGATGTACCAGATGGCGAACAGCACGGCCAGCACCAGCCCCAACACGATCAGGGCGAAGATGCCCAGCACCAGCAAGATGGTTTGCACCAGGCTGCTGCTTTGGCCATCGCCGACGCGCATGGCATCGGGCGGGGGCGGCGCGGTGGCGCTCGGCGCGGGCGTGGGAGAGGGTGTCGGCGTGGGTGTGAAGGGCAGGGCCAATCCCCCGGCGGCGTCGGTCGGCGTGGCGGCGGCTCCGTCGGGAGTGGGCGGCAGCGGCGTGAAGGTTGCGGTGGGCAGCGGCGTGGGCGTGGGGATGGGCGTCACCGTCGGCAGGATCGCCAGCAGCATGGCATCGTCTTCGCGATCGATCGGCGCTTCGTCGGCGGTCGGCTCGAACTCAACCCAGCCATAGCCGGGGAAGTAGACTTCCACCCAGGTATGCGCGTCGCGCTCGCGCACCAGGTAGGCTCCACGCTCGGTGTCCCACGCGCCCTGGGCGAAGCCAGCCGCCAGCCGCGCCGGGATACCCTGCGAGCGCAGCATGAGCACCATCGCCGTCGCGTAATAATTGCAGTACCCCTGGCGCTGCTCGAAGAGGAACCACTCGATGGGGTCGCTGCCGCGCGGCGGGGCGGGGATCGTCTCGCTGTACTGGATGTTGGTGCGCAGCCAGGACTCAATCGCCCTGGCCCGGTCGTAGGGCGTCGCTGCGCCCGCCTGGCCGACGATCTGGGCGGCCAGCTCGCGGATGCGCGGTGCGACGTTCTCAGCCCCTTGCAGGTACAGGCGCAGCACCCAGTCGGGGTAGGTCTGCTCGGCGCTGCGCAGCGCCGAGGCCGGCGCCGTGCTGACCAGCGACGTGACGGTGTACTGGCTGCCCGCGCGCAGGGTGCTCCGCGCGCGGATGATCGCCACGTCGGTCGGGCCGTTCTCGTTGACGCACGTGCGCTCGAAGTCTTCCACGCAGTCCAGCTCGGCTTCGACGGGCAGGCCCACCTCCGCCGGCTGTGGCGCAGCGTGCACGAGGTTGCTGGCGCGGATGAGCATGGTGAACTGTTGACGGGCTTCGGCGCGGGCACCCGCCGCCAGCGGGCCGATGTTGAAGCGCAGCCCCGCCTGATCGGTGAAGGCGCGCACCGTGCGGATGTGCCGCCAGCGCCAGGAAGCCGGATCGTAGGAATCGTAGACGGTGGAGCGCCAGTAGTAGCGCGCGCCGGGCGGCCCCTCCACTTCGACGATCATCACGGGCTGGTCGCCAAGCTGGATCGCCCCGCTCAGTTGCAGCTCCGCCCCGCCGTAATAGTCCGCAGTGGCGATCCCCTGGCTCTCCAGCGAGGAGAACAGACGGTTCCACAGCTCGGCCAGCTCCATGATGCTGTCGCCGGAGAGCAGCTCGCGGATGCGCGAGAGGTCGCGGTCATCCGAGCCGGCGGGCGCGCGCCAGGCCAGCGCAACCAGGACGACGGCCAGCAGCGCGCCTGTGCGCATAAAGGCGCGGCGCACCGTGCCGGAGAAGCTGACCTGGTGGACGAACCAGTCGTATTCGCGCAGGTCAATGTGCGAGCGGATGAGCAGCAGCAGCGACACGATGACGAAGCCGGCCAGGTAGCGGTCGAGCGATGTAGTGCCCTGGTAGTAGAACTGGTTGGTGATCAGCACCAGGCCGGTGGGCACGATGACGCGCCACACGCGATCCGCGCGGAAGACATGCCACGCCGCGTTGTGGCCGAGAAACCAGAACAGCACGGCCATAAACACGACAAACGTCACGTCATCGTTGGCGGGCTGGTCGCCGGCGATGGCCTGGTCTAACCAGATGGCGATCTCGTGCAGCAGCCGGTCGGTGCGCGCCCATAAGGGGCCTGCTTCGACAAGCGTGTAGGCGCAGGTGAGGAGCACACCGGCCAGGCTGTAGACGCTGCTCATCAGCAGGGCCAGTGGCTCGGAGTAGTGGCTGCGCGCGAGCAGAAAGCCCAGGCCCACCGCCAGCACGCTGACAGGCACCAGCGCGCGCAGACCGTCCGTCCAGTGGGCGGCGTCCAGCGCCAGCGCCGTGAGGATCATCAGCGCCCAGACGAGCAGCAGGCTGGTGAAGTCACCGCGCGCGAAGACGGTGCGCAGATGACTGCGCAGCCGTCGCCGCCAGCGCCCCGGTACGCGCTGCGCGCGCGCCGTGTGGCCTGGCACGGCTTGTGCCGGACGTGTGTGGGGAGTGGTCGCCATCAGCCTTTCGTCTGACTCATCGTGCCTGACCCGCGCCAAATCGTGACGATTGTAAGCGTTTCGGGGCGGGCCGCCAAGCGCGTTCTGCGGGCGGGCGCGTGCAAAGGTCGGCAGCGACTCACTGGATGCAGGGCATTGACCTCACCCCCAGCCTCGCTGCGTTCGGCTTGCCCCCTCTCCATTCGAATGGAGAGGGGGCAGCGAGGCGCGTCAGCGCCGAGCGGGGGTGAGGTCAACCAGGGCGCAGCAGAGCAGCGCCCCTGCCTGGTAGGTTCTGCGCACCCCCCGTGAACAGCTCAGCTCCGGGGCAAAGCGTCACCGCCGAGGCGCAGGCAGCGCGGAGGAAAGCAGGAAGGGCAGACTTCCGAAGTCTTCGGAGACTTCGGAAGTCTTGTTCTTTCGGCCTCTCTGCGATTCAAGTACTTTGCCCCTATCGTAAAGCATCCCCCGTGATCCAGCACGCTTGTGCAACCGTCGCCCTGCGCATATAATCGCCGCTATGATACCCAAAAGACACCTGCTGTTGCCCGCTGTCATCCTGACGCTGACCGTGCTGGCGGCTTGCGAGCCGCTGGCTCCCGACCGGACGCCCGTCTACATCGTCGTCACCGGCGAGACGCCGGACACCCTCACCGGGCCGGTGTCCACCCTGCCGCTGGGCAGCGCCACGACGCCCCAGGCTGGCGGGGCGATGGCAGCGGGCGTCGTCAACACGCCGCTTCCCTCTGTGACTCCTCTGCCAGAGGCGACCGCGCTGCCTTTGCCCACGCCCTTTGTGTGCCCGGAGACAGCCGGGCGCGTCATCCAGGGGGCAGTGCCCAGCGCCGTGACCGGCGACGAGATCACCTACTACATGTACCTGCCGCCATGCTTCTATGAGTCCTTGCAGCGCTATCCCTACGTGGTCCTGCTGCATGGCACGGGCTACGACGATGGGATGTGGGTAGACCTGGGCGTGCCGTCGGTCATGGATCAGGGCATCGCCAGCGGGACGCTGCCGCCGATGGTCGTGCTCATGCCCGATGGTGGGCTGATCGCTGAACTCAACGATCAGCCGGATGGCGCGTCCTATGAGACGGTGATCCTGGATGAGCTAATTCCGGCGGTGGAGCGCGATTTCTGCCTGTGGGGTGCGCGCGCCGGGCGGGCGATTGGCGGCATCTCGCGCGGCGGATTCTGGGCGTTCAGCATCGCCCTGCGCCATCCGAACGCCTTCAGCGCGGTCGGCGGTCACAGCCCGCACTTTGAGCAGGATAACGTCGCGCCGGAGTTCAACCCTCTCGAGCTGGCCGCGCGCGCCAACCCCGCGCAGGTGGCATTGCGCGTCTATCTCGATCACGGGGCGGATGATTACGTGGGTGCTAATGTGCGGCGCATGAGCGATCTGCTGCGCGAGAACGGGATCGCTCACGATTATTTCGTGGACCCGGTGGGCGATCACGACATGACGTACTGGTCGTCGCATGTGGCCGAGTATCTCTCGTTTTATGGGCAAGGGTGGCCGAAAGACGTGGCTGCGCTGCCGTCGTGCCTGGAGCCGATCTCGCCGTAGGTGCGCTACAGCACGGCGTCGAAAAGGCGCAGCAGCGCCCAGAACACGGTGAACGCGCCGATAGCCGCCAGCACGATGGTGATCAGGCAGCCCCAGCGCCCGATCCGCGTGCGCAGAACGTAGCGCAGCACGGTGAGAAAGGTCACCGAGCCGCCCCCGGCCAGAATCGCGGCGATGTCGTCGGCCTGCCCGGCGAACGGGATGAAGTCTGGGATGGCGTCTATCGGGAAGAGGGCGTAGATCGCCGTCAGCACGAGAATGGCCAGGATGCTGCCGCTGATTCCCCAGTCGAGCGCCTGGCGCGCGAGCGGCTCGCTCTGGCGCGCGCGGCGTGCCGGGTGGATTTCCTCATACCCGTCGTCGTATTCAGCGTATTCCTCATCGTACTGGTCGTAGCCATCATCCTCGTCATAGGAATCGTGCGCCTGGCTGACGTTCCTGCGTGGCATGGTTTCCTTCCCCGAGTCGGTGATTGGTGAGTGATTGTTGATGGAGCAGGCGCGCGGCGAGACTGTTCTTACCAGGAGCCAGGGACCAGTCATCGGCAGCCGAATCTTGCTCGCGCTCAATACAGCCTGAGTATAACCCAACACAGCGACGAACTGCCTACGATTGTCCGGCGCGCAGATCACGCTCTCTCGCGATTGGCGCGAACGGGGTATAATCGCGGCATCGAGCGATTCGCAGGGCGCGGCTGCCGCTTGGCGCTGCGCGAGACGCTGGCTATGGAACTGATCGCACTCTGGAAGGTGGTCAAACGGCGCTGGTGGCTGATCGTCCTGCCGGCGGCTGTTGTGCTCGTGCTGACGCTGCCCGCGCTGGCCGGCGCGCTGAATCCCCCGCCGCGCTACGAAGTGCGTGTGCGGCTGACGGCGGCGGCCCCGCCCGACGCGGCGAACGTTGCGCCGGCGAGCGCCTATGAAGACACCAGCTACGTGGTATGGCTGGCGTCGGAATACGTGGCCGTCAATCTGCCCCACTGGATTGCCAGCGACAGCTTCGCCGAGGAAGTGGCGCAGGTCGTGGCCGGGGGTGGGCTGAACATCGCAGCCTCCGATCTCTTCGGGGCCTTCGCCGCCGAAAGCTACCGCAGCATCGTCACGCTGTATGTGCGCTGGGATGATCCCGCGGAGATCAATACGATTGCTCGCGCGGCGATCCGGGTGCTGCGCGAGCGCAACGCCGAGTATTTCCCGCAGTTCGCGGTCTCGCCGGCCCGCGTCGTGCCGCTGGACTCGCTCGAAGTAGCCCAGGTGCCCGCCCCGCTGACCTCGCGCATTGGGCCGCTGCTGCGGCTGGCGCTGGGGCTGGCCGCCGGGGTGGGCCTGGCGGGGCTGGCGGAGTACCTGGATCGCAGCCTGCGCACGCGCCAGGACGTAGAAGCGCTGGGGCTTGAGGTGCTGGCCGAGATTCCGGGCGAATGAGATCGGGATCGTCTGGTGGGAGTTTGCCCGGCGACTTCGCGGCCCTGAGGGGACCTGCTATAATCCTGGCGCGCGGCGGCCTGGGCTTGTTGAGGACGTGTGGTTTATGAACCTGACGTATTACGCCCGAATCCTGATCCGGCGCGGCTGGATACTCCTGCTGGCGATAGCCATCACAGCGGGGGCGGCCTACGCCTTCAGCAAGGCGCAGACGCCCGTCTACCGCGCCACACAGCGCGTCCTGCTTCAGCCGGCGCGCAACGACTACGGCCTGACGGAGACGCTGCGCATTCTGCTGCGCAGCTATGTGGTCTACCTCAACACGGACACGCAGGCCGCCACCGTCATCACCCGCCTGCAACTCGACATGACGCCGGGCGACCTGCGCCGCTACACGACGATCAGCTCGGATCCGACGCAGCTCATCGTGCAGATTGATGTGGACATGCAGGACGGGCCGCTGGCAGCGCGCATCGCCACCGAACTGGGCCGCCTGCTGGTGGAGTATCGCACCGAAGATAACCGCGATTTGCAGCGCGAAGATCGCATTGACGCCCTGCTGATTGACACGGCCACCTATGGGTTACACTCGCCCAAGACCAAGATCAATATGCTGGCCGGGGCGGTGCTGGGCCTATTGCTGGGCGGGGCGGTCGTGTTCGCGCTCGAATATCTGGAGTCCAACATCCTGCGCAGCCGCGACGATGTGCAGAACTTCCTGGCGCTGCCTCTGCTGGCGGCCATTCCTCCTGAAGATAGCCACATGTGAGGTGGGGTGATGCCCGCTGCAAACCTGATTACGCTGACCGACCCGCAGGCGCCCGCCGCCGAAGCCTACCGGACGCTGCGCACGAACCTGATGTTCTACGGGGTAGATCGCCAGGCCAGCGCCCTGGTGATCACGTCGGCGGTGCCCGGCGAGGGGGCGAGCGCGGCGCTGGCGAACCTGGCTGTGACGCTCGCCCAGGCGGGGCATCGCACGGTGGCGGTGGATTGCGACCTGCGCAAGCCCGCCCAGCACGCGCTGTGGGGGTTGGGCAACGAGCGCGGCCTGACGACCATGCTGCTGGATAACGCGGCCCTGGCCGACCCGCCGCTGCAAGAGGTGGGCGTGGACAATCTGCACGTGCTGACCAGCGGGCCGCTGCCGCCCAACCCCGCTGACCTGGTGGGATCGCGGCGCATGGACGAAGTGATCGCGGCGCTGCGCGAGCGCGCCGACTACGTGCTGTTCGATGCGCCGCCGGCGCTGGCGGTGACGGATGCTGCCGTGCTGGGGCACAAGCTCGACGGGCTGCTGCTGGTGCTGCGGGCGGGCGCGTCGCGCCGCGACCACGCGGCCCGCGCCAGGGACGAGCTTCAGCGTGTGAATGTGAACATCCTGGGGGCGGTGCTGATCAACGCGCCGCGCGACAGCGCTGTGAGCGGGTATTACGCGCGGAAGTAGAGGCGGGTCTGCACAAGACTTCTAAAGTCTCCGAGACTTCGGAAATCTGCTACGTTCGGGGCGCGGCCGAGCAGCGCCCTTACACCGACGAGATCGCACACGCAAAGGGAGCAGGTAGCATTGAAGGGACTGATCCTGAGCGGCGGCAAGGGCACGCGCCTGTACCCGCTGACTTACACGCGAGCCAAGCAACTGATTCCGGTGGCCAACAAGCCGGTGCTCTTCCGCGTCATCGAGGCGATTCGCGATGCCGGTGTGGAGGAGATCGGTATTGTTATTGGCGACACCGGGCCGGAGATTCGCGAGGCCGTGCGGGATGGCGCACAGTTCGGCGTGCGCGTGAGCTACATCGCGCAGGACGCGCCGCTTGGCCTGGCCCACGCCGTGAAGATCTCGCGCGACTTCCTGGGCGACGACCGCTTCGTCATGTTCCTGGGTGACAACGTCATCCAGGGAGGTATCAGCCCGCTCATTGCGGAGTTCGCCGGTCATCACGACTGGAACAGCCAGATCGTGCTGACCGAGGTCGAGGTGCCAGAGCAGTACGGCGTCGCCCGGCTGAATGGCGAGGGGCGCATTGTCGAATTGATCGAGAAGCCGAAGAACCCGCCCTCGAACCTGGCTTTGGTCGGCATCTACATGTTCGATCAGCACATCTTCGAGGCGACAGAGGCGATCAAGCCGTCCTTTCGCGGCGAGCTGGAGATCACCGATGCCATCCAGTGGCTGGTCGAGCACGGCTATGTCGTCTACCCGCACATTCATCGCGGCTGGTGGATTGACACCGGGCGGCCTGGCGATATGCTCACCGCCAACAGCCTTGTCCTGGAAGAGCTGACGCCGGAGATTCGCGGGCATGTGGACGCCGCCTCTGAGGTGGATACGCGGGTGACGGTCGAAGATGGGGCGGAGATCATCCACAGCGTGGTGCGCGGGCCGGCGATCATCGGGCGCAACACGCGCATCGTCAACAGCTACGTGGGGCCGTTCTCCAGCATCTACCACGACGTGGTGATCGAGAACAGCGAGATCGAGCGCAGCATCGTGCTGGAGCACAGCACCATCCGCGACATCCCGACGCGCCTCCAGGACAGCCTGATCGGGCGGTACGCCGAGGTCACCACCAACACGCTGCGCCCCAAAGCGATCAAGATGCACCTGGGCGATCACAGCCGGCTGGGGCTGTTGTAGCGAGTTCGTGCGCTGATGACTCCGGTACGCCTCATCGTCGCCGATCTCGACGGCACGCTGCTCACTTCCAATCACGAGGTCTCTCCCTTCACGGAGACGGCTGTCCGCGCCGCGCAGGCGCGCGGTGTGCTCTTCACGGTGGCGACCGGCAAGACGTTCTCCTCGACGGTCGCCTTGATCGAGCAGTTCGGGATCAGCATCCCGCTCATCTGCGGCAATGGCACGCAGATCTTCGCCCCGGACGGGTCGCTGGTCTACGAAGCCCCGATCCCGCTCGACTATGCGCTGGAAGCGATCCACATGGCCGAAGCGCGCGGCTTCACGCCGGTGATCTACGCGGCGAGCGGGCTGCTGGCGAAGGTGCGCGACGCGAATGTCGCCGAGCTGCTGGAGCACCACGAGCCGCTGCCCGACCTGGTGGACGATTGGGAGAGCGCGCTGCGCGAGCGCTATCGCCCGTTCAAGATGGTGCTGATGCACCAGGATCACGATCGGGTGAGCCGTCTCTCCGATGACCTGCGGCGCGTCTTCGACGGGCGGGCGCAGATCGTGCGCTCCGGCCTGGCCTCGGTGGTGGAGGTCATGCCCGCCGGGGTGACCAAAGGCACGGCGCTGGTTCACCTGGTCGAGCACCTCGGCCTGGAGGTGCGCGACGCGCTCTGCCTGGGCGACAACTGCAACGACCTGGACATGATCCGCCGCGCCGGAATCGGCGTGGCCATGCGCCATGCGCCGGACGATGTGCGGGCGGCAGCGGATTACGTCACCGGCAGCAATGACGAGGACGGCGTCGGCCACGCAATTCACCGCTTCGTCCTGTCCACAGCAGGGACCGAGGCCATCCCCACCCCCCCTGAGAGGAGAATTGCCCAATGAAGACGATCCTGGTCACTGGCGGCGCAGGCTTTATCGGCAGCGCGTTTGTGCGGCGCACGGTCGAGAAGTACCCCGACACCACCATCGTCGTGCTCGACAAGCTGACCTATGCCGGCAACCTGGACAACCTGCTGCCGGTGCACGATGCGCCCAATTACCATTTTGAGCGCGGCGATATTGCCCATCGCCAGACTGTCCAGCAGATCATCGAGCGCTACGGGGTGGAGGCCATCGTGAATTTCGCCGCCGAGACGCACGTCGATCGCTCGATCCTGGAGCCGGATGCCTTCATCCAGACCGATGTCGTCGGCCTGTACGTGCTGCTCGACGCTGCGCGACAGATGGGCGTGCAGCGCGTGCACCATGTGAGCACGGACGAAGTTTACGGGTCTGTTGCGGAGGGCTTCTTCCGCGAGGGGGACGTGCTGGAGCCGAACAGCCCCTACGCGGCGAGCAAGGCCGGCGGCGAGATGATGGTGCGCGCCTATCACGTGACCTATGGGCTGCACACCACCGTCACGCGCGGCAGCAACACCTTTGGGCCGTACCAGTACCCGGAGAAGCTGGCCCCGTTCTTCATCACTGAAGCGCTGGACGACCGCCCGCTGCCGCTCTATGGCGATGGGATGCAGGTGCGCGACTGGCTGTACGTGGACGATCACTGCGACGCGATTGACGCGGTGCTGCATCGGGGTGCGCCGGGGGCTATCTACAACATCGGCGGGGAGCACGAGCTGCACAACATCGAGGTTACGCGCTTCATTTTGCGGACGCTGGGCAAGCCGGAAAGCCTGATCCGTCACGTGGCCGACCGGCCCGGTCATGACCGGCGCTACGCGCTGACCAACGACAAGATTCGCGCCGAGCTAAGCTGGACGCCGCAGCACACCTTCGAGGAGGCGATGGTCGCGACGGTGCGCTGGTACCAGGCCAATGAGTGGTGGTGGCGCAAGATCAAGACCGGCGAATACCTGGAATACTACAAGCGCCAGTACGCCGAGCGCCTCGCCGGGGCGGGTGGGTAGCAAGCGTTCACCGTGCACGGGCTGGCCGCCAGGATTATTTCCCTGGCGGCTTTTTTGTGCGAATGCGCGCAGGGCAGGGAGCTGTCAGAGCTGCGAAGCCTGCACGACCAGCTCGTTCTGGTCGCGGATGGCCAGGCCGAGGATGGCGTCGTTGGGATAGAAGGCCATGCCGGGGAACAGGCCGAGCACGAATCCCTCGAACTTGGTGCGCAGCAGCCCGCTGTCCGGGCCAATGGCTCGCCCGTAGATGTCCACCATGCGCGCGACCGGGTCGCCAGGAGCCAGCAGATCGCCGGGCTGAACCAGGTGATGGACGAGGCAGGTCTGCGGCACGCGCGGGTGAATCGTGCGCCGCACCGGATAGCCGGGCCTGATGATCGGGATGTCGGGCAGCGGCTCCGCCGGGCCGGGCAGCATCCCCGCCCAGCGCATGACGTTGCGCACGCCGACCACCACGGCCTGTACGTAGCGGGTATTGACCGCCCTCTGCCCGCCGACCTCGATGGTGATGGCCGGGATGCGCGCCCGGTTGAGCGCCGCGCCGCTGACCGAGCGATGCAGGTCTAGCTCCATATAGCGCGCTGACGCGAATTCGTTGACCACCGTCAGGCCCAGCGCGTCGAGCATCTCGCCCACTTTCTGCTGAAGCCTCTCCGCCACCGGCTTATCCGCCGCGCCGCTGTAGAACACCGGATCGCGGAAGGCGAACGGGATCGAGCGGATGCCGAAATCGTGCAGGTCAATCAGGCAGGTGGCTGTGGCGCTGATACGCTCGAACAGGCGGCTGTAGGCTTGCTCCAGGGCGGGGGCGAAATGGTTGGGATAGTCGGCATCGGGGGCCGAGAGGCCGGGAAACAGGCGGTTGGGGTCTTTGCCGCCCAGGTAATACGGGCTGCGCTCGCCCGTGCGCAGCCCCGCCGGGCTGAGCGTAGGGATGGCGACCAGGGTGCCGCGCAGGTGAGCCAGCAGCTCCAGGGTGACCAGATGGTGGATGACCGCGATGCCGTCGTACTCGCCGCCGTGAATGTTGGCCGTCAGCCACAGCACAGGCTCCGCCGCCTCGCGCCCCTGGGCGATGATGACCGGGAAGAACTCCGACCCGCCAGTGGGCAGCGGCAGCGCCTCGAACGTCCCGTAGACGATCTGGCCTGGTTTGCCGCGTGCACTGCCGACTTGTATGGTCATTGGCGCTGTTATGCTCCTCTTCGTTGCGCGGGCCACCTCAGGCCCGGTCGCGCTTGGCCAGCGCAGTGGCCAGTTGCGCGCTGATCAGCTCCAGCAGCATGACGTGCTTCTGGGGAATACTGTGAGGCTGGGCGCGGCAGGCCAGCAAAGCCCCGAAGCGCAGCGCCGCGCCGACGGGCACGCATACCCCGCTTTGCAGGGAAGCCCCTTCGATGAAGGGGTGGTTTGGGCGATCGGTTGGGCCGACGGTGCGGCTCTGACCGGTCTGCGCCACCCAGCCGACCAGCGTGCCGTCCTGAGACTGCTGCTGCGGCGCAATGCCGGTCAGGCTGGGCGGGCCGATCTGCGTGCGCAGCGCCAACTGGCCAGGGGCCGCCGGGTCCGGGCTGAAAAACGCTACGTAGTCGTAGCCCAGGTCGTGGATCACCTCGACCGCCGCGCGGATCATGGCTTCTGGCGTGCGCGCCCGCACCAGCACCTTGGCGAGCTGGCGCACAGGGGGCAGCGTGTCGGCGCGCAGCGTCTCCAGCCGGCGCTCCTCGACCAACCGCTTGATTCGGCGCAGCAGGTCATCTCCGGCGAAGGGCGTCACCGAGATCTCGTCGGCCTGGCCCGGCAAGCCGAAATCCGCCTCTTCGTCCACCAGGACGATCAACAGGCGGGGGTAGGTATGACGCAACTGCCTGACGAAGTCGAACGTATCACCCGATCGCGCGTCCAGCACCAGCACGTCGGTGCGCGTCTGCGGATCGGCCAGATGCTCCATCGCCTCCTGCTGGCGGGTGACGAACACCGGGCTGATCTGCGGCTCGCGGGCGAAGAGGTCGCGGAAGCGGGTCAGCGATTCGCGCGGGATGGTGGCGAGCACGTAGATGGGCAGCGCATTGGTCATGGTGGCGATAGTCCTCGTGGCCCGCGATCGTCCGCGCGCCATGCGGCCTATTATAGGAGCGTTGCGAATCGGTCACAAGCCGGGGCAAGGGTGGGCGCGCGGAGACAGGCCAAGCGCGCTCAGGTCAGCGGGGCGCGCTGGCGCGTGGGGCGACCGCCGCGCATCCACAGCGCGGCGACGAGCGCGATCAGCGCGGCGGCGGCGCCGATGAGCTGAAGCTCGCAGATGGCATCCACTGCCGCTTCGAGGCTGGCGGTTTGCGAGGCGAGCACTGTCTCTTCGAGACCCGCAGCGCCCGCCATGCGCCTGGCGACGAGCACATCGAAGCGGTTGAGCGCGTAGGCGGTCAGCGACGAGATGGAGACGGTCATGCCCACCAGGCGCAGAACCAGGATCATCGCCGCCGCAATTCCGCGCTCGTCCTCGCGCACGTCGTTGAGCACGGCGGTGCCTATCGGGGAAATTGTCAGGCCCAGGCCGATGCCGATGAGGGCCATCTGTCCGCCCATCAACCAGTAGGATGTGTCACTCTCCCATGTGGTGCCGGTCAGGGCGAACCCGATCCCCGCGATCAGCAGGCCCAGCACCGTCGGCAGCCGGTAGCCCGTGCGCTCGCTCAGCCAGCCGCCAGGGATCGCCGCCAGGGCCATCGGCACAGTCAGCCCGGACAGCAGCAGCCCGGCGGTGTAGGCGGCGTGCTGCACGTCTTTGCTCGTCGGGCTGTCCATGCGGAAATTGACCAGCAGCGGCGCGCTGACCAGCCCGATCGCCAGGCAGAAGCCCACCAGGAAGTTGGCGACTGAGGAAGCGGAGACGTTGCGGCTGCGGAACATGCCCAGGCGGATCAGCGGATGCGAAACGCGCGCCTCGACGAGCAGAAACAGCAGAAAGGCCAGCGCCGCGCCGATCAGCAGCGCAGGGCCGTTGTGTGACGCGGTGCGCCCCAGCTCTTCGAAGCTTCCGGCGGTGCTGGCGGCTTCGGGGCTGCTCCCCAGGCCGAGATTCAGCCCGATCAGCGCCAGGGTGAGGAACAGCGTGCCGAGCAGGTCGAAACGCCCAACGCGGCGCGGGCGATGAATGCCGCGCAAGGCCCACCACGCGCCGGCCAGGGCCAGGGCGCTGAGCGGGATATTGAGCAGAAACAGCGTCTCCCACGAGGGTTTGGCGACGGAGATTCCCAGCCCGGTGAAAGCGTCCACGACGGCGTCGCCATGCTGCCCGAACAGGCGCACCATCACCCCGCCGTAGAGGTGCCCCAGCACCCAGCCGAGCGTGTCTATCGCGCCCACGACGCCCAACGGACGGGCGCGGCGTTCGGGCGGGAACAGGTCGCCCGCCAGGGCGATCGTCACCGGCACCATGGCGCCCGCGCCAAACGCCTGCACCACGCGCCCGAAGATGACCAGATCGAGGTAACGCTCTTCCAGACGCGGCGGTGGCTCGTCCAACACCTGGCGATAGAAACGGGCGATCGCGCTGTTGAGCGTCGAGCTGTCGTAGGCGGTGACCAGGTACGACCCGGCCATGAAGATCAGCAGGCAGGTGATGTAGACGGCGCGCCGCCCGAACAGGTCCGATAGTCGCCCGGCAAAAGTCATGCTGATCGCGTAGGCGAGCAGGTAGCCGCTGACCGCCCAGGAGGCGTGATCGAGGTACTCTTTGACCGGCAGGTCGAGGCTGACGATCACTTCGGGCAGCACAGCGGAGATGATCGTCAGGTCGAGCGCGCCGATGAAGACAGGCAGGCTGACAATAGCCAGCACCAGCCAGGGTGCTCGCTGCGCGGCGGGGCGTGCGGTCATGAAGCGTCGCCGTCCGCGGCGGGGGCGGTGATGCTGACCGGCGCGTTGTATTCGGAGATGTTGATCTGCCAGGTGGTCGGATCGCTGTTTGCTGCCCATTCTGGCGGCGGCTCGACCAGCGCGATGCGCAGCACGCGCCTGTTCTGCGTGCCGATGAACACGTCAATATCCAGCAGGCCGGTGGTGACCCGGCTGAGGCCCAGCGTCAGCGAGAAAATGCGCCCGGCCTCGACACGCCCGCGCACCTGGTAGACGCTCAGCCCGTCCATATCTGTGCGCCCGACCAAAGACAGGTCGCGGATGGTGGAGAGCGTGTGCGGGACTCCACCCGGCTGTGCGACCAGAGAGGCCGGCTCGAAGCCCGGCAGAAACTCGCCTTGCAGCCAGCGATTGCCGGTGATCAGCTCGCCGCGAAAGTACTGCGTGCTTCCCAGAGCGACCAGCTCGGCGATGGTGCTCAGCACACCCAACCGAAACTGCACGCGCGCGCTCAGCCGGTCGGGCATCTGAAACGTCCCGCTGGCATACTTGAACGAAACTTCCGCACCTTCGGGGAGGTCGAGTCCGGCAACGGAAACAGCGACACGATAGCCGCTCACGTCCACTTCGTACTTGAACGATGTGGCGTCCTGAAGCTGGGTGATGCCCTCGGCCAGCAGCGTTTGCGGGTCGGGCGTTGGCTGTGGGGGGGCGTCATCGCCGCCGCACGCGGCAGTCATCGCCGTCAGCGCCAGAACCAGCAGCAGCTTGAGTGCGCGCATGAGAATCGCCTCTCCGGTTCATGAGCGGGCGAAAAACCTACTTTGTACTACGAGCAGGGCAGCGGCAAGGTTGCGCGGGCAGCCTGTCCGGTCGCCATGATAGCATGAACCAGCGTTCTGCCAAAGGGTGAGCCGCCATCGGGCGCATCCAGGACTGGCCGAGCAGGGAGCGGATTTACCTCACCCCTCATTCCCCTCTCCACACGCGGAGAGGGGACGGAATCCCGACAGACTCCCCCTCTCTGCGTGCCGGGGGTGAGATCAACCGGCTTCTGGCGCGACACGGTTGCCCGTGTCATCACCGACGAACGGTAAAACCCTATGGCCGGAATTCTATAGCATAACCCTACGCCGCGTGGCACCCTGCTGCACCCTGACTGGCCTCATCCCCGCCCGGCGCTGACAACCTTCGCGCGCACCCTCGTCACCGCTGCCCGGCGCGCGAGCGGCCCAGCGCGTCAATCACCGCGGCCACCAGGTCGTAGCGCCCGAAGGCGGGCATGATGTAGACGCCCTGCGCCCGCTCGCGAACACGGAGCAGCAACTCCTGAGCAACGCGCACCCCTTCGCTGGGCGCGGCGTCGCCGGCGTCCGTGATGCGCCGGCGGATGTCCTGCGGAATCTCGATGCCCGGCACCTCGTTGTGCAGGAAGGACGTGTGCCGCTCGCCGAAGAGAGGCAGAATCCCGGCCAGGATGGGCAGCGTCAGCGGGCCGAATTCGGCGGTGTAGGCGGCGCGGAAACGATCCAGCCGTTCCGGCTCAAAAACCGGCTGGGTGAGGGCGAAGTCCGCGCCCGCGTCAATCTTCTTGTGCAGCAGCCGGACTTCGCGCGCCAGATCGCCCGCGTTGACGTTGAGTGCGCAGCCGACGAGGAAGGACGTGGGCTGACCGATGGAATTGCCCGCGCCGTCAATTCCCGCGTTGAGGTTGCGCCGGACCAGGTGAATCAGGCTGGTGGGCACGATGTCGTGCGCGTCAAAGGAGTCCGGATAGTCGCCGATCTGCGTCGGGTCGCCCATGACGACGAACAGGTTGCGCACGTCCAGCGCGTGCGCGGCCAGCAGATCGCCGTGAATGCGCAGCAGGTTGCGCCCGCGCGTCGGGAAGTGCAGCACCGTCTCCAGCCCGACATGGTGCTGAATCAGGTGGCAGACGGCCCAGGGACTCATCCTCATGCGGGCCATCGGGCTGTCGGAGACGTTGATGACGTCGGCGCCCGCCTCGCGCAGCAGCTCAGCGGAGGCGATGACCTTCTGGGCGGTGAAACTGCGCGGCGGCGGCATCTCCACCGTGACGACGAACTGGCCGGCGGCCAGCTTGCGGGCCAGCTCGGTCGGCTCCTCTGGCACTTCGCTGGGGGCGGCCTCGCCAGGCTCGCTCACTGTGATCGGTGCGGGGCGCGCAGGGGCGGGGGCGTCCAGGGCGGCGCGCATGGCGCGGATGTGATCGGGCGTGGTGCCGCAGCAGCCGCCCACGATGCACGCGCCCGCCTCGCGAAAGGCCAGCGCGTACTCGCCGAAGTAGTCGGGCGTGGCCGGGTACATGACGCGCCCGCCGGCCATCTCCGGCCAGCCCGCGTTGGGGGCGACGGAGAAGCGCGCCTCTGGCACGGCGCGGTGCATCAACTGGAGGATGCGCAGCAGGTGTGTCGGCCCGCTGGAGCAGTTGACGCCGATCACATCTGCGCCGGTCGCGTACAGGGCGCGGGCGACCTGGGCGGGCGTGTCGCCGAGCAGGGTGCGGCTGTCGCGGGTGAAGGTCATCTGGGCGACGATCGGCATGGTCGGGTTTATGCGCCGGGCGGCGGCGATGGCCGCGGCGATCTCGCGCACGTCGCTGAACGTCTCGCAGATGAGCAGATCGGCACCCGCTGCGATCAGCGCGCCAATCTGCTCGCTGAAGGCGGCGCTGGCCTCCTCCGCCGTGACGCGCCCGAACGGGGCCAGGCGCACGCCCAGCGGCCCAACAGACCCGGCGACATAGGCATCGTCGCGCCCGCTCTCGATGACAGCCTGCCGGGCGAGGGTCACGCCCGCCCGGTTGATGGCCGCGCAGTCGTGTTCCAGGCTGCAATCGGCCAGCTTGTAGGCGTTGGCGCTGAAGGTGTTGGTCTCGATGATCTCCGCCCCGGCGTCCAGGTAGCGGCGGTGAATGGCGGCCACGGCCTCCGGCTCGGTCAGGTTGAGCAGGTCGAAGCAGGTATCTATGGGCAGGCTGTGCTGAGCGTGGAGCACAGTGCCCATCGCCCCGTCGAGCAGGATGGTGTCCTGGGCCAGCCGTTCGCGGAAGGGGATGCGGGCCATATCACGCCTCCGCCAGTTGTTCCGTGCGCGACACGCCCGTGCTGTAATATTTCGCGTCGGGGTGGTGCACGACGATCGCTGCGGTGGACTGCTCCGGCACAAGCTGATAGGCGGATGTTAAGGACATGCCCAGCATCTCTTCGGCGGGCAGCAGCCGGAACAGCGTGGCGTGGTCTTCCAGGTCGGGGCAGGCGGGGTAGCCCCAGCTATAGCGCTTGCCGCGCTCGACGGGCAGGCCAAGCTCGCGGTTGATGTGGCGGTTCAGGTAGGTGGCGGTCGCCTCGGCGGTCTGCACGGCCAGCCCATGGAAAAAGTACGCTTCGGTATATTCGTGCACCGCCTGCAGCGCGTCGAAGCGCTCGGTCGCGCCCGCGCTGACAGTGACAACCTGCAACGGGCAGACATCCACCTGCTCGCCACTGGCCGGGGCGAAGTAGTCGGCCAGGCACAGGTACTCGCCGAACGGCTGGCGCGGGAAGCTGAAGCGGGCGATCTCGCGCAGCGACCCCGCCTCGGTGTAGCGGGCCGGGTCGTAGAGGATCACGGCGTCGCCGTCGGCCTGCGCCGGGAAGTAGCCGTAAACAGCCGCCGGGTGCAGCGAGCCATCGGCCAGGGCCGTGCGCTTCATCTGCGCCAGCCGCGCCTCAAACTCGCGTTCCAGGCGCGCCCATTCGTCGCCGTGCGCGTTGCGCGCCCCCCAGTTCAGCCGGAAAAGCTCCGGCTTGTGAATGAAGGGGAAGACCGCGTCGAGCGGGATGTCGTGCACGGTGCGCACTCCCCAGAAGGGCGGTGTCGGGATGTCCGGGGCGGGGCCGATTGCTGAGCGGCGGTCGGGGGCGCGCCGGTCGCGGACGGGCGGGCGCTCTCTGCCGATCTCCTGGTATGCTTCGGCCAGCGTGCGCTCCAGCAGGGTCTCGCGCTTGGCGGGCGCGACAAGCTGCTCCATGACCTCCAGCCCCTCAAAGGCGTCCTTGCAGTAGAAGACGCCCGGCGCATAGGGTTCGCCGCCATCCTCCAGGAAGAGGATGCGCCGCCCGAAGGCGCGGTTGATGGCCGCTCCGCCGATCAGCACGGGGATGGACAGGCCGCGCCGGGCCAGCTCGTTGACGATGAGCGGCATCTGCTTGGAGGTGCTGACCAGCAGCGCGCTGAGGCCGATGGCGTCGGCCTGGTGCTGCACCGCCGCGTCAACGATCACGCTGGCCGGGGTCTGCTTGCCCAGGTCGTGCACGCTGAAGCCATTGTTGCTGAGGATGGTGCGCACCAGGTTCTTGCCGATGTCATGCACGTCCCCGTAGACGGTCGCCACGACGATGGTGCCCTTGCTGGCCCCTTCGGCCCGTTCCAGGAAGTTTTCCAGGTAGGCGACGGCCTTCTTCATCACCTCGGCGCTCTGCAGGACGAAGGGTAGGATCAGCTCGCCCGCGCCGAAGCGGTCGCCGACCTCCTTCATGGCGGGCAGCAGCACGTTGTTGAGCACGCTCACTGCGTCCTGGCGGGTCAGGCAGTCATCAATCAGCGCCTCGACGCCCTCTTTCTTACGATGGACGATCTGCCAGTGCAGCGCCTCCTCGGCAGCCATGCCCTCAGTGGGGTCGGCTTGTTCCTCGCCGCCGACTGTCACTGTGTGCTCCTCGAAATAGCGGATGAAGTCGGCCAGCGCGTCGGGGTGCTCGTTGAAGATCAGCGCGTCGGCCAGGCGGCGCTGTTCGGCGGGGATCTCGGCGTAGGGGGTGATGTGCGCCGGGTTGACGATGGCCATGTCCAGGCCGGCCTCGACGCAGTGGTACAGGAAGACGCTGTTGAGCACGGCGCGCGCGCCGGCGCTCAGCCCGAACGACACGTTGCTGACGCCCAGCGAAGTGAGCACACCGGGCAGCTCGGCTTTGATGCGGCGGATGCCCTCAACGGTCTCAACGGCGCTGCCGGCCATCTCCGGGTCGCCGGTGGCCAGGGTGAAGGTCAGCGCGTCGAAGATCAGATCTTCCGGGGAAAGCCCATACTCGCTGACGGCGATCTCGGTGATCCGCCGGGCGATCTCGACCTTGCGAGCGGCGGTTTTGGCCATACCCGTCTCGTCAATGGTCAGGGCGACCACCGCCGCGCCATGCCGGACGGCGATGGGCAGCACGGCGTCCACGCGGGCGCGCCCGTTCTCCAGGTTGATGCTGTTGATCAGGCCACGCCCAGGATAGAGGCGCAGCGCCGCCTCGATCACGTCGGCCTCGGTGCTGTCAATCATCAGCGGCACGTCTACCGCCAGCGACAGGCGCTTGACGACTTCGGCCATCTGCGCGGCCTCATCGGGGCGCTCGGTGAGGGCCACGCACACGTCGAGGATGTGCGCGCCGGACTCGACCTGCTGGCGCGCGACCTGCACAATGCCATCGTAGTCCTCGTCCAGCAGCAGCCGCTTGATCTTGCGGCTGCCCTGGCTGTTGACGCGCTCGCCGATCAGGGTGGGCGGCGGCTGCTGGCGCAGCGAGATGGCGCGCATCCCGCTCGACGCGGCGGGTTCGGTCTCCGGCTGGCGGACGAGGGGCTGGCGGGGGGTGTGCGGGCTGCCCTGCACGCGCCGAATGAGCTGCGCAAGGTGCTCCGGCGTGGTGCCGCAGCAGCCGCCCACGACGCTCACGCCCCAGTCCACGAACTCGCCGAGCATGGCTGCGAACGGCTCCGGCTGCATGGGGTAGACGGCCTGCCCGTCCACGTTGATTGGCAGCCCGGCGTTGGGCAGCACGCTGATCGGGCGGGTGCTGTGCTCGGCCAGGTACTTGACCGGCCCGGCCATGTGCTCCGGCCCGGTGGAGCAGTTGAGGCCGATCACGTCAATGGGCAGCGCTTCGAGTGTGGTCAGGGCGCTGGCGATGTCCGTGCCGAAGAGCATCCGCCCGCTGGTGTCGAGCGTCACCTGCACCTGCACGGGGATGCGCACGCCCACCTCGGCGAAGTAGCGCCCGATGCCGGTCACCGCTGCGCGCGCTTCCAGGATGTCCTGGCTGGTTTCCAGCAGCAGCACGTCCGCGCCGCCTTCGACCAGGCCGCGCGCCTGCTCGGCGAACACGGCGGCCAGGTCCTCGAAACCGATCCGGCTCAGGTCGGGGTCGTCGGAGCTGGGCAGCATCCCGGATGGCCCCAGGCTGCCGGCGACGTAGCGCGGGATACCCGTCTCGGCGGCGAAGCGGTCGGCGACGCGGCGGGCCAGAGCAGCGGCGGCGCGGTTGATCTCGACGACGCGATCGGCCAGCCCATATTCGGCCAGGGTCAGCCGGTTGGAGCGGAAGGTGTTGGTCTCAATAACCTCACAGCCGACAGCCAGGAAAGAGGCATGGATCTCCTCGATCACGTCCGGGCGAGTGATCACCAGGAAGTCGTTGCAGCCGTTGGTCTGCTCGCCGCCGAAATCCGCAGCGGACAGGTTGTAACGCTGGATGCTGGTGCCCATCGCCCCGTCGTAGATCAGCACGTGGTTGGCGATGGCGTCCAGGTAGCGGCGATCGGTGTGAGGCGGAAGCTGGCGCGTCATTGGCATGTCTCTCTGCGGTGCAGTCTAAGCGTGCGGGGAAGGCTGCTCACCGGCACAACAAAGCGTCCCCTGCTGGCAAGGGGCAAATGGCGGCGGACACAGATCCCCATCTTCCAGAAAACTCCTGCCGGAATTGGCACCTGCCGGGCCAGGGCGGCTCCGGTGGTTGCCGCGGCTTCGTCGGGCCGGTCCCTCCGCCGCTCGTGATGAGAGTGTTATCGGCGTGATCGTAGCACAGCAGCGGTGCCAGCGACAATAATCGGGAACGGGGGGGCCACGAACGAGTTGTCAGGCAAAGGCTCCCATCCCCTGGCCCCTTCCCCTGGCTTTGCCGGGGGAAGGGGTGAGCGGCCTGCGTGGGATTGAGGGGGGAGGCGCGCAGCGAGCATTCTCGAGCTTCCCCGGCCTGACAGGTTTCGCCACTGCCGGCTGCGCGCTAGGGCGTCTCGACGATCAGCGTCCCCAGAGGGGCGTAGGGGCCTGGCTCTCCCCCTTCAACCACCGCTGGCAGCGGCTGCCCGTCGCCGTACCAGTACATCTTGACGCCCAGCGTATAGGGGCCGGGCGGCAGGCCGGTCGGCAGGCGGACGATGTGCGTGTCGAACTGCAATGCGCCCGGCTGCCACGTCGAGGTCGGCGCGCGCCCGTCGAGCGGCGGCCCGTCGTGCTGGGCCACCAGCGCCCCCGCCGCGTCGAGCAGGAAGACGGACACGCTGTAATCGAGCGGCGGGGGCTGCTCGGCAGTCCACCACAGGGCGACGGTGATCGCCGTGCCGGGCGCGGCGGTCTGCGGGACGGCAAAACGGCGCAACGCGAACAGATCGCCAAAGGTCGCGGCGCTTGCGGACGACAACTTGTCGTAGCGCAGGCTGTAAAGCGGCGTGCCCAGGTGATCCACCCACAGCGTCGCCGTGCGCTGAAAGCCCGCCTCGTCAATCAGCTCGCCGTACTCGTTCATAGGCGCGTCGCCCCAGTAGATGAGCCAGAAGGCGTCGTGCGTTTGCAGGAAGTCCAGCAGGCGGGGCAGAAAAAGCTCGCGATACTCGGCGCGCCACTCGCGCAGCGAGACGCGCGGCGTCTGGGGGCCAAGCTGCCGGTCTATGTAATAGCGCGCCGGGAAGTCGCCCACCCACACGTCCATCAGCACCGGCTCGCCGGGCAGATGGTGGGCGCTGATATTGGCCACGACCGCCCGCCAGTCCGGGTAGTGGCGGCGGGCGTCCACTGTCGTCAGCGCGATGACCACGACCAGCGTCACCAGGAAGGCGCGCGCCAGGCGCGGCAGGTTGGCCAGGCCGTGCGCGGCCAGGACGCTCAGCGCCGGGGTCAGCAGGATGAAGTTGCGCACGGTGAGGAACTGCCGCCGCTCGTTGATGGCGACGATCAGGCCGGCGATCAGCACGACGGTCAGGGCCAGGTAGAGCGCGGGCCACAGCGGGCGCAGGCGAGCGCGCGGCGAAGCAGTCTCCCCGTGCGGATAGCTCAGCGTGACCGTGCCCAGCAGGGCCAGCCCGCCCAGGATCGCGTACCAATGACCGAGCAGGGCGGTGCGCACCAGCCGGAACGTCTCCGCGCTGTTGGACAGCGCGTTCTGGTAATAGAGCGGGTTGTCCCAGCGGACGCTGTTCTGATCGATCATCACCGGCAGCCAGGGCAGGAAGCCCAGCCCGATCGCGCCGAGCAGAAAGACCCCCTCGGCCAGCCGCCGCCCGCGCGCCGTCAGCAGCAGGTGCAGCGCCTGGACGAGCACGATATACGCGCCCAGGTAGTGGGTGTAGAGCAGCAGCAGCGTCGCCAGCACGTAGCCGAAGCGATTGGCGCGGCCCGGCCTGCACCACCAGCGCACATAGAACAGGCTGGAGAGCACCACACCCGTCGCTAACAGGCTGTAGTGGCGCACCTCCTGCGACAGGTCAATGTGCAGATCGGCCAGCGCCAGCAGCAGGGCCGCCAGCAGGCCGGTGCGCGCGCCGAAGAGCGCCCGCCCCAGCGGAAACGCCGCTGCGACGGCGATCATGCCGAACAGCACGCCGAGATAGCGCCCGGCGAACTCGGTCTCGTCGGTCAGCGTGCGCCAGACGCGGAAGATCACGAAGTACAGCGGGGGATGCTGGTCGGCGGCCATCGTCTGGACGACATCGCCCAGGCTCGGCCCGGCGCTGAGCAGCATCGTCCAGCCCTCGTCTTCCCACAGGCTGCGCCCGTCCAGGTCGTGCGTGCGCAGCGCCCAGCCGAGCAGCAGGATGAGCGCCAGCGGAATCATCAGCGCGCCGGAGCGGGTGCGCGCCCCAGAGATACGTGGAGTCATGGGACTTCTCCCTGCCCAGGAATTCTACCCTGGCGAGGGCGCACCGCCAACGGCCCCGCTCTGCTGCGCCCTGGGTTACCTCACCCCCGCTCGGCGCTGACGCGCCTCACCGCCCCTCTCCGCTCGGAGAGGGGGCAAGCCGAGCGTCGCGAGGCTGGGGTGAGGTCAATCAGCGAGTCGCTGTCAATCTTGACGCGCACCCACGCGGACGGACAGCGTGACGCACGGCGCAAATCGAGTATAATGGCCCCTGTGATCGGCGGAGGGCCGACGGCCTGCGCGCCGGATGAACGGCTGCCTGAAGGAGTACTGCGCGATGCATCTGCGACTTGTCATGCTGGGCTTTGGCAACGTGGGACGCGCGCTGGCGCGGCTGCTGCTGCGCAAGGCGGATGTTTTGCGCGACGACTACGGGCTGACGTTCACGGTCACCGGCATTGCCACGCAGTCGCGCGGGCGAGCGATCAGCGCTGCGGGCCTGGACCTGGCGGCGGCGCTGGCGTTGGTCGAGCGCGGCGAGTCGCTGGACGCGCTGCACGCCGGGCTGCCAGTCGCGGACACGCTCGCGCTCATTGACACCTGTCCCGCCGACCTGTTCATGGAGGCGACCTGGCTCAACCCGCGCACCGGCCAGCCGGCGACGGACTACGCGCGCGCGGCGCTGGGCCGGGGCTGCCACCTGGTTACGGCCAACAAGGGGCCGGTCGCCCATGCCTACCGCGAGCTGAAGGCGCTGGCGAACGCGCACGGCACCGGCTTCTTCTTCGAGAGCACGGTTATGGATGGCGCGCCGGTGCACGGTATCGGGCGCGAGGCGCTGCTGGCGACAACCGTGCAGCGGGTGCGCGGTGTGCTCAACAGCACCACCAACTTCATCCTGACGCGGCTGGAGGAGGGCGTTCCGTTTGCAGAGGCGGTGGCCCAGGCGCAGGCCATCGGTGTGGCCGAAGCCGACCCCTCCACTGACCTGGAGGGCTGGGATGCAGCGGTGAAAATCGTCGTCCTGGCCAATGTGCTGATGGGCGCCGACCTGCGCCCCGCCGACGTGGACCGGACGGGCATCAGCGGCATTACAATCGGCGATGCGCAGGGCGCGCTGCGGGCGGGCGCGCGGATCAAGCTGCTGTGCGAAGCGGCACGCGACGGCGACACGGTGCGGGCCAGCGTGCGCCCGACCGCCTTGCCGTTCTCCGACCCGCTCAGCCAGGTGAGCCGGACGAGCAGCGCCGTGACCTTCGAGACCGACACGCTGCACGAGCTGACCCTGATCGAGGGCGACACTGACCCGACCACGACGGCTTATGGGATGCTGGTAGATATGATCAACATCGCGCGCGGGCGGCACCGCGCCGGACAGAGCGCATGAAGCCCAACGACGACCTGCAACGGATCGCCCAGCTTGCGTCGCCCTATAGCCCGCTGAGTCCGCCGCAGCTCCCGCTGGATTTCAGTGATTTCCTGTCGCTGGCGTGGCGCGTTGACCGGCATGCCGATCAGCCGAATCTGGTGGCCTATTACCGCCAGGGCCTCAAGGCCCTGGCGCGCGCGATGGCCTTCCACGACAAGGGGCTGGGCCGGCTGGTGAGCGCCGCGCAGCCGGGCACTCTGTGCCGCTCGCTGAGCAACGTGCCGTTCCGTGAGACGGGGCGGCTGGTGGACGCTTCGGCGCGCAAGGCGGCCATTGACCAGTTGGTGCGGCTGCGTGGGGACGTGCTCTCCATCGGCGCTTACCAATACGAGTGGCAGGTTGGCTGGCCGGGCAGCGGCATCCTCGATAATGAGCTGCGCGAGCGGATCTTCGCCACGCTGTTCACGGCGCTGCGCGGCCAGTACCTCTACCTGGGGCGATTGCTGGTAGTCGTTGACATCGTGCTGCAGGAGCTGCTGCTGGGCACGCGCTGGGTCAGCGAGCTTTCGCTGGGCACGCTGATCGAGCGGTTCGGCTATCCCGATCCCGAAGACCCCGCCGTGCGCGGGCTGTTCGCCGGCGAGACAGATGGGCGATGAGCATTGAGGAGCGAGCGATGATCCATTGGCGAGGGCGATGGTCGCTGGGAGTGGCCTGGCTAGCGCTGATGGCGGCAGTCCTGGCGTGCAGCCTGAGCGCGACTCCGGTGGATGAGACGCAGCAGCGCCTGGAGCGCGGGCCGCTGGTCGTCGCCCTGGCGCCGGCCAACGGCAGCGTCTACGCCGAAGGGACGCGCGTGGCTCTCTACGCGATCGCCCAGGACACGGGCGCGGGCGTCGCGCGGATCACGTTCCGCATGGACGACATTGTCGTCGGCGAGGTGACGGCGGACGATCCGGCGGGCGTGCCTTCGCTCTTCGCGCGCGCCGACTGGACGGCTGTGGACAAGCGGCGACATCTGCTGACAGTCGAAGCGTTCCGCGCGGATGGATCGCTGCTGGGCGTGCAGGATGTTTCGCTGCTGGTCACCGACGCGCCGGGCGCTGCCGCGGTCAGCGCCCCCGACAGCGGCCCAGAGGAGACGCCGGACCTGCCGCCCACTGATCTGCCCACGCCCGATGTGGCGCAGGGGCCGCTGGCGCAGATCGCCGTGGCCGAACTCAATGTGCGGGCGGGGCCGGGGACCGGCTACGAAGTGGTCGGCGTGCTGGCCCAGGGCGCGCAGGTGCCGGTGACGGGCCGCAGCGCGGACGGCACCTGGCTGGCGGTCTCTTTGCCCGGCGGGATGGGCTGGGTCTTCGCCGAGCTGGTCATAGTGAGTGGCGATCTGGCCGCCGTGCCGGTAATCGCCGCGCCCTGACATACCGGGCCATCATCACCAATAACCAATAACCTCTCTAAAACTGGTACCCCAGCCCGTCGCCGACGAACGCCGGATCAATGCGCTCGCGCGGGATGATCACCAGCAAATCGGGCGTGATGCGGACGCGGCGGTACGGTATCCCTGCGTCGCGGAAAGCCTGCTCGAAGCGAGTCCAGTCCTGGCCCGGCAGCACGACTTCGACGAAGGCGACGCGCTCGGCCTCGTAGATGCGCTGCGGCACTTCGGGGAAGCGTACCAGGCCCTCGGCCCCGTAGATGTCGTACCAGTCCGCAGCCAGAATGCGCTCCCGCGTCTCGAACATGAGCACGTGGGCGATGCCCACATCCGTCCACACGTGGCGGATACCTTCTTCGTCGAGCAGGGCGATCAGCGGGTCGAGCGTCTGCGGCTGGCGGATGTAGTAGGGCGAGGCGAAGCCGGTCAGCGGATCGGTGCGCAGTGCACCGAGCAGGTTCAGCCCGATGACCGACGTCAGCACGCCCGCCGCCGCGACGCGAGCGAGAGAGCCACGCCGCGCCAGCCAGACGCCCAGCGCCGCCGCGCCGATGGGCAGGGCGCTGTGCAGCATCAGCACGTAGCGCCCGGTCGCGTCGAAGCCGAACTCGTTGAGGGCGTGGTTGCCGTAGCCGCTGAGCAGGTAGATCGGTGGCAAGGTCAGCGCGAATAGCGCCAGCAGCGCGCGGGCGGGGCGGTGCGCGCGCGGCCAGGGGCCACGCCATGCCCACAGCACCAGCGTCGCCAGGCCGCCCTCGTAGACGATTTGCAGCCACCACACGGCATCCCAGCTCAGGATGGGCCAGCGCGGGTCACCGCTGACCAGGCGCGGGGCGAGATCGTAGGTCAGATGATCGAGCACCGGGCGCAGATTGCCCCACGTGTCTCCCTGCGAGCGCAGCAGGTAGCGGAAGGTGGCCCAGTTGTGGCCCAGGTTGTAACCCCACAGGGGGGCGCTGCCCAGGGCGAAGGCCAGCCCGGCGATCCATCCCGCGCGGCGCAGGGTCTCTCGCCCGCGCCAGGCCAGGATCACCGCGATGGGCAGCGCGTAGAAGACGATCAGCCACGAAACCCAGAAACCGACTCCGCCGAGAAAACCCAGCACAATGAGGGCGCGCGCGCGGACGGCTGGCGGCTGTTCTTCCTCCACGATGTAAGTCGCGGCGATCAGGCTCAGCGTGCCGAGCGCGAGCGTCTCTGCGGTGGCTCCCCACGCCTTCATGCCGGTGATCAGCAGGTACGAGGGCGCACATGCGGCCAGCAGCGCGCTCAGCGCGCCGACCCGCCGGTCGAAGGCGCGCCAGCCGAGCCAGCCCGTCGCCGCCGTGTAGACGCCCGCGAGCAGCCAGGGGACCAGCTTGAGCGTGACAGCGCTCGCGCCGAATGCGGCGAAGAATGGAGCGATGAGGTAGGACTCCAGCGCGGCCAGGTAGGGCTGCCCCGGATGGAAGACCGGGCGCACGCCGCGCAGGATACGCAGCACCTGCAACCCGACCATCCCTTCGTCGTAATCGTAGCGCCAGCCCGCACGGACGAGCAGGCCCAGGCGCAGCGCCAGCCCGGCCAGCGCCAGCAGCGCGATCAGCGCCACGACAGCGCGGACGCGCGGGGCAGGCAGGCGCGGACGAACAGGCATGGACGCGCCGGGCCGCTAGGTCTCAGGGACGACGGTGAAGGGCATCACGCTGGCGGGGGTGTCGGCCTCGCCGATGAAGAGGTGAATCTCGTATTCGCCCGGCTCCAGGCCGCTGTCCTGGCCGAAGAAGAAATGTCCTGTGCCGCTGGCGGCCAGGCCCCACAGGAAAGCGCTGTCGTCGAACAGATCGCCGTCTTTGTAGATGGCGCGCCGCCACAGCACGCCTTCGCTCATGGCGCTGAACTCGACGAAGAAGAAGATGCGTTTGGTGCCGGCGACGAAGGTGGTGCGCGGGTTTACCGGGCGCAGCGAAGCGTCAATCTGATCGCTGAGCGCGGCGATGCGCAGCACGGCGTCGGGGTGCGGCGTGACGCTTGAAGTGGCGGGCATCACCTGCGGCGTGAAGGTGGGAAAAGGCGTGATTGTTGGCGTGAAAGCGGGGGTCGCCGTGATGATGACGATCATCACGGTGGCGGGCGGCGGCGTGCCCGCGAAGGGGTCGGGCGTCTCTTCTGCCGGGTTGTTCGGTTCTTCGGTG
>Ga0226835_1000181_pt1 | contig 108100 bp, 90 predicted proteins | sample LAC_MetaG_1_FD_163627 | JGI IMG/M metagenome (GOLD analysis project Ga0226835, IMG submission 163627) | Anaerobic ammonium oxidizing microbial communities from anammox membrane bioreactor (MBR) in UC Berkley, California, United States -... | ecosystem: Engineered > Bioreactor > Anaerobic >... | reverse complement strand
TCTTCATGCTCATGGCGTGTGCTCCCTTTCTCCCTTCACGGGATTCGTTCTCAGACAAACGAATGGTAGCTCACGCCTCCTTGTTTTTACAGAAGTATACGGACATTACCGATGATGGTACGCCCAGACCACAGGTTGAGGATTTGGTGTTGGCCAGAGAATTGATTGATGCCGACAAGTTCAGTGCGGTCATTGATCGCAGCTATCCGCTGGAACAGATTGCCGAAGCACACCGGTATGTCGATCAGGGCCACAAGAAGGGCAACGTTGTCATCACAGTGGCCCAGGTTTAGCAGGGCGATCGTCAATACGACAGGTATGCTCAATGCGGAACAAAAAAGGTCGGCGGAGAACAATTCCCCCGCCAACCTTTGCACCTTTACAGGTCAAGATCGAGGTAAGCGGCTTCGAGAGCCGGATTGGATGCTTCATTCAGCCGGGGCTGCCATTCTGCTTCAGGATGTGTAACCCGCCATTCACCTGCCTTAAGCTGCTCCAGAGATTGCTCGTCCATCGTCTGCCACTTGCCACTCATGCCCAGGTCATCGGCGACCGCTTTGGCGAATACAGGCCCGGTGATGTGGCTCAGTTCTTCCATACCCGACAGCGACATGAAATCCTCGTGGAACTGCTGCGCCCGTTGCTCCGTCTGGAACTGCGCGACTTCGAGCCACTGCGCGCGCTGCGGCTCATCCGGCGAAACCGCTTCGGCGAGATCGGCGAAATCTACCACGCACACCGCTGAATAACCCAACGGCTCGCCATCAGGATTACACGCAGGTACGATGTCCAGCCGCCACGTTGGGGCGACTTCCTCCGCCTTGAAGTCTTCGAAGACAAAGTCCTGAGCCTGGAGATACGGCGCGTCTGGCTGGATGCTGGCCGCGATCAGCGCGTCATCAGCCAGTGGGGGTGTGGCGGTGGGCAGGTTTTCCCGGATCGCCTTCGCGTCGGGGATGATGTCCGCGACCGTCTGCATGTGGTCGCGGTAAGCCTCCCACTCCTTTGACGTGAGGGCTTCCCAATCCGGCTCATGGTCGCCATCGTAGTCGGGCGGGTAGTGCCCGTCGTTCTGTTCGAGCAGGTCGGTCAGCGCGGCGTCGGCTTCAGCCAGCGCGATCCGCTCGTAGATCGCTGGGCTGTCATTGAAACCTGCCGGTGAGAACGCCGATTCGCGGTCTTCGGTTACGCGGGTGAGCAGCGTTTGCTGCTGGTAGGACAACGCTTCATCGAGGGTGTCGAATTCGCCCATTGGCAGCCAGCGTGCCGCCCAACGGTTGTCTTCGTGGTTGGCGTACACATCGATCACGCCCACGCTGTAACCATCATCGACGCCCTGAGGGGTGGCCGATACTAGCGCGGCATCAAAGTGATACCAGCCGGTTTCCGGCGCTGGCTCAGGCGCATCCACACCCAACGCAAGCAGTTTTTCAGGGAAGTGCAAGTCGTGATCCCCTGCCGTATCCCGTGCCAGGGTCTGCGCCGCCGCCAGATCGCCTTCTTCCAGGTGCAAGTTCAGCGCAGGCAGCGGCCAGGGCGAGCGGTCGGGATCAGTCACAGGCATGACCGGCAGCGAGTCGTGTATGATGATACCCTCCTCGGTTTCGTGTGCGCGGAAGTAGCGCAGTTCGTGTGTGGCGTCTTCCGGCAGTGGACTGTCCGATGGACGATCAATCACCGAGAAGAAGTGGACGGTATTCGCCTCATCTTGATGATGTGGCACGTAGCACCCCTGCACATCGAACGGTGTCATATCGTCGCCGAACGTTACCGGCAGCACCAGCGCGGCAGGCCGGGGTGTGGGCGGCTGGTCCCAGGCGCTGAGATCGGGCCAGTCGGGATGATCTTCCCATCCCGCCGGTGTGGCGTCGCTGTCCAACACAAGCGGCCTGTCCGCGACCACGTCAACCCCTTCGACAAAAAACAAGGGAGTGTTGGGGGCGAGTGTTTGCGCACGCACAGCTTCGGCAGTGGCAGCTTTGAGGAACACATCCACGTCACCTTCGGCCTGGACTTCAAACAGGCGCTGTTCAATCGCCGCCATCTCCGCGACCGGACCGCGCGCGACCGGCGCGATATCCAGCCGTTCACCATCGAAACGCAGCACGTTCAGCATGGCGGAATCCGCATCCGGGGTAGGCGGATACAGCCCAACGAGATAGAGCGGTTCGTCAGTCTCATAAGGCATGGCAGCGACCAGATTCATTTCGGCATCTAACCCGGCACGCCCCTGGTCCAGCAGCGTCCGCTCGACCTCGCGGACGTGTTCTTCGGCGGCCATCTGCGAACGGTACTCGGCGAGCGTCAGGCGCTGCTGGCGCTCGTCACCGTGCGCGTCGTGCGTGGTGCGTACCAGGTCTACGCCATACGGCTCATCGCTCAAAGGGCGTGAGGGCAGATCAAGTTCAACGCTGTAAGCAGCGTCCGCTGTGCGGTACACCAAACCCTCGCCCTTATCGAGCGCGACGTCACCGTTGGGAAACTCTTTGCGTGTCATCGTTTGTTGATCGGTCATTCCACACGCTCCACCGGTTGCAGTTTGAGTTGGAAGGTCCGTCCATTGGCGGCGAATTGACCACTGCCGTTGTTCGCCAGGTCGAGTTTCGACTGCCGGATCATGCGCCGCAAAACGGCCCCGCGATCACAGCCCAAGCGTTCAGCAAGGTCGGCCAGAGCAGCCTTGTCCTCACGGGTGAGCCGGAAGGTGAAAGAGGTATCCAATTCGCTCATAAGTCCAACTCCCACTGCTGCGCGGCATATTCACCGATGTCGCGGGCAGAATCCGGCTCAAGTTCAACCCCGCGCTCGTGCTGCCACTCGTCGCGCTGGTTGCCCGCAATTGCCATACCTTCGGCGGCTTCAAAGACACGTTCGATGTCGTCGCTGCGTCCGGCGATGCTGATGAGGTGCTCGCTGGCCTGGTACGCCTTGTCCCAGTCGCCGACCACACACGGCGCGAGCTGCGCTTCATACACGCCGGAGTCCGGATCGCGCGTCAGCGACAGGATGCTGGCGACACAGACTTCGCGGTCGTCTGGGTCAGGCTGGTAGACGCCAATCCAGTAGGCCGTGTTGGTGGCTTCATCGTAGAACGGCGGCGGATCGCGGTCGGGATCAAAGCCATCGGCGGACAGCCCGATTTCTTCCATTGCCTGCGCTGCCGGGCAGTAGGTGGGTTCTTCTTCGACCTCAATTGCCACGCCGCCTAACTCATAAGCGGTGCGCAGCAGTTCGTCATGTGCGTATTCAGGTGGAACGTCCGGTTCAGGGTTTTGCGCCAACCCAAATTCGCGCTCGAACAGCGTGTACTCATCCGGCGTCAAAGCCCGCCATTCGAGAGGTTCCTCACCCTCACGACCGGCGATCTTCGCGGCTGCGCGTTCGGCCAGGTCCGGTATGTCGTGCGCTCCCATACCCTGGTCGTAGGCGTAGTTGTTCAGGCGATTGAACAGGTCTTCCGCCTGGTCGAGTTCGTCCGGGCCAAATGCCTGCACGCGCAGAAACGTGCCGCCCAGGTCACCCGACACAGTGTCGGCATAGATGTCTACGCAGCCGACCTCATAGCCGGTGAGTTCCCCTCCGGTATCGACCTGTTCCAGCCCGACGAAACGCGCGTCCAGCCAGGACCAGTTATCGGGAGCAGGGGGCGCGGGCGGTGGCTCAAAACCGGGCAGCGCCTGCTGATCCGGCGAGATCACAAAGGGTTCCGGTTCGTAGTCATAGGACTCCGGCGGCGGTTCATCCATGAAGCTCATGTCATCCGGAGGCGGCATCGAGATCACCGCTTCCGGCGGTGGCTCGTAGTCGTATTCGTAGTCCGGCGGCGGCTCAGGCGGGTAGTCAGCGTAAGTCATGGTTCACCCTCCTTATTGGCTCGACGCGCCGCGCAGCGTGACCGGCTTGTGTTCCAGGCCGCGTGTGTACCCGCAGTCGGGATAGTTCATGCAGCCAATGAATGAACCGTGTTTGCCCTTACGCTCGACCAGGTCACCGCCACAGGCCGGGCAGGTTTCATCGATAGGCGTGAGTGGCTGGTGGCGGGCGTTGGTCTGCTGTTGAGCCGACTGACCGGCTGCGCCCAACTGCGGCGTGAAGTCGGCCCAGAAAGCTTTCAACACAGCCAGTCGCGTTGCTTCACCGCGCGCGACTGCATCCAATGCTTCTTCAAGGTGGGCGGTATATGGCACCGCGAACAGGTCCGGGAAGTGCGCCACCAGGAAATCGCACAGAAGCGTGCCAGTGTCGGTTGGCACCAGGCGTTTCTTCTGGAGTTTGGCGTATTCGCGCTGCTTCAACGTTTGTACCATGCTGGCGTAGGTGGACGGACGACCAATGCCCAGCCGTTCCAACTCACGCACGAGCGACGCTTCGGTGAAACGCGGCGGCGCTTTGGTTTGACGTTCGACAGGTTGCCACTCGACCAAGTGTAGGGCCGCACCTTCTTGCAGGAAGGGCAGCGAACTGTCCGTTTCGACCTCTGCATCCGGATCGGGCGGCTCCTGGTAGACCTTGAGGAACCCATCGAAGATCAGGCGCCGTCCTTTGGCCTGAAACGTCAGCCGGTAGGCTTGTCCCTGGGTTTTACCCGCCAGGATTTCGACGACCTGCACCGCATAACGCGCCGGGGCCATCTGCGACGCGACAAACCGCTGCCAGATGAGGGCGTAGAGCGCTGCGCCATCACCCTCGACCTGATCTGGTACCTGCGCCACATCCGCAGGTCGGATCGCCTCGTGCGCTTCCTGGGCGTGTTTGGCTTTGGCCTGGTAGCTGTGCGGCTGGTTGGGCACATAGTCACCGCCGAAAGTGCGAGCGATGTACTGCAAAGCCGCGCGCTGCGCTTCCGGCGCGACGTCCACGCCATCGGTGCGGTGATACGTGATCTGCCCGGCTTCGTAAAGACGTTGGGCGATCTGCATTGTGCGTTCCGGCGACAGCCCCAACACCTGACTCGCAGCTTGCTGCAAGGTGCTGGTGGTGAAAGGCGGGTGAGGGTTACGGCGCTGCTCGCCGTGTTTGACGCTGCCTACCCAGAACGCGGCATTGGTCAAGCCTTTGGTCAGAGACTGTACCTGTTCCTGGTTGAGCCGTTCGGCGGACTGCTGCTTGACGCTGTTCAACCGGGCAGTGAACTCACCGGTATCGGCTTTCAGCAGCGCATCCAGCGTCCAGTAGGTTTCGGGCGTGAACGCCGTGATCTGGCGCTCACGCTCGACGACCAGGCGCAGGCAGGCGCTCTGCACCCGCCCGGCGGAATAACGGCCATCCAGCGCCTGACAGGCTATCGGCGACACCAGATATCCCACCAGGCGATCTACGATGCGGCGGGTTTGCTGCGCTTCGACCAGGTTCACGTCGAGCGGGCGGGGTGAGGCAACGGCGGCTTTCACGGCGCTCTCCGTGATCGCGGTAAAGGTCACACGATGCACCGGCTTGTCCGGTGGCAGGTCGGCCAGTTGCAGGACATGCCACGCAATCGCTTCGCCCTCGCGATCCATATCCGTAGCGACATAAACCGCTTCTGCTTCCCGGATCGTCTTCAGCAGCCGCCGGACGATGTTCGCCTGGCGCGGCAGCACCTCGTACAACGGGCGGAAATCAGCTTCGACTTCAATGCCCAACGTACTTTGGGGCAGGTCGCGGACGTGGCCGCGCGTGGCTTCGACGCGCCACCCCGGTCCGAGGATGTGGCTGATGGTCTTCGCCTTGGCCGCCGATTCGAGAATCATCAACTTACCGGTCATAGGTTTCAACTCTCCGAAGATAATTGAGCAGGCTCACGAGCATCCGAAGCTGCTCGCGCGTCCGCTTGCGGTCGGTGTGAGGGAGGTGCGTCCAGGTAGTCCGCGAGTTCTTTCTCGCGGAGTACCAGCCATACCGGCCATTCCAGGAAAGCCTGATAAGCTTCCTCTTCCATCGCCTGGAACGGGCTGGTTGAAGTCGTTTGTTTAGCCATAACTGCTCCATGTATTGCTCACAGACTGACGGGTGAAAGTATTGGCATCGTGTTGACTCTTTGACCTTGTTTTTTCCTATGTTCAGACATCAGGTTTGACCGAACCTCTGTACCTCTGAAAGAGGTGCCCGATTGGCAAGCCAGAAGATGCCTGTCTCCTGGATGTCCAACACAAACTGAAAACGCGGCAGCGAGGCAATGATGTCCAGATGGTGCTGGTTCAGATGCTGGAAAGCCGCATCCTCGCGGAAGACATTCATCCCCTGCCGCTGCGAGAAAATGACGCGGATCGGGCAGTTCTCGAAGACCAACCGCGCCTTCCCATCGAGCATGACCGACATCTGTTGATCAATTACAATCAGTTTTTTGCGCTTGGTCCGGAAGGTTTTGGCCGCTTCGATCAGGAAGTCCAGCAGGGACGGATGGCGCATCAGGCGGTAGACTTCATCCACCGCGATGATACGGGGCTGTTCGTCATACAGACTGTCGCGCCGGATGGCGGACAGCACCTGCGCATAGGCGAGGGCGGTCATGATGGGATCACCCTCCAATTCGTGGAACGAGAAGACACGCGGCCCGATCTTCTCGCGGCCACCACGTCCAAAATCGACGGTGGTGTGACCGTTGAGAAACTTCGCCCAGGGACCAGAGCCGGTACACAGCCCGGCGATCTCGTCAGCCAGGTCACGCGCAATCTGTTTGATGTGCGGTTTGTCGCCTAACCCAGCGAGCACATCACAGACCGTCTCGCAGGTCGGTGCAATTTCCGGCGTCACGGACTCCAGGTTACCAAAACCGGCGTAGAGAATTTCGAGCGCCTCACCCAGCAGGCCGCGTTCCAGGTTCTCTCGCTGGCCGCTCGAAAGCTGGCGGCCCAGCACCGTCTCGTAGATACGGATGGTGTGCGATTTCTGCTCGATGAGCGTCGGGAACATCACGTCCTGCGGGTTAAGGCAGGTGTGTTGGGCGCTGAGCACGTACCAGGGCAGGTTGAAGGCTTCGACCAGATGCCGCCCATGTCCCATCGGCTCCAGCATATCGAAGGGCACGCCCGATTCGGCGTATTCACGGGAAAGGTAGCCGTTCAAAAGAAACGTCTTACCATATCCGGTCACGCCTACCCATACCTCATGCGTGGCGCGTTTGTCACGCCAGGAATTGTGAAACACCGGGTAAGCAGCCCCTACCGCTTCGCCGCGCAGCACGCCATCGGTCGTGGACAGTTTGCGGTGGCCGAGCGGCGCGAGCATCAACGCCAACTCGCGCGACGTGACCGGCCAGGTGGTGGCAGGCACATTGATGAGCTTGCTGGCTTTGTGCGAGAAAAATCCCACGGACTGCGCCAGCAGTTCGCCCACTTCCTGCCGCAGCAGGAACCAGGGCCGGGTTTCGTTGACCACTTCATGTACGCGGCGCTTGAGCGTGTTCAGGTCCGGCGCAAACACGGCAAAACTGATCTGCACCTGGTGCAGGGCGTCCCCGGCATTGATTTCCTGCAAAGTCTGGCGGCAGTCGTTGATGCGAGTAACGGACCGGCTGTCTTCACCCCGCACACCGGCCAGGTGGACCTGGTAGGCGGCGATGATGTTTTCGACCGCATCGACCGCCGTGTTGCGCTCGTAGGTTTTGGGGATGTCCACCACCAGGGCTAACGGGATATTGAGTCGCAGAACATTGGCGAGCGGGCGGAAGAAATTCCAGCTTGCGGGCAAAAACTCGTAGCTGGTCAGGATCGCCAGCAGCGGACGCCCACCCGGTCGCCCAACCGGAGCCAGGTGCCAGAACGGTAACTCGCGCAGCTCGTAGCGCCCGTCAAACAACGGGGGCAGAGGCGCTTCAAAAACAGGGGTGTCGAAGGCGGACATCATACCACCGGCGAGGGCACGGGGCATTTCATCCGACCACAGCGCCATGCCGCATAACGTGCGTTGAAAGTCCGCTTCGGCTTGCAGCATCTCGTAGTGGCGGCGGTATTCCATCAGCAGGTTGGCACGGCGCTCGTCACCGGTTTCACGCGCGGCACGGCTGACCTGGGCGATCTTTTCGTCCAGGTTGGCTTCCTGCTGCCAACAGAAGAACCGCGCCGGGCCGGGGATGGTGCGCAACCAGGTGGCGAAACGCGCTTGCAGGGTCTGCACACCTTCTTCGGTGGCGTGCAGCATGATGTCAAAGGGTTCGATCAGGAAGGTGCGCGCCGGGATGTGTTTATCAGCCATCGAATGTTCCTTCCAGCGGTTTTTCCAGGAAAATCAGGCCGGTGTCATGATCGGCTTCATCCGCACGAGCAAAGGTGATCCATTCGGTCATGTCGGCTTCGACTTCACCTTCCGGCGGCGCAAAAACGACACGGGCGTCCAGAGTGACCAGATCGGCGGGTACTTCAAACAGCGTGCCGACTTGACCGATGGGGCTGTTGGGCTTACGCGCAGCGGCCAGCATCAGGCTGCCGCGCACACGGTACAGCAGGCGCTGCCACAAGGGGATGCCGCCGCGCGGACCGGTCAGGGCCAGCGCTGCGATGAAAGCGACAAAGGCCAGCACAAACGCCAGGTTGCCCACCGCAAAACGGGTGATGATGAGCACCATGCCACCGCCAACCCCGGCGAACAGCAGGCGTTTGAAAGGGATGCCCATGAACCCCTTCTCGTCGCGGCGCAGTACGTGCGATTTGATGTCAGCAGCCATGAACACTTCCTTGAGCCTGAGCAAAAGCAGCCAGCCGGTTGCACTGACTGCTCTTGCGGTCGGCCACACTAAACCGGAACGGGTAAGGGCTAGGAGAACGAGATGAGGCTGGCGACGGTGGATGCAGCAATGACGAACAGGAGACCCACCACGACCTGGTTGGCTGCACGTGGGTTGTCCTGCTTCCACTGGCCGATGATCGGCCACGAGGACCCCATGTACATCAACCCCAATCCGATAAAACCGAGGAAGGCGGCCATGGGAGCGACGAGCTGGGCGACGGATTGCGCTTCGGCAAACCACTGCTCAATGGTCTGACTGATTGACACGATGAAAATCCTCCATAATGGACTGAAACGAGTGTTGTCAGAGCGGAGTGGTGTGAGCCGCGCTCAACGACGCTTTTTCTCCTTAGGTGTGGGGTCTGTTCGCGACATGAACCACCCCGCTCAACTGACACTCTCAGCATAGCAAACCAGGGTGGTCAACTCGTTGTAGGATTACGGTTTTGCGGATGTAAACCTGGCAGTTTTTGCGAGCAGTTTTACGGCCAGGAGAAACCACAGCCGATCTGTGCGACCGGCTGTGGTGAATTTGGCCTTGAGAGGTCGTTAGTTGAGTTCCAGGGCGTACCGGTACGTCCCAAAACTCAACATGGCATACGGTTCGCCGGTCCAGGCCCAGTGCAGGGTCAAATCCACCGCCTGACCAGGTAGCAGCGTGAATGGTTCTAATCCATCAGCTGTCGCCCAGGGACCGGGCGGCTGCGGCGCGTAACCAAAGGCAATCGCGAAGTCTTCAGGGCGCAGGTCCACCGGTTCCGGTTGGGCATTGTAAGCCCGGAGTTGGATGGTAATCCGCCCCTCAATCGTCGTTACCGAAATGACATCGACATGCAGCAGATCACGCGCCGGGATGGGCGTCGCGGTTGGCACGCGCGGCATCGGCGTCACTTCCGGCTCCGGCAAATGCAGGATAGCGGCCAGCAGATCGCCCCGCGAGAGTTCCTGCTCTGGCGGGTAGGTTGCCAGAATCAATTGTCGGGTAGCAGTTGGTGCGCCTCGTTCGTCTCGCTCACCAATCAGGACCAGGATCAGACCCGGCTCGACCTGCCGGAAGGCGCTGGTATCGCTGCGGCTGACAACGGTCTGGCTGGCAAACTGGAACTCCTGCACCGCGCCCGTGTTCAGGCGCAAACTGAAGGTTGTACCCGGTCCCAACGACTCGAACAGCGCGGCGTTTTCTTCCGACCAGGGGACGCCAATCACCGGACGTACCGACAGGCTGTGAATGAACGAAGCCGTGTCCGGGTTGGGATCGTACTCCCACTCGGATACATCCACCTTCCGCCGCTGCACCACAAAAACACGCGGTTGGGATTGTCCGGCGGGCAGGATTTGCAGGTTGACCGGGTAGGCCGGGGCGCGGTCGCGGACCCCATCACGGATGATCACATCTTGCTCTTCAAGGGCAATCGGCGTGGGTGAAGGCGTGTAACGCAGGGTCGGCGTGGTATACGACGACACGGTGTTTGCTATCTCGGCTGGGACTGAATCATTCCCGCCACGCCGCATCAGCAGCATAAAGATAAAGAAGAACAGAAACAGGGCCGCACCACCCAGGATCAAAACCATCTGAGTGCGGGTGTTCGTAGGTGGCGCATGTTCCACTTCCGGCGCGACGTGCGCCTCCCCCTCACGTACTGCCGCCTGGATACGCGCCGGGGTCTTGGCCCAGCGCGCGCCAATCGGCACCAACGCATCGCTGGCGTAGCGCTGGATCAGGGCAGTCACGACCTGGATTTCAAGCGCATCGGAACCGGACGCGCCGTTGGTATTGATTTCGCGCTGGTAAACCGTCTGGTAACGGTGCTGGCGGTCGGTGGGCACCAGTTCCCACAGTGAGCGCAGGTCCTCAAGACTCAGCGCGCGTAGTTCTTCAATGGTGTGATACGTCAGTTGTTCGCTCATGATGCTGCTCCCTGGTGTGTGGTGGCCGCCTGGCTGCCCGCCAGTCCAGCCTGCGATTTCATGGTCTCGTCGAGATCGCCGGATGCCGGTCCGGATGTATTGACCTGGACCTGTACGTTCGGTGTGAGGGTGACGTTCGGCACTGTCGCAGTCCCACGCGCTGAGATCGCATTCGGCAGCATGGCAGCAGCCTGTTGCAGCGCATTCACAGCGCGTTCCGCGCCTTCCCACCCGGTATTCAGGGTGCCGCGCGCCTGCTCGACCAGAGCAGTACGGGTGGGCGGCGTGAGTTCGCCGGTGGGTGAATTTTTGACTTCCGAAATCACGGTTTGGGCTTGCTGGCCGGTCAGCCCCAGGCGCAGCGCCTGGTCGCCAAGCAATCCTAAGCGCGACACATCGCCCTGGATCGGGGCGCGGTCATCAGCTTGCGGCGTGACGCCCATTGCCCGCGCGACGCCCTGCGCAACCGTGAAGTGATCCGCGCCACCCGCCATTGGCTCTCCGTCCAGAGTACGCTGTACACGCATCTGGGAGATGAAGTCGCCCATCACACCGGCGACGTTATCCGCCCCTTCTACGCGCATCAGACCCAAAACCTGCTGGGTTTGCCCCGTTTGCAGGGTTGCGCCCAACGTAGCGATCCGGTCTTCGACTTCCTCGCCGTGCATGTCAGAAGCATAGGCCGCGCGCTCCTGATCATGTTTCGCCTGGCCTGCCTGTGACCGGACATCTGCGCCAACGGCGCTGACTCGTTCTTCGACCTCTTCGCCCTGTGAATCCGCTGCGTGCTGGACACGTTCGACTGCGGCGTGAGTTTGCCCGGCGTGTGAGCGAACGGATGCGCCCACATCACTGACGCGCTCCTCGATTTCCTCACCGGGATCGTCTACCGCTACCGGAGGCCGGATCACGGCGGGCAGCGGTACTTCATTGGACAGAGGCGTAAATGTTCCCATACGGCGAGACCGGGCGAATTGATCCGGTGCAGTCATTTCTTCATCAGCCAGATCAACCGGTTCGGCAGGCAAGGTCATGCCACGTTTACGCTTGGCAGACTGGCTGCGATCACTGAGTAGATGCGCGCCAATCACCGGACCGGCCACGCCACCAACGACCGGCAGGCTCTGACCCACCTGGCGTAAGACCGCGCCTTCGGTGAATTCGTCGGCCATTTGTCCCAGGTCAGTGTTGCGGGTACCCGGTAAGTAAGCTAATGTCCGCGCGGCAGATTGCAGCCGCCGCGAACCACCCAGCATAACCCCGGCAGTCTGGGAAACCGTCGCGCCACGATTCATGGCCGCTGCACCGGCCAGGGCGCTGCTGCCCACATTTACCGCAGCGGCAGCGGCTCCGGCTCCAGCCGCGACCCCGGCTCCGGCCAGTCCCAACCCCAACGCGCCTGGTGCGACCATCACGCCGCCAGCTGCCTGTCCAATCGCGCCAAACAGCCGGTTGAAGCTGTTCCAGACCGCCTTGACGCCACTCCACAGCAGCACGAAGATGAAGATGGTGCAGAGCAGGCTCACACCCAACACAACCAGCGCATTCTGAGTGGCGGCTGCGCCCAGCAGGAACGAGATGATGAGGGACTGCATCAGGGCGATCACCACCGTCTGCACGATCAGTTCAATCCACATATCGATGATTGAGCGGGCAATCACTTCCGTTTTCCTGAAAAACGCGAAGAGCAAGGCTACACTAAACGAAACAAACGTGAGTCCTTGCGCTATCGTCAACAGCAGAAAGATCAGCTGCTCAACCACGCCAAAGATGACCATCGACCAGGCTGAGAAGATGCGGAATTGGGCTGCTCCGGCCTTATCAATTGACGCTTTTCGCGCCTCCTCACCAAGCGGATCGCCAAAGAACTGCGAGCTGTTGGCGACATAAAAATACGAATCCTCGTAGAACTGCCAGTGCGTGGGCAGGGCGGGATCGTACAGTGCGCCGCGCGGCTGGAAACAACTGGTCAGGGTTGGGGGCGGGTAGCCCATCACGTCCTGACCATCAGCCAGCAGGTAAGCCAGGGCAATATCCAATCCGTCCACATCGTTGCTGAAGCCGGTCGCGCCGGGCAGGTACGGCCCCAGGGCGTCACAGGCTTCGAGCGGCGGCAGGTCGCTGCTGGTCACGGCTCCGAGGGAACTGAACGGACTGCCCGCGCTCTGCATACTGTCCAGGGCGACGGTGTAAAACCCGGTGCTCAGGTCGCGGCGGAAATCGTGCATCCCCTGGTACAACATCGGGCCGAGTTGGAAAAAAACGATCCCGGCCAGATACCAGCCAATCGCGCTGCGCGGACGAACCACATCCAGTTTGACAAACGCCGCCAGCAGGTAGGTGATGCCCAACACCATGAGGGCGATCACGAATGCCATGCTGACCGTGACCTGCATCTGGTTGTTGGTCTGCGTGATGAGCGGCGCGAACACATTCTCAGCCAGCCACAGGTTGGCGAGTTCGATGGCGTGGCCCATCATGAACAGCCCTTTTTGCAGCGTCCAACCCGCCAGCGCCAGCAGGTGCAGCAGGTCGTACCACAGTTTGTCGATCTGGACTTGCAGTCCGTCGAGTACGTCATCAACCCAGGGCATAAGAACTCCTATGGCTCGGCAATGTCACCGGTGCAAATCGTATTGACTTCGTTTATCCACGACACGATGTTCTGGCCCGGCACGATGGTGGGAATCACGCCCCCATCATCGCGTGCAGTCACGTCCAACACGTATGAGACGCGCCGCGCTGTGCCACGTGGACCGTAAGCCGCCAGCGTGAAAGATTTGGTTTCTCCCGACTGTATGTCAGTCAGCTCGTAGTTGGGCGTGAACCCGGCTTCCTCAGCCGCTGCGATGCTCGCGCCCCACACGCCTTCGGTCTCCATGCCGCCGGACAGAGTGATGGTGCTGACGTACATCTGACCCGCCGGGAAGATGTCATATTCCACCGAACCAACGTTCTTGACTTCGAATTCCCAGATGAAGATCGACTGCGGTTGTCCACTTGCATCCGGTTCGGCAGCCGGTAGGTCGCTGATGCTGGACACCCGAAACATCAGTTGCAAACCGGAAGGCTGCTCAGGCGTGTAGATGGCATCACCCACGAAGTAGTCATTGGTGCGCACGTATTGGGTCGGCGTCGGCCAGGGGGTATAGGTGGGACGCGGCGTGGGCGTCATACTGCCCGGCGCGCCGCCCGGCGGCGGGTTGAGTGGATTCGGGTAGATGGTGTACGTCACCCGCGTGACGCCGTAGCTGCGACTCGACCCGGCCACACCGCTGGCGTAAATGCTGACCGAAGCGTAGTACACGCCGGTCGGGATAGTGATGGCGTACAGGTTAGTCCGGGTCGGTCCGGGGATGGTGTCCACTGCGATATAGCCGTTGCTGCCGGGCCAGTAGTACGGGTAGGTCATCATACTGCCCGAATACGACAGGTAGACCGTGCCTGCATTCTGGCCGGTCCACTGGGCATAGATCGTGTTGAAGTTGGGCGCGACCTGGTACCAGCTCAGGTTGGAGGCGAAATACGGCGGCCACAGCGGCTGGCTGGTCGCAGGCTGCGTATGTGTCGCGCGCGGTGTGCTGGACGGGCAGATGTACTGCGGCAGACCGGTGACCTGGAGATTATTCACCGTACCCGCGCAGGCAATGGCGGCTGCCAGCAGCAGCGACAGCGCGATGATCCCATGGATACGTCGTTTGTTTCTCATGACTGTCCTCTAAGGAATAAGACCGGGCTGGTTGCCTGCGGGCAGGAGCAGGGTGAAGGTTGAATCACCGCCGCCCCACCGGCGTGAAACGTCCCACGACTGGCCGAAGTAGGGAATAACGAGACTGACGCGGGCATTGGTCTGCAACTGGATGCGCACATAGCCGGTTTCGTCGGTGAAGGCTTGCGCCAGCGCGCGGTTGGTGTCGATGTCCACCAGTCGCACCGGAATGCCGCGCACACCTTCCGCCGGGTCTACCGAACGGTTGGCGTTTTCGTCGTAGGCAATGAGCACCGCGACCGTCACCAATTCCGGCGGCGCGTCAGTAGCGGTCGGCTGAATGGCCGGGGGACCCTGGATAAGTTCAATCCTGCGGGCAGGTTGGGCTTCCGGCGATGGAGTGTATGAGGCGGCAAGTGTAATGACTGCTGAAGGGCTGCTGTGATACGTGAGCACCGCGTCCAGCGCGAGCATGGTGTCGGAACTGGCCGGATTGTGTTCGCCGGTATTGCGCACCAACAGCGTGTGTGATCCTGCCGCGACGGGAAAGGTATCGGTGCAGGTGAAGTGCGCTTCGGCGGAGTAGGAATCCACTGAACCGACGTTTCGGCCATCGACCACAATGTCCCAAATCCCGCCGTTCCAGAAGGCGACGTAACATACGCGCACGCCCTCACCTTCGAAGTCCAGGCGCACGGCGGCGTCCGCGTCCACGCTGTAGCGGTATTCGTTCTGCCCGGCGGACCACGACCACATGTCGATCCACTCGCCGCTCACGTAGTTCAGGTTCGGATGGTCGGACTCCAGGCGCACCCACTCGTCGAGCGACAGCGCGTCGGTTGTTGCTAATGGGTTCGCGACCGGTTCCAACGCTAATCCGGGCAGCACGGCGGTGACTTGCAGCACGCGCACAGCCAGCGTGGGCGTGATCGTTGCAGTCGGTGAAGCCGTTGGTGTTGGCGATGCCGTTGGTGTCCGGTTCGGCGTGGCCGTTGGTGGGAGCGTGATCTGCACCGTCGCGGTGGCAGTCACGGTCGTTGTCGATGTGATCTCCAACGATGGCGGATCATCGTCACTGCTGCTGCCACAAGCAGCCAGCATCACAACCAGCAAACACAAGGAAAAGATGCGTACCATATAAACACTCCAGGAACTCGACGAATGTCAACTCTCATCGTACCGGAGCAGGGGGGTAAACAGGCTGTAGGATTACGGTTTTGGCCATGCAAAGCTGCGGGTTTTCGGAGCAGTTTTACGGCAGCAACAAAAATGCCCGGTCGTAACCGGGCAGCACGGGGGATTGGTGGGATGAATCAGGGTAGAAATCCCTCTTCAGCGGCGCGAGCGACAAGGTGCGCATTTGTTTCCGCGCCGAAGCGATCCCTCAGTTTGTTGGCTACCCAATACACCCGCCGGAGCAGCATACCGCGCATTACCGAGATTTCCTGGGGGCGGCAGCCGCTGGCGATCAGACGCAGGACGTCCAGTGCTTCATCGTCGATCTGCCAACTGGTGCGGTTAGATTGCATCGCAATCACATATTCCGTATTGGCGGTTGGCGAGAGATAAGGCTGCTTGCGCATCACCGTGCGGATGGCATCGGCCAGGGCGGTCCGCAAAGGATCGTTTTTGTACAGATACCCGGCCACACCGCAGGCAAATAACTCATGCACCACCAACCCATCAGGCATGGCGCTCATCACGATGATCCTGGCACGTGGAGCAACTGTCTGCACACGCTTGACCAGTGACAGCACGTCCAGCCCCAACTCTAGCCGGTCTCCAATCAGGAGCACATCCGGGCGCTGCTCGGTTAACTGTGCCAGCAGATCGTCGAGGGTTTGACAGGTGCCAATCACCTGGAAGTCCTGGTGCTGGCTCAGTACCTTTTCGATGCCTTCCAGCGCCAGGTCCATCTGGTCCGCTACGATAATCTTCACCGTCATATATCACATCACCCCAGGCTAGCTCTTATTACCGTTCCCAGCATAGCATATTTGAGGGGACAGCCGGATGGTGAAGATGGGACACCACATAGGGGAAAATGGGACATTTCGAGTTGGCGGAACAACAAAAAACCCGGCGCTGCGCATCCACCGGGTTCAATACCATTTATGCCAATTCTGGCCGGTCCATGAAACGTCACTTACTGATAATGCCACGCCGGATTGCCTCAGCTACGATCTGATCCTTCGAGCGAAGATTCCATTTCTCGCAGATCGTGGATTGATTACGATTGATGGTCTTGCGGCTGACCCCCAGCGCAGCCGCCATTTCCTTGGTGATAGCGCCATCACTCATGAGCAAGACGATATCCAGTTCACGGGGAGACAGTCGTTCATTGTTTCCGGTACTGGCATTGGCGAGAATTGCTGCTACCTCATGCGACAGGAACCGCTTACCCCGTGCTGTGCGGCGCACACCGGCAGCCAGCAAGTCATGTAATGGTTCATCCCTATCCACGATGCCATCAACACCACATTCCAGAACCGCCCGAATGCTGGCTTCATTCCACTGCCGCCCCAACACAATAATACGCAGGTTGGGGTGCGCTTCTTTCAGTTGGTTAATCACAGCAGGCATATCCGGCTGGCACTGGTTGCTGCCCAACAGCAATACATTGACTTCGCTGCCGGACTTCAGCACAGGTCCCACACCTGTGAAGCCGCCCACGAAGTCGATATCAGAGGCACGGTTGAGGATTTCTTCAACCGCAATGCGAGTACATTCATGTTCTTCCACCACCGCGGCTTTCAAAGTCACTGATGCTGACCGCCTTTCTATGCAAAATCACCCGCTAAGAACTAATGTTCTACAAAATAAAAATATTATCTCAAAACGGACTTAGAATTTCAATACTATTTAAGATATAAGTTGGTTTGTCTAAGGTTTGTTGAAAACTAACTTTCTAACTTTGAGAGAAGAAATAGATTAATGGGACATTGAATTGTCCCAAATGGGACATCCACCTGTCCCAAATGAGACATAACAGTGTCCCATTTTCCCCCTCAAATGTCCCATTTTCCCGCTTATGATGTCCCTCTTTTTCTGTTACGCTAGTAAAAGAACAAACGAGCTAAACGGAGCGAAACAGATGCGTCGAAATGTGCCGGATGAAACCACAGTGAGGGAACTGGTATGAGTACCGCCAGCCGGTTGTCAGATGGTGATGTGTATGTGCTGGCCCGTGCCTTTGTAGGGCTGCCCTGGGTTGGATTGCCCATCAGCCCGGTGACGGAACTACTGCTGACCAATCTCAACCTGAACAAACCGGACGAGATGCAGATCATACGGCGGGTGTTGGGAGCAGATACTTTGCATTCCATTCTGGCGGTAGACCCCAATGGGCCACCACCAATGGCGAAACTGCGTTCGGCTGAGGTGGATACCGTACCGGAATTACCAGTCTCAGCCCGGTTGAATGCCGATCAACAGCAGCAGGCTGCCGAGGTTGGGCAGTGGTTGGATGAGTATATGACCTGGGCCAGCCGTGCCGCGAACGAAACACCGCTGCGGTTTCACGAGGGGGCGGGCTTGTGGCTGGCGGCGCTGGCGATTGGCCGCCGGTTGTACGTCCACACGCCCTGGGGCCAGAAGGTTCACCCCAATCTCTATATTATGCTGGTGGCGGTGTCCACCTACTATCGCAAATCCGCCGGGCTGAACCTGGCAAACAACGTTGCCCGTGCGGCCATGCCACACATGATCCTACCCCAGCCGGGATCACCGGAAGCATTCATGAGCATGTTGGGTGGTGTATTGCCGCCCAACTTCGAAGACATTCCCGCCCGCGACCGCGACCGGCTGACAAAGGGCAACCGCTATGCAGCGCAGCGCGGCATTCTGCGCGACGAACTGTCGGCGCTGTTCAAGTCGATGGGCCGTGACTATATGGCCGGTCTGAAGGAACTGATCATGCAGCTCTACGACTGCCCCGATTATCTCGATTCCAACACCAACAACCGGGGACTGGTCGTGATTCGTGATGCAGCGTTGTCCATTCTGGGCGCGGGTACTCCGGCGGAACTGTCAGTTTCGCTCAACCAGGGTGACTGGTTCAACGGCACGCTTGCGCGGTTTGTCCTGCTCACGCCAGAACCGGACTACACCGAGCGGGAAGCTGCCACCGAAACGACTCTACCAGAGCAGGTAGTGCGCCAACTGCGCCAACTGCACGAAACCCTGCCCGCGCCACCAGAACCCGCCGCGATTGGGGATATCCCCAGCATTGAGTCGTGGTCGCTGGTGGCCTCGGACATCTGGGAACCGCTGCACGCTTACGAGCGCGTACTGCGCGAGATGACCGCGCCGAATTCCCCCCTGGATGATCGCTTGCGCACGGTGTACGGACGTTTGCACGTCCAGGCGCTGAAGGTGGCGATCTGCCTGGCGGCGTTGGACTGGATTGCCCTGGGTGAACGCAGACAGCAGCGGCCTGTGGTGCGTGCCGCGCACTGGTATCGCGCTCAACAGATAGTGGAAGTCTGGCGGGCGTCAGCGCACCGGTTACTGCACGACCTGGGTGACAGCGAAGAAGCGCGGTTGGAAATGCGTATTCTCAGACTCCTGATTGGGCAGCCGGGCGGGTTATCGGTGCGTGACATCTACCGCGCGCTGCGCTCACCGCGTAAGCCGGTGATTGAATCGCTCAAAGCCCTGGAACAGGATGGGCAGGTTGTGCAGGACCTGTCACCGAATGGTGAACGCGGGCGTCCAACCGAGCGTTACCGGCTGATCTGAATCAGGGCGCGTGACAAAAAACAAATAGTGTCACGTGTCACAGGGCGTGACAAAAATACCTGGCAGGCTGAATCTGAGGGGAAATGTTTTTGTCACGGGTTTGAGACAAAAAGAAATTATTGTCACTGTCACACCTTCAAATCGACATGACAAAAAGGCGAGTGGGAGATGATTGATACGCAGGCATTGAAGAAACAGCATGATTTGCGCCGTATTGTGGAGCAGGATTTGGGTGCCGCTCCGCTGCGCAGCAGCCGCGCCAGCCTGTGGAAGTGCCCCTTCCACAACGAACGAAAGGGCTTCAGCCTGGTGGTGTGGCCGGATGGTTACCGGTGTTTTGGCAAGTGCCAGATGAGCGGTGATGTGTTCGACTGGCTCCAGCGCTACCGCCGTTTGAGTTTTGGAGAAGCGGTGGCCGCCCTGGAACACACACTGTACTGCCAGCCAGTTGCCGCTGCTCATAGGCCAACGCCGCCGGTGGACCCACCGCCCATTGATTGGCAGGCAGCAGCCTGGCAGGTAGTTGAAGAGGCTGAGGAAACCTTGTGGTCCGGACAGGGCGAACAGGCGTTGGCTTATCTGCTGGAAAAGCGCGGTCTGGAGACCCGCACCGTGCGCGCTGCCCGGCTGGGTTACATACCGGGAGACTATCGTGACTGGCGCACCATTGCCGGACTGAAGGTGCCATGTGGCATCACGATCCCGTGGTTCACGGGTGAAACGCTGTGGGTGGTCAAGGTGCGGCGGGCGAACGACGAACCGAAGTATGCCCAGATCGCGGATGGCAGCAGCGGCGGTCTGTACAACGGTGATGCATTGCCGGGCGCACGAGCGGTCCTGTTCTGTGAAGGCGAGTTTGACGCTTTGCTGGCTCACCAGGAAGCGGATGGTATGGTCGCGGCTGTCACACTGGGCAGCGCTGCCAGCACCTTGAATGATCGCTGGGCGCTGGACCTGTTGACCGTGCCGCTCATCCTGGTGGCGTATGATGCTGACGGGGCAGGTATGAAGGGTGCAGCCAAATTGCAGATGGTGTCAAATCGCGTCCACGCTATCGAAGTGCCGGAGGGCAAGGACATCACGGATTATCACCGGCAGGGTGGGGACGTTTTCACCTGGCTGTCGCAGGAATTACGCCGGGTGCGTGAGTTGACCATGCCTGTTGCGTGGGCTGGTCAGGCGTAGGGAGAAGATGAGATGAGCAAATCGAAGAAGACTTCAGACAAAGTGATCCATTATGAGCCAACTCCGCCCAATGTTGTGGAACACTTCGCCCGTAATGTTTGTGAGGAACTTGGGGAAGGCTTCACAGATCGCGACATCGTGCGGGGCTTCACCAATTTCATGAAGGTCATGGTTCGAGCCAAAGCCAACCAGCTCAACCAGCAAGCGGGTCATGAAGTTGACAATTCGGCCTGATCTGCGTACTCTATGTGTATTGGTTGTCATTGTGAGCGGCAAGGTGCTGAGAACACCTCACCGCTCTGGCCGATGCACTAGTCTGAGTAGCGCACCGCCCACCTACAGACTCTATCGTGTCTGGTGGACTGCTGCTACTGGTTCGTATCTGCACCACCATAGACCGACAAGGAGTCTGTAAGCATGTCTTCGAAAAAGTCATTTGTTCCCCCCTCTGCACGTACTGTCGCATTGTGTTACATCCGGCAGTCGTACACCCGCAATCCCGACGATATGGATAGCCCCGAACGGCAGAAAGCCAACATCCAGGCATTGTGCGACCGTTACGGATGGACCCCGGAGTGGTACATCGATGCTGATGGACACAAATCAGGCCGGGATATACGTAACCGCACCGGCTGGCTGGAGCTTGAGAATCGCTTGGACGATCCCGATGTGGCTGCGCTGGTCCCCAACGATCTGTCGCGAATGCACCGCAAATCCTGGCGCATCGGGCAACTGCTCGACCGGCTGGATGAAAGTGAAGTCCGGTTGGTGTTTGCCGCACCGGGCAAAGAGGCTCTGGATGCCTCAACCCCGATGGGGCGGCTCGTCATCACCTTCATGGCACTTCAGGATGAGAGCTACGCCAACGACATTTCGGAACGCGCCAAAGAGAGTGCCGACTTTCGCAAGAAACAGGGCAAAACGATGGGGTTACCGCCGTTTGGCACCACACGTGATGAAGACGGTTATCTCATCCCTGACTCCGAAGGTGCGTGGTTATTGACCGATGGGCGTTTCGAAGCAGGCGATCCGGATGATCCGCCGGAAACGGGAGCCATCTGGCGTAGTTACTACGAATGCGCCCTCTATATGCTGACCCTGTATGTGGAAACCGATATTGGCTACGAGAAAATCGCGTACAAACTGAACGATGAAGGCTGGCCTTTCTGCGACCGGTCGGGGGTGCCGCGCCCGCCGGATCGTGAAGATGTCCGGCGTGTCCTGGGAGCCTGGCCGGAATATGGTGGCGTTGTGATGGGTGAGAAAGCCAAAGACCGTAGGGCTTACGAAGAGGAATTCGATCTGGATGAGTTTCCCTTCCTGCCTGACCGGGCGGTGTATGACATCGATCTGCTGCGTGCGGTCGCCCAACGCAAACGCGGGCGGTCCCGGCAGCCAGCCGATCATGGCGTGAACCGAAAGACATACCCCTACGCCCTCAGCAATATCACCTATTGTTCTCACTGCCTGCAACGAGCCGAAGAACAGAATGATCCCCGCCTCAAGTCCACCCTGGGGGGTATGACCTCCAAGAAAGGGGAGCTGCGTTACCGCCACAAAGCGGGTGTCTCGTGTGGAGTGACCAACCGCTCGGTGCCGTGTGCGGATGTCGAAGCCGATTTGGGGCGTCTGCTGCACTTGCTCGAAGTGCCCCCTGAATGGTTGCCCCACATGACTGAGCTGGCAATTCAGTCTGACCTGGTTCATAAGCCAGACAAAGGCGACAAAGACCCGGAAAAGGAAAAACAGCAGGCGATTGCGCTGTGCAACCGTCGTATTGATGCCGCAGTCATTCTGTTCAAAGAAGGGCGCATCGACTATGACGAGTACCGGGATACAGTGGGCCGCAACGAACGCGAGATAGCGCACTGGCAGGCCCGCACGACCGACATGGAGAAGATCGCGCTGGAACTCGGTATGTGCATGGACATCATCAGCAACATGGCGCGGATGTGGGACACCGCCAGTCCCGAAGACCGGCAGGGCATGGCACACAACCTGTTTGACTATCTGACCTATGATCTGGATACGCGGCGGATAACGGACTTCCGGCTTAAGCCCTGGGCAGACCGTTTTTTAATCTTGCGCGCCAGACTCTATGATGGGGACCCGGTGATGGTCCCCGATGATGATCCTGGTGACGATGAATTTGAGGGAGAAGAAAAGGAAAATGCAGGCCTTCAAGACCTGCATACGGAGATGCCCCATAGGGGACTCGAACCCCTGTTTCCGCCTTGAGAGGGCGATGTCCTGGGCCGCTAGACGAATGGGGCTGCACGGCGCGTCGCATTGTACCAGCCCCCTCCCCTGTCGTCAAGCTGTGATTCGCCGCTTCTCTAATCACCAGGCAGATAGCCTCACCTCGCAGCGCCTCTCACATCGGCCTCGCGCCTTCCTGGTGCGCCGGGCCAACAACGGGGGCATCTGCACGATGAGGCGTTTCTCCAGAAGGTACCCCCAACTGGCCGGGCACTACTCTGGCGCAGCGGTCAGCGGCGCGGGCATAGCCAGCACCTTGTCCACGCGGTGTCCATCCATGTCCACAACCTCGAAGCGGTAACCGAACGCTTCAAAGGAATCGCCGGTGGCGGGGATGCGCTCCAGCTCGCTCATCACGAACCCCCCCAGGGTCTCGTAGCGGGCATTCTCCTCCAGCGCTGTGATGTGCAACAGGTCGGCCAGGCGCTGCACAGAGACCAGGCCATCGAGCAGCCACGAGCCGTCGTCGCGCTGAACGATCTGCAGCTCAATCGTCTCCTGCGAGACGGTCACGTCGCCAACAACCTCTTCCAGGATGTCGGTCAGGGTGACCAACCCTTGCACGCCGCCGTACTCGTCAATGACGACGGCGATGCGGGTGCCCGTCTTCTTGAACAGATCGAAAACGCTCAGCGCCAGCGTTGTCTCCGGCACAAACAGAGGGCGCTGCAAATCGGCACCCATGTCGAGCGGTTGGTTGCAGAGCAGTCGCTCCAGCACATCCGCCGCGTGCACGATGCCCTGAATGCTGTCCAGATCGCCGCTGGCCACCGGAAAATGGGAATGGGGGCTGGCGATCAGCTTGCTCCGAATCACGTCGGGCGAATCGCTGGTGTCGAACCAGTCAATCTCCGTCCGGGGAGTCATCAGAGCGCCCACGCGCAGATCGGCCAGGTGGAAGATTCGCGCGACCATATCGCGCTCGGTCTCCACATACGCGCCGAGATCGGTGCCCTGGCCAATCATCACGTTGATCTCTTCTTCCGTCACCGGCGACTCCGCGGAAGCCGTGACGCCGAAAAGGCGCAGCACCAGGTTGGTGGAAGCGCTGAGCGTGAAGACTAGCGGGGCGGTGAGCCTGGAGAGCAGGCTCATCGGCCCGGCGACCGCAGCGGCGATGTCTTCCGGGCGACTGAGGGCCAGGTTCTTGGGTACCAGCTCGCCAATGATCAGCGACAGGTAGGTGATGATCAGCACGACAATCGCCAGGCTCAGGGCGTCTGCATAGCGCGCCAGGAAATCAATCTCCCTGAGCACGCCTGCCAGGTGCTTGGCCAGCGTCGCCCCGCCGAACGCGCCCGCCAGGATGCCGATCAGGGTGATGCCGATCTGCACCGTTGCCAGGAAGCTGCTCGGCTCATTAGCCAGATCGAGCGCCGCGCGCGCTTTGGCGTCGCCCGCGTTGGCCCGCTGCTGCAAGCGCGTCTTGCGCGCCGAGATCACAGCAGCCTCAGACATGGCGAACACGCCGTTGGCAAGGATGAGCACGAAGAGAATGACAACCTCAAAGGCCAGCGAGGACATCGGATCGTTAGCTTTCTCCGGCGGTCTAGCCGCACGCACACGGCGGACTCTAGCGTCCTTTTCCCTCGTTGCCCAATAGTCGCTTATAACCCCCGCCCGCCCCCGGCAATTGACCGCCCCTTTCCCTGCGGTTAGAATGAGACCGCACAGATCGGACAGGCCGGTCTGCCAATCTGCGAGCAGCGCATCCATGCAACGGCGCAACTGGAAAAAGGTCTTCGTGACGGGCGGCACGGGCTTCATCGGCCTGCACACTGTGTCGGCCCTGGTCGAAGCGGGCGCAGAAGTCACCGTGCTGGTGCGCCCCGATCACGAGGAGAAGCTCGGTCCACTGCGCCGCCATGTGCACACAGTGCCTGGCGATGTGTGGAATAGCGCCAGCCTCAAGGGGCGCTCGCGCGGGCACGGCGTGGTCGTGCACCTGGTGGGCAGCATCCGCGCCCAGCCGCAGCACGGCCTGACCTTTCACCAGCTCAACCTGGTCTCGGCACGCAACACGATCAGCATGGCCGTCAGCGACGGCGTGCCCTATTTCGTGTTGCTCAGCGCGGCAGCCAGGCCGCTCGGCGTGCCCGCCGAATACCTGCGCAGCAAGCGCGAGGCCGAAGACTATCTGCGCAGCAGCGGCCTGCGCTGGACGATTGTGCGCGCGCCGCTGGCCTTCGACCGCTGGGGGCGCGGCGGGCGCATTTTCGGCGCGCTCTCATGGGTTGGAAGGCTGCCGTTGCTGAGTCTGCTCGTGGGGCGGCGCACACCGCTGCCCGTAAACGTCATCGCGCGGGCCATCGCCCAGGCTGCGCTCCAGCCCGACGTGCCGCGCGATCAGCGCCTCTACGCGGGCGATCTGCGCCGGCTGGGGAAGGTGCGCCGCAGCCGGGCGGATCGCCGCGCGCGCTCAGCGCGCCAGCCGGATGCCCAGGACGCGCCCCTCGACGACGAAATGCCGTTCGGTTGGCTGCCCGGCGGGCAGCACTACGACGAGTGAGGGAGCGTCTCACCGCCAGACTCCCGAAGTTTTGAAAACTTCGGAAGTCTACTGCGAGGCTGCGTGACACTGCACTGCACTGCACTCCTACGGGGCCGAGTCGCTTTGTCTGGGCGGAGATGATTCGCTCACTCGGCCAACAGCAGGCCGGACATCTCGCCCAGAAAATAGCGGTGGAAGCGCGCGTCTCCGGTTAGCTCCGGGTGGAAGGCTGTCGCCAGCCAATGCCCCTGCCGCACGGCGACGATACCCTGCCCGTCCAGTCGGGCCAGCACCTCAACGCCCTCGCCGACCGCCGTCACCAGCGGCGCGCGAATGAACAGCGCCCGGAATGGCTGAGGGCCGAGCGCGGGTACGTCTAAATCTATCTCGAAGCTATCCACCTGTCGCCCGAAGGCGTTGCGGTTGACGGTGATGTCCATCAGGCCGAGCAGCGGTTGGTCGCGCCCGATGTTGCGGGCCAGCATGATCATGCCCGCGCACGTACCCCAGACGGGCTTGTGCCGGGCGAACTCGCGCAGCGGCTCCAGCAGCCGGTAGGTCACCGCCAGCTTGCCGATGGTCGTGCTCTCGCCGCCGGGGACGATCAGCGCGTCCAGCCCGTCCAACTGCCCCGGCAAGCGCACCTCGACCGGCTGCGCGCCCAGATCGCGCAGCATCTGCTTGTGCTCCAGAAAGTCCCCTTGCAGCGCCAATACGCCGACGTTCATAGTCGCTCCCCAGCAGGCTCGCCGAGCCTGCGCTACTCATAGCGCGCGATCTCTGCTGTCGAATGTAGCACCGGCCCTGCGGCGCTACAAGCCCTGTGGACTCACTTGGTCTAGGGTTGGTTTTGGGCGATTGGTTGCGGGTGGTTGGGAAGAGCCTGAAACCCGGACGTGAATGGTTGGCAGGGTGCGGTAAAACGTGGTGATCGCGCCGGGCGGGATGGCGTCGCTGGACGACGTGCGCCGCCTGTGGGCGCGCTTGCGCTCGAAAACGCACTGCGCACGGTGGGGCAGGTTCGAGCAGGGGCGCAGAATATCACTGCCGAGGCGCGGAAGGCGCGAGAATCACAACAAGACTCTTCGCTTTTCTCTGTGCGCTCTGCGCCTCTGCGGTTCAAATATTTCGCCCTGTCTTTGATCTGCCCGCAGTTCGGCCTCGATCAATCCCCGCCCAGGCGCTATACTGAGCGCAGCCATCCGCACCACGCTCAACAGAAACCGAGAACCTTATGCGCCTGGGAATCATTGGCCTGCCCAACAGCGGCAAGACCACTCTCTTCAACGCCCTGACCGGCAGCAATTACCCGACCGAGCCGTTCTCCTCCGGCCAGTTGGAAGTGCACACGGCGGTCGTCAGCGTGCCCGACGAGCGCCTGGAGCATATCAGCCGCGTCTATCAGCCGAAGAAGACGACGCACGCCACCGTCACCTACACCGACATCGGCGGGCTGGACAAGGGTATCGGCGAGGGCGGGCTGAGCGGCCCCATGCGCAACGAGCTGGCCCAGGTGGACGCCTTCGTCCACGTGGTGCGCGCCTTTGAGGACAACAGCGTGCTGCATACGCTGGACACCATAGACCCGATCCGCGACCTGGGCGTGATCGAGAGCGAGTTCGTGCTGCTCGACCTGATCGCCGTCGAGAACCGGTTGGCGCGGCTGGAAGAGGAGCGCAAGAAGGGTAAGACCGACGCCCGCCAGCAGAACGCCCTGGAGACGGCGCTGATGGAACGGCTGCGCGCGCAGCTTGAGGCCGAGCAGCCCTTGCGCGGCCTGGACTTCGCGCCCGACGAGCTGAGGTTCGTGCGCGGCTACGGCTTCCTGACGCTCAAGCCGGTGCTGATCATCTTCAACTCCGGCAGCGGCGACGCCGACCCTGCGCGCGATCTCGGCGCGCAGCAGCGCACGCGCACCCTGACCCTGCAGGGCAAGCTCGAAGCGGAGATCGCCCAGCTTGACGATCCCGGCGACGTGGCGCTGTTCCTGGCCGAGTACCAGATCGAGCGCCCCAGCCGCGAGCGCGTGCTCCAGCTTTCCTACGATCTGTTGGGCATCCACTCCTTCTTCACCTATGGCGACGACGAGGTGCGTGCCTGGCCGCTGCGCAAGGGCGGCACGGCGCTCGAAGCGGCGGGCACCATCCATACCGACCTGGCGCGCGGCTTTATCCGCGCCGAAGTCGTCGCCTATGAGGATTTCGTGGCTGCGGGCGGCAGCATGGCCGAGGTCAAGGCGCGGGGGAAGATGCGCCTGGAAGGGCGCGACTACGTGGTGCGCGATGGCGACATCATCACGGTGCGCTTCGCTATCTAGCGGGCGGAAGGGCCACCGGCGGGGGCGCTGGTAGGGGAAAATCTTCGTCGGCTATAGGTCTTCGGGTTCCTCCTCAGAGACAAAGTCGGCGGGTTCGAACTCAAGCACTTCAATGGTGCGCTTGCTCACGCCGATCTTGTGCTCAATGAGCAGATCGATCAGGCGATCCCCGTCAATCAGAGTGATGGGAGCGGCACCCCGCTCAAAAGCTGCGTCTTGAACACCTCGACTAAAGCGACCACTGGTGATGATCGTGCCTCGCATGGCGTCGAAACGATGCAGCGATCCGCGAAGTTGATCGAGGACTGGGCGATGTAAACTGCCCTGGCGTCGTTTCACCTGTACAACCTCACGCACCAGGGTAATCCCGACCTCAATATCTGCTACTACATCAACCCCGCCGTCGGCGCTTCTGCTTGTGACTGTGACGTTTTCGTAGCCCATAGCTTCGAGAAGGCGCTGGATAAGCGCCTCAAAACTGTAGGGATCAATGCTGGAAAGAGCGGCGGCAATTTGCTTGCGCACTGCGTCTGCTTGCGCCTTGACTAGTTTCCCGATGTCGTGAACGGGGCTGGGAGTTGCAGCAGTGTCGCCGCTATCGAGCAGATCGGCTACCCGTTCCAGATAAGCAATCCCAGCCTGGGTGATCTCGTAGGTGATCCAGGATCGTGTTACCAACTCCCGCTCCGTCAGGTTACGCGTTCTGAAACTCCACCCAGGCTCGATCACAGTTTGGGATCGCAAGGTCGAGTGCTTTAACAGAAAGTCCGTGAAGTGCGGCAGCAGGTCGGCGCGTTTGCCTGGACCGTTCTCGGCTATGATCTTCAACACATGTAACAGGCCCTCGTTATAGTCTACTTCCTGGATCGTTTCACCCCATAAATTGTCAATAAAGTCGTGGCCGTGAGCACTGATATGCAAAACCTCATACTCATCAGTTTCAAGCAGGCTATAAAGCGAGCACAGCCGCCAAGCATCCTTAATGTGACGAGGGTTCAACTTTCCCTCAGACTCATCCCAGAATTTCTGGGCCAAGATTTGCTCGTCCCCTGATAGCAGTCGCGGAATCCACTCAGCAGGGTTCGACCAGTCGCGGGGTTCTTGAGGTATTCCCCGGTATTCCAACAGACTGGTATGCATGGAAAAGACCAGACGGCGAGACTGGTTTTGTGCAACGCGCAAAAAGCCTCGGACACTTGAGTACAGGGGATAGTGAGAAATACGCGGATAGGGCGAATTCATCATGAGTCCTCCAGGACATCCATAGGGGTCATTTTTTACCACCTACCCCAGCTTGTAGCCGATCATGCGCAGGAAGCCCTTGCGCCAGGCGATCCCCTCCTCGTCCTCGACGCCCTGGCTGGCGAAGCCGTCAATCACGCCCAGGATGCCGCGTCCCTGCTCCGTCTCGACGACGATGACCTGCGTGGGATTGGCCGTCGCGCAGAAGATGCGCACCACTTCCGGCACGCCCTGCACCGTCTTGAGCACGTTGACCGGGTAGAAGCCCTCGCCCAGGAACAGGATGAAGCTGTGCCCGGCGGCGAGCGCCTGCGCGTTCTGGATGGCCAGCGCCTTCATCGCCTCGTCGGTGCCGGTGTGCCGGATCAGGCACGCGCCGGACGCTTCGCAGAAGGCCAGCCCGAACCTGATGCCCGGCACGGCAGTGACCAGCGCCTCGTGCACATCCTCCACCGTCTTGATGAAGTGGCTCTGGCCGAGGATGAAGTTGATCGGCTCCGGTTTCCGAATGGTGACGAGGCTCAGCTTGAAGTCCATCGGGGCATCCTCCGTCTGTGTCGAGATGCGCGTGAGTGCCCCTAGCATAGCCCATTCTGCGAGCGGGACAAAACACGGGAAGATCAAAATTGCAGCGGCGCAGAGGGCGCGAAGAAGGGCTGGCGCCATCTTTGCTCTGCGTCTCTGCGGCGATCTTTTGCCCTGGGAATAGAGACGCCCCTGCGCCACAGCGCCCCCCACGCTGCCGCAAAGCGCAAAAAGCCCACCTGCGGCGGCGGGCTGGCCAAGCGAGTGAGGCTGCGGACGACGCGGGGGCGGCTAGAGGCTGTTATGAACTTTGGCAGGTGGGCAGCTCCTGTGCTTGCCCCCCATCCTCGGTCCTTCCCCCGCACGGGGGGAAGGAAGAAGCCCGCCCTGGCCCCTTCCCTCCGCTTGCGTGGGGGAAGGGATCGGGGGATGGGGGGATGTCCACCCGGCAGAAGTGCATAACACGCTCTAGGCGCTGGCGTTGTGAGACGGGCTGGACTCTTCGCCGTCCTCGTCTTCCCAACTGACGATCCAGATGCACAGCCCGGCGACGAGCACCGTCGCCACGATCAGCGCGATCCAGTTGCCGGCGGTCAGGCCCACGTCGCGCGCCTCATAGACGAGCAGCGCCACGCAGCCCACCGACAGCACGATCCACGCGGTGAGGCGCGGCCAGGCTTCGATCAGGCGAATGAGCGGGCCAAGACCCGGTTGCTTCTTCAGGCGATCTACCATAGCTCTCTACCCTGTACTCTCTAGCGACGAGTGCGCGGCTGGATGCTAAAGCGGCTTGAGCACGCGCTTGGCCCGCAGCTTCTTGCCGAAAATCTGCGCCGAGACGTCGGGCCGCGCTTCGCGGGCGGCTTCGCGCCAGGCGGGGACGCCGATCGTTTCGAGCGTCTGCGTCTCATAGCCCTGATCGCCCAGCGCTTGCCGCATTCCTGCTGGCGCGTCCGGCGGCAGGAAGACGAAACCGACCTCGCTCTGTAACTCGCGCGAGGCGCGCTCGACCGCGCCGATCAGCGCGGCGGTGATCGGCGCGACCGGCTGTCCGTCGAGGATCAGCAGCTCGTCCACGCGGGTGACGAGATTCTCCACCAGGAAGCCGATCAGCGCGACGGGCCGCTCGTCCACAACCGCCAGCAGGTACGACTTCTGCCCAAAAGCGATCAGCACGTCATCGTGACTCAGCCGCTTGCCGGCGCACTGCAAGAGCAGGTCTGCGATCTGGCCGGCGGTGTGCGGCGTGCCGCGCACGATGCTCAGCGCGGCGAGCGCCCCGCCATCGCGCCCCGCGCCGCCCACAGCGACGCGCAGCGGCGCGGTCTGCATAGCCTCTGCACGGGCGGCCCCGGCGATCTGCAGCCAGGCCGTGCGCACCTGTCCCCAGGTTTCTTCCGGCGTGCCGTTATTGTCAATGACCACGTGGGCATGAGCCAGCTTGTCGGCCTGCGGATTCTGGGCGCGGATGCGCTTGAGCGCCTCTTCACGAGGCAGGCCGCGCTTGACCAGCCGCGCGATCTGCGTTTGCTGCGAGGCATTGACCACCCAGATGCTATCCACCTGCCCGGCCAGCGGCCCCTCGACCAGTTTGATCGCTTCGACGACGACGAAGCGGTGCTGGCTGCGCGCGATCAGCGTGTCAATGGCCCGCTCGACGATCGGGTGCGTGATCGCCTCCAGGCGGCGCAGCGCTTCGGGATGGGCAAAGGCAATCGCGCCGAGCCGGCCCCGGTCAATGCGTTTGTCGGCGTCGAGAATCCACGTGCCGAAGGTGAGCACGACCGGCTTGTAAGCAGGCGCGCCGGGTGACATCGCCTGGTGCGCCAGGGCGTCGGCGTCAATGGTATACGCGCCGAGATGCTCCAGCATCCGCCGCACCAAGCTCTTGCCCATCGCGATATTGCCGGTCAGGCCGATCACGTACTTATCTTGCCAGCGTCCCACAGCCATCCCTCCGCGCGGAGGCCCTGTGTTCTGCTGAGGGCAGTCTGCCGCACGCGCTCATTGTAGCTTGCGTCCTGTTTTCCAACAAGCACGGGAACAGGGACAGTGGCCCTCGGCGATCGATATTCGTCACACAGCAATGCCCCCATCCCCGGCCCTTCCCCCGTGGGGTGCTGTTGGCGAACGAGGCACGCGCCGGGCGCTGGAACAAAGGATCACCGCAGAGGCGCAGAGAACGCAGAGGAAAACAAATGATACGTCCTTCTCCGTGTCCTCTGCGCCTCTGTGGTTCCAGAATTCCGCATCCCAGGCCGAGTCCCCGTCGAGCGGGGGTGAGGGCGCAACAGGGTAGCGCCCCGCTCTGACAGGTCTGGTTCGCACCCGTTAAGCTGGCCACGTTACCCCCCAGGAGCGCCCCGCAACTCGCGTCGCGCCGCTATTGACAGCCCCTACCCGCTCTGTATAATGTCCCTACACTCTAGGAACGACCCGTCCCTTGTGGGTGGGCACCGCCCTGTTTCCAGGGCGCGACGAGGAACGTATGGTGTCTGAAATACGCCGTATCGCCTGGAATCGCTGGAAGATCATCGGGGAAGCGTTCGGCGATTTTCAGGCTCGTCTGTTCGCCGTGCTGTTCTACAGCACGATTTTTGTGCCGTTTGCGCTCGGCGTGCGCCTGTTCAGCGATCCGCTGCGCGTCCGCAAACCGCCTGCCGCCTGGGTTGAGCGTGCGCCGGTCGGCCACAGCGTTGACGAAGCTCAGAGGCAGTTTTAGATGGATATCCTGGGCGTCTCCTGCTTCTACCATGACGCGGCAGCGGCTCTGCTGCGCGACGGCCAGATCGTCGCCGCCACCATGGAAGAGCGGCTCTCGCGCAATAAGCACGACAACGGCTTCCCCGTCCGCGCCATTGACTTCTGCCTGGAACAGGGCGGCATCAAAGGGCCAGACCTCGACTACGTGGTCTTCTACGAGAAGCCGATGGTCAAGGTCGGGCGCATCCTGCAGACCGCGCTGAGCACCTTCCCCCGTTCGTGGGATTTCTGGCGCGAGGCGGTGACCGCTTACGTCAGCGAGAAGTTCTGGATCAAGAGCCTGCTCCAGCATCATCTGGGCGTGCGCCCGGAGCAAATCCTGTTCTGCGACCACCATATGTCACATGCGGCCAGCGCCTTCTTCGCCTCGCCGTTCGACGAGGCCGCCGTGATCACCGTGGACGGCGTCGGCGAGTGGACGACGACAACGATGGGGACGGCGCGCGGCACCTGGGACGGGAGTGGCGAGAACGCGATTGACCTGTTCTGGGAGCAGCGCTTCCCGCACTCCCTCGGCCTGCTGTACTCGGCCTTCACGGCTTTCCTGGGCTTTCACGTCAACGATGGCGAATACAAAGTCATGGGCATGGCTCCCTACGGCGAGCCAACCTACGTGGACGAGGTCCGCAAGCTGATCAGCATCCACGCTGATGGCAGCTTCGCCCTCAACATGGACTACTTCGCCTACCACCATTCGGCCTCGCGCAGCTTCAACGGCAGGTTCGTGGAGCTGTTCGGCGAGCCGCGCATGCACAGCGACGACTTCTTCACGGCCAGGAGCGCCCCCCAGCGTGCCGGCGAGACCGAGGCCGTGCGCCGCAACCAGCACTACGCCGACATCGCCCGCAGCATCCAGCAGGTGACCGAAGAGGCGCTGCTGGCCATGGCCCACGCCCTGCAGCGCAAGACCGGGGCCAGGAAGCTGGTCATGGCCGGCGGGGTGGCGCTGAACAGCGTGGCCAACTTCCGCCTGCTCAGCGAGACGGCGTTCGAGGATGTCTACATCCAGCCCGCCGCCGGCGACGATGGCGGCGCATTGGGCGCGGCGCTGTGGGCCTATCACGTCGTGCTGGGCCAGCCGCGCAAGCTGGTGATGAGCGATACCTACCTGGGGCAGCAGTTCACCAACGCCGAGATTCGCGCCTTCTTCGATGCGGAAGGCATCCCCTACGAGGAATTCGAGGACGACGACAGGCTGCTCGACCGCGCCGTTGAAGAGATTCTCGACCAGAAGGTGATCGGCCTCTTCCAGGGCCGCTACGAGTGGGGGCCGCGCGCGCTGGGCAACCGCAGCATCCTGGCCGACCCGCGCCGCGCCGAGATGAAGGACATCATCAACACCAAGATCAAGTTTCGCGAGCCGTTCCGCCCGTTTGCGCCGGTGGTGCTGCAAGAGCGCGCCGCCGAGTTCTTCGACTATCCCAACGTCGAGACGAACATGCTGCCGCGCTTTATGCTGGCCGTCAGCCCGGTCAGGCCGGACAAGCTCGACGTGGCCCAGGCGACAACGCACGAGGGCGGCACCGGTCGCCTACAAACCATTGACCGGCAGACGAACCCGCGCTATTACGAGCTGGTGCGCCGCTTCGGCGAGGCGACGGGCGTGCCGATCCTGGTCAACACATCGTTCAATCTGCGCGGCGAGCCAATCGTCAGCTCGCCGGCCAACGCCTGGTGGACCTTCAGCCACAGCGAGATTGACTGGCTGATGATCGGGTCCTTCCTGGTGGGCAAAGACGCCAAGAAGAGGTCATAGCTATGTCCCAACCGTCCACACACACCGGCCAGCGCCTGGGCACGCTGGGCAGGTTAAAGGCCCGCCTGGGCATCCTGGGCGAGCTGTTCTCGTTTCTGTGGGCCGCCAAAATGTGGTGGCTGATCCCGATGATCATCGCCCTGATCGCCTTCGCGCTGCTGATCGTGCTCGGCTCGGCGAGCGGCGGCGGCCCGCTGATCTACACGCTGTTCTAGGAGGACACAGGCCATGACCGACTGGATCATCGCTGTGCTGATCGGGGCTGTCATCGGGCTGATCATCGGCGTGAAGATCGCCCGCGATTCCAACGCCCGCCAGCCAGTGCTGGGCGGCGTGCTGGCCCAGGCTTTCCACTACCTGGCCTGCGCCGGGCTGACCGGCATGTTGCCTTTCATCATCGCGGGCATTGTGGTGGGGCTGTCGTTTCTGGCCCTCTTCGGGACGGCGCTGGGCTTCCTGGCGCTGACGGGCGTGTTCCTGCTGGCGCACGCCGGGTTCGAGCGCCCAGGGAGCGGCTCTCGGTCGGCGGCGCGCTGACCAGGCTGTACTTTTGCAAGCAGCACAGCGGGGCAGGCGCAAACCTGCCCCGTTGTTGTGTGTGGAAAAGCAGCGTCAGGGACGCGGCAGGAGCGTGACGGAAATCTCCACCGTCTCGGTGCCGCGCAGCACGCGCAAGGTGATCGTGTCGCCGGGCAGAGTGTTAGCTTCCAGATAGGTGATCAGGTCGCTCATCTTCTCGATGGGCCTGCCGTTGACGGCGGAGATGATGTCGCCGCCCACTGCCAGCCGGCCCAGCGGCGTGGCGATGACCTGCTGCGCCCCGACCAGTCCGGCTTTCTGCGCCGGGCCGCCGTGCGTCACCTCGCTGATCATGACGCCCTTCACGCCCTCGCTCAGCCCCATCGCCTCGCGCTGTTCGGACAGCAGCGTGGCCCCGGTGATGCCTAGCCAGCTATGGGCATAGCTGCCCTCGGCGATCAGGTAGGGCACGATGCGCCGGACGGTGTTCGAGGGGATGGCGAACCCCACCCCGGACGCCGAGCGCGATTCGCTCATGATGGCCGTGTTCACGCCGATCACGCGCCCATCGGCATCGAGCAGCGGGCCGCCGCTGTTGCCGGGGTTGATCGCCGCGTCGGTCTGGATCAGTTCAGGGATGCTGAATCTGCTCTCGCTGGTCAGGCTGCGATCCAGGGCGCTGATGATGCCTTCGGTGAGGGTGAATTCCTGCCCAAAGGGATTGCCGATGGCGTAGACCTGCTGCCCGACAAAGGCTTCGCCGGAGTCGGCGAAGGTGACCGGCTTGAGGGGCACTTTGGCCGGGTCTACCTTGATCACGGCCAGATCGGCGTCCGGATCGCGCCCGATCAGCTCCGCCTCCAGGATCGTGCCATCAACGAAGGTCACGCCGATGTACTGGGCGCTCTCCACCACATGGTTGTTGGTGACAATGTGCCCTTCCTCGTCAATGACGAAGCCGCTGCCGGTGCCCCCGCCAAAACGAGTCGCCACAGAGACGTAGACGACCGCTGGCGTGACTTCCTGATACATCTGCGCCAGTCTTATCTCGTCCGCGCGCGGTTGGTAGGCTGCGCCCGCTGGCAGCGTCGCCAGGCGGGGCGTTTCGCTGCTCTGCGCCTGCGCACTCCACACGCCGACGGCGGCGGTGATGAGCAGGGCGATGAGCAGGACACTTACCGAGAGTTTTCGCTTGTTCATGGATACCTCATACACTGTCTGAAGATGCCTCTTGTCCACTTATCCTTATGGAGTCATACACCCATAAGATAGATTATTTGTTTGCAACTGATGAGAATCTGCTTAGAAAAATCGGCCCGCTACCAGAGCGCGTCCTGATCTCCGCGCGCCCGGCGCAGCAGGAAGGCGCGCGCCCGGCCTTCCATCCCCGACCCTTCCCCCACAAGAGAGACTGTTGGCGAAACGCTTCCGTAGGGGCGATGGCTATACGCTCTACGAGGCCGCAGCAGAGCAGCGCCCTCACGAAACCAGCGCGTGCTTCGTCCCTCCACCGCCGGATGGGCGCGGACTTCTGAAGCCCGCCGCTGGCGAGTGTGCTATGATGGGGGGCGACGAGAGGAGGGGCTATGCAGGACAGCATGAGCGAACGGGGAGCGGTCTGGGGCGCGCGCGCCAGCTTCGCGGCGCTGCTGCTCGTCTGCTCCGAGTGGATCGTCTGGCAGACGCCGACTCGCTTCGGGGCGCTCGACTGGCTGGGCCTCGCCGCGCTGTACCTGGCGCTGGCAGCGGCCTCGCTCGACCTGATCGCGCGCTCCGGCGTGCGCGAGCCGCTGGGACTGCTGCTCGTGGCCGGGCTGTATGGGCTGCTCAACGCCACGCTGATCAGCGGCATCACGGCGCGCGATCTGCCGCTCAGCCTGCTCGGACGCCCGCTTGGCGCGCAGCCGCTGGCCTTCCTGGGGGCTTTCGGCGCGTTCCGCCTGCTGAGCAGCGGGCGGGCGACCGGCCCGCTCGATTTCCTCATTGCGCTGGGGGGCGGCCTGGCCTGGGGCGTGTGGGTGCGCTGGTTCCCGCTGGTGGCCGACGAACCAGTGCCCGCCGCGCGCTCTGGCGAAGCGCTGGCGGCGCTGGCGATCCTGCTCATCGCCTGCGGTGCGCTGCGCGCCATTCTGCCGCCCGGCAACCCGCGCCGCATCCCGGAGTGGCGGCTTGACGCGCCGGAGTGGGCGCTGGTGGGCGGCGTGCTGGTGGCGGCGCTGGCCCTGGGCGTGGCGCGAGAAGAGAGCGGCGGGGCAGCCATCAGTATCGTGATCGCGCTGGGCAGCTTTCTGCTGGCTCTGCTCTATGCCAGCGCGGTGCAGCGCGACCCAACCTCGCTGCTGGACGCCGTGACGCCACCGCGCCGCCCGAATCTCGCCGCCTGGCTGGTGGTGATTGTGCCGTTCCTGGCGGCGGGGTGGATCGGCTTTCACCTGCCGGGGGACGGCGCGAGCAGCGCGCAGAGCGACCTGCTCTTCGGCGGGCTGACCGTCTTCGGGCTGATCTGGCCGCCGCTCATCTCGCTGCTTATCGGCGTGCGCGTCGTCGCTGCGCTGGTGCGCGAAGGGTGGTGAGGGGAAGCGGTCAACGCAGCGCGGCGCGGGGGCGTCTTGTCCACGCCCCCGCCGGGTCATGCCGCTGAGTCTTGGCCCGGCGCGCGCAGGGCCAGCGGCAGCAGCGCCGCCGCCAGCAGCGCCAGCAGCGCCCCAAAGGCGAACGGCGCGCTCGGCCCCAACCCTGCCCAGCCGGCGACGCCCTGCCACAACACCCCGGCGATCAGGCTGGCGGGCAGAGCCATCAGCCCGACCGCCGCATCATAGACGCCGTAGGCCGTGCCAAGCTGCGCGCGCGGCACCAGGTCGGCCACCAGCGCCTTGCTCACCCCGTAGGTCAGTCCGTAGTAGAGACCGTACAGCCCGTACAGCGCCCAGACCTGCCAGGCCGCGTTGGCGACGGCAAAGCCCGCGTAGACCGCCGCGTAGAGCAGCCAGCCCGCCAGCAGCAAACGCTGCCGCCCCACGCGATCCGACAGCGCGCCCGCCGGCTCGGAGACGAGCGCGTAGATCACGTTGAAGGTGATCAACATGCCCAGCACGCCGGCCACGCTCAGGCCGAGCTTGTTGGCGCGCAGGATGAGGAAGGCGTCAGAGGAATTGCCCAGGGTGAAGAGGATCATCACCAGCAGAAACAGCCGGTAGCGCGCGTCGAAGCCGCGCAGCGTCAGGTGTGCGGGCGCGCGCTGCCCGGAAGTGACCACCTCGCGCGCGCCGGCGGCCAGGGCCAGCACGGCCAGCACCGCCGGGACGATGCTCAGCAGCACAATCGTCTGGAAGGTGTCGCGGGCCAGCGCCACCCGCTCACCCTGCGCGGCTAGCACGACCACCAGGGCGATGATCAGCCCCAGCGCCGCACCCGCCGTGTCTCCGGCGCGATGCAGCCCGAAGGCAATACCGCGCTGCCGGGCGTCCACGGTGGAGGCGACCAGCGCATCGCGCGGGGCGGTGCGAATCCCCTTGCCGACGCGGTCGGCAAAGCGCACGGCCAGCACGCCGCTCCAGGTGGTGGTGAAGTACAGGAACGGCTTGGCGACCGCCGACAGGCCATAGCCGGTCACCGCCAGCCATTTGCGGCTGCCCAGGTGGTCGGAGAGCCAGCCGGAGAAGACCTTGAGCAGGCTGGCCGTCGCGTCGGCAACGCCCTCGATCAGCCCGATCACATTGGTCTTGACGCCGAGCGATCCCGCCAGGAACAGCGGCAGCAGGTTGAGCACCATCTCGCTGGAGATGTCGGTCAGAAAGCTGGTGACCGTCACCACCCACACGTTGCGCGGCAGCGTGCGCACGCCTCCGCGCGCAGGTGCGCTGTTCGCTGGCTTATTCGAGGTGGACATAGACGACGCCCTTCTCAGCCACCCGGAAACACACCGGGGGCGCTTTTTCGCGCCCCCGTACCTCATCAGGAAATAGCGGTCGTCCGTCAGGCGGGGACCGGCTCCGCTGCTGCCCGCCCGCCGTCCGGCTTGATGCCGGCCATCAGCAGGCCAAGCTGCTCGCGGGTGGCGCCCTTGGCGGGCAGCGTATCAATGACCTCGCCCTTGTAGAGCACAGCGATGCGATCGGAGAGGGCCATGATCTCGTCCAACTCCGCCGAGACCAGCAGCACCGCCGCGTTCTCGTCGCGCTGCTCGATGATCTGGCGGTGGATGAACTCGATCGAGCCAACGTCAATGCCGCGTGTGGGCTGCGCGGCGATCAACAGGCGCGGCCTGCGGCTGAACTCGCGGGCGACGATCAGCTTCTGCTGGTTGCCGCCAGACAGATTGCCACCGTCAATCGTGGGCGAGGGCGTGCGGATGTCGAACTCTTCAATCAGGCTGGTGGCGTGGCTGAGGATGGCTTCCTCGTCGCGCAGCAGGCCACCCTGGGGGTCCGGCACCTGGCCCTCACCGCCCCGTCTCTGCCAGACCGCCTGGCGGAAGGGGGCTGCGATCCTGCTGATCGCCGCCCGGACGCGCGCCGTCCCCAGCACGCGCAGCGCGACCAGGTGCCCGATCGCGCCAAATGCCAGCTCGGCGATCAGCAGGGCGATCACGCCGACGTTCAGCGGGTACTGCAAGACTGTCTTCTGCGCGCGCGAGAGCGACGGCCCAATCTCGCGCAGATCGGGCGGCACGTTGTAAGCGTCGAGCACCGCCGACCATATCCATTCATCCCACGCATAAAGCGCGATCACGGTGAGACTGGCGATGACCGCACCGACGATCAGCAGATAGCGCAGCAACGCGCCGGGCAGTTCGGCCAGGTTCGGCTCTTTGGCGAAGGGGCGCTCGTAGTAGTCATTGAGCACCAGGTTGTCGGCCACCGAATAGAGCTTGACCAACCCGTAGCGCTGGCGGTCTTCGGGAATGTGGCTGGTGCCGGCGTCCTTGATGCGGCGCGGCGTGATGCGCTCGCGGTGTATCATGCGCAGGCCGAGCAATCGGTCGAGCCAGGTCTGCTGATCCGCGTCGCGCAGCGCCGCCCAGGCCATGACCAGCAGCGGGATGAACAACGGGACGCGCAGCACGACAAAAGCCACGTAGCGTTGGAGCAGTTGCAGCGGGCCAGGCTGCCGGTCGTGCTGGTCGGCCAATTCCAGCCCCACCAGCGCCATGCCCAGCGTGCGGCTCTTGGCCAGCCAGCTTCCCAGGAAGTAGAGCGCGTCCACGATCAGGGCCACCGGCGCGACCAGCCCAACGCTCATGCCTTCGTTGCGAAAATAGGCGGTGAAGTAGGCGGTGAAATAGACAGCGGCGACGGCAGCGACCAGGTCCAGCGCGAAGGCGGCCATCCGCGCGCCAGGACGTCCGGCGGGTTGGCGCTCGGATTGCAGCGCCTTGCCGAGCAGGTGCACCGACCCGCCAGCCAGCTCGCGCAGGCCAGTCAGCACCTCGACCAGCTCCGTCTGACCGTTGCCCTGCACCCCGGCCAGGCCCAGCACTTCGCCCGCGCGCACAGTAAAGCTGACTCCGCGCAGCGCCTCCGCCCCCCGGTCGTCAATGGCGCTCAGGTTCTCCACTTCCAGCACCGGCTCGGCGGGCTGCGCTTCGCCCTTCTCCACCTGCAGGATCACTTCGCGCCCGACCATCATCTCGGCCAGCAGACTCTCCGTCGCCTGATCGGGCGTCGTAGTGCCCACCACGCGGCCATCGCGCATGACAACGATGTGAGTGGCGACCTCAAAGACTTCTTTGAGCTTGTGAGTGATGAAGATGATGGAAACGCCCTGCGCGGCCAGCTCGCGCATGATCTTGAACAGCTCGTGGCTTTCCTGGGGAGTGAGCACGGCGGTCGGCTCGTCGAGGATGAGGATGTCCGCGTGGCGATAGAGCGCCTTGATGATCTCGACGCGCTGCTGCATCCCCACCGGCAGCTTCTCGATAGGGGCGTCGGGGTCCACTTCCAGGCCATACTGCCGCGACAGCTCGCGCACACGCTCTGCTGTCGCGCGCGCGTTGCGAATCTCGGTCACATCGCTGAGCGCCACCAGAAACGAATCGAGCGCCCCGTCCAGAGGCGAAGGTCTGGCGGTGCCGTCTTCGGGAGCGTGCTGGCGGTGCTGATACGCCCGCCAGGCGATGGCGGCCAGGGCCAGGGCGAGCACAGCAGCCAGTCCCACCTGCGCCACCGTGCTGACCGTGCCGAGATTCCGCCACGCCGCCACCACGAAGAAGGCCAACAGCCCGCCCACGAGCACCAGGTCTTCTGGCTTGGGGCGGCTGGGCGTGCGCGCCGTGCCGCGCCACGAGGCGATGCTGTGCCCGCTGGTGGCGATCAGCAGCAGCACGACGCTGAGCGCCTGGGCGACCGGCGGCACGTCGTCAATGGCGTCCAACAGCCAGCCGGGGACGCCCTTACCGCGATATTCCTCCAACTGCGCTTTGGCGCTGGCGACCACGCCGCTGGCGTTCTTGGCCGTACGGTATTCCTTCGCCCAGTCGAAGGCGATCCGCTCGCGCCGCACCAGGGCGCTCTTGACCGTGTAGCCGCCGTCCATCTCGACGGGCTTGCGCTCGCGCACCATCTCCACTTTCTGGCGCAGCGCCACATCGGTGATGCCCACCTGGGTGATCATCTCGACCTGCGAGGCGATGGCCAGGGCGGCCAGCGCCAGGCCCACCCGCCAGACGATGCCCCACAACAAGCGGGCCACCGGCGGGAGGGCTATCACAACGCCCGCGACCAGCCCGGCAACCGCCCCGCCGAGGATGTACCCTATTCCCCCCAGCGCAATACCGATGATCAAGCCGAGGGCGAAGGGCACCAGGCTCGGCAGCCGCCGCAAGATCAGGCGCAGCGCCGGGCTGCTCTCCCCCTTGTAGGCGACAGTGCTCTCCTCGCCCAGCACCACGTTCTCGGCGACGGTCATCACGTTGACCAGTTGGAAATGCTGGTGCACCATGCCGATGCCGCTGTGGATTGCCTCGCGCGGGCTGGCAAAGCGGGCTTCATGCCCTTTCAGCCGGATGGCGCCACTGTCAGCGTGGTACAGGCCGTAGATGATGTTCATCAGCGTGCTCTTGCCCGCGCCGTTCTCGCCCAGCAGAGCCAGAATCTCCCCGCGCTGCAGCTTCAGGCTGACGTTGTCGTTGGCCAGCACGCCGGGAAAGCGCTTGGTCACGCCCTCGACTTCGAGGACGATGGTGGGGTCGTAGGGAGCAGGTTCAGTCATGCTGTTTTCTCACCTGAGCGTACTCGACACATTGTGGTTCTCAGTGATCAGTTGTCGGTTGTCAGTTTCTGGATCAGACCGGCCAACATGCGCTTAAGGCAAATCTATGTGCTCGCTGCCAGACAACCAGTTTACAAAAATCCTGCATTGCGCTCTTCTCAGGTTTCTGCTCACCGTTGTCCCCATCAGCCGCCAGTATTCATCTGATCCCTGACTACTGACAACTGATCACTCTCGCTCACTCCGGCTCGTAGACAACCCCCTCAGCCGCCGGAGGCCGCGCGCGACCGACAAAGCCCGCCAGCACGACAATAGTCAGGATGTAGGGCAGCATCCCGACAAGCTGGTGCGGGAAGTCAATGCCGAACTGCTGGAGCTGCCCCTGCAACGCGGTGGCGAAGCCGAACAGCAACGCCCCCCCCAGCGCGCGCGAAGGACGGTAGTTGCCGAAGATCATCACCGCCAGAGCGATGAAACCGCGCCCGGTGGTCATGTTCTGCTCGAAGATGCCCACCGCCGCCAGCGTCAGAAAGGAACCGCCCAGCCCAGCCAGCATTCCCCCCAGGAACAGGTTGGTGTATTGCAGGCGGTGCACGTTGATGCCCAGCGTGTCTGCCGCGCGCGGGTTTTCGCCAATCGAGCGCGTGCGCAGCCCCCAGGTGGTGTGGAACAGTGCCCAGCCCAGCAGGAAGACGAACAGCAGCGTCAGGTAGGTGATCAGGTCTTTGTCGAACAGGATGCGCCCGATGTCGTAGGGCAGGTACAGGTTGAAATTGCTGGCCAGGCTCAGTTTATGCGAGCCGGCCTGCGTCCACGGGTTGCTGATGACCGACGGCAGCTTGCCCAGGGTCGGTGTGTTAAGCTCGTAGAAGTATCCGGTCAGCCCCAGGGCCAGGATGTTGATCACCGTGCCGCTGACGATCTGGTTGACTTTGTACTGGATCGAGAGCAGCGCGTGCAGCAGCCCCAGCAGGCCCCCGGTCAGCAGGGCAGCGAGAATAGACAGGCCCAGACGCACGCCAACCGCTTGCAGAGAGGGGTCAACCCCTGGCCTGCTGAGCGCGACGTTGGTCATAAAGCCGGTGAAGGCCGCGGTCAGCATCATACCCTCGATGCCGATATTGACGATACCCGACCGCTCGCACATAATGCCGCTGAGCGCGCCCAGGGTGATCGGGATCGAATAGCGAATCGTGAAGTTGATCGTCGCGATGATAGCGAGTCCCAGTTCTGTTTCGCCCACGTTTCGCTCTCCCTAGTCCTTGCCGCCGAGCTGCAGGCGCGCCCCTGGCCCGGCGGCGCGGATGCGATACAAGCGCCGGATGATCTGGTCTGCGGCGACGAACATGAGGATCAACGCCTGGATGACCTGGATGAGTTCTTTGGCGACATCTGCTGCCAGCGCCATGCGCGTGGTGCCGGCGTCCATCGCGCCGAAGAGGAATGCGGAGAAGTTGACGGCGATGGGGTTGTTGCCAGCCAGGAACGCCACGGTGATCCCTTCAAAGCCGAGGCCGAGGCTCTGGTTGCCCTGGTAATCGTGGTTGACGCCGAGCGTCTGGATGCCACCGGCCAGCCCGGCCAGCGCCCCGGCGATGAACATGGTCAGGATGGTGACTTGCTTGACATTGACGCCGGCGTACTGCGCGGCGGTGGGGCTGAAGCCGGTCATGCGCAGTTGGAAGCCGAAGGTGGTGCGCTGTAGCAGAAACATGATCAGCACTGTGGCGATGATGGCCATGAAGATGCCTACATGCAGCGTGAAGTTGGGCGGCACGCTGTAGATGATCGGCAGCTTGGCGCTCTCCAGAATCTTGGGCGTGCGCGCGATAGCGTCCGTCACCGACTCCGGGCTGGCCAGCGGACCGGGCCGCGAGCCACCGCTGCTGGTGGAGATCAGCCAGCCGGCGAACTGGGCCGCGATATAGTTGAGCATGATCGTGGTGATGACCTCGTGCGCATCGGCGAATGCCTTGAGCGCGCCGGCAATGGCCGCCCACAACCCGCCGATGAGCATGGCCCCCAGAATCGCCAGAGAGATATGCAACAGGGGCGGCAGCCCCTCGACAGCGAACCCAATCCAGGCCGCCGCCACCGATCCCATGATCAACTGGCCCTGCACGCCGATGTTGAACAGGCCGCTCCTGAAGGCGAAGGCCACCGCCAGGCCGGATAGCACCAGCGGCGTCATGTTGCGGAAGGTCGCCAGCAGGCCGCGCGGCTCGACAAAAGCGCCCTGGACCAGCCCCTCGAAGGCGGTGATCGGATCGCGCCCATCGAGCAGGATCAGAATGGAGCCGACCAGGACAGCGGTGAAGACGGAGAGGAGAGGAATGAGCAGGCTCTGAACAACTGACCAGAGCTGTGCCCGAACCTGCGCGAAACGCCGGGCAGGCGGCGGCTGAGAGGAAGAGGTTGTCACCATACCATATCGTACCCCGCAAAGAGGCCAATAACGCCTAGGGCGCGCGCAAGAGTCGCCAGGCAGCGGGCGGAGGGCGCATAGTCTCCCCCGACCGCGCGCCATTATAGCGAGAATGGGGCCACTCTGTCGAAGTGTGCCCATGCTGCCCCTGATTGTCTCTGAGGTGATTTGGGCGCGCAAATCCGCAGCAGCCACCGCGCGATCCGGGGCCGCGCCGCCCTGGTTTCGGGTGCGCGCCAAACCTGTCAGGCGGTAGAGGCACAGCAAAGTGTCACGTGCCCTGCTTTTTGCGCAGGGACTCTTCGTTATAATTGCCCCAGCAGGCCAAAGGAGAACGAACGCCGAGGAGGACGCTTGTGGCCGGCAACAAGAGACTGGGCCGCGCGCTGGCAGTCGCGCTGTTCTTCGTGCTGGTGACGGGGATCGCCATCGCGCCGCTGAGCGTCGCCCTCAACTCGCGCGTCTCAATCGCCGCGCCAGATTGGGGGCGCCCGCTGGATTACTACCACTTCCACTGGAACCTGTGGTGGCTGCGTCACGCCGTGCAGACCGGGCAAAACATCTGGTACACGGATATGGCGCTGGCCCCTTTCACCCACAACCTGAGTTACCACTCGCTCGCCGCCTCTATGCTGCCTTTCTACGTCGTGCTGGAGCCACCGCTGGGCCATCTGCGCGCCGCCAACGCCATCACCTGGCTCAACATGGCGCTGGCCGGCATCCTGATGGCGGCGTATCTGCGCTGGCGCGGCATCCGCTGGGGCATTGCGCTGGTGGGCGGGGTGGCGCTGAGCGTGTCCCCCTACATGCTCGACCGCGCCGCCAGCGGGCACTACAACCTGCTCCCCGTCTGGTGGATGCCGCTCGTCCTCCTGACCTGGGAGCAGACCGCGCGGACGCGGCGCATCCGCTGGGCCGCTCTCATCGGGCTGGTGCTGTGGGGCATGTGGTTCACCGACACGGTGGATGCCCTGTGGGGCGGGCTGCTGCTCGGCCCGCTGGGGGCGATCGCGCTGTGGCGCGGCCCAGACCGGCGCGCCCGGCTGCACCTGGTCGCGCTGGGGGCGCTGGCGCTGCTGATCACGCTCGGCCTGTCCTGGTTGTGCGGGCCGCTGCGCCCGGCGCTCGACTTCGAGACGGAACAACTGCCCCCCGCCGATCTGTACACGCTGCGCTTCTACTCGCTCGCGCCCAGGTCGCTGCTGCTGCCCAGCCTGGGCCGCGCCCAGCAGGTCGGCGGCGAGCACGATGAGACGCTCGGCCTGACGCTGGTCGTCCTGATCGTCCTCGCGCTGGCCATCCGCACCCGCTCGCGCGAGCGTTGGGTCTGGCTGTGGGTGGCGCTGCCCCCGCTGATCCTGGCGATGGGGCCGGATGTGGAGGTGCTCGGCCTGCGCCTGCCGCTGCCTTTCCGCCTGATCCATGAGCTGTTCGGCGGGCAAATGCGCACGCCGATCCGCTTTCTGCCGCCGGCGATGGTCGCGCTGATCATCTTCCTGGCGCATAGCTACCACGCCTGGCTGCGCGCTCATCCGCGCCTGCCGGGGCGGGCGCTGATCAGCGGCGTCCTGTTCCTGCTGCTGGTGGACTTCGGCGCGTTCGTCCCCCTGCGCACGCTGCCCGCGCTGAAGCCCTATGACTTCCACCGCATGATGGGCCAGGAGCACTACGACGACTACGATTACGTGGTGCTCGACGTGCCTTCCGGCCCCTGGAGCGGCTGGCGCAACGTGGGAACGCACCCGGAGGCGATGGTCTACGGCATCACGCACGGCAAGCGCCAGGTGAGCGGGATGCTCGCGCGGGTCCCGCTTGAGCAGCATCTGTTCTACGAAACCGACCCGCTGCTCGGCTGGCTGACGGACTCGCGCCCGCTGGATGCCGGCGCCGCCGCGAGCAGTCTCAGGCGGTTTGTCGGCGAGTGGCCGCTGGGCTACGTGGTCGTTCACCTGGGTTGGCTGGAGCCGGCGCGGGCGCAGGAAGCGCTCGCCTTCTTCAACGCGCAGGACAGCGTCTGCCCGGTGACGGTCGAGCGCGACGCCGTGCTCTACCGCACGGTCAGTCACCCCAAAGGCTGCCCGCCGCGCATCCCGCCGCAGGCCGCGCCCGGCGAGTACACCCTGGCCCTGGGCGAGTCAGCCCCCGCCGCACTGCTGCCCGATGCGCCCTTCGTCGGGCACGGCTGGTATCCGCCAGAGGACATCGGCGGCGAGCGCGCACGCTGGGCCGGCGACGGGGAAGAGGCGCTGCTCTACATCAGCCTGCCGCCCGGCAGCGCTTACACGATGACTCTGCGCGCGGTGGCTTTTCACGAGCCGCGCACGGTGCGAGTCGTGGTGGGCAACCTGGTCAATGGCGAGCTGGTCGTGGCGCGGCTGGGCCGCTTCATCGTCGCGCCGGGCGACTGGTCGGAGCACACGCTGACCCTCCCCGCCGACCTGCTGACGGCGCTGGACGGCGACCTGGTGATCTCGCTGGCCACCGACGGCGCGATCTCGGCGAAGGAAGCGAACCTCTCTGCCGACGCGCGCCCGCTGACGCTGGCCTGCGACTGGGTGCGCTTCGCCGCTGCGCCCGGTGGGTAGGGGCGCTGCCCTGCTGCACCCGGCCTGCCGGCAGAGCACAGCGGCTTCCAAACCATTTCCTAACCGGACTTTCCAGAACACAGCATTTGACGTATGGTAATAGCAGACCGTCCGCAGCGTGCGAAAGGGAAAGGCTGTGTCCTCACAAAACGCAAGCCACAGAATCCGTCGGCTCTCCGGCAGCCTGACCGCGCTGCTGGCCCTGGCCGCGCTGCTCATCGCGCTCTACGCGCTCTACGCGGCGCACCGCGACGATTCCGGCCTGGCCCCCAGCGTAGACCTCAGCGACGGGATCAGCGAAGCCGAGGCGCTGGCTATTCTGGAGCGGGCGAACGACGCGACGGCCTTCACCGGCAGCCTGCTCAGCTTCCTGGAAGTCTCGATGGCGGCGATCAGCATCGCCCTTGTGCTCGGCGCGTGGATGCTGCGCAGCATGATTCTCGACCAGGTGGAGGAGTCGCGCGCGCTCAGCGCCCGCATGGAAGCAGCGCTCAACGCGTATGAGGAGCGTTTCATCACGTTGCAGGGGACGGTTGAGAATGAGGTCGGCGTGCTGTCGCTGCAACTGCTGGCCGAGCAGCAGGTCCGCGCCCACAACTACGATACGGCTATCGCCACGCTGCAGCGCGCTCTGATCATTGACGAGACCGATCACGCCACCAACTATCTGCTGGGCTATCTCTACACCCAGCGCAAGGAGATCGCGCAGGCCATCGCCCACCTGGAGCGCGCGCTGGAAAAAGAGCCGGAGTTCACGCCGGCGATTGCCGCGCTGGGGCTGGCCGTGCGCCGCCAGGGGGATGGGCTGGGCGCGCCCGGCCAGGAAGCCGAGCGCCAGCGCGCCTGGGAACAGGCCGAGACCCGGCTGAAAGAGGCGCTGGCCCGCGATCCGCGCCTGACCGACGCCGAAGGCGAGTCCTACTACGGCTCACTGGGCGGGCTGTATCGGCGGCAAGGGCGACTTTATGCCGCGCTGGACGCTTACGAGCGCGCGCACCAGGTCACGCCGCACTCGTCATACCCACTGATCAACCTGGCCTCGCTGCACAAGCGACTGGGCAACGAGGCAGAGGCCGAGCGAGCCTTTCGCCACGTGGTGCAGCGCGCCCAGTGGCAGCTTGACGACGACCCGCGCGACAACTGGACGCGCTGCGACCTGGCCCAGGCTTACCTGGTGCTCGGCCAGCCGGACGCGGCCTTCCAGCACTTCGCCCGCGTGCTCGACCAGGGAGCCGAGCCGGGCATGTTGGAGACGGTGCGCAGCGGGCTGGCCTTCCTCAGCGAGGCGCCGACGCCCATCCTGCGCCTGGAGGAGCTGATCGCGCGCATTGACGAGGCGCTGGCTCGCGTGCCGCAGGGCGCCGCCCCGTGAGCGCGCTCCCGCCAGACGATCCCGCCGCCCACGTGCTGCGCCTGGCCTTCGGGCAGAGCGTCGCGGCGACGCCCGCGCCGGTTGCGCCGGGCGAGAGCGAGCACGGGCTGGCCTTTGCCCTGGACGCGCCGGGCGTCCCGCCTCACGTGCTGCTGCGCCGCTATCCGCCCGCCCAACAGGCGCAGGCCCTGCGCGCCTTCCGCGTGCTGCGCGCGCTGGGCGCGCTGCGCTTCCCTGTGCCGGCGGTATACTACCTGGGCTGGAGCCAGCACGACGATCACACCCTGCTGCTGGCCGAGCGGGTGGCGGGCTGGCGCGTCGCCGGGCAGCCGCACGCCTTCTTCGCCCGCGTTGGCGCCGACTTCGCCCGCACGCTGGCCCGGCTGCACGCCCTGCCCTGGGACTCGCTGCCAGACCTGCCCGTGACGCCGCTGCGCTACGCCTTCGGCGAGCTGGCCCGGCTGGTGCGCCGCCTGGAAACCTGGGAGCTGCAAGAGATTCTCGACTGGCTGATCCGGCGCGTGGACACAGTCACGGAGCTGCCGCGCACCATCACGCACGGCGAGTACACGCTGGAGCGGGCCGTCGCCCAGCCGCCGCGCATCGTCGCCATCGAAGGGTGGGAGCACGCCGTCCTGGCCGACCCGCGCTTCGATGTTGGCTTTGCCAGCGCCATGCTCGGCGCTTACGGCGTCACCCTCAGCGACCAGTTCCAGGAAGCGTATCAGGCAGTGGCGAGCGTGGTGCCCGACCTGGTCTTCTGGGAAGTGTTCAGCGCGCTGCGCCTGCTGGCGCGGGTGGGGCGCAGCCTGTCCACGCTGCGCGCCGAGCAGCGTGAGCGCTTCCTGGCGCGGGCGTTCCCCTACTGGCAGGGCTTGCTGGCGCTGGTGCAGACGCGGACGCGAGTGGGGTTGCTCTAGCCGCCCGCGCACAGCGTGCTACAATCGGGCGTCATTCACAGGCTCAGCGATGCCTGTTAGATTTCGAGAAAGGAATTTGAAGAACCTATGGACTCCCGTATAACCAAGATGGCCCACGTTCTGCTCCACTACTCGACGAGGGCGCAGCCGGGCGAGCGCGTGCTGATCCGCAGCACCAGCCCTGCCGGTCAGCCGCTCTGCCAGGCGCTCTACGAGGAAGCGCTGCGCATGGGCGCGCGCCCCGCCGTCTACATCCACATGAGCGAGGAAGAGGTGCTCGGCCTGGAAGCGACCGCTGACCCCGACCTGCTGGCCGATGTCAACCCGATGCTCCAGATGATGTACGAGGAAGCGCCAATCATCATCCGCATTGACGCCGAGGAGAACTCGCGCGACCGCAGCGCCTACCCGGTCGAGATGCAGGTCGCGCGGGCCAAAGCGCGCTCGGCGCTGATCAACATTCAGATGCGGCGCGAGGCAGCCGGAGAACTACGCCGCTGCTCGACACAGTTCCCCACCTTCGGCTACGCGCAGAACGCGGGCATGTCGCTACGCCAGTACGAGAACTTCGTCTTCGGCGCGTGCAAGCTCGACCTGGACGACCCGGTCGCCGCCTGGAAAGCCTTCTACGAGGCGCAGGATCGCCTGATCGCCTGGCTGGAAGGGCGCAGGCACCTGCACGTGCGCGGCGACCACATTGACCTGCAGATGAGCATCGCCGGGCGGTTGTTCAAGAACGCCGGCGGCAGGGAAAACTTCCCGGACGGCGAGATCTTCACCGGCCCGGTCGAGGACAGCGTCAACGGCTGGGTGCGCTTCACCTACCCGGCCTACTTCCGCGGCAACGAAGTCAAGGGCGTCGAGCTGGAGTTCCGCGACGGGCTGGTGGTCAATGCCCGCGCCGAGACGAACCAGGATTTCCTGATCGCCACGCTGGATACCGACCCCGGCGCGCGTCGCCTGGGTGAGTTTGCCATCGGCACCAACTGGGACATCCAGCAGTTCACCGGCTCAATCCTCTTCGACGAGAAGATCGGCGGGACGGTGCACATGGCCGTCGGCCAGGGCTATGGCGAGACGGGCAGCGTCAACAACTCCGACGTGCACTGGGACATGATCTGCGACATGCGGCAGGGCGGCGAGATCGTCATTGACGGGGCGCTGTTCTACAAGGACGGGCAGTTCATGGTCGGCTGAGCGTCGCCTGGCTTGCTGCGACATACAAAAACCCCGGCGGCTGGCCGGGGTTTTGCGTGCTCCTCAGGTAGGATTTGAACCTACAACCCTCCGGTTAACAGCCGGATGCTCTGCCGTTGAGCTACTGAGGAATGCGCCTGAAAGCTTACCAGAGTCGCCGGGGGCTGTCAAGACGAAAACCGCCTGTTTGTACGCTTTCTCCAACTGCGATCGGGCGGGCGGGATCAGACGCCGATCAGCGGGCGCTCCGATCCTCGTCCGCTGGCAGCGCGTCGGTGTCCAGCCAGATGGTCACCGGGCCGTCGTTGTGAATCTCGACCTGCATCCGCGCGCCGAAGACGCCTGTCGCCACGCGCGGCACCCCCGCCTGGCGCAGCATGTCGGCGAAGCGCGCGATCAGCGGCTCGGCGACCTGCGGCGGGGCGGCGTCGGTGAAGCTGGGGCGGCGGCCCTTGCGCGCGTCGGCGTAGAGCGTGAACTGCGAGACGACCAGGCAGCCGCCGCCCACGTCCAGCAGCGACAGGTTGAACTTGCCGTCGGCATCCTCGAAGACGCGCAGCCCGGCGATCTTGCGCGCCAGCCATTGGGCCTGCGCGTCGCCATCGCCATGCCCCACCCCGACCAGGATCACGAAGCCGCGATCGATCGCGCCAACGATCTCTCCGTCAACGCGCACAGCCCCACTCTGCACTCGCTGCAACACAGCGCGCATGGCCATCCCTCCCTGCCGAGCAGTTGAGAGAGCGCCTGCGCCCGCCTTCATTCGGCGCTGGCGACTCGCCCAAATAAAACGCCCGCCGATCCGGGCGGGCGGGAGTGGACCTGAAGGGATTCGAACCCTTGACCTCTACAGTGCGATTGTAGCGCTCTCCCAGTTGAGCTACAGGCCCTGGACACCGGGACAAGCAGGGGGTACTCGCCCCAGTATGTCGAAATTGTAGCAGCGCGCCCCGGCAGTGTCAAGGTTGAGCAAGGCGGGCACGGGGACATCTCCCGGCCTGAGAAGCAGAGTTCTGGAACCGCAGAGACGCAGAGGACACAGAGAAGAACGTATGCTTTACTTTTCTCTGCGTTCTCTGCGGTGAGCCTTTGCTCCAGAGTCCGGCGCCGGGGTGCGTAGAGACGCTGCTCCGTGTCATCCACCGTAGGTTATACCGGGCCGGCGCGGGAAGCGGGCTGATTTACCTCACCCCTACCACACGCGGAAAGGGGACAGAACTCCAGCGAGTCGCCGTCGTCCGTGTATGCGCCCGGAATATCGCCCTCCGTTCGTCCTTCGCCCTATTGGCGGACTTGTGTGGGGATAACCTCTATGCCACAATACCCAACCGGGCTACTAGGCGGTGATACATCGTGACTTCCCGACTCATGCGATTTCTGGTCATTTTCCTCATTGTCTACGCCACCTTTGCGGGCGCTGATGTCGAGATTCACCCTCTCGCCAAGATTCTTCACCAGGTTGGCAGTGCCGTGCTCATCGCCGGCTGGCTGTTCAGCCTGCGCCGGCGCCCATTTCCGGTCACCCGTCTGAACGGCCCGCTGTGGGCGCTCACCGCGGGATGGCTGTTGTCCGCCCTGTTGGGAGAGAATCCGCGCGTCAGCTTCGAATTCGTCTGGATGACCTTCGGGCACCTTGTCCTGTTCTTCGCCTGTGTAGACCTGATACGGAACGGTCACCAACGCTGGCTGATGGAAGCCTTGTTCGTGGTTGGAGGCGCCATCGTCCTGCTTGGTGTCGCTGAGATGATCATGTGGTACTTCGGCATCTCGCTGTTGCTGCCGCAATTCGTGCAAGGTTGGCCGGATATTGGCGGTTACACTCTCCCGCCACGTCTCAATGAGCTGAGCCTGCCGCTTGCCCATAACAACCCTACCGGCGCATATGCGGTCGTCCTGATCCCGCTGGCTCTGGCCTGGAGCAACACCACGCCGCAGCGCGATTTACGCTGGGGGTTGCGCGCCCTCGCTGGCGGGCTGATTGGCGTAGTGCTGCTGACGCAATCGCGCGGTGCGTACCTGGCATTGGTCGCGCTGGCTGGATTCAGCGCGGTGATCTGGCTGTTGCGGGCTGATACGCGCGCGCGCTTCCCAAAACGCCTGCAGATAGTCCTTCAGCGGCGCATCATTCTGGCGGCGGCGGCGGTCGGCGGAGTTATCGCCATCGCCGTGCTATATCAGATCATCATCAATCCCAGCCGCCCAAATCCTAATGATGTCACGCGGATGGACCTGTGGTACAGCGCGGTTCGCATGTTTCAGGATCAACCGTGGCTGGGGGTTGGCCCGTATCAGTTCAAGGGAATCCGGCTGTACTATAGTAACTGGCCGGGGTCCTATGGCTACATATCCCTGAACCATGCCCATAATCTGTTCTTCAGCCTCATCGCCGAAGGGGGCATTGTTCTGCTGGCGCTGTCAATCGCCCTGTTGGTGCGTTTTGGCCGGGTCTGGCGGTCGGCCTGGATCAGCGCTCCACCACCGACGCGCCGCCGACTCGAGGCGGGGCTGGCCGCGCTGCTGGCGTTCGGCGTCCATAATATGGTGGATGCGTTTCTTCAGACACAATTGCTGATCCCGATTCTGATCATCCTGGCATATACAGCCGCCCATGATCCAGAGTCAGCGCGCCCGGCGCGGCCTTCGCGTCTGGCCGTGTCACGGGCGCGCCTGGAATACGCCGGCACTGCGATTGCGCTCGTAGCCTGCCAGATCGCCTTTCTGCCCATCCACCGGGGTGCGCTCAGCCAGCTCCGCTTCATCCAGCTCGATGCCCAGGAGCGTTACACCGAAGCTCTGGAGGCGGTGCACCAGGCGCGAGAAGCGGATCCGTGGCTTGACCTCTACCAGTTTGAAGAAGCGATGGTCCTGGGCCAGCTGGCCAATGAGAACCCGGAGAGGTATCTGGCAAAGGCCATTGCCGCCTTCGAGACCAGCGTGACCCTCATGCCGGCCTGGGACCTGGGTTGGTACAATCTCGCCGCCCTCTACGCGCAGGCCGGGCGCTACCAGGAGGCCGTTGAAGCGCAGCGGGAAGCCCTGGCCCGGGACCCCCAAATCTGGGACTATCGTTTCAAATTGGGCGAGTATCTGGTGCTGTCAGGCGACTCCGCCTCCGGGCGCGACATCTTGCTGAAAGCGCTCTCCAGCCGTCCCTGGCTCATCGCTTCCGGCCTCTGGGCAGAGCACGAGCCGCTCGCGAACTTCCCCCTAGAGGCTCTCGACCACTTCAGCGGAACAGCTACAGAAATTGACCTGCTGCTCTACTCCGCTGACTTCGAGCGGCTGGGCGACTTGGCTGCGTCTTCCGGAGAGGGCACCGTTTCGCCCGCCGTGCAGCAGAGATTGGCGGCGCTGTGGCCCGCAGGAGCCGAGCTGCCGTGCATCTACTGCTATCATGTCCGTGCCAACCGCGATCTGTTTGAGGCGGAGCGCCTTCTGCACGCGGAGGCACCAGATGCCGCCGCAGTCGCGTCCGCGGAGAAGCTGGCGCGCAGAGCGCTCTTTCTGCACAGCGCTCAGGACTACTGGGCCTGGTATATCCTGGCTCGCCTGGAAGGCGGGCGCGGGGCCAGCGACGTTGACTCGTATCTGGTTCGAGCGGTCCGCTTCCCCCCCGACTATCGTCATGCTTTCGCTGCCTTCTACCGCATGGCAGGGGCGCTTGACGTTCTGCCGCAGGCGCGCGTGCCGGTCATGAGTCCGATCGCCTATGAGCCGTGGCTGCGGCTGGCCGCCCGCGAGGGAGAGCGCGGCAACTGGGACAACGTCGCCGCTATCCACGAGGCCATCCTGCGGGCAGACCCTTATGCGAAGCTGGCGGGACCCTGAGACATCGCCGGCGGCAGGCTATAAGGGGGTCCGGCGCCGTGAGTTCCCTGTGAAATAGCGGAGGCGTCGCAGTTCCCCTGCAGTCTATTGAGGCCACAGACGCGATATCACTGATTGCCTCACTACTGGCTGCTGAAGTGTGCAGCTTCATCCCACCCGGCCCTGCACTGAGAATGCGGACAGGGTGAGCGATTCGCATGGCCTGCTCAGCCGCTCCGCACTGTCTCGTAGATGCGCAGCAGTTGCGCGTAATTGTGCGCGGCGGTGTACTTCTGCTCGTACTCGCGGCGGGCAGCGCGCCCCATCTCGGCCATCTCCGCCGGATGATCCCACGCCCAGCGCACTTTGGCGGCCAGGTCTGCCGCGTCGCCGGGGACGAAGTGCAGCCCCGTCACGCCGTCGGTCACAATCTCGGCCATCGCGCCCGTGCGCGAGGCGATGACCGGCACGCCGCAGGCGAAGGCTTCGATTGCGACGAGGCCGAATGTTTCATAGTAGCTCAGCGACGGCCAGACCATCACTCGCGACTGGCCGAGCACAGCGAGCGCCGCCTCATGGGGCAGCCAATCCACAAACTCGACCTGCGCCACTCTTTGCCGGCCAGTGTAGTCCATTAATTCGTCACGGAGCGGGCCAGCCCCCACCACTTTCAGCGAAATTCCTGCCAGATCGCGCCAGGCTTGCAGCAGTTCTCGACAGCCTTTTTCCGGCGAGAGCCGCCCTATGTACAGGGCATAGTCACCTGCCGGTTCACGCCAACCCGGATCGGGAGACACGAAGTTCGGCTTGACGGTAATTTTGTGGGCGGGCAGGCCTGCCTGGACGAACTTCTGCCGCCCGAATTCCGTCAGGGCAATGTAGACATCCACTGCCTGTGACCAGGTGCGTCGCAGCCGGTGAAAGGCGAGAAGCGCAGCGACTGCGCCTGTGAGCACCCGGCTGTTGTGATAGCAAGCATGAACCACCCCCGGCCAGGCAATCTCTTTGCCCAGACAATCTTCGCACACCCGCCCGTCGCGGAAGAAGGTCGCTGCCGGACAACTCAGACGGTAGTTGTGCAGCGTTTGCACCACTGGCACGCCCGCCTGGCGGCAGGCGATGTACGCCGCCGGGGAGATCATGAAGTGCGTGTTGTGGAAGTGCGCCACGTCCGGCTTTTCCGCCGCGATCAGCGCGCGCAGGTCGCGCACGGCGTCGCGCGCCCAGATCATGCGCAGGGGGAGCAAAGCTCTGGCGGCGGGGGAGAGGGCGCGCACTTCGGCGTTGGAGCGGGTGTAGGTGACGACGGTGTGCCCGTGCTCGCGCAGCAGGGCCGCCTCGCGCGCGAAGACGGTATCCTCGCCGCCGGGCTGCTGGTAGGTGTTATGGACGAGTAGGGTCTTCATCGCGCTGCCCGGCGAAAGGATTGTCGCGGCCCCACCAGTAACAGCCAGTCGCCAGCTTCCAGGCAATGCGCGTCCCTTTGGCGATCACCTTCCTGGCGCGCAGCGAATAGAGCGATGCGTCGCCGCTATAGCGACGGCGCATGATGCGGTCTTCGGCGTTGCTCTCGGCGCGGCGAGCCTGGTTCTTCTGCTGGGGGTAAAAGCGCATCCGCGACCAGTAGCGGCGGACGTGATGCAGGCGCGTCACGTCGGCGAAGCGAATCCACAGGTCGGCGTCCATCGCCAGGTCGAACGCCTTATCCAGCCCGCCCACCTGCCGGTAGAGACTCATGCGCCAGAAGGTGGACGGCTGGGGGATGAAGTTGTAGTCATACGTCCAGATGAAGCGGCTGAAGGCATGCTCGCGCTTGGGCCGGATCGGACGACCGTCAATGTCAATCCACGAGCTATCGCCGTAGACGACCTGCGCCTGCGAGTGCGCGGTGAAGAACTGCGCGACTTCGCGCAGCGTCCAGGGTTCGTGCAGGTCGTCGGAGCACAGCCAGCCGCCGATCTCGCCCGTCGCGCGGTCGAAGCCCTTGATCAGCGCGTGCGTCTGGCCTTCGTCCGGCTCGCTGACCCAGTAGGCCAGGCGGTCGGCGTAGCGTTCGACGATCTCAACGGTGCTATCGGTCGAGCCGCCGTCAATGACCAGCACCTCCAGGTTGGGGTAGCCCTGGTCGAGCAGGCTGCGCAGCGTCGCCTCGATGAAGCGGCCCTGGTTGAAGGAGGGGATCACGATACTGATGTGGGGAAAGGTGTCCATGTGCCGGGGTCTCCTCGTCCAGGCATCACTTCCTGAGCACTTCATGATAGAGCGTCTCATAGCGGCGGGCAACCAGTGTCAGCTCGTATTCGCGCTCCACTTTGCGCCGCGCTGCCTCGGCCAACGCCCGGCGGCGCGGCTCGTCTTCGAGCACCCACGCGATTCCCCGCGCCAGGTCATCCTCGTCGAAAGGGCGGGCCAGGTAACCGGTCTGCTGCTGCGCGATCAGGTCGGGCATCCCGCCGATCTCGAAGGCGGCACACGGCACGCCGCAGGCCAGCGCTTCCAGCACCGTGTTGGGGAAGTTGTCCTGCCGGGAAGGGGCGACGAAGACATCCGCCGCCGAGTACAGCAGAGCCAGACTGAGATCGTCGCGCAGGCTGCCCACATAGGTAGCCGGAAGGCCGAGGTCGGGCCGGTCTGCCGGTGCGGACGCGCCGAAGACGACCAGATGCAGGCGATCCTTCTCCACAGACTGGGCCAGCGAGCGCAGCGCGCCCTGCAGGTGATTGAAGCCCTTCAGGGGGTCGCTGGTGCTGTGCATCGCGCCGAAGAGGATCAGGCGGCGGTTGGCGGGGAGTCCCAGCACCCGCCGCGCCAACGCCTGCTCGTGCGGTCTGTAGCGAGACGTATCAATGCCGTTGGGGATCACCTCAATCCGCCTGTCGCCAAACAGCGCGCTCTGCCTCGCGCAGTCGGCCAGCCAGCGACTTAGAGCGACCAAAGTCAGGTCTAGCCCCGCCCAGTGTTTGCGCTTCTGCCCCCAGACCCGGCGGCTGAGGTCGCGCTCGCGATCTGAGTCAAGCTGCGGGCAGTCCCCGCACGACTGCTGGTAGCGCGCGCAGTCCATGGCCTGATGGCAGCCGCCGGTGAACGCCCACATATCGTGCAGCGTCCAGACCAGCGGGCGCTTGAAAGCGGGCAGCGTCCGGATAGGGAGGAATCCCGCCCCGATCCAGTGCAGGTGAATCACGTCCGGCTGCAGGCGGGCGACGATCGGGGCGATGCCGGTGGGCACCCAGCCCACGCTCCAGGTGAGCGGCTGGCGGCGGGGATAGCGGCGCAGGGGAAGCTGATCCAGATAGCCGCACGCCTTGAACACCACTTTGCGCATATCCTGGCGTAGACCGGTTGGCGCAGGGCGTCCATCGGCAGCGGGAACGGCGAAGGCGGGGTAGGTGTGTGGATCGTCCCCGCCCTTGCGCCGGACGATCATCCGCGAATCGATGCCGATGGCGCGCAGTCCCAGGTGAAGGCGTTGGGCGGCGCGCGCTGCCCCGCCGCTGGTGTCCTCTGCGCTAAGCTGTACCACACGCATACGCCATCACCTCTGGGAAATAGAACCCGACGAGCGTACCATTCGCCGGGCGCGCCGCCCGCTGGCATAGCTCTGGAACCGGCTCGATCAGGATGCCCCGCCAGCCCTGCCAGCGCTCATAATAGTATGTGTTGCTCTGGCTCAGGCCATCATTGGCCCCAAGCTCGACGAAAAAGCCCGCTTGATAGGACAGATAGGGCAAGAGCTTGCGATCCAGGGCGTTGAGGGCCAGCCAGGAATAGCGGTCGCTCCCCAATCGCTCAAACAGCATCCGCCGCAGGTGCACCAGTTGGCGCTTCACAGCGAGCGCGTTAGTGATCATGGCTGGTCTCAAAAGGATTAGGATAGACCAAAGCGCGCGTCTGCATTTTCCCCAAAGGAACCAGAGCCGGGAACAGGAACGAGCTAAGATAGGCCTGCACGCCATATGATACAGTGGTCGCAATCGCCGAGCCAATCCCGCCTAAGGGCGGGATCAGCACCAGATTCAGCAGCACGTTCGCCACGGCCCCCAGGATGCTGGCTCTTAGGGTCAGAATCTGGCGGTTCTCAGACTGGACGACGGCGCTGCGCAATAAGCTCATGCTACTCCATACCCCTGACCAAATCAGGATCGTTAGCATCGGCGCGGCGTCGCGGAAATCCCCGCCGTAGAAGAACCTGATGATGAAGGGTGCCAGGATAGTGGTGGGGATCGCCACGCCGTAGGAGATCAACACCACCAGGTTGAACAGGCGCTGGATGCGCTGGCGGTACTCGGCGGGCGCTAGAGTCTTGGAGCGGACAATCGTCGGGAAAAAGGTGGTGCGGATGGCCATCGGCACAAACAGCCATATCTCGGACAGCTTGACGGCAGAGGCGTACAGGCCAACCTCGCGTGCGCCTTCTTCGCCGGAGATCATCTGGCCCAGCATCGTCTGGTCAATGCGCATATAGACCATGACCGCCAGGCTCTCGATCAGCAGCGGCCAACTGTCGGAGAGCAGGCCCCGTGCGCGGGCCAACTGCGCGCGCCAGGCGGGCAGCGTGCCGCGCGTGCGCTGGAAGACGATCACCAGCCCCAGGGCGAACAGCCCGCTTTCGACCACTGTGATCACGGCGAAAACCAGCAGCGACGCCCCGGCCAGGACTGCCCCCACGCGCACCGCGCTGGCGACCAGCAGGGCCGCGTTGCGCGCGTAGACCACGTACTTGGCGCGCACCTGGGCGTTGAACCACTGCTCGATGACGGTGAACGCCTGGAAGATCATCCCGCAGGCGATCACCCAGACCAGCCGCTGGGTCTCCGGCTGATGAGGGCGCAACCAGAGCACCGCCACCGCCGCCAAAGCCATCCCCGCCGCCGCGCCGCCGAGCATCAGCACAAAGGCGCTGCCCAGCGTGGCGTTCTCGTCCTGCGGCTTCTCAACCAGGTCGCGCATGACCAGGTTGGGCAGGCCCAGCAAGGCCAGCGGCGTGAACAGGGAGACGAAAGCCAGCGCAAAGGCCAGCGTGCCGTACTGCTGCGGCCCCAGGTAGCGCACCACCCAGGCGTTGACAAGCATCACGCTGAACAGGCGCAGCACGTTGTCGGCAAAGAGCCAGCCGATGTTCTCCACGATCCGGCGCGAACCGGGGTTACGCGCCTGGAAATCATGAAGCCGGGCCGCTATCTGGCGATATTCTCTCAAGCGGATACCCCTTGCCGGGTGAGTGCGATGCAGTGAGCATTCTAGCAAAGGTTGGCGGAATGCACCTGGGCGCGTGCCTGGCTGACAGGGGTGGCAGGGATGCGGCATCTTACAGGGGCAGATGCACGCCTGATCGCCGTCGCTTGATACCTGCTGACCGAGTCCTGGCCACCACCTGCCGATGTCTTATGTCAGCGCCCATGTACAGCGTCATCCTCAGCGATAACCTCCCCGACAAGTCGCCCTTCGCGCGCTGCGTCGCTCATCTTTCCAGGGACTTCTTCTGAAACTGCGCAGGAGCAGCGACACCGCGGGAGAAGAAGCCAAGGATCGGGGACAAGCGTGCAAACCCGCTCGAAGGGGTGTTGCGCTGCTGCGCCCTTGTCGAGAAGGGTCTCCAAACTTGTCCTTACCGATCCACCCCTCCGGGTGCAGAGGCGAAGCAGACCGGGCACAGCGAGGCCAAGGCAGTATTGTCGAACGACCGCTCAGGACTCCAGGCTCACCCCTTCCGGCGCGGGGACTCGCTCCACGCGCACGGCGCACACCTTAAGCTCCGGAATCTTGGAGACGGGGTCGAAGACATTCAGCGTCAGCTCGTTGGCCAGGGCCTCCGCGTAGTGGAAAGTCATGAAGATGACGCCCCGCTGAGGCCGGTTGAACACGCGCGCCCGCGCCGTCACCGAGCCGCGCCGCGACGTAACGCGAATCCAGTCCCCATCGGCAATGCCCAGTCGCGCCGCGTCCTGCGTGTGCACCTCGACGCGCTCATCGGGGGCCAGGAACTCCAGCCCGCCCACGCGCCCGGTCATCGTCCGCGTGTGCCAGTGCTGGAGCACGCGCCCGGTCGTCAGGATGAAGGGATATTCGTCATCGGGCAGTTCGGGCGGCGGCTGGTGCTGCACGGGGCTGAACAGCCCGCGCCCGCGCGGGAACGCCATCGTGTGCAGGATCGGCGTGCCGGGATGCGCGGCGTCGGGACACGGCCACTGCAAACCGTCGCCGTCCAGCCGGTCGAAGGTGATGCCGCCGTAGATCGGGGTCAGCGCGGCGATCTCGGCCAGGATGCTGGCGGGATCGGCGTAGTCCCAGCCGGGCGCGCCCATGCGCCGGGCCAGGTCGCGGGTGATCTGCCAGTCCGGGCGGGCGTCGCCGGGCGGGGCGAACGCCTGGCGCACGCGCTGGACGCGGCGCTCAGTGTTGGTGAAGGTGCCGTCCTTCTCAGCGTAGGCGGCGGCGGGCAGCACCACGTCGGCGTACTCAGCCGTCTCGTTGAGAAAAATATCCTGCACGACCAGGAAGCTCAGCGCGGCCAGGCATTCGCGGACATGGGCCGAGTTCGGGTCGCTCATGACCGGGTTCTCGCCCATGATCAGCATGGCGCGCACGTCGCCGCGTTTGGCAGCGGGCAGCATCTCGCTCAGCGTCAGGCCGGGACGCGGGGGCGGCTGTTCCACGCCGTGAAAAGCGGCGAATTTCGCGCGCACGGCCTCGTCATTGACGCGCTGGTAGCCGGGGTAGACGTTGGGCAGGCCGCCCACGTCGCACGATCCCTGTACGTTGTTCTGCCCGCGCAGCGGGTTGACGCCGCCGCCGGGCACACCCGGGTTGCCGGTGAGCAGGGCCAGGTTGGCCACAGTCAGCACGTTCTGGTGACCGTCCACGTGCTGGGTGATGCCCATCGCGTAGAAGATGGCGGCGGGCTTGTTCTCAGCGTAGAGGCGCGCCGCGCGGATGATGTCGTCGGCGGGCACGCCGGTGATCCGGCTGACGCGCTCCGGCGGATACTTATCCACGATCGCGCGCCAGGCGTCGAAGTTCTCGGTGCGCGCCTCAATGAACGCCTGATCGTGCAGGTTCTCGGCCAGGATGACGTGAGCCAGCCCGTTGAGCAGGGCGGGATTCGTCCCCGGACGGACGCGCAGGTACAGCGTCGCGAAGTCGGCCAATTCGATGCGGCGCGGATCGGCGACGATGAGCTGCGCGCCGTGCTGCCGCACCGCCTTCTTGATTTGCAGGCTGAGGACCGGGTGCTGCTCGGTCGTGTTGGTGCCAATGGCGAGGATAGCCCGCGCCTGGGGAATATCGGCGATGGAGTTGGTCATCGCGCCGCTGCCGAAGGCCTGCACGAGGCCTGTCACGGTGCTGCTGTGTCAAAGGCGGGCGCAGTGGTCTATGTTGTGCGTGCCGATCACCTGCCGCGCCAGCTTTTGCATCAGGTAGTTCTCTTCGTTGGTGCATTTGGCGCTGCACAGCAGGGCGATGGCATCCGGACCGCTCTCGGCCTTGATCGCGCTCAGCCGCGCGGCGACCAGATCGAGCGCCTCGTCCCAGGGGGCCGGTTGCAGCGTCCCCTCGCGGCGGATCAGCGGCGTGGTCAGGCGGTCGGGGTGCCACAGGAAGTCGTGGCCGAAGCGCCCCTTGACGCACAGCTTGCCGAAGTTGGGCGGCGCGGCGAAGGGCGCGGTGACACGGTAGACGCGGCGATCCTTGACATGCAGGTCAATCTTGCACCCCACGCCGCAGTACGGGCAGACGGTGCGCACGATGCGGTCGGATTGGATCATGAGCTTCACCTGTGAGCTGAAGACGAGCGAGAGGCGGAGCAGGCTCGCGCACCCTCATAGTAGCACAAAACGCCCGCCGCAAAAACGCGGGGAACGGGGCGCGCAGGTCTTCAGCCGGCCTCTGGAGCGGCCCGTTTAGCCCGCGCTGAGCTTGTAGCCGACGCCCCACACCGTCTCGATCTCGGCGGTGCTGCCAGCCAGCTTGGCCCGCAGGTGGGCGATATGCACGTCCACCGTGCGCGTCTGCCCGTAGAAGTCGAAGCCCCACACCAGATCAAGCAGCTTCTCGCGGCTGAGCACCAGGCCCCGGTTTTCGAGCAGGGCCAGCAGCAGGTCGAACTCCTTGGCGCGCAGGTCCACCAGCCGCCCGGCCACGCGCACCTCGCGCCGCGCCGGATCAACTGCCAGGTTGCCGGCGCGCAAGGGCGCTTCTCCTTCGCGGGGGTGGCGCGGCTCGGCCCGGCGCAGAATCGCCTTGATGCGCGCGACCAGCTCGCGCGGGTTGAATGGCTTGGTCAGGTAGTCGTCCGCGCCCAGCTCCAGGCCCACGATCTTGTCAATGTCGTCATCACGGGCGGTGAGCATGAGGATCGGCAGATCGGACTCGGCGCGGACGCGCTTGCAGACTTCCCAGCCATCCAGCCGGGGCAGCATCAGGTCGAGCACCATCAGCGCCGGGCTGTCCTGGGCGATGCGCTCCAGGGCGGCCAGGCCGTCGCCGGCGCTGATCACCCGGAAGCCGTCCTGCTTGAGATACAGGCTGGCCAGCTCAATGATGTGCGGCTCGTCGTCCACCAGCAGGATCAGATCGTGGGGCATGGGTCGCCTCACTTCACAGGGTAGGCATGGGCGATCTCAAGCTGTCCCACAGGGGCGAGCCTGGCCGGAACGGCAGCGATCGCGCCATAGGTCCCGCTCACGGTGAATATCTCCATTTCGTAGCCCTCGCCCTGCCTATGCACCAGAACAATCGCCCCTATACAGCGTAAAGCTGTGTTACAGTGTCCATCCTGCGGCTCCTGTGATCCGGTTGGTGCTTCGCAACCCCAACTCTATCACGGAGTCGCATTTTTATTGAGAATACTGCGCCTGGCCCGGCCCCCCATCCCCGGCCCTTCCCCCACGAGGGGAGGGGTTTGGGGTGGGGGGGACAGCGAGCAACTGCCGACGGACTTCCGCCAGCCTGTAGTAGATGCCCCGTACCTTTGGCCCCTAAAGCTGCCGCCCGTGACCAGTTGGGCAGCTTCATAGGCCAACCCCCTAAACCTCCACCACCAGCGTATCGTAGGCGAAGGTGACCGGCAATCCCTCGCCCTGCAGGCGCGCAGCCACTTGTTCCAGGTCATCATGGCCCAGACCAACCGGCTCCTCGATGTGCGTCAGGATCACGCGGCGGGCGTCCAGCGCGCGCACCATGTCGAGCGTCTGCTCAAAGGTCGCCTCGGCGCGCAGGACGGGGTGCTCGGCGGAGATGATCCGCGCTCCGCTGAGCGGGTCGAACACCGGCAGGCCCATCGGCAGCACAGCCAGGTCTACGCCGCGCACCTCGGCGGGCGGCGCCCAGCCGAATAGCTCATCGGGCGCGATCAGGACGCGCGTCGCCCCTTCCTCGAACAGGAAGGCGTAGACATAGTCCTGGGCGACGCGAAAGGGGCGGATGGTCACGCCGTTGCGGGCGACGGTCTCGCCGTCGCGCAGCACGATCACCTCCACCACGCCGAGACGCTGCAAATACATCAGTTGCTCCCACGCGCCCAGCCGGTGGTGAAAGTCTTCCGCGACCTGCTGCGGCAGGTAGACCGTGCTGCGGCGATGCTGGGGCGGCCAGTTCAGCCAGTCGCCGTTCATCGTCTCCCACACGCGCAAGCCGGCCACGTGATCGGGGTGCCAGTGCGAGTACAGGCAGGCCGGGACGTGAGCGATTCCGGCGCGGTCGAGCTGGAACTTGCTCTCTTCCGGCGTGTCTATCAGCATGTTCGGCCCGTGCACGAAGACGCTCGGCCCGCTGCGGCTGTAGGGCACGCCTCTGGCGCGCGCTTCCGCGCAGATGCGGCAGGTACACCCTGGTCGCGGCGTGGTGATCGCGCCGCCGGAGCCTAGAAACTCGATGCGCATGAGATTCTCTCGCTTGGGGATATGGTCCGCACAGATTCAGGCAATGCGGGGCGTACAGGCGATACGCCCCTTTGCTCGCTCGTGATGATTTTATTGCTTCGCTCAGTCCGGCAGGACGGCGATGGCGTCAATCTCAACCCGCACGCCCACCGGCAGGGCGCGCACAGCATAGGTCATGCGCGCCGGCGGGTCTGCCGGGAAGAACGTGCGGTAGACCTCGTTCATCTCGGCAAAAGCGCTGATGTCGGTCAACAGCACGTTGACTTTGACCACGTGGGCCAGGTCGGTGCCCGCCGCCTCCAGGATGGCGGCGATGTTGCGCAGCACCTGAGCGGTCTGCTCGGCGACGGTCGGCCCGATGATCTGCATCGTCTCCGGCACCAGCCCGCCCTGGCCGGCCACATACACAGTGTCGCCCGTCCGGATCGCCTGCGAGTAGGGGCCGATGGCGGCGGGCGCTTTGTCGGTGCGGATCACTTCGCGCGGCATGAGACTCAGCTCTCTCTCTTCATCAGGCGGGCAGGACGGCGACGGCTTCGATCTCGACCAGCGCGCCCAGCGGCAGGTCGCGCACGGCAAAAGCGGCGCGCGCCGGCGGCTGCGTGGGGAAGAACGCGCTGTACACGTCGTTCATCTCCTTGAAGGCGGCGATGTCGGCCAGGTATACCGTGACCTTGACTACCTGGGCCATGTCCGTGCCTGCTGCCTGGAGAATGGCGGCCATGTTCAGCAGCGCCTGCTCCGTCTGCGCGGCGACGGTGCTGCCGGCAAGCTGCTTGGTCTCCGGCACCAGGCCAAGCTGCCCGGAGACGAAGACGAAGCCGTTGGCGGTGATGGCCTGCGAATAGGCCCCTACTGCGGCAGGCGCGCGGGGGGTGGCGATCACTTCACGGGACATGCGATAACTCCTCTCTATGTTCTCTTCTCATCAGGTACCTGCCTGTCACTTCGCCCTCGCAGAGGCGCTGTTCTGTGTCACGCGGCGATCCGCCCAATACGGCTCCCAGGCGCGCCGCGCTGCCCGGCGTCTCGGCTTCCAGAGCCGGAATTTTTCACCGGTCTGGGCTTTCTGCCTTGCCAGCCCCCGCCGCCAGCCAGACGACCTGGTAGGCGTCCAGCGTCAGCGGCTTGTGGCGCGGATAGGTTGTGCCGGTGATCAGGTCGGTTGGCTCCGGCGGCGTCCAACCCAGCCGGACGGTCTGCTCCTCCTCGGAGAAGTTGGCCAGGACGAGCACCTGTCCGCCGCGCACATAGCCGAACACGTGCGCGTTATGCGTGTCGAAGAAGCGCGTGTCGCCGTTGGCCAGGGCGGGCATATGCCGTCTGAGATCGATCAGCCTGCGCAAGGCTTGAAAAATGCGCCCGGCGTCGGTGTCGGGATCGTTGCGCTCGGCGGCCCGTTCCCACTCGAAGGCGCGGCGATGCACCCAGCGACTGTCCCCCGCCTTGTTGAGATCGTCCGCGTAGCCGTAATCGTTGAGCATGGCGATCTCGTCGCCCAGGTAGATCAGCGGGATGCCGCCCGCGCTCAGGATCACCGCGTGGATCAGCGCGATACGGCGCAGGGCCAGCTCGCGGTAGCGGTCGTTGCCCGCCTCGTGAGCGTGCTCCAGCCCGGCCAGCGACGCGCACATGCCGGAGATGCGCATATCCTGCGTGCGCGGGTTGTAGTTGAAGGGCACCCCGCGCGCAAAGCTGCCGGGGAACCTGCCAGTGTAGAAGGCGTTGAGGAACTGGCGGTGATCGAAGCCGTTGATGCCCAACTCCCAGGCGTCCTCGTCGGCGAACGTCCAGCCGATGTCGTCGTGGCAGCGCACGTAGTTGACCCACGTGCACCCTTCCGGCAGGGCGAAGCGCTTCTGCATCGAGTGGTGCAGCAGGGCCACGCGCCGCGTCGCCAGCGACTCCCACAGCAGGGCCATCAGCGTCGGATTGTACGAGATGGGCGCTTCGCCAGGGCTGATGTAGCGGGCGACTTCGGCGGGGTGGACGATGGCCTCGGACTTGAAGAGCAGCGCCGGGGCGACGATGCGTGCCAGGGCGTTGAACGCCTGGATGACCGTGTGCACCTGGGGCAACCCCTCGCAGGGCGTGCCCATCTCCTTCCAGATGAAGGCCACCGCGTCCAGGCGCAGCACCTCCACGCCCAGGTTGGCGATGAACAGCAGCTCACCGAGCATGGCGCGGAACACGTCCGGGTTGGCGTAGTTGAGGTCCCACTGAAAGTTGTGGAAGGTCGTCCACACCCAGCGATCCATCTCCGGGCGGTAGGTGAAGCTGCCCGGCGCCTGCTCTGGGAAGATTTCGCGCAGGTGCTGCTCGTACTGGTCGGGCAGCGCCCGGTCGGGGAACATCAGGTAATACGCCTGGCAGGTCGGGTCGCCGGCCAGGGCCTTCCGTGCCCAGTCGTGCTCGTCAGAGGTGTGGTTGAAGACGAAATCGAGCACCAGGCTGATCCCCTCGGCGCGCAGGGCGGCGGCCAGCTCGCGCAGCTCGGCGATTGTGCCCAGGCGCGGGTCTACCTCGCGGTAGCTGCTGATGGCATAGCCGCCGTCGCTGTTGTCTGTGGGGCAGCGAAAGAGCGGCATCAGGTGCAGGTAGGTCAGGCCCAGTTCCTTGAAGTAGGGGATTTTGGCGCGCACGCCGGCCAGGCTCCCGGCGAACAGGTCCACGTAGCACACCCCGCCGACCATCTGCTCGCTGTGGAACCAGCGCGGATCGGCTTCGCGCGCCCGGTCGAGCGCCTTGAGGGCAGGGAGGCGCTCGGCACAGAGACGGGCCGCCGTCAGCAGAATCTGCTCCAGGTGGTAGAAGAAATCGTAGCGCGCCCCATAGAGGGCGTGCAGCAGGCGGAAGGCTGTCGGAAAGTGCCGCGCCAGCCGCGCGCTGAATTCCTCCTGCGCTTCGCCTTCTGGCAGCAGGGGCAGCACGCGCGGCAGCAGCCGCTCCAGGGTGATGGTTGCTTCTGTGCCCCAGTCCATAGCTGACCCGTTCCCTTGTTGTGCGAATTTCACCGTGCTCCGGTGGATTAGCGAGATGAGCTGGCCATCAGGTCGCTTGCCGCCGGTTTACCTCACCCCCTAGCCTCGCTACGCTCGGCTTTCCCCCCTCTCCGTGAACGGCGAGGGGGAGGTGAGGCGCGTTAGCGCTGAGCGGGGGTGAGGTAAACGTCTGGCGCGATAATACCGCCTGTCCAAAAAACAAAGAGCCTCAGCGCAGCACCGGCCACATCTCGTGGTGCAGATAGTCGCGCAGAATCTGCGGCGTGTCGCTCTGGTCTGCGAACGGCTGAGCCAGCAGCTCCTCGATAGGCTTGAAGGCCACAGCGCTGGCTTCCAGGCCGTCCGCGTGGAGCGCCCCGCCGGCGACGCGGCACTCGATGGCCAGGCCCAGGTTGTGCGCCAGGTCGCCGTTGGGAAAGCGGGCCAGCATCAGCGGCGTCTCGCTGTAAAGACCTACCACGCGGGTCGGCTCCACGATCAGTCCCGTCTCCTCGCGCACCTCGCGCACGACGGTGGCAGTGGTCGTCTCGCCCAGGTCGGCGTAGCCGCTTGGCGGGTGCCACAGCCCATCGTCGGTGCGCTGCGTGCACAGCAGGTCTCCGCGCTCATTGGGCACCAGGCCCATCGCCCCCGGCAGAATCACCGGCGCGTGCCCGATCGCCGCACGCAGCAGCGGATAGTAGGGCGTCAACACTGGCTCGGCGTAGATTGGCTCCAGCACAGCCTCGCCCGGCGACTCCAGGGCCGCGCGAACCATCGCCCGGTAAGCGGGCGGGAAGAGCGGCAGGGCTTCGTCCACCGCCAGCCAGGAGACGGCCAGCGTCTCGCTGCCGTCGGCGCGAATCTGTCCCCCGATCGGACGCGAGACGACGCAGGCTGTCCACTGCTGGACGTAGTCCCCGTTGGGATAGCGCAGGTTGTAGTCGGGGTGGCTGAAGACGCCGACCAGCCGCTCGACCTCGACGCGCAGGCCGGTCTCTTCGAGAGTCTCGCGCACGGCGCAGGCGCGGATGCTCTCGCCCAGTTCCAGCGCGCCGCCGGGCACGCCCAGCCAGTCGAAGTCATAGCGGCGCTGGACGAGGATGCGCCCGGCCTCGTCGAAGACCAGGTTGGTGGCGTAGACCAGGTAGATGAGTCGGGGGCCGACGCGCTCGCGCAGCCACTTGACATAGCCATCGGCCCGGCTGACGAACTGTTGTGACACTGTCTATTCCTCTCAACACCAGACCAACCCTCATTGTACCGGGCCGGGGGGCTTCTGTCATGGGCGGCGCTGGGGAGACTCGGACTCTGGAGCAAAGGATCATCGCCGGGGCGCAGAGAGCGCAGAGGAAAATCAATTGTGGGCAGTCTCTCGATCAAGCGCTGTTAGAGACCGGGTGATAGGATAGCAGTTCTTCGATCGGTCAAACGTGGTCAGCGAGACCGGCGATCATCGCGGGTGAGCGGTGAGAGGCCGTTTGCGAAGCCCGGGCTGGCGGGTTCACCCCACCCTCTCAGTCTCCTCTCCACGCGCGGCCATACATTACCCACAAGTAGCCCTGTCCCAGCTTCTTCCTTCCGCGTAGCGCGAGGGAAGGGGAGCAGGTCTGCCGCTTTCCTCTCCTCCCCCCGTATGATACTTTAGCGAACGAACGTGCCAGTTTCGTAGGGGCGCTGCTCTGCTGCGACCCCGTAGGGGCGTATTTGCAATACGCCCTACGGAAGTGTTTCGCCTATTCCCCGCCTGGCCCGCTCTCTGTCAACAACTGTGAGCGCGGGTCGCTCAGCAACGACACGTCGAGCAGCAACAAATCACCGCTTTCCTGCGGAAACTGTAGCACCACCTTCGCCAGTTGCGTTAGATCGATACCATCCAAACCCCCGAGCTGAAAGCGGTTTGCGCCCGCCAAAATCGGCATGTCGCTAAACCCAAACCGCTCATCTGGTTCGGTGTAAAGCAAGGGGGTGGTGCTGGCAGCAAACGTTCCACTGTGGCCCGCCGCATCCACAAGGCGAACCGTGTAGCGGATGGCTGCTGCGCCATTGTTCAGGTCGCTGGTTGGATCAAGGACGGCGCGGACATTGAGCGCGTCGTAAACCGTCGCGTCAATTGGCGAAAAGGTCAGCGTATAGCTTACGGCGGGCTGCTCCCAGGTCAGCCGCTGCACGCTTGGCTCACCTGGCACCCCAAATTGATCGAGCGTGACGAAGGTTGGATGGCAGATCTCTCCGGCTTCACACAGGGTGACGGACAGCCCCTCGCTGGCTGTCCCCGCATCGTTCAGCAAAATCTGTTTGCCGGCTGTCGTCAAATTAGCGACAACGGGCAGGCCGTATAAGTGCGTGAGGGCAGGTTGCCTAACTGAAAAGGGGAGAGAGCCGCGTAGCATCGCCACAAAATCGCGCACGTAGGCGACCATAAACGCCTGTTGCGCTTCTTGCGACAACCCACTACCTTCCGTGAAACAATCGGGGTTGCTGATCTTGCTGCCGCCATCGTCACTTATGCCGGGCAGTCCATTGAAGAAGTTGTGGTTTGCCTTGACCAGCATGATTGCCGACGCGAATGTCGTGCGATCGGGATCGTTTTCTGCCTCTTCAAAGTATCGCTGGCTGTCCCAATAGTAGACGTCGCCGTCACACTCCCCATACACAACGCCTAGCGGCACATCGGCTGGCGCAGACAGGCCACCATCCCCAGGGGCGCCAAACAGCACCAACCCAGAGACAGGCATCATCTGCGCGAGATTGATGATCAGCTCGCCGCCGCGTGAGTGGCCGAGCAGCAATGGTGGCTGACTCAGATCGACGCGCCCTGCCAGATCGATGGATAGCTCGTTGTTTGCCAAGGCGTCAAGATGCATCTGGACGAGTTGCGGAATAAAGTAGTCGCCAATGTTGTTGAGATCGATCCCGTCAACGGTGCCCTGAACGCTGAAAATGTCGTAACTATCGTTGAGATTGATAGCGAGGGCGACATATCCTTCCTCAGCCAGCGCGCCGACGAGATTGGCGTGGCCAACATCAAAGCGTGACTCTGCCCCGCCGGGGAGACAAAACGTTGCATTGGCCTGGGCGGGCGAACTGATGGAACCCGGCATCGGGCGACAAATTTCCTGCCCAAATCGTCCGTGCAGCACCAGCGCGACAGGGTGTGCACCGTCATTCTCCGGTATGGCGATGATGCCCTCGACCTTTGCCGGACGACTCCGCAGCGTGGCGCTGACCCTAGCCGCGATCTCATCGGGCAGGGTCAAGGTCGCCCAGCCCAGCGAGTAAGCCTGGGGGATGATGGAAGTTTCGCCCACCAACGCAGTGGCAGCCACATCGGGGAGAATGGGCTGAACTTCGATCAGGGCGATGGAGTCGATCAGGGCGGCGACTTCGGTCGAAAACGACCCCGCCCATACCTCGTTATTGGCGATCGCTACCAGCGTCACAAATTGATCATCGCCAGACAAAATCGTCACCTGGCCCGTGCCATCCCCTTCAATGCCGAGCGTCACAGCAAAGGTGAACTGTGTGCCGCTCAGGCCATTGGCTGTGAGCAGCGATTCCGTTTCACTGAGCTTGAGGTCGTACTGGTTGCCGTAGAAGTCGCGGTAGATGTTGAGCAGAGCTTCGGACGAAAACGGCTCCTGTAACACTCCGCCCCCGACACGCACCAGCGGGCCGAAGTCGGTCGCACCTTCCCTGCCCAACAAAATCGAGCGCCCGTCACCCGCCTCTTCTCCCGCTGGACCGACGGATGGATTGAGCGAATAACCGTCGGGCAAAATGTAGGTGAAGCCACCGCCGGGCAATTCGCTTATACGTTGCTCCGGCGTTGCAGTTGGCGGCATGGCGGTAAAAACCGCTGCCACCGTCATTGGAACGCCAGCGGGTTCCGGCGTTCCGCTCAGCGATACGGGTGGCCTTATAAAGGCCGCCAGCACACCGATTGTGATCAAGAGGAGAGCGTACAGTTTATTCGTCATAGCAGGAGTAACCGGCTGCGTATAGGTCATAAGAAGTGAGCAAGGGGCATGTTTGTCTTCATGTTATGACCTCCCTCAAAAACTCAGGTGGTCACAGCCCAACCAAGCGGCTGAACGCGCAGCGAGCGGAGAAACGCGCGCCGCATCGCCTGCAAAACCGCAGGAACAGGCCGGCGCAAGGCCGTGTTGGCCCCGTTCTGAGCTGCTTCCGCCCCGTTTCTACACACCTGACTATATCAGATGCGCCGCACAATGACCATCGCGGCGAGCGATAGCCCTGCCCTGTGCGGGCGTTGTAGCGTGTTGGGCGCGAGTCCGGTAAAGTCAACGCCGGTCCGGGGCCAGCGCGCCCCGCAACAATCCGCCAGGACACAGCATGAGCGCCACCCTCAGCGACACTGCCCCCCTCGAGACGCCCGCGCAGGTCATCACCGACGGCACGCCGCCGGAGAGCATGGCCCGCGCCACCGGCGTGATCGCCCTGGGCAACGTCGCCAGCCGCGTGCTGGGACTGGCCCGCGAGACCATGCTCTCGACGCTCTTCGGCGCGGGCGCGGCGGTGGACGCCTTCAACCTGGCGATCATCGTCCCGCGCAGCCTGTACGACCTGCTCATCGGCGGGCACGTCAACTCGGCGCTGGTGCCCGTGCTCAGCGAGTACGCCGCCAAAGACGACGACCGGCGCGACCTGTGGGCGCTGGTCAGCGCGCTGCTGGGCATCGTCGTCGTCACGCTGAGCGCCCTCGTCCTGGCGCTGGAGCTGCTCGCGCCGCAGGTGATCGGCGTTGTCGCCAGTGGCGATGCCCCGCCAGAGGTGATCGCCCAGGCGACCGATCTGCTGCGCGTCACCGCCCCGGCGCTGATGTTCCTCAGCCTGTTCGCCGTGCTGTCCGGGCTGCTCTATGCGCTGCGCCGCTTCACCTGGCCCGCCTTCGCCTCGACCGTCTTCAACGGCACGATCCTGCTGGTGACGGTGCTGCTCTACAGCCAACTGGGGATCACGGCGGCGGCGGTCGGCTGGCTGGTCGGCGCGGCGGTGCAGCTTGCGCTGCAAGCGCCCGGCCTGCGCGATGCTCATCTGCGCGTGCGCGTGCGCGGGGCGTGGGATCACCCCGGCGTGCGGCGCATTGGCCTGCTCTACCTGCCGGTGATGGCTTCGCTGGCGCTGGATGTGCTGGTCAACCGCCCGTTTTCCTACAACCTGGCGTCCGGCACGGGCGAGGGCAGCATCTCCTACATGACCTGGGCCACCACGCTGATCCAGTTCCCGCAGGGATTGGTCGCACTGGCCATCTCGGTCGCCATCCTGCCCACGCTCTCGCGCCAGGCCGTTGACCGCGCCGACCTGGGGCTGCGCCAGTTCAAGACGACGCTGGGCCAGGGGCTGCGCCTGGCGATTGTGCTGATCATCCCGGCGACGGTGGGCCTGTTCGTGCTGGCCGGGCCGGTGGTTGCCCTGATCTTCCAGCACGGCAAGTTCGGCGCGGTGGATACGGCGCACACGGCGTTGGCGCTGCGCCTGTATCTGCTGGGGCTGCCGTTCGCCGCCGTAGATTTGCTGCTGGTCTTCGCCTTCTACGCGCGGCAGAACACGCTCACCCCTGCCATCGTCGGGCTGATCAGCCTGGTCGCGTACATGGTCGTCGCGCTCGGCCTGCTGCCCTGGTACTCGTTCTTCGCGCTGATGATCGCCGATTCGGTCAAGCACCTGATCCACACGGGGGTGTCGGCTTACCTGCTGGGGCGGAGCATGGGCGGCTACGGCGGGCAGCGCCTGGCGGCGACCATCGGGCGGACGGCGCTGGCTGCGGCGGGCATGGGCGCGCTGACCTGGGCGGCGCTGGCCCTGCTGAGCACCGGGCTGCCGGACAATGTGCTGGGGCGGGCGATGCTGGTCATGGTCGCGGGCGGGATCGGTGTGGCAGCCTTCGGCGCGTTCGCGTCGTGGCTGCGCCTGGACGAATGGCGCTGGCTGGGCGATCTGCTGCGCCGGCGGCTGCGCGGGTAGACTCGCGTGGCGGCTTGTGCTATGCTGCGGGCACAGCGCAGCGCGCGGCGCCATTTTGTCCATCGTGAGCAGCGCAAAGCCAGGAGATACCCCATGATCACCCCTCAACTGCTCGCCCAAAGCCCTCTCTTCACCGATCTGCCGGACGAGTACCTGGCCCGGTTCGCCGCCCTGGCTCATGAAGTCACTTGCGCGGCAGGGGACGCGCTCTTCCGCGAAGGCGAAGAAGCCAGCCGCCTGTATATCCTGCTCAGCGGCAAGGTGAACGTGCAGGTGCAGCCGACGGCGCTCACCGACACGCTGACTATCGTCTCGCTGAGCACGGTTGGGCAGTTGGTCGGCTGGTCGGGCTTCATGCCGCCCAATTACTACACCGCCTCGGCCATCTGCCAGGAGGACAGTCACCTGCTGGCCTTCGACGGCATCGCTTTCAACCGCCTGCTGGAAGAGGATCGCGCGCTGGGCTTCACGATCATGCGCCGCATCGCCGGGGTGATCAGCCAGCGGCTGCGCACAGTCCAGGGCGTCGTGCTCAAGACGCTCTACCATCACGACGAGCAGTAGCGGGCCGCTGCCCGCGCTGCCGGCGATGGCTGGCGACGGTGTACGCCGCCGCAAGACTTCGGAAGTCTGACCGTTTGGGGTACGTGCAAAACCTGTCAGGGTGGGTGCTGCTCTGCTGCACCCTGGTTGACCTCACCCCCAGCCTCGCTGTGCCCGGCGACTCGCTGTCAACCTTGGCACGCACCCACCGTTTGCATCCAATGGCACGCCCTCTCCGCGCTTTGTATAATCGCGGCGGATCAGCCCGCCACCTCCACCACCTGAGGATCATGCGTTGACCGACCAGCGTCCGGCCCCCATCGCGCCAGAGCGTTATACCGAAGAGTATTTCCTGACCGCCTGCGAAGGCTATGAGGACTTTCTGACCAGCGACGGCGAGAATCTCTCGCGGCGATTGGAGGCGGCCTTTGCCCTGGCGGCGGTCGCGCCGGGCATGACGGTGCTCGACGTGGCCTGTGGGCGCGGCGAGATCGTGCGCCATTGCGCGCGGCTGGGCGCGGACGCCTGCGGCTTCGACTACGCCCGCGCCGCGATCAAGCTGGCGCGCGGGGTGATCGCCCGCGACGCCGGCGACACGCCGGGCAGGATGGGGCTGGCTCAGGCCGACGCCAAGCACTTCCCCTACCCGGCGCACGCCTTCGACCGCGTGCTGATGTTCGACATCGTGGAGCACTTGCATCCCTGGGAGCTGCACGCAGCCTTGCTAGAGGCGTACCGCGTCCTCAAAGACGGCGGGGTGCTGATCATCCACACTGCGCCCAACGCCTGGTACGACCGTTACGCTTACCCGGTCGTGCGCCTCTTCCGGCGGCTGATCGGGCAGGGCGCGTCTTATCCCGCCGACCCGCGCCAGTTCCTCGTCGAGCACAACCGCGATGTGCACGTCAACGAGCAGTCGCTGCTCAGCCTGCGCCGGGCGCTGCGCCAGGCCGGGTTTGCCGGGCGCGTATGGCTGGCTTCCCCGCCCCAGCGCCGCCAGGAATTCATCGTGCTGGCCGCGCTGCGTCACGTCCTGTTCCACTGGCCCCCCTTCCGCTGGTTCTTCGAGCGCGAGGTCTTCGCCGTCGCCGGCAAGCGGCGTTAGCCGCGTCGAGTCGTGCTATACTCTGGGGCGCAGATTTGGCGATACGGGTTATTGGTGGTTGGTGATCAGGGATCGGTTTCTGAGGGTGGGTTTTGGGTGGCTGTGCTGTCTGGGATAGCACGATCGCAGATCGGTCTGAGCGATCACCGGCAGTCATCAACCAATCACCAACCCAGGATTTAGCGGTATGCGCGACAAGCGAGCCGTTGACGAGCTATCCATCGAGGAATTGGAGCGCATCCTCGCCGTCCGCAAGCGCGAGGCGCGCCAGGAACGCCTGCAGCGCTTGCAGGCGCAGGGCCGCCGCGTGGCGCCGCTGGCCGCCCCCCTCGATGCGCCGCCAGAACTGCCCGCGCCGCCTCCCCAACAGCACGAAGCGGCGGAAGATCTCTCGCCGCCAGAGCCACCCGTCACCTACGACCTCACCGACGATGTGCCGCGCTTCGAAGACGAGCTGGAAGAGGAGCGCGCGCCCGCCCGCCGTCCGCCGCCCGCCCCAGAACCGGCGACAGGCGCGCCCGCGCGCCACGTCTCGCGTCGGCGCGCTGCCTGGGACAAGCCGCTGCTGCTGATCGAGGTTGCAGCGGTGATCGGCGTGCTCACGGTGCTGGTCGTGGGCGCTTACCAGTTGATCATCGAGCAGGACCGGATCGAGGCGCTGGAGCAGAAGTCGGCGGAAGTGCAGCGCGAGGCCGACGCCATGCGCGCCACGCCGACACCCCTGCCAGAGCTGAGCGTCCGCCTGGCCGACTACGTGCTGCCCGGCGGTCACTACTCGCCGGAAGTAACCGGCGGCGAGGGCGCCTTTAATCTGGACGAGCTGCCGTCCAGCATCCGCCCGGTGGCGATGGCCCAGTTGGTCGCGCCACAGGCCGAACGTTTCGCGCCGCAGGCCAGCAGCCCGGTGCGCATCGCCATTGAGACGGCCCAGGTGCAGGTAGACGCTTCGATCTACGGCGGCGATGACTGGTACAACCTGGTCAAGGGCGTCGGACACTACCTGGGCAGCGCCAACCCCGGCGAAGACGCCAACATGGTGCTCACCGCGCACAACGACATCTACGGCGAGATCTTCCGCGACATCCAGTACCTGGAACCGGGCGACGAGATTCGCGTGCAGGCCAACAACGGGCGCTGGCACACCTACGTCGTCTTCGACAAGCAGGTGGTTGCGCCGACCGATGTCTGGGTGCTGGAGCCGGGCAGCACCCCCGTCGTCACGCTGATCACCTGCCACCCCTACCGCGTGGACACCCAGCGCATGATCGTCTTCGGCAAGCTGGTCAGCAGCGGACGTTAGCGCCAGGATGTGGTACACTTGGGCGCTGCAAGAAGGGGCGTGCAAACGTGTCAGGTAGAGCGCTCTTCGTAGGGGCGTATTGCAATACGCCCCTACGGGAACTTGCTTCGCGTTGCGTCAAGCGAGTCGCTGACGAGCTTTGTACACGCTCGCTGAGATGAGACTTTCCTGTGAGGAGACCGGACAACGCCGATGGCTAAGAAAATCCGCAGACCCAACCTGCCGAGCGAAACGCTGGAACGTGCCCGCCGCGAATTGCAGCACAGCGGCGAACTGCCGGAGCAGCCCGCGCTGCGCAGCGAAGCGCCCAGTGCCCCCTCCCCCGTCGTCCAGGCGGCCCCGGCCAGCAAGGCGCGCGGCCCGGTTGACCTGCGCCGCGAATATGCCTACGTGGTCTCTGACCTGAAGCACATGGGGATGCTCGCCGCTGCGTTCATGGCCGTGCTGATCGTGCTGTCCTTCTTCATCTGAGCCGCCTGCGCCCCGCAATGGTATATTGCCATGCTTCTGTGGCCTGACCGCAACGGGGACTATGCTCAGGGGCCGCTTGAGAAACCCTGACTGACAGATTTATCTCACCCCTAAGCTCCCTCTCCGCGTGTGGAGAGAGGACTTGACCGCATAGCGACTTCCTCTCTTCGTTTACGGAGAGAGTTGGGGGATGAGATCAATGCCTGGCGTCCAACTCGTCAGAGGGGGGCGGAGACGCCCGCTTCGCCCGCGAGCGCGCGGGCAGCGGCTTGAGCGGGCCGGTGGGGGTGCGCTGCACAGGGGAGGGCTTGAGCGAGCCTGTCGGCGTCCTGGCCTCAGGCGGCGCTGGCGGTGCGCTCTGCGCCGAGTCCGGCGGGCGCGAAGTCGCCCGCTGGCTCTGCAGGTGCAACGGCGGCGCAGGCTCCCCCTCTTGTGCCGCCGAGTCAGCCGCCGCGCGCAGCGGGATCAGCACGCGGATGCGCGCGCCCTGGCCGGGCGCGCTGTCAATGCGCAGCGTGCCTTCAATGAGTTCTGCCCGCTCGCGCATGTTGATCATGCCCAGGCTGCCGCGCTGTTCGTAGCCCGCGCCGACCGCCTCCACATCGAAGCCCACGCCGTTGTCCTCGATCTCTACGATCACCAGCCCGTTCTGGGTGAAGAGGCGCACCCAGATGGCGCTGGACCTGGCGTGCTTGCGCGCATTGTTGACCGCTTCCTCGACGATGTAGAACAGCACGCCCTGCGCGTTCGGGTCGAGCAGCCGCTCGACATCGGGCGCGCCCTCGACCAGCACGGCGGTGTCGTAGGTGTCGCGCATCTTCTCGGCGAGTTGTTCCAGCGCGGCCAGCAAACCCCGGCTTTCGAGCACGAGCGGGCGCAGCGTGAAGAGCATGTGACGGATCTCTTTCGTCGTGCGGCGCGCCAGGTCTTCGATACGCCACAGCTCTTCGAGGGCTTGCTGGGGCTGCTGCTGCACCAGGCGACGGATGTAGTTGACACGCATGGCGATGGCTGCCACCGTCTGCGTGGGGCCGTCGTGCAGATCGCGCGAGAGCTTCTTGCGGGCGTCTTCTTCCACCTCCACAATGCGCTCTTTCTCGCCCAGCAGATTCTGGTACAGCACGGCGTTTTGCAGCGCCAGCGTGGACTGCGTGCCGATGGCCGTCATCAGTTCGACGTGCTCATCGGAGAAGGCGTTGGCCTGATCCGCGCCAAAGACCACCGCTCCATACACGTCAAATCCCGCGCGCAGCGGAATGGCCAGGATGGATTTAGCGCCCTGGAAGGCGACAAAGTAGCGCAGCTCCGGGTCAAGGTTGCCTTCATTGGCGAAGATCGGCCCGCTGCTCTTGAGCGCCAGGCCGAGCACGCCCTGTCGCCCCGGCACGGCGACCGCTTCGTCGGCGCGCGTCAGGCCGCGCGCGGTGATCACGCGCAGCAGGTTATCTTCGCCCTGGAAGAGCAGCACGGCGCTGATCAGGCGCACCTCTGGCCCCAGCTCTTCGCGAAGAGCCAGCGTGCCGATACCCTGGGCCGCTTCGAGCACGCGGCGATGGTCGAGCGTGGCGCTGAGGGCGTTGGCCATCTCATAGATGGCGCGCGCGCGCTCGCGGGCGGCGCGCAGGCGCTGAGCTTCGTCCAGCCGTTCCTTCCAGGGGGCCTCGCCGCGCCCGCGCACAGCAGCGCCCAGCGCGCCCAGGACGGCCAGTAGAGCCAGGCTGAGCGCCCAGTTGATCAGCAGAGCGCTTGAGAGCGTATCGAGCAGGGCGAGGGCCGGCAGGCCGGTCAGCGCCAGCAGAATCACGCTGAGCGCCGTCCCCTGCCAGCCGAAGCGCAAGGATGCCGCCAGAACGGTCAGCGCGCCCAGGACGAGCAGCGGCGGTGTTGCACCACCATAGGCCCAGAGGAAGATCGCTGTCACTACGCTGTCCAGCAGCGCGCTCAGCACGCCCAGCGGGCGATTTCCCGCAAGCCGGCTGAGCGCCAGCAGCCCCAGCAGCATAGTCGCTGCGGCCCCGGCGAGCAGCCCGGCCAGCACGCCCTCGGCGCGATAGGCGGGCGTAGCGGGCAGAGCGTCGCCGGCCAGCGGGCCGAGCAGCGCCACGCCGATCAGCAGGGGCCAGCGCAGCCAGAACAGGGCTTTGTCCAGGCGGCGCGCCAACAATGAAGGACGAGAAGGATTGTTCACTGGATCGTGTCACCGAGAAATCAAAACGCCGCCGAATCAGTCCGGCGGCATCTGTATGCGAGTGGGCGCGAAGGGACTCGAACCCCTGACCTCACGGATGTGAACCGTGCGCTCTAACCGACTGAGCTACGCGCCCATGATGCGCGCATTATAGCATCGTTGAGGCACGCTGACAAGATTGACGTTCGGATTCCGCCTGCTGTCATTATACCCGAAAGCTGCGGCGGCGGGTTGGCGATCCGGCACGAAAGATGTACTCACAATAGGGACGGAGTCCTGAACCACCGAGGCGCAGAGGATGCAGAGAGAAACTGGAATCCTCTCCTTACTCTCTTTTCTCTGCGCTCTCTGCGTCTCAGCGGTGATCCTTTGCCCCGGCAATGAAACGCTCCCGCTGCGCGCGCCCATCGTCTCTGGGGCGAGTCTGTGGTATGCTAACGGCCACACGTACCGAGGAGGGGTGTCCCGTGAGTTTTCTGAAAAGGCTATTGGGTGGTGGCGGCAAGTCGGGCGACCCGGAAGGGCTGTACTTCTACGTTCGCGCCGCCAAGACTGGCGAAGTGATCCGCGTGCGCCTGAACCGCAGCAATGATCTGTCGCTGACCGAGGATCTGGGCGGCTATTTCGCGCGCAAGGTGATCGTCGGCCAGAAGAGTTTTGAGCGCATCGAGACCCATTTTCACTTCGATAAGAACCGGCATTTCGTCAGCGCCGACGTGACCGGCGGCGAGCTGGTCGAGCGCGAGGACTACGAGGCGTATCTGGCTGCGCAGGCTCCGCGCACGGATCAAAGCTGAGCGACGCAGGTGAACATCCCCTCGCGCACTCTGATCCTGCTCGACGTGGATGGTGTGCTCGTCCATCCCGCCGGCTACAAAACCGCGCTGCGCACGCTGGTCAATCGCCTGGCGGCCCGCCTGGGCCAGCCGCCGCTCGGCCCCACTGAAGATGAGATCGCCGTCTTTGAGGCGTGCGGCCTCACCAACGAGTGGGACTCCGGCGCGATGTGCGTGGGCGCGCTGCTGCTGGCTGCGCTCGAACGCGCGCCCGCGCTGCGCCGCGACACGCTGGAAGCGACCTTCGACGCCATCGGCGCGGCGGGCCTCGTCCTGGCGCGCCCGGATTTCACCGCCGAGGCGCGCGCTATCGCTCGCCACGAGACCGATGGGCGCTATCCCGCCGTGCGCTACCTGGAGCTGCTGTCCGCGCGCACCGACCCCGCCAATCTGCCGCTGCTGCGCGCGCTGCTGGGCAACGTCTACGCCGTGCGCGAGACGCTGACCACGCGCGCCTTCCAGACGCTCGCGCTGGGCAGCGCGCGCTTCAGCGCAACCTACAACCAGCCCGCCGCCTTCGCCTGCGAAAGCTACCTGGCCACTTACGACATCGCCCTGCTCAACGCGCCAACACGAGAGCGGCTGCTAGGCTGGGCCTCTCTGCCCGGACACGGCGCGACCATCTTCACCGCGCGACCCAGCGGCCCGCCCGCCGACCTGCCGCCCGGCGAGCCGTCAGGCGATCCGCCCAGCGGCTTCCCCCCCGAAGCAGAGCTGGCCGTCGAGCTGGTCGGGCTGGCGGGGAAGCTGCCGCTGATCGGGCAGGGGCGCGTCGGCTGGCTGGCCTGGCGCAACGGGCGCGCCGCCGCCGACTACCTCAAGCCGTCGCCGGTGCAGGCGCTGACGGCGATGGGGGCCGCGCTGACCGGGGCCGAGACGGATGCGCTGCACGCGGCGGCGGCGCTGGTCGAGCATGGCGAGATCAGTGGGCCGCTGACCGGGCTGCGCGAAGGCTCGACGCGCGTGATCGTCTGCGAGGACGCGGCGGGCGGCATCCGGGCGGTGCGCGGCGCGGCGAGCCTGCTCCAGCGCGCCGGGCTGGAAGTGAGCGTCGTGGGCGTTGGCGTCTCGCCCAACGCGGACAAGCGCGCGGCCCTGTCTGCCGTCGCCGATCACCTGGTGGACGATGTGAACGAGGGCCTGGCGCTCGTGCTGGATGGCTGACGGGCGGTCGTGCTAACGCCCTTTCGCCCAGCGGCGCACGAACAGCCGCTGCGCTTCTGTCTCGGGCGATCCCTCGCCGAGCAGCGCCGCGACCCGGCGCAGCGCCTCTTCGCCGTCCGCACCATGCCGCGCCAGGTGGCAGCCGACGACGGTGCCCGTCCGCCCCACGCCGCCCAGACAGTGCACGTAGACCGGCTGACCCGCCGCAACAGCCCCGTCAATCGTATCCAGGATGGCCACCATGTGCGCCTCGTCTGGCACGCCGAAGTCGGGGATGGCCAGCCGGTAGTGGGTCGCCCCCCAGCCGCCGCGCGCGGCCTCGTCGCGCAGCATCTCCAGGTAGGGCGGGCGCTCGCCCTCTTCGGTCAGGTCCACGAAGATGATGATGCCGGCGGCCAGCAGGGCGCGCAGCCAGGTGCGCGCCCTTGCGTCGTCGCGAGGGGCGGGGTAAGGCCCGGCGAGCAGCGCGCCGGGGCGCACCCACACAGCACGGGGAACGGGCGGATCGGAAGGCTGGCTCATGGCGCTGCGCTTTCTGCTCTGAACACAGCGCCCCTCACTGAGACGGCGAGGGGCGCAAAGGTCATCGGGAGTATAGCGCGCGCGGCGCGATCAGGACAGGGCCAGGATCACCGAGGCCAGCAGGGCGAAGGGCAGCGCCGAGGCGAACACCGCCGCGTACCAGCGGCTGTCGTAGCGCAGATGCATGAAGTACAGCGCCACCAGCATCACCTTGCCCGTTGACAGCCCGACCAGCGGCCCCGTCACGGCGAAGGGGACGTCCACCACCGTCAGCAGCACCTCGACCCCGGTGATGACGGCCAGGGCCAGGAAGACGCCGAGATAGGTCAGGCGGTGCGAATGGCCTTTGCTGCGCGCGCGCGGCCAGAAATTGGCGCGCAGCGCGGCCAGCGCGCCCGCCGGGCTGCCGCTGCCCGTCTCCGCCAGCGCCTCTCCCAGAGAGATCGCATCGCGCTGCCAGGCCGGGCCGCTGTCTTCGCGGTCGGGGCGCAGGCGCAGCAATAACCACAGCGGCACGAGCAGGAACACGCCCCCCACGCCGCCCAGCACGACGCCGGCGAGCGTCGCCAGCCACTCGTTGACGCGCTTGCGCGCGACGATCAGCGGCGTCACCACGCCGCCCACAAACACCCCGGCGGTCACCCAGAGGGTCGCCAGCAAGACAGTGTCGGAGTCCATCGTCGCTCCTCGTTCTCCCTTACTCGATCAGGTAGATGACCGTGAACAGCACGATCCACACCACGTCCACGAAGTGCCAGTACAGCCCGAACAGCTCGATGCCCAGGTTATTGGATGACGAATAGACGCCGCGCGTTGCGCGCAGCACCAGCAGGCCGAGCCAGGCCACGCCGATGAGCACGTGCAGCCCGTGAAAGCCCGTTGTCACGAAGAACACCGTGCCGAAGATATTACCAGCCTTGATGCCCTCGTGCATCAACTCGTACCACTCGAACGCCTGAATGCTCAGAAAAGTCACGCCGAAGAGCAGCGTCAGCCGCATCCAGTTGAAGAACACGCGGCGGTCGTCGGACTGCATGGCTTCCAGGCCCATCACCACGGCGAAGCTGCTGACGATCAGCACCGACGTGCCGAGCGTCGCCAGCGGCAGGCTGAGCACTTCGTGCGCCGCCCTGAACGCTTCGGGGTGATCGACCTTGAAGGCAATGAAGGTGCCGATCAGCGCGCCGAAGAACATGATCTCCGAGGCCAGGAACGCCCACATGCCCAGCTTGCGCGGATCGAGATACGCCAGGAACCGCCCGTGCATCTCGATCTCCGGGAAGTGCGCCATGCGCAGCAGCCCGAACAGCACCAGCGGAATGCCCGCGATCAGCGAGACGGGCGCGATCAGGCCGAGGACGGACAGCGTCGCCCCCACACCCACGATCAGCGGGGCGATGCTGGGCGGCGGCAGGTGAATCTCGTCGCGTTCGTGCCCGTTGGAGCCGGGCGCGCGCCCCTCAGCGAGCGAGTCTTCTACTTCGTGCATTGTCTCAGGCGCGGTCAGTTGCGCGGTGCTCATGCTTCTTCCCCCTTCGCGGTCAGGCCCAGGCGCAGGTCACGCGCCGGGCGACGGCTGTGCACCACCGGCGTCTGCTCGAAGTTGTATTCCGGCGGGGGCGATGTCGTCGTCCACTCCAGCGTGTCGCCCTCCCAGGGATCGTTGCCCGCCGGCTGGTGATGACGGGCGCTGCGAATCATGTTGTAGACCAGGATGGCCACCGAGATACCCATGATCACCCCGCCGACGGTCGAGAGATGGTTGAGCGCCGCCCAGCCGCGCTCCTCCGGGTAGTCGTAGACACGGCGCGGCATACCCATCAGGCCCAGGATGTGCAGCGGGAAGTAGGTGATGTGGAAGCCGATGTAGAGCGTCCAGAACTGAATCTTGCCCAGCCGCTCGTCCAGCTTGTAGCCAAACATCTTCGGCCACCAGTAGTACAGCCCGGCGAAGATGCCGAAGCCGCCCCCGCCAAAGACCGTGTAGTGCAGGTGGGCGACCAGCCACATCGAGTCGGCCACCACCTCGTCAATGGGCAGCACGGCCTGCATGACGCCGGTGATACCGCCGATCAGAAAGGTGGTGAGGAAGCCAATGCTGTAGAGCATGGGCGTGTCGAAGCGCAGCGAGCCGCCAATCATGGTGAAAACCCAGTTGAACATCTTCACCCCGGTCGGCACAGCGATGATCATGGTCATCAGCACGAAGAAGACCTCGATCTTCGGCGGCAGGCCGACGGTATACATATGGTGCGCCCACGTCCAGAAACCCTGGAAGCCGATCAGCATCGTCGAAATGACCATGGCCGTATAACCGAAGATCGGCTTGCGCGAGAAGACGGGGATCACCTCGGAGATGACGCCCATCGCTGGCAGGACGATGATGTACACCGCCGGGTGCGAGTAGAACCAGAACAACTGCTGCCACAAAACGGCATCACCGCCCGCCGCCGGGTTGAAGAACTGCGTGCCCAGGTTGCGGTCGAGCAGCAGCAGCAGGCCGTTCACCGTCAGCACGGGCGTGGCAGCCACGATCATGAAGGCCATGACCAGCACCGTCCAGACGAAGAGCGGCATCTTCATCAGCGTCATGCCCGGCGCGCGCAGCTTGAGGATGGTCACGATAAAGTTGAAACCGCCGATGAGCGACGAGGTGCCCACCAGAGCCACCGCCATCAGCCACAGGTCGGTGCCGCGCCCCGGCGAGTAGTCCCTGCCCGCCAGCGGGACGTAGGATGTCCAGCCGTTGGACGCCGCCCCACCCGGAGCCAGAAAGCCGCCGTACATGGTCAGCCCGCCGAAGAACAGCAGCCAGAAGCTCAGCGCATTGAGGCGCGGGAAGGCCATGTCGCGCGCGCCGATCATCAGCGGCACGAAGTAGTTGCCCAGCCCGGCCAGCATGGGGATGACGAAGAGGAAGATCATCGTCGAGCCGTGAATGGAGAAGAGCTGGCTGTACTCCTCGGCGGAGACAAACTGCCCGCCGGGCACCGTCAGCTCGGCGCGGATGACCTGCGCCAGAATGACCCCGATCACGAAGAAGGTGAACGTGGTCAGGACGTACATGATGCCGATCTTCTTGTGATCAACTGTGGTCAGCCAGGCCATCAGCCCGCGCGGCTGATAGCCTGTGGGATGTACGCTTGCGATGGTCGCCATGTGTGCTAACTCCTACTCGTCCCGTGCACCAGGTCGCCGCTAGTTGGCTAGCAGGTAAGCGATGATATCGGCCAGGCCCTGTGCATCCAGCTTCTCACCGTAGTTGGACGGCATGATCTGGCAGTTGTAGCCGGACGCCTGCTCGGCGCACGGCAGCAAGATTGACTCGCGGAGGAAGGCTTCTGCCGAAGCTCCTGCGTGGCTGGTCGCATCGCTGGCTATCTGCGCCAGGGCAGGCCCGGCGCCCGGCGCGGCCCCGTGACAGCCGGCGCAGCCCAGCTCGCTGAAGACCTGCGCGCCGCGCGCCGCGTCGCCCTGGGGCAGCGGCGTGTCCAGATCGGTGCCGATGGATACGAACTGCTCAGTAGAAGTCATGCGCCCGGCCAGCCAGGTGTCGAAGGTGGCGGGTTCGAGCGCCTCGACCTCGATCAGCATGTCGTAATGCAGCGTGCCGCAGTATTCAGCGCAGTTGCCGGTGTACTGCCCCGGCTCTTTGATGTTCAGCCACATGGTGTTGGTGTAGCCGGGGACAGCGTCTATCTTGCCGGCCAGCGAAGGCAGCCAGAAGCTGTGCTGGACGTCGGTCGAGGTGATCTCCAGCAGCACGTTGCGGTTGGCCGGGACGGTCAGCTTGCGCGTTGTTTTGATGCCGGTTTCCTCGCCCGCGCCCAGGAAATACTCGTAATCCCAGTTGAACATGTAGCCGGTGACGTGGACGGTCAGGTCGGGCGTGGTGCTGCCGTTGTTGGCTTCCGCCTCGTAGCGAGTCATCATGAAGCGGGTGGTCAGGGCGAAGACCACACCGATGATGACGAACGAGAGCACCGTCCAGGTGACTTCCAGGGTGTGGTTGCCCTCCACCTGATCCGGCATTTCGTGGCGGTGTCGCCGCCGATAGCGGACGATCGCGAAGAGGATCAGCCCTTCGACCAGCAGAAAGATGGGGACAGAGATCCAGAAAATGACAGAGAACAGGTCGTTGATGTCGGAGCGCGACGCGCCGCCATCGGCGGGGCCATGCGCGCCGACCTGGGCGGGGAGGGCCAGCGCCAGCCACAGCGTGGCAGCAACCAGGGCCAGCCCCAGCCAATGAAGATGAATGTTTCGTTTCATGCCTGCCTATCCTGGCGCAAACGCCATGAAGCAACCGGACTCGCCAACACCCTGTCTGATTGGGGCGCGCGCACGATCCGTCCGCCGGAAACCCGCACAGGCAAGTCTTGTGGAGCCGTCACCAGAGTGGCGCGAAGAGTGCGGGGGTGACGTATTATCACGCGCGGGCAGTGCCAAAGCCCCCTGCCGCTTATTATACGCAATATTGCCCATAAATAACAGATTTTCTTTGTTAATTCGTGTTCCCCCGCCTCCAACCTGGCCAATCGCCCCTCCCCGCCTCTTCAGCCGAGCCAGAGAGGGGAGCCTGGCCCGCCAAACGCGACGCCGCCCCCCCGCGCGCACCCCGCGCGCACCCGCGATGCGCGATCAGCTTGGCACGACGGAATAGGGTATAATGGGGCCAATCACCGTACCGACTTGGCTGCGCCGATCTGTAGGAGAGGTTGTATGCGTGTTTCTATCCTGCAAGAGAACCTGCACAAAGGGTTGTCCATTGTAGGCCGCGCCATTCAAAGCCGGCCCACGCTGCCCATTCTGTCCAATGTGATGATCGCGACGGACGATGCGCGCTTGCAGCTTTCCGCCACCAATCTGGAGCTGGGCATCACGCACTGGATCGGCGCCAAAGTGGAACATCCCGGCTCGATCACCGTGCCCGCCCGCACGCTGCAAGAGCTGGTGAGCACGCTTCCCCCGGAGCGTGTGGATATGGAGCTGGACCCGCGCACGCTGACGCTGCACCTGCGCTGTGGGGCCAAATCGGCCAACATCAAGGGCATGGACGCCGCCGAATATCCGCTCATGCCGGAGTTCGACCCGACACGGGCCATCCCGATCAAGGCCGGCGTCTTCCGCGAGATGATCGAGCAGGTCGCCTTCGCCACCGCCAAAGAGGACAATCGCCCCATCCTGACCGGGGTGCAGATGCGCCTCGATGACGACCAGCTCACGCTGGCGGCGGCGGATGGGTACCGGCTGGCCGTGCGCACCACGACGCTGGAATTCAGCGCGGGCGACCGCGCGCCCGAACCGCTGATCGTCCCGGCGCGCACGCTGTCCGAGCTGGCGCGCATCATCAGCGACGAGGACGACGAAGTGCTGATCGGCTTGCCCGAAGGGCGCGGACAGATTATGTTCAGCCTGAAGAACGTGGTCGTCGTCTCGCAACTTATCGAGGGCAAGTTCCCCGACTACGAGGCGATCATCCCGCGCGGCTTCCAGACGCAGGTGCTCGCTTATACCGACGAGCTGCTGGCGGCCTGTCGCAGCTCTGAGGTCTTCGCCAAGGATTCGGCGAACACCGCCCGCGTGCTGGTCGAGCCGAGCGGCATGGCTGGCGTGCCGGGCCGCGTGACCGTCGCCGGGCGCTCGCAGGAGAAGGGTGACGCTGAGGCTCCGCTGGATGCCAGCATTGACGGGCAGGCGGTCGAGATCTCGTTCAACATCCGCTACCTGATTGACGTGCTGGGCGTGATCCGCGAAGACCAGGTCGTACTGGAGACGAGCGGGCCGACATCGCCGGGCGTGGTGCGCCCCGCCGGGCGCGATGACTTCGTGCACGTGATCATGCCCATGTCCACCAGCCGCTAACGTGCTTGCGGTGGCCGGCAACCGTCCGAGGGGCGCGGCATCAGCGCTGCGGCTGAGTGGGGAGTCGTGAGTCAGGGGTCCTGGGCCATGCGTGCAGGATGGACTCCCGACCGGCCTTTCCAAGCCTGCATCGGCCCGCCCATCCACTGCAAAGGCGTGCGATGTCCACCAGGTCAGCGAAAGCAGCGCAGTCGGGGTCCAGTTCTGTCAGGAAGAAGCGCATGTCTGCCTACGACGAGCAGATCAAGTGTCACGATTACCGCATTGACCCGGATTTCTGGAAGGACCCCTACGGGGTCGAGGTTTCCCACGACACGCTGAAGTTCCTGTTCATCCCCGATCACGTGTCGGCCTACATCACCTCGGTGCTGGCCCACAAGGTCTATCGCTATCAGATAGACAACATCCGCACCAAAGAGCAGATCACCCACGCGGTGATGATCACGATGGGCGGCCTGCTGCCCGGCGTGATGCTGCACGATCACCTGGCCTGGACGCTCAACAAGAACATCCCGCCGATCGAGTTCGGCACGCTCGGCGTGCGCTACTACGCCGGGCCGGGCCAGCCGCTCGACCAGCCGCGCATCATTCACCCGCTGTCCATCGAGGTTGAGGGGCGCGTCGTCGGCGTCGTCGAAGACCTGGTGGACCTGGGCGGCACGGCGCGCTTTGTCGGGCAATACCTGGTAGAGGAGCGCAAGGCGCGCAAGATTGTGCTGATCGCGCCGTTCCTCAAGACCAAGAACGTGATCGAGGAAATGGACGTGATTTTCTTCGGGCACGTGCCCAAAGACACCTGGATCATCACCCCCCGCGAGCGCGTGGAAACGCTGATCAAGCGCGTCCCCCACTGGCGCGACCACGGCGCCACGCTGGAAGAGTGCAACGAAAACCTGCGCACAATCGGCTACCCGGAATACCTGTTGGATACCTACCTGCGGGCCACTTACGAGCGCGGCTAGGGGGTGAGAGATTGCAGGTTGAGAGGCGCTCACTCCACACGTAGGGGAAGGTCAGCCGGGGATAGGGAGCAAAGGCCGGCGCGCGCTGACCCACCCCCCACCCCAAACCCCTCCCCACAAGGAGGGAGGGGCTTAGCGAGTGCGCATTTCTCCCTTCCCCTCTCGTAGAGGAAGGGCCGGGGATGGGGAGCAAAGGCCGGCGCGGCCCCTCAGGCCGCGCGCTAGTCGCCGCTCGTGTCCGACTCAGTCCTCATGGTCGGCGCGGATGGCGAGGCTGCTCCTGACGTGCTCGCCGCCGCGATCATGGACTCCAGGTCGAAGAGAAACGGGCTGTTGGATGGGATGACGATGATCTGGATGTCGTCGCCAAGCTTGTCCACATAGCGCCATTGCAGCAGCAGCGGATTCTGAGCAAGCTGCTCGTTAATCAGGCGCAGCGCCTCGGCCTCGCCCGTCGCGCGCGTCACGGCGGCATCGGCATCACCGCGCGCCAGCTCGCGCACCTGCTCGGCTTCCTGACGCCTCTGCTGCACGCGGAACTCAGCCTCCAGCGCTTCCTGCTGGGCGACCTGTTTGCGCTCGATGGAGGCCACGTATTCCGGCGAGAAGCGGATGTAACGGATGAGGATGTTGGTGAGCTGGAAACCTTCCGGCTCGAGCAGCGCGCGAATGCTGTCTTCGATAGACTGAACGAGCAACGTGCGGTCACCGCCGTAAATCTCCTCCACGCGGAACTCGGTGAGCGAAGCACGCGCCTCGCTGCGCAGCGTGGGGCGAATGAGTCCGCCGATGTACCGTTCCTGCCAGCGGCGATGAATGATGTTGGCTTTAGCCGGGTCAATGCTGAAGAGCATCGTCACGTCCAGGCTGACTTCCTGGCCGTCCTGTGTCAGGGCGACGACGGCTTCATCGCCGCGCGCTGTGCCTTCGCTGATCAGCCCGGCCACCGTGTATTCCTGCTGGGCGGTCGAGTAGATGGTCACCTGCTGGATGCCGGGGATGACGATGTGCAAGCCCGGCCCCAGCGGCGTATCGGCCAGATTACCGCTGAGCACGTTGAAAACCACGCCGACTTCCTGTGGCTGAATCTCCACCACGCCCGACCCCAGAATGAAGAATACAGCGGCAATCACCACGCCGACAATCGTCAGCGTGACGCCGGCGCGCGCGGGATCGTTGCGCGAGACCGCCTGCGCAATCATGAATACGCCGAAGCCAGCAATCGCCAGCCCGGCGATCGCCAGCACATTGAGTATCAGGATGATCATGAGCATTCCTCCCTGTTCTCAGCGATACAGCGCGGCGCAGAGCGCTTTCGTGCCGCCAACGCCAGCCCCGATTATACCAGGCTCTTGCCCTTCTCCCTTGTTTTGGGGCAACCTGGGTGCAGCAAAGGTTAGCAGCGACGCGCCGATTGACCTCACCCCCAGCCGCGCTGCGCTCATTCGCCCAGGTCGCGCGCCTTGCGGGCGATCAGCAGCGTGGTGAAGTTGAACGGCCAGGGCGCGACGCGGCGCAGCAGCGCGCCGAGGGCATCGGCCAGGCGCGTGGTGCGGTAGTAGCCCTTGCCCCGGAACGGCCAGCCCAGCCCCCACAGGGTGAAGCTGTGGCTGGTGGGCCGCACCAGCACGATCTCGAAGCCCGCCTCTTGCAGCGCCGCGCTCAACTGGTGCTGGGTGTAGGCGCTCTCGTAGAAGTCGGCGTCGGTCAGGGCGGGCTGGCGCAGCAGGCGGCGTTTGCCGCGCACCAGGCGATGCACCACGTTTGGGTAGGGGATGGTCAGCACAAGCGTCCCGCCGGGCATCAGCACGCGATTCGCCTCGCGCAGGGCCGGGCCGACGCCGTGCGCGAAGTGCTCCAGCACGCCGAAAGACAGGTAGCCGCCCAGCGAGCTGGCGCGGTAGGGCAGAGCGTGCACGTCGCCCGCCTGCAAGCTGAGCGCCGGGTCATAGGCGCGGGCAGTGCGCAGGGCGCGCTCGGCGTAGTCCAGGCCGATGGTGCGGAAGCCCATCTCGCGCAGCTTCATGATCACCGTACCCAGCCCGCAGCCCGCTTCCAGGATGATCCCCTCGCGGGGCAGGTAGCGCGGGTACAGGCCGAGCGTCTCCCAGGTGCGGCGCTGGCTCATCACCTCCAGCTCGGCCTGAACGCTGGCCCCGGCCCAGATGTCTTCCCACGATTGGCGCGTGCGGTCGTACAGATCGTCGCTCATAGCGGCTCATTTCGCTGCGGATTGGACGTGTGCGCGTGTGTGTAGGGGCGGCAGAGCAGCGATCCTACGCGCTCCCCTTCCCGCCCGCTCGAATCTCCCTTACCAGCGCCAGCAGGCGCGCCATGCGCTGCTCGTAGGTGTGGTGAGCGTGGGCGTGCGCCCAGCCCGCCTCGGCGATGCGCGCGCGCTCATCGTCGTGGGCCAGGTAGTGGGCGACCAGCTCGCGCAGGTGCGCGGGGTCGCGGTAGGTGACCAGGTGCTCGCCCACGCTGAACCACTCGCGAATGCCGGGCCGGTCGTCGGCGATCTGGAACGCGCCCACGCCGCACGCCTCGAAGAGGCGCATGTTGCCACCCCAGCGCATGAAATCGCCGTGCGGGTTGACCGTGATCTTCGCCGCGCGGGTGATGCGCAGCATCTGCTCGCCGAGTGCCGGCCCCCGGTAGAACGGGCGCAGCGATGGCGGCACTTCGTGCACGCTCCAGATGCCCAGCTCGAAGTCGCGCAGCGCTTCCAGGGCAGCCACGCGCTCGCTGTACAGCCGCGCCGGGACGAGCGTCCCCACGACGGCCACCTCGCAGGCGTAGCGCGCGCGCTCGTCGTCGCTGAGATCATACGGATAGTGGAAGGCCGGGTCAATGGCCGCCATCGGCAGCACTTCGGCGCGCGGCGCGCCAAGCTCGCGCCACTGCACCGCGTGGTAGAAGTCGTTGGCCACCACCAGGTCGTACAGCGGCGCGGCGGCCCGCTCCACCGGGCGCGAGAAGACCACCGGCGACGTGCCGCAGCCGTAGACCAGCGTCGCGCCGTGCTCGCGCCGCAGCCGGGCCAGCGTCTCCGGCAGGATCACGCCGTTGTCGCCGGGCAGGATGATCGCGTCCGGCCCGAAGCGCGCAGCGAAGCGGAGCAGGCGGCGGTTGCGCAGGCGGAAGTCGGGGTTGGCATAGGGGAAGCGGGCCGCCAGCGCGCCCAGCGCCCGGCTCGCCGTCAGGCGCTGCGTCATGCGTAGCTGGCCGCTCCGCGCCCAGGGCCACGCGCTCTCCGATCGCCAGAACACGGCGCACTCGTGGCCGAGCCTGCGCAGGGCGCGCACCCAGAAGTGCTGCGCCTGCGACGGCGGGAAGAGCGGGTCCTGGCCGGGCGGGGCGTCACGCCTGGCTCTCTCAAGCTCGGCGGGGTGGTGCAGCGCAGCGACGAAGAGGAGTCTCATGAAGCCTCAACTGTGTGCGAGAGCGCGATCAGCATGCGCTTACCCTAAGCTCAGAAGACTTTCTGCGCCTATTATACACGCTCTGCGCGGGAACTCCGGGCGCGGCATCTTCTCCCTGCCCCCCGCGTGGGGGAAGGGTCGGGGATGGGGGGCAAAGACAGGCGCCCGACTTCTCAAAGGGCCTCTTGCTGCCTATGCCCCTTGTGCCCCTTGTGCCTCTTGGCGCATATTTGCAGCCAGGTGCCCGCAGCGGGCAAAATATAGGGTACGCCGTGATGCGGCGCACACCCCGCCGCCCGCTTGCGAGCGGCGCAGGGAAGGAGGCGGCCATGCCGGGCGACGTGTTCATTTCCTACGCACGCGAGGATAGGGCGTTCGTGCGCCGGCTGCACCAGGCGTTGGCTGCGCACGGACGCGACGCCTGGGTGGACTGGGAAGACATCCCCCTCTCGGCGGACTGGTGGCGCGAGATTTGCAGCGGCATCGAAGGGGCCAACGCCTTCGTCTTCGCCATCAGCCCGGATTCGGCGCGCTCGGTGACCTGCTTCAAGGAAATTGACTACGCCACCGAGCACCACAAGCGCATCATGCCGGTGCTGCGCCGCGAGATCACCGACGAGGCCGACGAGAAGCGGCTGCATCCCACAGTCAACGCCCATAACTGGATCTTCATCCGCGATGAAGACGACTTCGACACGGCTTTTGGCGCACTGCTCGACGCGCTGGACACCGACCTGGCCTACACGCGCGAGCACACCCGTCTGCTGGTGCGCGCCCGCAACTGGGAAGATCGCCAGCACGATCGCAGCCTGCTGCTGGGCGGCAACGACCTGAAGGAAGCCGAGGCGTGGCTGACCCAGGGCCTGGCCAAAGAGCGCAACAAACCCACCCCCCTGCACATCGAGTACATCGCGCGCAGCCGCCACGTCCACAAGCGCCGCCAGCAGCGCAACGCCATCATCACCGCCGTGGTCAGCGTGATCGTCGCCCTGCTGGTGCTCTCGCTGATCCTGTTCGTGCGCGCCGAGGACGCCCGCCAGCAGGCCAGCGCCAACGCTGAGGCAGCCGTTCAGGCTCGCCTGTCCGCCGAGGAAGCGCGCAACAGGTCGCAGGCCATCGGCCTGGCCGCGCAGGCTCAGCTTGAGCTGTTCGGGGCCTTTCCAGAGCGCGGCGTGCTGCTGGCCCTCGAAGCGCTGAACCGGCTGCCGTATGTGTGGCAGGCCGACCGCGCGCTGGGCACGGCGGTGCAGGCCAGCCGGGCGCGGCGCATCCTGACGGCGCACAACGGGGCGGTGCTGCGCGCGGCCTGGTCGCCGGACGGGGCGCAGATCGCCACCGCCAGCGCCGATAACAGCGTCGCCCTGTGGGAAGCGGCGAGCAGTCCGCAGCCCATCAGGCGGCTGGTCGGGCACACGGGGTCCGTCTCCAGCGTCGCCTGGTCGCCGGACGGGGCGCGCCTCGCCACAGGCAGTTGGGATCGCACGGCCCGCGTCTGGGACGCCGCGACCGGCAACCCGCTGCTCGTGCTGGTGGGGCACACCGACTGGGTGATTGACGTCGCCTGGTCGCCGGATGGGGCGCAGATCGCCACCGCCAGCGCCGACAACTCCGTGCGCGTATGGGACGCGGCCAGCGGCGCGCTGCTGCGCATCCTGAGCGGGCACACGGCCTGGGTCAATGGCATCGCCTGGTCGCCGGACGGGACGCAGATCGCCAGCGGGAGCCACGACGGAGCCGTGCGCCTGTGGGATGCCGCCAGCGGCGAGGCGCTGGCCGTGCTGGAAGGGCACAGCGACGCCATCAACCGCGTGGCCTGGTCGCCGGATGGGACGCGCCTGGCCAGCGCGAGCAACGATGAGACAGCCATCGTCTGGGATCCGACGGCGGGCGCGCCGATCGCTGTGCTGACCGGGCACATCAGCGCGGTGATGGCGGTGGCCTGGTCGCCGGACGGAACGCGGGTGGCCACCGCCGGGCGCGACCGCGCGGTCTACGTGTGGGACGCCGCCAGCGGCGAGCGCCTGTATGCTGTCAGCGGGCACGCCGACGATGTGAACGATGTCGCCTGGGCGCCGGACGGTGCGCGCCTGCTCACCGCCGCCGCTGACGCAACTGCCCGCCTGTGGGATGCCTCGCCCGGCGCGGCGCTGCACACACTGCCTCATGGGGACTGGGTCAACGGCGCGGCGTGGAGCGCGAACGGAGCGCGCGTCCTCACCTGGTCGCGCGACGGCACGGCGCGCCTGTGGGACGCACAGAGCGGCGCGCTCCTGCTGACGCTGAGCGGGCACAGCGGCTGGGTCAGCGGCGCGGCGTGGAGTCCTGACGAGACGCGCCTGCTCACCTGGTCGTGGGACAACACCGCGCGCCTGTGGGACGCGCAGAGCGGCGCGCTCCTGTTCACCCTGACGCACCAGGGGCGGGTTAACGGCGCGCGCTGGAACGCCAGCGGGACGCGCGTGCTCACCTGGGCGAGCGACAGCCAGGCGCGCGTCTGGGATGCGGCGAGCGGGGCGCAGGTGTTGGCCGTGACCGACCTGGTCACCGACATCACCAGCGCCGCCTGGTCGCCGGACGAGACGCATCTGCTCATCGCTGCGCGCCGCTCGGCCCGCCTGTGGAACATCAGCGGCGCCGTGCCGGAAGAGGTGCTGTTGCTGAGCGGGCACACCGGCACAGTCGAGTTCGCGGCCTGGGCAGCGGACGGGGCACGCCTGATCACCGCCGCGCGCGACGGCACCGTGCGCCTGTGGGATGCGGCGACGGGCGGCGAGATCATGGTGCTGGCGGCGCACGACGGCGCGGTGACGGGCGTCTTCTCTTCGCCGGACGGGGCGGCCCTGCTGACCGTCGGCGAGGACGGCACAGCGAAAGTCTGGGACGCGGCGACGGGCGCGCTGCGGGTGACGCTGGCCGGGCACACCGATGCCGTCACCGCGGGGGCCTGGTCGCCGGATGGATCGCGCATCCTCACCGCCAGCGAGGATCGCACGGCGCGCCTGTGGGACGCGACAACCGGCAACGAGCTGCTGGTGCTGGGCGGGCATGGCGACGGTCTGCGCGGCGTCGCCTGGTCGCCGGACGGGACGCACAGCGTCACCGCCAGCAGCGATCGCAGCGCGCGCATCTGGATGGCCTGGCAGACGACCGCCGATCTGGTCGCTTATGCCAACGCCTGCTGCCGCGTCCGCGATCTGACGGCGAGCGAGCGCGTGCAATTTAACCTGGAGCAATGAGAGGGTTATTGGTTAATTGATGTAGTTGTTGGTGATTGGTGGTCGGTTGTCAGTCATGGCCGCCAGCGATGCTGCGCACCGCCAAGCGAGGGAAGCGCCCGGCCTGATCGCCCGCTAAACGGGCAAGCGATCGCGCCCAGCCACCAACCGCCAATAACCAGTTAACCAACCGCCACCAACCACCAACCACCAACCACCTATGGACAACGACCTCACCCAGCAAGCAGCCGCCTGGCTAGACGCCGGCGAAGCGGTCGCCCTGGCGACCATCGTGCGCATTCGCGGATCGTCGGCGCAACCGCTCGGTGCGCGTATGATCATGACCGGCGATAACCGTTTCGTCGGGGCGGTCAGCGGCGGCTGCGTGGAAACCGACGTGTACGAAGCCGCCTGTGCCGTGCTGGACGGCGACGGCCCGCTGATGCTGCACTACAAGCGCGTGGAGAATTCGCTGGTCGAGATCGGGCTGAACTGCGACGGGCAGATTGATGTGCTGGTCGAACGGCTGGATCGCCCCCTGTTCGACCTGCTCAGCGCGCCGCCGACGCGCACTCTCGTCACCCTGTGCACGCCCAACGAGCCGCTGCATCCGCGCCCTGCTCATGCCCACGTCCTGCCGGATGGCACCGCCTCCGTCCCTCTGCCAGAGCCGGTGCTGCGCGACGCGCTGGCCGCGCTGGAGTCCGACCTGCCGCAGACCGCTGCTTACGCGGAAGGGCGCATCGCCCTGCTGGAGCCGGTGCTGCCGCCGCCCACGCTGCTCATCTTCGGCGGCGATCATGTGGCCGTGCCGCTGGTGCGTTTCGCCCGGCTGATGGGCTTGCGCACGGTGGTGACGGACGCGCGCCCGGCCTTCGCCACCCGCGCAAAGCACCCCGACGCGGACGAAGTGCTGGCCCTCTGGCCGGAAGAAGTCGTGGCGCGTGTCGGCGTGAACCGGCGGACGTATGCCGTCTCGCTCAACCACGAGCCGCGCTTTGAGGACGCCATGCTGCGCGCGCTGGCCGGGCACCCGCTCGCCTATCTGGGAGCCATTGGCAAGCCGCAGCGCGCCACCGAGCGCGCCGAGCGCGCCCAGGCCGCCGGGCTGGACCTGGCGCAGCTCCCCCCCATTCACACGCCGGTGGGGCTGGACCTGGGCGGCAAGTCGGCGGAAGAGATCGCGCTGAGCATCATGGCCGAGATCATCGCGGTGAAGAACGGGCGCTCTGGCAGGATGACGGCGGCCAACAGACCCTAGATTTCGCTGCGCGATTGCGGTATCATAACCGCCTTGCACCAGGGCGCACGCCGGATTGCGGAGTATAGAGATTTCGTAGGGACGGGCCTCGAAACCCGCCTCTGCCAAACCGAAGCCCGCCTGAGACTCAGGACGCGCCCCCCTGCAACCATTGAGCGTTCGAGGAAGCAGACGATGAAAGTCATACTCAAAGAGTACGTCTACAAGCACGGGGTCGCCGGCGACGTGGTGACTGTGGCCGATGGATTCGCCCGCAACTACCTGATCCCCCGTGGCCTGGCGATCAAAGCGACGCCGGGCGCGCTGCGCGCCAACCAGCATCTGATCAAGCAGTCGGCTCAGCGCCGCGAAGAACTGCGCAGTATGGAACACGAAGCCGCGCAGAAGATTCACGGCGTGGAGCTGGTCTTCGGCGTCAAGGCGGGCAAGAACCGTAAGCTGTATGGCTCGATCACGACCCGTGACATCGCCCAGGCTTTGCTGGACAAGACCGGTGTGGACATCAACCGCCGGCGCATCAGCGAGCGCCCGCTGCGCGAGCTTGGCGTGCACGAAGTCCCGGTGCGCATCGCCGCTCATGTCTCGCCGATGCTGCGCATCGTCGTCATCCGCGAAGAAGAAGTCCCTGCGTACCAGGCGGGCCAGCAGGTCCCCACCCTGGCCGGGGAACAGGCCTTCGCGGCGGTCGAAGAGGAAGAAACCGTCGAAGCGGACAAGATGGGCGAGCCTGAGCCGCCGGCCCAGGCTGCCGCGCTCGAGCCAGCAGGTGAGGTTGAGCAACCGGGCGAGTCGGCTGAGTAGACCGTGTCTGTACGGTCGCATTGAATGCGCGCTGACGAATCAAGTGCTGACACTGCCATCGATCTGATCGGTTTTGTGACACGCCATCTGGCCTGTGCACAATGCCATTCTGCCTACGCGCCCCCTGATGTGCAGGTGACCCAGCATGAGCACGACGAATGGTCGCTGGTGGCGACCTGCCCGTCGTGCAGCGCGCAGCGCGTGATCACCGCCTACGACGAGCCACCTTACCGCCGGCTGGACGGCCCGCATGGCCCGTCCCTGCCGCCGCTCTCAGCACGAGATATGATCGAGTGGCGGGCGTTCCTCAAGCAGTTCGGAGGGGACATGATCGATCTGCTGGCCGGGAGCTGAGCGCGCTGTTTTCAGAGAAAAACACGGGCGGGTGAATTTGACGATCACCCGCTTTTTGTTATAGTCGGCGGTGCGATTTTTCTCATGTGTCTGGATGTGTGCAGGCGTGAGCGACGCACAAGCTCTGGGTCGGCATCTGCGCGAGGCCCGCGAAGCCAAAGAACTGTCCCTGGCTGATGTCGAGCAGGGGACTCGCATTCGCCTCAAGTACCTGGAGGCGCTGGAACAGGGCGACTACGCCAGCATGACGCCCGTCCAGGCGCAGGGCTTCCTGCGCAACTACGCGCGCTTCCTGGGGCTGGATCTGGAGCTGTTGCTGCGCGAGATGGAGAGCGGGCAAGCTCCTCGCCGGGCGCGCAAAGGGCTGCGCCTGCCAGGTCGCCAGGCCGCCTCTCCTGGCGAGGGCACCGCCGTCGCGCCCGTGCTGCGCTCGCTCAGCGGGACTCTCACGCCGGCGCCTGCCACGCCGTCCCGGGTGCGTCCGCACCGCGCGCGACGGGGCTTCCTCAGCAACGCGCTGATCGTGGTGGTCTCCGGGATTATCGTCGCGGGAGGCGTGCTGGGCATCACCCGCCTGATTGACAGCCTGGTGGAATCGCAGACGCAGTCCGCCCCGGCAGACACTGAGCCGCTGCCCGCGCCGCCCACCCCATCGCCGGGCGAGACATCTGCGCCGGAGAACGCGACTACCCCCGGCGCTGAGAGCGAAGCCACGCCGGAAGAGGCCACGCCGGCCCTCGCGCTCGCAGAGCCATTCACCCCGCCCACGCTCATCGGCACGAGCATCACCGTGCTCATCGAGGTTGTCCAGCCCGGTTGGGTGAGCATCACCACGGATGGCGTCGTGCGGTACGAGGGGTTGGCGCGCGCCGGCGAGATTCTCAATTTCACCGGGCAGCAGAGCGTTGGCGTGCGCGCCAACAACGCTGCCGGGCTGCGGCTGACGGTCAATAATCAGCCGCAGGGGGTGCTGGGCGCGCGCGGCGAGTTATTTGAGTACACGTTCACCCTGGCCGGCGCCGAGCCGCCCGCGCCGCCGGACAACAGCGGCGATGACGCGGTCAGCGGCCTCTCGCCCACGCCCGATGCCCTCGCCGCCCTGCTGACCGCGTCGCCCCCTGTGGCGACGCTCTTGTTTACGGATACGCCGGGCGCTCCGCCCGCTCCTACGCCGACGCTGCCGCTCGACCCCGGCGACTTCAGCGTGCTCGACTCGATCACGCTCACGCCGCTGCCCGACGCCTCTCCGCAGCCGACAAATACACCGCAGCCGCCGCTGTTCACGCTCACCCCCACGCCGCTGCCGCCGACGCTCACGCCGACAGTCACGCCGCTGCCCAGCGCCACCCTCACGCCAACGTGGACGCCCACGCCGACTCTGACGCAGACTCCCGCGCCCAGCGTGACGGCTTCGCCGACGATGACGCACACGCCGACCTTCACCGTCACGCCCACTGCGACCGCCAGCGCGACAGCGACGCCTACGCCCAGTGCCACCGCGACGCCGACAGCGACAGCCAGCGCCACCGCGACGCGCACGCCATCGCCCAGCGCGACGGCGACTCCCACGTTCACGCTGACCCGGACGCCGTCGCCGACATGGACTGCGTCGCCAACCAGGACGCTCACGCCGACGCCGACGCCCTCGCCCACCTGGTCGCTGACGCCCACCTTCACCCCGACGGCGACACCTTTCCTGCCGCCGCGCTATACGCGCACGCCCACCCCGGCGCTCAAGTGAGGGATCATCCCGGAACGATATCGGAGAAGAGGAAGATCACCAATGAGCGATCCAGCCGCAGTGCTCGCTTTTTGGGATGCCTATCGCGCTACGCTCCCGCCAGAGGCGCGCCCGCCCGCGATGCCGCCCGCAGCGTGGTATTTCTGCGATAATCAGGCGGACGCCGACGAGTTGGGCGATCTGGTGCGGCGGGGGATCAAGACGGCGACGTGCAGCCTGCTGTGGCTCTACGAAGCCGAGAACGAGCGCGTGCCCGAACCCGGCGACCGGAGCATCATCACCGACTGGGAAGGCCGCCCGCTGTGCATCATCGAGACGACCGAGGTGACGATCCGGCCCTACGACAAGGTAGACGCCCGGTTCGCCTATGACGAGGGCGAAGGTGATCGCTCGCTGGCCTACTGGCGCACAGCACACTGGCGCTTCTTCACGCGCGAATGTGCCGATCTCGGACGGACGCCTGCCGAGGATATGCCGCTGGTCTGCGAGCGTTTCCGCGTGGTCTACCTGCCGCCCACCCCGTGACCTTTTTCCTCTGCGGGCGCGGCCCGGTGTGGTGTACACTAGTGCATCGAGGCGGAAATAGGGATACGGTTTGGCCTGGTCCAGCCCCCCGTCCCCGGCCCTTCCCCCACCAGAGGGGAAGGGAGCAGAGCACACCCACTATGCCCCTCCCTCCTTGCGGGGGAGGGGTCTGGGGTGGGGGGAAACAGCGGGCAACTACTGGCGGACTTCCGCCAATATGCACTAGGCGAGATAGCGGATGCTGTAGCGTGGAGAGGTGCGTGCCATGATGTCCATTCCGCCCGATCTGCAAAGACTGCCGCCACAGGCGCTCGACGTGTTGCGCTTTCTGGCGGCGCGCGAGGAAGGCACCGCTTCTGCCGACGCGATCATGGACGGCGTCGGGCTGAGCGCGATTGGCCTGGGCAAGGGCCTTCGGCGGCTGGTCACGGTGCGCTACGTGGTCATGACCGCGCCGGGCATCTACGCGCTGACGGTGCTCGGCCAGGAGGCAGCGCAGGCGTTGCGGCCCGCTGAAGCTGCGCCCGCGCCCGGCTATGCCCGGCGGCTGTCGGTCTTCGCGCCGTGCGAGCTGGCGGTGGGCGCGCCCGCTTTGCTGCGCGCTGGCTTCGACCCGCCCGATCGCGGCCAGCCGCCATTCGGCGAGGCAGTGCCGGTCATCCTGCGCCTGCGCGCGCCCGACTGCGACATATCCCCCGCCGAGCAGCCCGTCACCATCCCCCCGGACGCGCCGGGCGGCCCCGTGCGCTTCCGCGTGACGCCCCTTCAGGAAGGGACGCTGCGGCTGCGGCTGGAAGTCCTGGCAGCAGATGGCGATGAGATGTCAGGCCCGGCGGGAGGCATCTACTTCGATCTGGGCGCAGCCCCTTTCCCGACTCCGGCCTGCGCCGAGTTCCAGGCGCTTGGGGCGATGGTCGCGCTGCCGCCGGGCGGGAGAGCAGATCGGTGAGTGAGACCGCGATCACCGTGGTCAAGAACGACCACGCGGGCCGCGAGGTGTGGCGCTACACGGGCCGCGTCCTGGCGCGCGGCGCGACATGGGTGCAGTTGGAAGCGCGCTTCAACCGCCCGCACGACGTGCCGACGCCCTACCACACCTTCCGGCGCGGCGACCGCTTCGTGGAATGGTTCTTCGCCGATCGCTGGTACAACATCTTCGCCATGTACGACGTGGACGACGATCACTTCACCGGCTGGTACTGCAACATCACGCGCCCGGCCCGCCTGGAGAGGGACGCTATCTACGCCGACGACCTGGCGCTCGATGTGTTCGTCGCGCCGGACGGGGCGATCACCGTGCTGGACGAGGACGAGTTCGCCGTGCTGCCGCTCGACGAGGCGACGCGCACGGCGGCGCGGCATGCCCTGGACGTGCTGCAACGCCTGGTGATCGCTCGCGCCGCCCCCTTCGACGCCATCCCGCCGGGCGAATAGCGCCCTGGCGCGCAACCAACAGGGGCGGAGCCATCGCCCCGCGCAGTCGCGCTTCCCCAATCCACAATCCGAACTCCCCGTCTCTGCTTCCACACGGTTACATTGGTGGCGCGTCCGCTGTATAATAGCAAGCCGGACGGACCGTTGAGGAGGTGATGGGCATGAAACGGTGGATGGCGATCCTGACTCTGGCGCTTGGCACACTGCTGGCGCTGCTGGCGCTGGGAGCGGCACCGCCCATCCTGGCGCAGGACGGTCATGAGGGCGATTCCGGCGACGCGGATCTCGCGCCACTGCGCGGGGCGGCGGTCTACGCCGAGTTCTGCCAGGCGTGTCACGGGCCGCAGGGCGAAGCGTTGGGGACAGGCGCAGCGTTCGCGGCCATTGACGCGGCAGCGCTGGCAGGGGGCGGCGCGCGCCAGGCGATTCTCGAAGGAGCCGGTTCTGCCGACTCCGGCGCGGCGATGCCGCCCTACGGCGACGTGCTGAGCGGCGCGCAGGTGGACGATCTGCTCGCCTATCTCGGCACCTGGACGACTGGCGAGACTCCCCCGCTGCCAGAGCCGAACATCGGGCCTCTGCCGGAGTCCGTCGAAGGCTTCGCCGGCGATCCGGCGGCGGGCGCGGCGGTGTATGCCCGGTTTTGCGCTGGCTGTCATGGTGCGAGCGGCGCAGGGCGTGGAGCGCCCGCCTTCCCCAAGCTAGCAGGCGAGGCGGCGCAGATCGCCAGCGTGGCGCGCCAGGGTCACGAAAGCCCCTTCATGCCCGCTTTCGGCGCGGCGCAGGGCGGCCCGCTGAGCGACGCGCAGCTCACCGATCTGGAAGCGTACCTGGCTACCTGGGCGCAAAACGAGACTTCTCAGGAGCCGGACGACAGCCGGGGTTACAGCCTGCTGATCGTGGTGGCCGGCGCGGTCGCCATCCTGCTCCTCGGCGTGACGTACATGGCCCGCGTCGTCGTCAAGGAAGAGGCGTAGCAGCAGCGAGGGATTGGCCGTGAGCGCGGGGATGGGGGCGCAGGTTCGCCCGCTGGAAGAAGCGGATCGCGCCTGGGCCTATCGCCTGCTCGCCGGGCGATGGGGTTCCACGCGGATGGTCACGCGGGGGGTGCTGCACGACCTGACGCGCCTGCCGGGGCTGGTCGCCTGGCGCGCGGGCGAGCGCGCCGGCCTGCTGACCTACCACCTGGCGGGAGATTCCTGCGAGATCGTCTCGCTCGACAGCCTGGTTGAGGGCGTCGGCGTGGGGTCGGCGCTGGCCGCAGCGGCGCAAGAGGCGGCGCGGGCGGCGGGGTGCCGGCGATTATGGCTGGTCACGACCAACGACAACCTGCCCGCGCTGCGCTTCTGGCAGAAGCGCGGCTTCCGGCTGGTGGCGGTTCACGCGGGCGCGGTGGACGAGGCGCGCCGCCTCAAGCCGGAGATACCGGCGACGGGGCTGGAGGGCATCCCCCTGCGCGACGAGCTGGAACTGGCGCTCGCGCTGCAATGAGCGCCGGGACTGGAAAGCAACACCGCCGGGGCGCAGGGATCGCAGAGGAAAAGCAAGAAACACTCCTGATCCTTCTCCGCGCCCTCTGCGTCTCTGCGGTTCAGGAATTCTGTCTCACACCTGGGCCGCACCTGCGCCCATTGGCAGCGCGGCGTCTTCCTGCTATAGTCGAGATAAGCTTACCAAGCCCATTTTCTGCCGGGGGAGCCTGGGGCAGCCAGGCTGAGAGGCGCGTCCGTTCTGCGACGCCGACCCTACGAACCTGATCCGGGTAATGCCGGCGGAGGGAGCCACGCACGACTCAAGGCGCTGCCAGGCCGCTCCCTTCCCGCCGAAGGAGCGGCTTTTTTTGATGGGCGAGCACGGGTCTGCGCCGGCGCGGGCGCTGGTCTTCGCCAATGGCGACCTGTACGACGGCCCCGCTGTGCGGCGGGCGCTGCGCGAGGGGGCCGGTGCGCTGGTCATTGCGGCAGATGGCGGGGCGCGGCTGGCCCTGGCCTGCGACCTGATTCCGCACCTGGTCGTCGGCGATATGGACTCCCTGAGCGGAGAGGAATTGGCCGATCTGCGCGCGCGCGGGGCAACCCTTCGGCGCGTGGCGGCGGAAAAGGACGAGACCGACCTCGAGCTGGCGCTGCTGGCGGCGGCGCAGCGCGGCGCGAGCTGGGTGCGCGTGCTGGGCGCGGCGGGCGGGCGGCTCGACCAGGCGTTGGCCAACGTCCTGCTGCTGACGCTTGGCGCGCTGGCCGGGCGCGACGTGCGCCTGGTCGCCGGGTGGCAGACGCTGTGGCTGATCGGCCCCGGCGAGCACGCCCTGGACGGGGAGCCGGGCGACACGATCTCGCTCATCCCCCTGGGCGGCGACGCGCGCGGCGTGCGCACGGAGGGGCTGCGCTACCCCCTGCGCGATGAGGCGCTGCGCTTCGGCCCGGCGCGCGGCGTCAGCAACGTCATCGCGGCGGCGGGGGCGCGAGTGGCCCTCGTCGCGGGGATGCTGGTCGTGGTGCACACGCCGGGCAGAGCGTGAGGGAGCGATCAGTTGTCGGCAATCAGCTCTCAGCGAGGGCGCAGCCCCTTGTAGCAGTTCTCGCTGAAAACTGACCATCGCTCGCTAAAGACAGACACCGATCACCAGGAGCTAATCGTGGGACAGGCAAACGCACGCCCGCGCCGCGCCAGCGCGCGACTCCTCACAGACGTGGCGCGGGCCGTGATCCTCACCGCCGTCGCCGTTGTTGTGCTGGCCTTTTTCGCATCCGGCGTGCTGCAACTGGCCATTGAAGTGCGCGCCCAGGAGAACCTGGCGCTGGACACGATCTTCCCTTCGGTGAGCGCGGTGCGCGGCGCGTGGGAGGCGCATCGGGATCGTCTGCTGGAGGAGCACATCCCCGAAACGCTGTGGGAGACGCTGGCTGGCCTGGCGATGGCGACCGTGCTCGGCGTGACCATCGCCGCGCTGATGGACTTCTCGCGGGTGCTGCGCTGGCTGCTTTACCCGCTGCTGGTCGTCTCGCAGACGATTCCCATCTTCGCGATCGCCATCCTGCTCATCCTGATCTTCGGCTTCGGCAGCGGCCCCAAGATCACGGTCGTGGTGCTGTTCTGCTTCTTCCCGGTGGCGCTCAACACCTTCAGCGGTCTGCAATCCGCCGACCCGGAGCTGCTCTCGCTGCTGCGGGCGATGGGTGCCAGCGCCCGCCAGGTATGGACAAAAGCGCGGCTGCCGGCGGCCATGCCGTCGTTCTTCGCCGGGCTGCGCATCGCGGCGACGTACAGCGTGGTGGGGGCCATTTTCGGCGAGTACATCACCGCGCAGCGCGGGCTGGGCGTCTTTCTCAAACGGTCGTACAGCAGCTTCCGGCTCGACCAGGCGTACCTGGCCATCCTGCTCACCGCCGCGCTGAGCCTGCTGCTGGTGCTGCTGGTCAACCTGGTGGAGCGGCTGGCGCTGCGCTGGTACTACACATCGCGGCGGGCGTCGTGGCGCGGGCCGGGGATTTACTGAGCGGTCAGCCGTCAGCCGTCAGCAATCAGCAAGGACGGTGACGCAGATGCTTGTGCTCTCGCCGACCGCTGAAAGCTGATCGCTAGCACAGTAGGGAGAGTGACACGATGAACCGTAAATACACGCTTATCACGCTGAGTCTCGTGTGGGCGCTGGCCCTGCTGCTGCCGCCCGCGTTGGCTCAGGACAGCACCCCCACGCCCGATCCGCTCGGCGGGGCGAGCGAGTTCGCCCGCGCCGGCGAGCGGGCCGCCGTCACGCTGATGCTCGACTGGACGCCGAACACCAACCACACCGGCTTCTACGTGGCCCAGGCGCTCGGCTACTTCGACGAGGCCAATCTGGACGTGACCATCCAGGAGCCAACCGATCTGTTGGTCGAGGCGGTGGTGAACAGCGGGGCGGCGCAGTTCGGTGTCGGGTACCAGGAGTTTTTCACCTACGCCCTGGCCGACGGGCTGCCGCTGGTGTCGGTGGCGGCCATCATCCAGCACAACACGTCGGGCTTTGTCACCCTGCACGAGCAGGACCCGATCAGCCGCCCCGCTGACCTGAGCGGACTGCGCTATGGCGGCTTCGGCCAGTCGGACCTGGAGACGGCGATCATCAACACGCTGCTGATCTGCGACGGCGCCGAGCCGGACACCTTCGAGTACCTGGACGTGGGCTATGTAGACCCCTTCGAGCTGATGGCCCGCGAGCGCATTGACTTCGCCTGGATGTATTACGGCTGGGCAGGTATCGAAGGCGAGCTGCGCGGCCTGGACCTGGACACGCTCATGCTCATGGATCACTTCGACTGCCTTCCCGACTACTACACGCCGATCCTGATCACCAGCCGGGCGATGATCGAGGAACAGCCGGACGTGGTCGCAGCGTTTGTCCAGGCGACGGCGCGCGGCTTCGCCTACGCCATCAGCAGCCCGGCGCAGGCGGCGGACATCCTCAGCGCGGCAGCGCCCGAAGTGGACGCCAATCTGATCCGCGCCAGCGCCGAGTGGCTCGCCCCGCACTACCAGGCCGACGCGCCGCGCTGGGGGCAGCAGTCGCGCGCGACGTGGCAGGGCTTCAGCGACTTCCTGGTGGCGCACGGCATCCTGGCCGAAGGCATTGACGCAGAGGCGGCCTTCAGCAACGCTTTTCTGCCGGGCGAGGTGAGTGAGTGAGCGCCCCGGCGGGCACTCCCTGCCTGGAAGTGCGCGGGATCAGCAAGACCTTTCGCGATGGCGGGCAGACCGTGCGCGCGCTGGAAGACGTCAGTTTCGCCGCCTGGCCGGGCGAGTTCATCACCATCATCGGGCCGAGCGGCAGCGGCAAGAGCACGCTGTTCAACGTGATCACCGGCCTGGCCGAGCCGGACGCCGGCGAGATCGTCCTGGCCTGCGATGTCGCGCGCGACCGGGCTGGGCGCGTCGGCTACATGCCCCAGCGCGACCTGCTGCTGCCCTGGCGCACCGTGCTCAACAACGTCATCCTCGGCCCGGAACTGGACGGGCGCTCGCGCCGCGAAGCGCGCCGCCGCGCCCGCGAGCTGCTGCCGCTCTTCGGCCTGGACGGATTCGCTGACGCTTTCCCGGATGCGCTCTCCGGCGGGATGCGCCAGCGGGCGGCCCTGCTGCGCACTTTCCTGACCGACCGCGAGGTGCTGCTGCTCGACGAGCCGTTCGGCGCGCTGGACGCGCTGACCCGCCGCGAGCTTCAGCGCTGGCTGCTCGGCGTGTGGGAACGCTTCCGCAAGACGATCCTGTTCATCACCCACGACGTAGAGGAGGCGGTCTACCTGGCCGACCGCGTGCTGGTCTTCAGCGCGCGACCGGGGCGCATCGTCAAGGAACTGCGCGTAGACCTGCCGCGCCCGCGCCAGACGATCTCGCTGCTCTCGGAAGACCTGCGCCGCCTGGAAGCGGAGCTGATGATCGCGCTGGAAGCGGCCAGCGGTGGCGCGCGCTAGGAGCGCATCGCCATACGCCCCCGCCAGATTTCCCAAGTTTCGGAAACTTGGGAAGTCTCCTTCAGCACAGCGCGCCTGAGAATCCGCATCGCCGCCCGCGCCACAATACTGCGCGCCCGGCATGGGACGAGAAGCAAAATGCCCGCGTAAGGGGGACGCGCGCGGGCCGATGTGGGATCGAGCTTCGCCTGGCTCAGTGCAGCAGATAATCCAGCACGCGGTCGGGCAGGCCCGTGATCGCCTCGCGCTGGAGCCGGTAGGTGATGGCGCGGTTGTCCTGGGTTTCTTCGAGGATCAGCCCGGCTTCCTTGAGCTGGGTCAGGTGGCGCGACACGGCGGACGCCGACAGATTGAGCTTCTCGGCGATGCGCTTGCCGTTCATCCGGCCCTCGTGCCCCGCGATCTGGCGCAGAATATCCAGGCGCGAGCCATCGCCCAACGCCTTCAGGACACTCAGCGCGCGCGCCTTGCTCTCCTCGATCTGCGCCGCGCGCGGACCGGTGCGCTCGCTGTCGAAGAGAATCGTCACATTGCCATAGCCATAAAACACGAGCACCGGCGTCCCGGTCAGGTAGATCGGGATGAAGACAATATCGCGCACCGGGTAATCGGGCGGCAGGGTGGGCACCTGCTCGCTACGCCCGGTGACATACTCGTAGAGCGCCGTGCCTCCCTGGCGATCCAGCACGGCGCGCTTGTCGTCGAGGCCGTGTTCCCAGTGCGGGCGCAGCAGCGGCGGCTGCGTGTGGAAGAACTCGTCCCAAAACCCTTGCCACAGGTCGGTCAGCCGCCGCTGAAAAGCGGGCACATCGGCCAGGATATTGCGCATGGGCACCTCGCGGTACATGCAGCCTGGCTCGAACTGCGTCGTTTCCAGCAGCGCATCCAGCGCGTCCGCATCATCGCCAATCGCGGCAATGGCCTCTGGCGGGATCATGCGCCCAACCAGGTAGAACACGAAACGGTCGGGCGTCATGGTGCGCACATAACGGATGAAGCCGGGGACATCCTGGTGATCGGGGCAGTCCACCGCCAGCTCGAGGAAGAAGAACCCGTTCCAGTACGGCCCGCACACCGCCTCCAGCTCCTGCAGCAGCCTGGGCGAGAGCGCCGCGCGCGTCTGGGCGCTCCACTCCGTCCGCACGTCGGGCGTGAGCAGGGCGCGCAGGCTGAGCAGCATCTCGAAGACCGGCGAGGTCTCAAAGCGGATCAGGCTGGTGAGCGGGTCGGTGAATTCAATGACTTCGAGAGGCATGGATGGGCACCTTTTTTGGGCGGGTCAGTGCAAGCCGCCGCGTGACTGTTTGTGCATCATGGTACGGGCGTTGGCGGGGACTGTCAAGGGATGCCGCTCTGCCGCACCTCTGTAGGAGCGCGCCCCTACGAGACCCTGGCACACTCCCCGACCCCACGCCGGCGGCGCTTCAGGCCGCGCATAGATAGCTCTCGTTGAGACGCGCCAGCAGCGCCCGCAAGTCCGCCGCGCGATCCGGCAGGAAGAGGACGTCCTGCGCGCCGAAGCGCCGCGCGCGTTGCAGCGCGCTGGACGGCATGTCGCGGCCTATCACGACGATCAGGCGACCGGCGGCGCGCGTCGCCAGGTGCGGCAGCAGGGCGATTTGCGTCGGACGTCGCTGGTCCACGCCGACGGCGATCAGGCCAAAGTCATAGTAATCCAGCGCGCGCAATGCGTCGTCATGATCCTCAACAGCCGTCACAGAAATCGCGCCGTCGAGCAGCAGGCTGAGCGTATCCAGGAGAACGCTGGCCGGACCATCGGGACGGTCAATGACCAGCACCTGGGGCGGGCAGGCGATAGCGGGAGCGAGACGATAGGACAGTGCTGAGAGGGAGGTCTGGGCGCGCATCGGTCACTCCATTACTGAATTGCTTTATTGCACGATTGCGCAATTACATGAATAGTGTAGCATACAACGCGCCCGCTGTCAAGCGGGTTGTGGGTGGCGGGTTATTGGTTGTCGGTAGCGCGCGCTGCCCCATACACTACCGGGCAGAGGGCCAGGGCCAGGAGCCTGGCGCTGCCCTAACCTTCGGCCGTCTGTCATTGAGCGCCCGCGCCTCCTCCCCTCTCCAGCCGGGCTTGAGAGGGTGTCTGGTCAGCTCCCCCTCATCCCCCAACCCCTTCTCCCTCCAGGGGGAGAAGGGGAGCAAGGCGCAGGATTTCCCCTCGCCCCGGTGAGGGAGAGGGGTGCAGGGGTGAGGGGTACAGGGGTGCAGGGGTACAGGGGTGCAGGGGTGAGGGGTGCAGGGGAGCAAGGCGCAGGATTTCCCCTCGCCCCGGTGAGGGAGAGGGGTGCAGGGGTGAGGGGTTTTCGTGTGGTGCGGTCGAATTTCTGGACACAACCAGAAGAGAGTATAGTAGAGGTTGTGAAAGGAAAAGACGATGAGCACGAAACGCCGACAGTATAGCGCGAAGTTCAAGCTGGAAACCGTACTTGAAG
>Ga0226835_1000180_pt1 | contig 108100 bp, 80 predicted proteins | sample LAC_MetaG_1_FD_163627 | JGI IMG/M metagenome (GOLD analysis project Ga0226835, IMG submission 163627) | Anaerobic ammonium oxidizing microbial communities from anammox membrane bioreactor (MBR) in UC Berkley, California, United States -... | ecosystem: Engineered > Bioreactor > Anaerobic >... | reverse complement strand
TAGTAGACGCTGTTGGACGAGGCGCTCTCCAGCCCGAAGCTGTAGGTGCCGTTGCCAGCGATGGCCGCCGTCACGTCCAGCTCGACCCACGTGTTATCGGTCACCGCGCCCGCCGAGGCCAGGGCTGTCCCGCCCAGGGCCGGGGCATTGTTCCAGGTGATGCCCAACTCGCTCCACTCGCCCCCCGCCGCGTAATCGTTCGACACGGCGTAGACGGTCCCCCCGTCGGGGCCGCCGTCATAGGTGAACAGGCGCAGCGTGGCCCGCGTCACCGTGCCCGACACCCCGCTCACCGTGAACTTGAGGTAGCTGCGATAGATTTCCGTGCTGTGCAGCCGCAGGCGAAGCTCTGCTGCGGAGCCGTAGTTGCTGTCCGGGTTGCGCGACAGCACGCGCGCATCGCCGCTGGGCGTGAAGCTCAACAGCGACGGCGGGATGGGCGTGTTGGTCGGCGTTGGCGTGTCCGTCGGCGTGAACGTCGGTGTGAACGTCGGCGTGTCTGTGGGTGTATCCGACGGCGTGGGCGTGTCAGAAGGTGTCGGGGTGTCAGAAGGCGTCGGGGTGTCAGAAGGCGTCGGCGTGATGGAAGGCGTCAGCGTCTCGGTCGGCGTTGGCGTGATGGAAGGCGTCAGCGTCTCAGTCGGCGTTGGCGTGATGGAAGGCGTCAGCGTCTCAGTCGGCGTATTGGTCGGCGTCGCCGTCGGCGGCGGTCCCCCGCCCGACAGGTCGAGGAAATTGTGATAGTAGAAGCGCGTGGAGCTGTTGCTGGCGATGACCACCAGGCCGGTGGCGCTGTTCACCGTCTGCTTGGTTGAAGACGGATCGTTGGTCTTGGATGTGGTGGACTTGCTGATGAAAGCGTCGCCCTTGCCCGGCGGAAAAGCGATGGCGTTGATGTCGCTCTGCTTGTGATAGACCGTCCCGCCGCTCTGCCCGGAGGTGGCGAACATGTGCACCACCCCATGTTCTTCGTCGAGCACCACAATCGGGCGCGTGTGGTTGTCCGTGCCGGTGCCGAAGGTATAGCGCGTCCAGCCGCCCGCCGCCGCGCGGACATAGAGCACGATCATCGGGTTGTCGCCGGTCAGGCTGGTCTTGGCCGCCAGGAACAGGCGACCCTGGCTGTCCGTAGCAGCGTTCAGGTGATCGTCGGCCTGCCCGCTGCCCTGGACGAGTATTTCCTGCTGCCAGGCGGTGTCCGCCGCGCCGTCGTTGTGAATGGCCGCGACCATGGCGTCCGTGATCTGGTTGCTCCACAGCACGGCGATCTTGTTGCCCTGGAAGGCGATAATCGTGGCGATGTCGTCGCTGGACACGTTCGACGCGCCAGGCGCGGGCAGCACGAAGGGCGTGCCCCAGGTGGCGTCATCGCCCAGGCTATGGTTGACCAGCACCTTGCGGCTCTCAACATAGGCCACCCACAGCGTCCCGGTCGAGTCTTTGGCGATGGTCAGCGCCTCGCACTTGCCCTGCGTCACCGTGACGGGGAAGCCGGCGTCGAGGCTGTACTGCTGGGTGGCGCTGTTGTAGCTGTAGCGGTAGAGCCGCCCCCAACTGGACTGCGTGGTCGCCGACGCGCTGGTGGTGAAAACGTTCGAGACAACGTAGAGCTTCTGCGCGCTCGCATCCCACAGCGCATCTGCCTTGGAAGATTTGCGGTCGTCGGCGGGCGTGCCCGTGTTCGACCAGGTTTGCGTCGCCCAGTCCAGCCGGTAGATGCGGTATTCGCCTGCGGACGCGCTGTACAGAATGCCCCACCAGACGCCGTCATTCCACCACAGCTTGCTTTGCGGTTTTTCGCCAGTTGGGGAGGAGGTCGCCGACGAGCCATAGCTGAAATCCACATAGCCAACGTCGCCCGCCTGGGCCAGCACGGTAGCGGGTGGCTGGAGGGCCAGGCCGCCGCTGGCGAGCAGGAACACCGCGACAGCGATGACGCCCGCTTTGAGCAAGTGGCTGAAGAACAGAGTTCGGAAGCGGTTTGGAACACTCACTGGACACTTCCTCACAACAGGCTAGACCAGTCGTCGCGGATTGGAGTAAAAACTTGAAGTTAAGAATGATGTCGGCGGGAAAATTAGAGTCTGATCAATGCACATTTTGATACTATACCACATAATCGTGATAAAAACCTGTTAAAATTTGGAAGATGTCCTTAACAGGCGCGCCGTCTCCCTGCGACCCCATACAGCGCACGCCTGAGAGCACGTGCAAAGCTGTCCGGCAATTATTCAGAAGGCCCCTGTCTCCTGGTCCCTTCTCCCTGCCAGGCCAGGGAAAGGGGAAAGCAGCCTGCCGTTGCCCCCCATCCCCGGCCCTTCCCCCACGAGGGGGGAAGGGAGGAAAGCGCAGTCGCTCAGCCCCTCCTTGTGGGAGAGGGGTTCACTTCATCAAGTGGCCTCTGGGGGCGGGCGCTATTCGCCCGTCCCCAGGCCGAACTGCTGGCGCAGAGCCAGCGTATCGTAGCTCACCCACGCCTCCGCGATGGCCCCCGCCGCGTCGAAACGATAGAGCACGAAGAAGGTCATATCCACCGGCTTGCCAGTCGGTGGGAAGTCATAGAACTCGCTGGCAAAAGTGCCTTGCAGCCGGGCCTGGACCGCCACATAGTCCCCTTCGGCGATCATATGCTCGGACGACACCATCAGGTCTGGCAGGGACCCGCGCAGCAACAGCACGATCTCATACAGATCGTCGCGGGACAGCTCCGCGCGGTTCACTTCGCTGGGCGGCAGATGCGCGACGTATTCGTTCGAATACAGCGTCTCCAGCACCGCCACATCGCCGGCGTTGTACACCTCTGCGATCACTCGCCGGATGGCATCCTTGTGCGCGACGAGCACGTCCCCCGTCTCGTCGGAGTCTTCTGCCGCCGGCTGGGCGGTCGCGGTCGCCGTTGATTTCGCTGCGGAAGGCGAGAAATCAGAGGCGAGCAAAACGACAATGATCACGGCCAGCGCGGTCAGAGCGATGACAGCTATTCCTGTCAAGAGTCGGTTGTGTAGCATAGCAGGCTCCTTTGTACATCAGCGTTCAGTCCGATCACGCCTTTTCGCCCCATCGTGCGCCCGTGTTCTTACCCCGGTGACGGCAGCACCGGCAGCCGCGAGAGATCGGCGTTGGGCGTCACCAGGTACGCCGCCACCCACCCTGCGTGGCGCGCGTCCTGCACCCACACCCAGTCTCCGTCCGCGCTTTGGCCCCACGCCGCCAGCGTCACGCCGCTGTCCAGCCTGGTGAGAATCGTCGCGCTGAGGCCCGGCCCGGCCCGCAGATTCAGGCCATTGGCCGAGCGCACGGAGACGAGCGTTGCCTCTCTCAGCGCGTAGTCGAAAGGTGCGCGTGTCGAGACGACGCGCACGGCCAGCGGCGTCTCCAGGCAGTCTACCGGACGGGCGTCCGCGCCAGGCTCCGCGCCCAGACACACCCCCGCCAGAGCGCGCGCCGACCCCACCACGCGCAGCGGCACGCGCAGCTCCAGCGCCGCGCCCACCGCCAGCGCCGCGTCGGAGATGGGCGTCCGCGTGCCGTCCACTTCTGTCACGGCGACATCATCCGGCCCGGCGCGCAGCGTCCGCCCGCCAGGAAGCGCCAGTTCCACCCAGACTGGCGCTGAGGGCGCGTCGCGCGTGCGCAGCAAGACGTAGAGGTAGCGGTCGTCGGCGAAGGCTGCCACCTCCGTCAGGTCGTGCCCGGCCCCGACGACATCCTCGCCGTCAGAGACGAGCCGCAGGCCGCGCCCTTCCCAGTCGGCGGGGTCGCCGTCCAGCGCCAGCCACGTCCACCCCGCCGGCAGCCCCGGCCACGACTCCTCTGGCAGATTCAGCAGCCAGGCGGCAGCTCGCTGGACGAACAGCAGATTTCCCGGATGGCGCGGCACAGCGCCGTCGCGCACCAGGCCATAGCCGTTCTGGAGCAGCTCGGAATCGCCCAGGATAACAATCCGCGCGCCCGACGGCGTGCTGAGCGCCCGCGCGCCAACAGTGAGCAGGCTGACGGGCACGTCCAGCCCGGCGTTGAACTCCAGCGCAGCCGCGGCTGATACGCTGGATGTGCGAAAGACGCCGGGATCCGTCTCGCCGAAGGCCGTGCTCGTCGCCAGCAGGGGGGCGGCCTCGCTGCCCATGCCCAACGGGTCCACCACCATGCTGCGCGCGCCCCACACCCACACCGGCACGCCATAGCGAGCCAGCGGCGCGGTGATCGGCTCGCCTTCCAGCTCGGCGAACGTCAGGGCATACGTACTCTCCAGCGCCTCGATCGAGTCAGCCGAAGCCAGCGGCTCGGCCAGGAAGGTATCGCTGACCGTGATGCCGAAATCCTGCCTGATCAGCGGGGCCAGCCCGCCCCGGTTGAAGCGCGGGCGGACGTTGCTCCCATCGAGGAAGAACTCCTCCGGGTCGAGCGCCAGCAGCAGGTTCCCGCCGCGCTCCAGATGCCACCACAGATACGCCGTCTGAAGCAGCGGCATACTGCGCAGAGGCCGCGCGATGACCACCACGCGCGCCTCTGCGGGCAGCGGCGCATCCAGCCGGACGAACTGCACGCGCGCCCCCAAGCCCCGGAATACGTCCGCAAGCTGGCTGATCCCCGCCGGGCCGACGTTGGTCATCGCCGCGGTGTTCAGCGGTCGCCGCCCCTCGACGATCACCACCAGGGGCCGCCCGCCGGTCTGCGCCTGCCCCACGCCCGCGCCGGTCGCCAGCAGCGCCACCAGCACCATCCCCGCCATCGTCCACTGTAGGATGCGCATACGTCCGCCCTGGCTATTCTGTTCCGGCTGCCGGAGTCGGTGCGGGCGTGGGGAAGCTCAACGGGATGGTCGCCGTCTCGTCCACCCCAGCCAGCCAGGCCACCGCCCGCAGCAGGAACTCAACATTAGCCGGATAGACAAAGGCCGCCGTGTTGGGCGGTGACGTGCGCAGTCCACCGGCGTTGGTGGCGAAGTCGCGGTCGCCGATGACCAGCACCCGGCTGCCGCTCGTGGATTCCTCCGCCGCCACTGCCAGGGCCAGGGCGTCCGGCGCAGTGTCCTGGTTGGCGGTGTAGGCCGCCTCACCGACCTCGACATAGGCGACATAAGCCGTCTCGCCGTACAGCGTCCCACCGCCGAAAATGAGCGGCGTCGCGCTGAAGGCCTGGACAGAGGCGTCGAAATCCACCGAGCGCGCCCCGAAGAAAGCCAGGTCACCCGTCAGCCCGGCGGTCACCGGGTGATCGGCCCGCGCGCCGCGGGCGATCACGTCCAGCGCCAGGTCGCCCTCGCCGGAGGGCATGACGACGACATCGTCGCGGGCGCGGAGGCCATAGTCCGCCCAGGTGAGGATGAACAGCCCGCGCGCGGCCTGCAACGCCTTGTTCGCTTCGACGAGGGTCGAGCCGTCCTCGGCGATAGAGAACACCAGCGGATCGGCCAGCACCAGCAGCGCGCCACCCCCTTTCAAATATGACCACAGGCGCGCGCTCTGGTAGTCGTCCAGGTCTTTGGTCGGCCCGGCGATGACCACCAGATCGGCGTCGGCGGGGATGTCGCGCCGCCAGTCGAGCACCTCGATCTCCGCCCCCAGGCTGGCCAGCAGCCCGCCCCACCGGGACAGCCCGTCGCCGGAACGATCAAACGGGCTGGCTTCTTTGTTGCCCTCGCTGAAGTAGATGCGCACCCCGTCCAGGCGCGGCACGTCCTGCAGCGGCGGCCCGGCCTGCAGGCGCGACGCGGTCGCCGCCGCGCCCAGCAGCAAGGCAGCGACCGCGATAAATTGCAGCAGATACCCAGGATGACGACGGATCATGAGCTTTCCTTTTCGCTTTGCCAGACGTATTCAGCAGATGGTGAGGCCAGTCTGGGACTTCGGTTGCTGGTCATTGGTTTACGGTTTTTCGTGATTCCCGACTGCCCGCTTTCCAGTCCCCACCGTGCTCCTCAGCGCCGCAGCGCCCCGGCCAGCGACGCCGTCGCCGGCAGCATCTGCGCGCGCAGCGCGGCCAGCGGCGTCCCCGCCCCCACGTTGATGCGGCGCAGTCGCAGCGGATCAGCCCGGTGCAGGTCGTTGATGCCGCGCTCGGTGGTGAAGGCCAGGGCGAACCCGGCCCGGCCCAATTCGGCGGCGACTTCTGCGCTGACGCCGCCGCTCGGATAGGCGAAGATGGGCGGCACATCGCCCACCGCGCGGCGCAGATCGTCCAGCGAGCCGAGCGCTTCGGCCCGCGCCCGCGCCAGCGAGACGCGGTTGATCAGCGGGTGCGTCTGCGTGTGCGCGCCCAGCGTCACCCCCTGGGCGGCCAGGTCGCGCAGCGCGTCCCAGCCGAGCACGGTGGGCTGGGCGGGCGCGCCGGCCTCGCCGCACACATCCTCCACCCAGGCCATCGCCGCGTCGTGATCGAGCGCCTTGACGTGCTCGCGCAGCCGCTTGAAAGCGCGCCGCCGCTCGGTGGGCGTCCCCAGGGCGATGCGGCCCCCCGGCGTGTCGAGCGCCTCTCGCGCCGGGTCGCTGAGAGCGGCGTAGAGCCGGTCCCACCAGAAGACGCGCGCCGGGTGATCCGGGTAGGCGGTCGGCACGAAGAGCGTCACCGGCAGCCCAAGCTGGCGCAGCAGCGGCCAGGCGTGCTCGGCGAAGTCCGTATAGGCATCGTCAAACGTGATCAGCACGGCGCGCGGCGGCAGCGGCCCACTGCCGTGCACCGCATCGAGCACGTCCTGCGCAGAGACAACGTGCCAGCGCGCAGCCAGGGCGCGCATCTGCGCGGCGAAGGTGGCGGGCGTCGCGCTGAGCTGCGCCGGGCTGAGGTGCGGGCGCGCGCCCGGCTCGTCCACGCGGTGATAGGTCAGCACGGCGAGCGTGCCAGATCGCCGCCCGTCGAGCCGCTCCAACAGCCCCACGGCCCCCGCAAAGGCCGCGCTGTTGGCCAGCGCAACCGCTGCTCGCCGGATCATGATCTCACCTCCTGCTCAGGCTCGGCAACAGCGGGCGCATGCCCGTCGGCACCACTGGCGAGCGAAGTCTGTAGGGGCATATTGCGATACCCCCCTACAGACCGAGAATCTCGCGCAATTTTGCCCCGCTTGCCCAACAGCTTGCGCACGATCTGCGGCAATTCGGCCAGCGCCGGACGCGGATCGTCCCAGGCGAAGCTGTCGGTATGCGTGCGCGGATCGAGCAGGCCCGGCAGCGCGGCCAGCGCCGCCAATCGCCCCGGCGTGGGCAGGAATGCGTGACGCCGCCGCCCGGTCAGCACGGCCAGCAGCCACACCAGGTCCTTCTCCAGGTTGCGCGCCTTCACGCCGATCCGATAGTCCGTGTCCGGCGCAGCGGGAAGGGGCGGTGGGGCGCTCAGCAGCAGGTCGGCCAGCCGCGCCGGGAAGTCCATCCCGCTGAAGACGGCCAGCGGCAGCGACCCCCAGATGCGCCCATTGATCTCCATCAGGCGCGGCCCGCGCGCGCCCAGCTTGAACTCGACCATGATCAGCCCCGTCCACTTCAGCGCCGCGACCAGCCGCCGCGAATACTCGTAAAGCTGCGGGTCGAGGGCGACGCTCTGGCGCAGGGCGCTGGCCCCGCCGGTGATCGGCACCTCGTGCAGACGCCGGTGCTGGAAGGCGGCCAACGGCTGCCCCTCGTAAGCCAGCAATTCCACGCCATGCCCCTCGCCGGGGCAGTATTCCTGCAGCAGCACGGGGCAGCGCCCCTCGAACTCCCCGACGATGCGCAGCAGGCCGACGCGATCCGCCGCATAGGCCACTTCGAGCACATCCACGCCGCTGCCCTCGTTCACCAGCCGCGACACCTGCGGCTTGATCACGACCGGCCAGCCGAACTCTCCGGCGACTGCGTCGGCTTCGGCGGCGGTGCGCACCTGGCGCGTCAGCGGCACGGGCACGCCCAGCTCGCCAGCGAGAGCCAGCGTGCGCTGCTTGTCCGTCACCAGGGCGATCTGCTCGTCATCGGCCAGGGCCACACGGCAGACGTCCGCGAACTGGGCGCGCGCCGCCGCCAGCGGCAGCCCCACGTCGTCGGTGACCGGGATCAGCAGGTCTGCGCCGTGCTCGCGGACCGCGCCGAGCAGCGCCATCACCGTCCCACGCGGATCGTCCGTCGGCGGCGGGTACACCAGGCGCGCTGCCGCGTAGCGCGAGCGGAAGCCCGGCGCGTCCGGCACGGCAGAGGCGGCGATCACGCGCCAGCCGCGCCGCCCCAGCGAGCGGATGATGGCCAGGGCGCTGCCCCGCTCGGCATCAGTGACCAGCACGGCAGGCCGCTGAGACGTGGATGGCTTCATGCTGTCGTCCTTCGTGAAGGCGCGCGCCGCGCGTGAAAGTCCAGGATCAGCGCCTGGGCGTCGGCCAGCACCTTGTCTTCGGGCTGAGTCGCATCAATCACGGCGAAATGCGGCACCATCTGGCCCATCTCCAGGTAAGCGCGGCGGCGCTCCTCCAGGACCTCCGCCGTGCCCTCGCCCTTGCGCGCCAGCAGCACCTCCGCCGGCGCGTCGAGGTAGATCATCAGCCCCGGCTTGGGGAAGACATGGCGCAGCATGGCCCCGTGCAGACGGCGGGCGAGCGGCTTCGGCTCGGCGGTCGGCGCGATGTCGTAGCTGTAGTAGTCCGGGAAGTAGTGCCGGTCGAAGAGCACCACATGCCCGCGCCACTGGTAGTACCACGTCACGCCCTGGCGGAACCATTCTTCGGCGGCGCGGTTGGTCAGCGCCAGCAGCGACTTGCCCGTCCACAGCGCGCGCCGGAGCGGGTGGCGCGGCGCGGCGCGCAGCGAGCGCGGGTCGCGCGGGCCGTGCGTGTCGGGTGGCGCGCCAAGCCGCCGCTTGACCGCGCGCAGCAGGCGTGTGGTGGGCAGCATCAGGTTGCTCGAATCCGGGCTGACGCCCATATATACATAGCGGGTAGGCAGCGGCAACGACTCGCCGAGCCGCCGGCAGATCGTCGTCTTGCCGGAGCCGTCTGGCCCTACCACAGCGACCGAGAACATTCGCATACGTTTAGCCTTTCGACGGTGGTCGGTGATTGGTAGTTGATGGTGAGAGACCCTGCACAAACCTCACCTGAGAAGTCGCGCGCCTGCCCTTGCACCAACCCCCAACCCCCAATCACCACCCCTCTCCTCACCCCGCCGCGACCGTCTCCAGAACGCGATGCACGCGCCAGGCGCTCACCCGCCAGTCGAAGTGCGCGGCCACGAAGCGGCGCGCGTCCGCGTCGGGCGCAGGGATCGCGGCCCGCGCCCGCAGCTCTTCGGCGATGGCCGCCGCGAACTCTTCCGCCGTCTCCGCCACGCGCACCGGCGGCGCTGCCCCGTCCTCGGTGCGCAGGCCGTCCGCCGCCAGCGGCGAGGCGATGACCGGCACCTGCATGGCCATCGCTTCCAGCAGCTTGTTCTGGATGCCCGCCCCAAAGCGCAGCGGTGCGACGAAAAGCGTCGCCTGCTCCAGGTAGGGGCGCACATCGTCCACCCAGCCGGTCACCGTGACGCCGGGGCGCTCGCGCTCGGCGGCGAGCGCGGGGCGCGGGCTGTGCCCGACGATCAGCGCGCGCGCCTGCGGGAACTCGCTCTGCACGCGCGGCAGGATGTCGCGCACCAGGCGCAGCGCGGCGTCGGCGTTGGGCGCGTAGTTCATCGCCCCGGTGAAGATCAGCGTTTCCGCGCCCAGCGTGGGCGTCTGGCGCTGCCAGTAGGCCACGTCCACGCCGTTGGGCACGACGGTCATGGTGGGGCGCGGCCCGCCGGCCACTGCGTCACGGTCGCGGGCGGAGGCGAACAGCCCGTGCACCGCCCGCGCCAGGATGCGGCGCTCCACGCGGCGCATCTGGACGTATTTGAGACGCAGCGCCAGCCGCCTGACCCCGTGTGATACCGCTATCTGCCCGTGCAGGCGCAGCGACGCCGCGTCGGTGAAATCGGCGATGATCGGCGGCGTGCTCAGCCCGTCAATGGCGGCCAGCGTCTCCTTGCCGCTGAACAGCACCGCGTCAAAGCGCTCCTCAGCCAGCAGCCGCCGGATCGCCGCGCGCATGTCCTGCACCGCCCCGCGCCCCAGCAGCGCCCCTTGCGTCCAGGCCAGCGCCTTGCCCGCTCGCGAGCGCCCGCGCCCCGCCGAGCGGAAGGTCTGGATGCGCACAGTGAGCGGGGCCAGCGCCTCGGCGTGCTCCACGCGGAAGGACGGCCCGACCACCGCCAGCAGCGTGATCGCGTGCCACTGCGCCAGCTCGCGGATCAGAAAATAGTGGCGCAGATAGCCGCTGGTCAGCGGGTACGGAAAGCCGTTGGTCAGGTAGAGCACGCGCATCGCCGACAGTCTCGTTTCGCTCACAGCCAGGCCAGGTCGCCCAGGTGCCGGGCGGCGACCTGCCACAGGACATAGTAACGGTTATCGCGCAGCCAGGCGGCCCGCTCGCCGTTGGCAGCAGGCGCGCCCTCCGCCGCGCTGACTCGCGCCCAAAGCTGAGTCGCGTAGCGCGCCCAGCACAGCACGAACAGCGGCCCCAGCCACTCGCTGGCCAGCCCCAGCCGCGCGGCGTACTCCAGCGCATGGGGCCGCGCCCAGGCGTCGCGCCCGAAGAATGCGCCGCGAAACGCCCTCACCTGCGCCACCGTCGCGCGCGCGCCCTGGCGGGCGAAGGCGACGTAGGTCAGGAAGAAGAACAGATCGTGCGCCGGCAGCCCGGCGAGCTGGGCCAGTTCCCAGTCCACCACGCCCAGACCGCCGCCCGCGCGCAGGATCAGGTTAGGATGGCTCAGGTCGCCGTGCTCCAGCACCAGCGGCAGGCCGGCCCCGCGCAGCCACTCCGCCGCCGCCTGCGTCGCGGTCAGCAGCGTCTCGTCCTCGCGCCCCAGCGGAAAATCGGCGGCGAACGCCGCCAGAGGCCCGCTGATCAGCCGGGCGAAGGCCGCCTCGTCCAGCGTCCCGCGCGAAGGCGCCGCCACGTCCGCCAGCCACTCCACACCCAGCGCGCAGGCGCGGGCCGGGTCGCGGCGCACGGCGGCCCGGTCCAGCGGCGGGCCGACCAGGGCCGTCTCGACCAGCAGCGGGTAGCCGCCCACCTCTTCGAAAGCGATCACGGCGGGCACGGAGTCCAGGCCGCCGGGCCGCCCCGCCTGGAGCATACGCAGCACGTCCGCTTCGTGCGCCAGGGCCGCGCCATCCCCGGCCAGGCGGGGCAGCTTGGCGACCAGCACCGGCTCGGCGCGCCCGGCGGGCAGCAGCAGCACGATCACATGGCGCGACGCGGCGAAGCGCGGCGTCAGCACGACGCTGGTCAACCGCTCCGGCACGCCCCATTGATCGAGGGCCAGCCGCGCGCGGTGCTCGCGCAGGAAGGCCAGCGCCGTGTTCATGGCCCCTCCCGTCGCGCCGTCAGGCTGACGTGCCGCGCCGCCCAGCGCAGCGCGCCCGCCCGCTGTACGCCACGCAGCAGCGCCGCCAGCGCCGCCCCCGTCGCGCCGCGCCGCCCCTTGAGCAGGGCGTAGACCAGCGCGCCGCCATCGTCGAGCGGCAGGATGCGCGTGCCGCGCTCGAAATCCGGCCAATGCCAGTGGCGCTGCACCTCGCCGAAGCCCATGCCGTGCGCCAGCCGCGCCATCCGCCCGGCGCGGGCCGCGCCGCCCGTGAACTCGGCGTAGAGCCAGCCGCCCGGTCGCAGCAGGTCAGCGGCGGCGGCCAGCGATTCGGGCGCCGGGTTCACCGCGACGACGGTATCGAAGGCCGCGCGATGCGCGTCGGTCAGCGGCCCGGCGATGAACGTCGGGGCGGCGCCGGTCGCGCGCAGGGCTTCGGCCAGGCTGCCCTGCACCCGCCCCAGGCAGGCCACGCGGCCCAGCGCCGGATCGGGCAGCAGGAAGCGCCAGTCAAGGCGGCGAATGGCCTGGCGCAGGTCGGCGGGCAGCAGCGCGGTCGCTGCATTCGCCACCGGGCCGGTCACGACTTCGGGCGTGGACGCGCTCATAGGCTCGTCTCTCCGCGCTCGCCCACCTCGACCAGCGGGCGCATCGCCTCGAACAGGGCGACCAGGTCCACCGGGTAGGGGTGAGCGACCACATAGGCCGGCTTGTCCGCCAACACCTGGCTGAGCAGGGCGGCCAGACGCGCTTCCAGGCTCTCGATCAGCTCGTTGCGCGCGCCGGGGAAGGCGAACCGGTACATCTGGTACCAGGCCAGGAACGGCAGCCACTCGTAGTGCAGCGAGTGCACCATGCGCCGCGCGACCTCGCCCGCCGCGATAGGCGCAACGGTGATCTCGTCCGCGTCGTGGCTGACCACCCACACCACGATGTCCGGCGCGCCCGCCAGGGCCAGGCGCTCCGCCGGAAACAGCTCGCGCGGGTGCAGGTCGGCGAAACGCTGCCGCTCCAGGAAGCGCGCGGCGCGCCCCGGCACGATACGCGGCGCGCGCTGGTGCAGCGCGGCGATCCCGCGTAGAGCCGCCAGGCGCAGCCGGTCGCCGCGCCCGACACGCGCCGCCACATCAGGAAGCTGGCGCAGGTACCAGTCCCAGACGCGGATCGGTTCCGGGATGCCAAAGGCATGGCGTCCGTCGCCGGTCAGGTACAGCCATTCATCGCCCACGTAGGCCGCGCCGCGCGCCGCAAAGGCCAGCAGCGCCTCGGTCTTGCCGCCCTTCGACCAGCCGGTGGTCACCACGCCCGCGCCGTTGTAGGTGAAGGCCGCTGCGTGCAGCGGCAGCACCCCCTTGCTGAGCATGATCAGGTTGATGATCGGGATCAGCAGCGGGACGGCGGGCAGTCCGCTCTCGCAGACGATCTCGCACGGCCCTGCGCCGATCTGCTGAAAGTCCACGCGCACGCGCGCCTGGGCCTTGTGCTTGCTGCGCAGGATGAGGAAAGCGTCGTCGCTGAAGGCGGCTTCGTGCAGACCGAGCGTGCGCAGCGGCCCGTTCACCGGCAGTTGGGCGACAAAATGGATGGCTATGTCCGGCGGGCCGCTCAGCGGGCGCTGGATGGGGCCAAGCTGGCGGGCCAGCGCGCGCACGTCGCCGGGACGGGGATCGTGCAGGCGAATCCCGACCAGGTCGTGCAGGTTGAAGTCTACCGTCCGCTGAGAGCTTGCCATGCCGAGTCCCGTCCTGTGATGCGGCGCGCCGCCGGCGACGCGCCGCTGGTCCGCGCACAACCCGATTTTCTCCATGTCAAAGAGAGTTATTGACTTCAATCCCGGAAGCGCCTATAGTATTATACTAGTTGATTTATTTAATTGGCAGGGGAAGATTATAAATATTTTCAGTTACAATTGGCGCGAGCGGTGCGGGGCGCGCCGCGCAGCGAGCCAGGTGAGCAGCCGTTTGAGAACCCCCTAAGCCCTTCTCCGCCCAGGGCTTTTCAAACGATCACTGAATGGCGGGCCATCTCGTCGTGCGCCTGGAGGATGTGGCGCTTCTATCAGCGATTGTCATATTGACACTTCTATCTTTGTCCCCCCGAAAGTCTGTGTCTCTACTATTGTATGTCAACAAACCCATAAATCTTATAAAAGTTCTATAAAATTATTTCAAATATCTCTTCCCCGGCAGTACAATCTCCAACAAGCCTTCTGTGGGGACGCGAAATTGCTTGATACGCCCGCCCTCGCTCGCGACTGTATCACAGCACTTATATCGAGGTGGCACCATGTCTCAGCTACGCATTCTTATTGTCGCAGCAGCCCTATGGCTGATCTTTCTTTTCGGTCTGGCCCGCCCAGACCTGGTGGGCATGGATCTCTCGCCGGCTCTCTACGTCCTGGTGCTGGCCATCGTCCTGGTCACCTTCTTCCTGCCGGACATCGGCGCGCGACACTGGGCCGCCGTCACAATCCCCGGCCTGCTCATCTACAGTGGCCTGGGGGCCGCCGGCGCGCTGGGGCACAGTGTCCTGGCCTGGCCGGAGACGCCGATTGAGATCATCGTGCTGCTCATCACCCAGTTTCTGGCGAGCACGACCTCGCTGGTCATCGCCAAGCTGGAGCAGATCATGGAAAGCGTCGTCATTGACGCCAATACGTCGCGCATCCTGCCCGCCGCCGACGGTGAGCAGGCCGCCAACGATGAGCTGTTCCGCGCGCGGCGCTTCAACCGGCCCGTCGCCTTCCTGCTGCTGCGCCTGGCCGACATCCCGCAACTGCGCGGCGCGCTCACCGATCGTTTCGACTTTCACGCGGCGCTCCAGCGCAGCTATCTGCGCGCGCGCATCAGCCAGCTCGTCGAGTCGATGGTCTACCGCACCGACCCGCTGACCTGGCAGGGCGACAACCTGGTGCTGTGCCTGCCGGAGACCAACTGCGACGAAGCTGAGCAGTTGGCCGAGCAGATTCACCACCTGGTGAGCATGTCGCTCAACATCCGGCTGCCTATCGGTGTTGCCGCCTTCCCCGACGACGGGCTGATCTACGCGGACCTGGTGGCCGCCGCCGGACATCAGCTTGTTCAGGGGGCCGACATGCGCGCCCCCGCGCCGGCTGCGGGACGCCTGCCCTCCCGCGAGGAAAGCAGCCCGGCGCGCGAGCTGCCCGTCGAGCTGGCGCGCTTTTCGCTGGGCGGCGGCAATGGCACGCTGGCCCTGCGCCAGCCACCCCTCACGCGCGTGCTCTACTCGCTGGGGCTGGGAGCGCTCGCCAGTTGGGACGATCTGGTGCAGCCATTCCTGTCGCACGCGCAAACGGCGATCCGCTCGGAGATGCCTTATTACGACCCCGACTTCTGGATCAATCGCCTGCCCTACCAGGGCACCCATACGCGCCGCGTCTATTTCCGGGTCAAGCGCCTGATAGACCTGGCGGCGGTGCTGCTCACCCTGCCGCTGACGCTGCCGCTGGGGCTGGGGCTGGCTTCGCTCATCTGGCTGGAGGATCGCGCCTCGCCGATCTACGTTCAGAACCGCATCGGCCTGGGCGGGCACAAGTTCAGGATGCTCAAGTTCCGCTCGATGATCCCCCACGCCGACCAGCGCATGGCCGAGCTTGGCGTGCGCGTCAACGAGCGCGGCGAAACCGTTGACGAGCACGGCAACAAGCTGGAAAACGACCCGCGCATCACGCGCCTGGGCAAAATCCTGCGCAAGACCAGCCTGGACGAGCTGCCCCAGCTTTACAATGTGCTCGTCGGCGACATGAGCCTGGTGGGGCCGCGCCCAACCTCGTTCGGCGTGGACAAATATTCGCTGTTGCAGACCCAGCGCCTGAGCGTCAAGCCGGGCATCACCGGCCTGTGGCAGATCTATGACCGGGGCGACACCGACTTCGACAAGCGCCTGATCTGGGATATCAAGTACATCGAGAAAATGAGCTTCTCGCTCGATCTGGAAATCCTGCTGCGCACCGTGCTCAAGTTCACCAACGGCGCGCGCTAGACCGGCGCGCTGGGCGGCTGCACTGACCCCTCATCGCACCCCGCCGCGCCAGCCCACCGCCCATCACTCACAGGAGCGGCAGCCCGTTCCTGTAAGCGTTGGCTGGTGCAGCCGGCGCTTTTGCCATGATACAGATGCCGTGCAGACGCCAAAACAGACAGCAAGAAGCAGAAAGCAGGGACACGCATGATCCGCAGTTACTATGATGTTCTCCGCCGCTGGCTCTGGCTGCTGGCGCTCACCACTCTGCTCGCCGGGGCGGGCAGCTATGCGCTGAGCAGCCGCGAGCCGATACGCTTCACGGCCAGGGCCAAGCTGCTGGTCGGCCCGGCAGTGGACAGCCTCAACCCCGAAGTGAACGACCTGCGCGCGGCGGCCCAGTTGATGGAAATCTACGCTGTGCTGCCGACCATGCGCCCCTTCCTGGAGACCATCATCACCAACCTGGGATTGGACACCAGTCCGGGCGAGCTTGAGAGCGACATCACCCTGACCACCGACACGACCACCCAGATTCTGACCGTGCGCGTGGACCAGGACAACCGCAACCAGGCCACCCTGATCGCCAACGCCATCGCCGGGCAATTGGTGGCGCAAAGCCCGGCCAGCAACGCGCAGAACGTCACCGCCTGGGATCAGCTTCAGGGGCAGATCGCGCGCGTGGAAGGCACCATCGCCAGCGCCGAAGAGACGTTACAGCGCCTGGGCGAAGAGTTGAACCGCGCCACAACCGCCGAGCAGCGCGCGCTCATCTCCGAGCAGATTCGGCAGGAGCGCGCCTACAAGGCCGAAGCGGAGAAACTGCTCATCTCGCTCTACTCGGCGCTGCAAACCACGCCCAACAACCGCATCACCATCGTGGAGCCAGCCGTTCGTGGCCGGCCCATTGAACGCCAGGTATCGCTCAAGACGACGCTCGGCTTGCTGGCCGGGCTGATCGCGGGCGGCGCGCTGGTGTTGGGCGCCGAATACGCCAGCGACACCGTCCGCAGCGCGGACGACCTGCGCGGGGTGACGGGTGCGCCATATCTGGGCGGCGTGGTCACGCGCTCGGCGCCCGATCGCGCCGCGCCTGTCGTGCTGACTCACGCTGGCTCATCCACCACAGAGGGCTACCGCCGCCTGGCGATGAAGTTCCGCTTCGCGGAGCGCGCCCTGGCCCTGAACCGCCTGCTGGTCAGCGATCTGCACGGGGACGGGAGCGGGGGCGAAGTTGCCGCCAACCTGGCCGTCGTGCTCGCCCAGCTTGGCGACAACGTCCTGCTGCTCGACGCCAACATCCAGAGCCGGACAGCTTCGCGCATGTTCGGCGTGGCCAACAAGCTCGGCCTGGCCGAATGGCACAGCTCGGACAGCGCCATCGCCGACCTGCTGCTGCCCACCGACGTTGAGGGGTTGGCCATCCTGCCAGCCGGGATGCACACGCCCGATTTCTTCGCCATCGTCGCCTCGCCGCGCTTCGCCAGCGCGCTGACCAGCCTGGATGATCTGGCCGACATTGTGGTGATCGCCGCGCCGCCGCTGGGCGCGATCACGGCGGCGACGGTGCTCGCCGCCCGCGCCGACCGAACCGTTATAGTGGCCCGCAGCGGGCACAGCCATCGCCAGCAGGTGCGCGAGGCCGTTGACAGCCTGGGCGAAGTGGACGCGCAGGTCGCCGGCATCGTCCTGGCGAAGCGCGCGCGCAGCCTGCGTCGTCGCTGGCCTCCTATGCGGCGAGCGCGCGCCTCCGCACAGTCCGCCCGCGCTCAGATCACCCCGGCCAAGCGCCGCGCATCCAGCAAGACGGCGGAGTCATAAGCCCCATGGAGACCGCACTGGCGCACGCCTTTGGCGCATTGGAGCGGGCGGGCATCACCGCCTGCCTGCTGCGCGACGCCGATCGGCTTGAAGAGATCGCGGCGCGCGGCGGCGAGGTGGACCTGCTCGTGCCAGCCGATCAGCTTGCCGCGCTGCGCCGGACGCTGGCCGAGGAAGGCTTTGTCCCCCTGCCCGCGCCCGGCAGCGCGCCGCATCATTTCTTCATCGCCTACGACCGGGCAGGCGACGCCTGGCTCAAGCTCGATGTCGTCACGCAGATCGCCTTCGGACGACCCCCGCGCACGATCCCGACCGATCTGGGCGAGGCGTGTCTCAGCCGCCGCCGTCGCCTGGGCGCAGTCTACGCGCCCGCGCCAGAGGAAGAGCTGGTGACGCTGCTGCTGCACGCCGCGCTCGACAAGGGGCACTTCGCGCCGCACCGCCAGCAGCGCCTGCTGGCCCTGCGCCAGCAGATCAGCGATCCGGCGCGCATGACAGCATTGCTGACCCACTCCTGGGCGCCCGGCGCCACCTGGGAGCGTGTGAGCGCGCAGATCGCGGGGGAGCAGTGGGACGCGCTGCTGGCCGAGCGGCCCGCCGTGATCGCTCACCTGAGTCGCCGCGCTCCCGCCGCCCGCCTGGGCCATCTTCAGCGCCGCGCAGCGCGCATTGTCGGGCGGCTGGGAGGGCTGTTGCGCCCGCCGCTGCCCTCGGTGGCCCTGCTGGGGCCGGACGGCGCGGGCAAGTCCACGCTGGTGATGGGGCTGAGCGAGGGCTTCTGCCAGCCTGTGACCACCGTGTATATGGGCCTCTACCAGCAGGGTGCGCGCCGCCCCTCGGCGCTCGACCGGCTGCCCGGCGTGCGCTTCGCCCGGCTGCTGCTGACGCAGTGGCGGCGCGTTCTGCGCGCGCGCCTGGCCGGGGCGCGCGGGCACCTGGTGCTGTTCGACCGCTATTCTTACGACGCGCTGCTCAATGCGCCGCCGCGACAGAACGCGCTCAAGCGGGCGCGGCGCTGGATTCTGGCGCGGGCCTGTCCGCCACCCGACCTGGTGCTGGTGCTCGATGCGCCCGCCGAGACATTGTGGGCGCGCAAGGGCGAGCATTCGCTGGAGATTCTGGGCGCGCAGCGCCAGGCGTACCGCGCGCTGGCCGGGAAATTGCCCCAGGCGCGCATCGTCGAGACGGGCGGCGCGGCGGGCGAGTCGCGCCAGCAGGCGAGCGCGGCCATCTGGGAAGTGTGCGTGGCCCGCAGCAACGGCAGGAAAGGAAACCATTGATGGCGGCGATGACCGGCACGCCTCCCCCAAGCGCGCCCACGCGCACCCCGCGCGTGGCCTACCTGGTCTCGCGCTTCCCCAAGCTGACCGAGACTTTCATCCTCTACGAGATTCTGGCGGTGCAGGCGCAGGGCGTGCCCGTTGAGCTATACCCCTTGCAGCGCGAGCGCACCTCGGTCATGCACCCGGAGGCGGCTCCGCTCGTCGCGGCAGCGCACTACCAGCCGCTGCTCTCGCTGACAATTCTGCGCGCGCACCTGCACTACCTCCGCCGCAAGCCGCGCGCCTACTTCGCCGCCCTGCGCGACCTGCTGCGCGGCACCTGGGGCAGCCGGCGCTATTTCTTCGGGGCGCTGGCCTTCTTTCCGAAGGCGGTGCGCTTCGCCCGGATGATGGAAGCCGCCGGGATCGAGCACATCCACGCCCATTTCGCCAGCCACCCGGCGGCGGCGGCGTTCGTCATTCACCGGCTGACGGGCATCCCCTACAGCTTCACGGCGCACGGCTCCGACCTGCACCGCGACAAGCACATGCTCTGCGCCAAGACCGCCGAGGCTGCCTTCGTGGTGACCATCTCCGAGTTCAACCGGCGCATCTTCGTCGCCGAGTGCGGCGAGACGGCCCGCGCCAAAGTCGAGGTGCTGCACTGCGGCGTGGACAGCAGCGCCTTCCAGCCGGATGACGGCGCGGCAAGGCGCGGCGGGCCGCTGCAAATCCTGTGCATTGGCACGCTGCACGAAGTCAAGGGGCAGGCGCACCTGATCGAAGCCTGCCGCCTGCTGGCTGGGCGAGGGCTGGATTTCGTGTGCCGCTTCGTCGGCGACGGGCCAGACGGCCCCACCCTGGCCGGGCAGGCGGCGCACGCCCGGCTCAACGGGGCGGTTCAGTTCGCCGGGCGCAAGACGCGCCAGGAAGTGATCGCCCTGCTGAGCGAGGCCGATGTCGTCGTTGCGCCGAGCGTCCCCTCGCGTGACAACCGGCGCGAGGGCATCCCCGTCGTGCTGATGGAGGCGATGGGCGCCGGCGTGCCGGTCGTCGCCAGCGACCTGTCGGGCATCCCGGAGCTGGTCGAGCACGAGGTGAGCGGGCTGCTCGTCCCGCCCGGCGACCCGGCGGCCATTGCTGCCGCGCTGGAGCGGCTGGCCCATGACCCGGCGCTGCGCGCGCGGCTGGGGCGCGACGGGCGGGCCAAAGTCCTGCGCGAGTTCGACCTGGCGGCCAACGCCGCCCGGCTGGTGGAGCGCTTCCGAAAGAGCGTGCAGCCATGAGCATCAGCCTGATCCTGTTCTGGGGCGCGATCGCCCTTCTCGCCTACACCTACGCCCTCTTCCCGCTGATCCTGGCTGTGCGCGGGCTTCTCTGGCGCAGGCCAGTGCACGCCGCCGACATCGAGCCGCGCGTCAGCCTGATCATCGCCGCCTATAACGAAGCGGACAGCATCGCCGCCAAGATCGAGAATCTGCTGGCGCTCGACTACCCGCCGGAACGCTTGCAGGTGGTGATCGCGTCTGACGGCTCGACCGACGGCACGGTGGAGGTTGCTTCGCGCTACGCGGATGAGCGGATCAGGGTGCTGGCCCTGCCCCGCCAGGGCAAGGCGGGCGCGCTGAACGACGCCGTGCGCGCCGCGACCGGCGAGATTCTGGTCTTCTCGGACGCCAACAGCATGTACGCGCCGGACGCGATTCGCGCGCTGGTGCGACCCTTCGCCGATCCGTCGGTGGGCGGCGTGGCCGGCAACCAGCGTTACCTGAGCGGCGGCGAGGCCAGCATGACCGGCGCGGGCGAGCGGAGCTATTGGAGTTTCGACCGGCTGCTCAAGCGCACGCAAAGCCGGGCCGGCAACACCATCTCGGCGACGGGGGCCATCTACGCCATCCGTCGCTCGCTCTTCCTGCCTGTGCCGGAAGGCGTGACCGACGACTTCGTGACCTCCACGCGGGTGATCGCCCAGGGCCGCCGGCTGGTCTTCGCCCCGGACGCGGTCGCCTACGAGCCGGTCGCCCGGTCCAGCGAAGTCGAGTTCGGGCGCAAGGTACGGGTGATCACGCGCGGGCTGCGCGGCGTGCTGGTCATGCGCGAGTTGCTCAACCCGTTCCGGCACGGCTTCTACGCGCTGCAACTGTTCACTCACAAGCTGCTGCGCCGGCTGATGTTCCTTCCGCTGATCGTCCTGTTCCTGGCGACGATCCCGCTGTGGGACGCGGGCTGGTTCTACCGGCTGGCGCTGCTGGCCCAGCTTGCCTTCTATGGCAGCGCGCTGCTGGGGCTGCTGCTGCGCGGCACGCGCATCGGGCGGCTGAAGCCGCTCACCATCCCGTTCTATTTCTGCGTGGTCTATGCGGCGGCGCTGGTCGCCACCTGGAACCTGCTGCGCGGCCAGCGCATCACCCACTGGACGCCGCAGCGCCAGGCGGCGCAGTAGCGCCCGCACCCACCAGGCGAGCGAGAGCACATGTCTACCTGGGCACAGCACGCAGAACGCCACTCCCCCAGCCGCCGGCCCCTGCTGATCCTGGCTGCGCTGGCCGCGCTGGGCAGCACGGCGATCGGGCTGCTGCTGGCGACGGTCAACCCGCTGTTCGGGTTCGCCGGGCTGCTGATCGCCGCCGTCGCGCTCGGCATCCTGTCCAACCCAGAGCGGGCGACGCTGGTGGTCTTCTTCGTGCTCTACTCCAATATCACCGTCGTCGTCATCCGCAGCGGGGTGCCGTCCCAGCTTGCCGGGAGCTTCTTCCTGCTGCTGGGCCTGCCCCTGTTCCACATCCTGATCACCCGCCGCCAGCGGATCATCATCACGCCGAACATGATCCTGATGATCGGCTACCTGGCGGTGCTGCTGCTCTCTGCCGCCGTGTCGGACCGCCCCGATCTCACCTTCAAGCGCATTCAGGACTACGCGCTGGAAGGGCTGGTGCTCTATTTCCTGGTGATCAACGTGGTGCGGCAGCCGGAAATGCTGCGCCGGAGCCTGTGGGTGATCCTGCTGGCGGGCGCGCTGATGGGCGGGGTGACGCTCTACCAGGGCATCACCCAGACGTTCGACAACGATTTCGGTGGCTTCGCCCAGATCACCGAGTCCGAAGTCAGCGTCGGCCAGGAAGACTACATGGGCAACAAGCCGGTGACGCGGCGCTTCGCCGGGCCAATCGGCGAAAAGAACCGCTTCGCCCAGATTCTCGTCGTGCTGCTGCCGCTGGCGACAGCGCTGGCCCTGTCGGAACGACGCTGGGCGCTGCGCCTGGCCGCGGGGGCGCTGGCCCTGCTCATCCTGGGCGGGGCGCTGTACACCTTCTCGCGCGGGGCGGGCGTGGCCGTCGTGATGATGGCGCTGGCCCTGCTGCCGCTGCGCATGATCCGCCCGCGCACGGCGATCCTGGCGGGCGGGCTGGCCGTCGCGCTGATTCTCACCCTGGCCCCCGGCTACGTCTACCGCCTGTCTACGCTGGGGAATGTGAGCGGCCTGTTCAGCGGCGACACATCCGAGGCGGACACTTCTGTCCAGGGGCGCGCCACCGAGAACCTGGCCACGCTGCTCATCTTCGTCGATCACCCGCTGCTGGGTGTCGGGCCGGGGCAGACGCCGCGTTTCATCCGTGACTACGGGCGCGGGGTGGGCTTCAAGCTGCTCGATCCCAGCCGCCGCGCGCACAACCTGTACCTGGAAGAGCTGGCCGACACCGGCGTGGTGGGCTTTGCCCTGTTCGGCAGCATCGTGGCGCTGACCATGGCGCGGCTCGTCGGGGTGCGCCGCCGCGCTTTTGGCCGCGACCGGGCGACGTTCTTCCTGGCGTCCGGCCTGCTGCTGAGCATCTTCACCTACCTGGTGACTGCTGTGTTTCTGCATCTGTCGTATGCGCGCTACTACTGGTTCCTGCTCGCGCTGGCCGGGGCAGCCATCCACATCGAAGAACGGCGGCGCGCCGGGCAGGCGCACACTGTCCCGCTGCCCCAGAGCACTGAACCGGCCACGAGGAACGAGTCGCTATGAACCCAAACCTCACGGATGCCACGCCCGGCGCGCTCCCGCTGACTCCTGCGCTGGCGGGGGGCAGCCCCGCGCCAGCCGAGCCTGGCGCAGCGACCGCGACGCGCCGCCAGATTCGCGGCTCTGGCCTGCTGCTGGTGGGCCGCCTGATCGCCATGGTGGTCAATTTCGTGGTGCAGGTGCTCACCGTGCGCTACCTGAGCAAGTCCGACTACGGCGCGTTCGCCTACGCGCTGTCCATCGTCGCGCTGGGCGAGACGGTCGTCACGATGGGCCTGGATCGGGCGGTGTCGCGCTATATCCCGATCTACCAGGAGCGCGACGACTACCCGCGCATGTTCGGCACGCTGCTGATGGTGCTGGGCACGATCCTCGGGCTGGGCGTCGCGTTGATCGTGGGCATGGTCGTGCTGCAGGACATGGTTTCCGAGACGCTGATCAGCGACCGGCGCGCCGTCGAGCTGCTGGTCATCCTGATCGCGCTGTCGCCGGTGCAGGCGCTCGACAACACGCTCAACGGCCTGTTCGCCGTGTTCTCGCGCCCGCGCGCCATCTTCTTCCGCAAGTACGTGCTGAGTCCCTGCCTGAAGATTCTCATCGTGACCCTGCTCATCCTGGGCGACAGCGGGGTGATCTTCCTGGCCTGGGGCTATCTGGGCGCGGGCGTGCTGGGCGTGACCATCTTCTCGGTGGTGCTGTGGCGCGTGCTGCGCGAGCAGGGCGTGCTCGCCCGCTTCAGCCGGCGCACGGTGCGGATTCCGGCGCGCGAGGTGCTCATGTTCACCGTGCCGCTGCTGGCGACCGACCTCGTCTATGTGATCATGAACACCGTGGACGCTGTGCTGCTGGAGCGCAGCGGCGGCACAGTGGACGTGGCCGCCTTCCGCGCCGTGCAGCCGACGGCGCGCCTGAACCAGATCGTGCTGCAGACCTTCGCCCTGCTGTTCACCCCGGCGGCGGCGCGGCTCTTCGCCCGCAACGATCGCGAGGGCATCAACGCCCTGTACTGGCAGAACGCCGCCTGGATGGCCATCATCTCCTTTCCGCTGTTCGCGCTCACCTTCTCGCTGGCCGGGCCGATCACCGTCCTGCTCTACGGGTCGCGCTACCAGGATTCGGCGCTGATCATGGCCATGCTCTCGCTGGGCTACTACTTCAACGCTGCGACCGGGCAGAACGGCCTGACGCTGAAGGTGCTCGGCAAGCTGCGCTACGTGGTCAGCGTGGACATTTTCGCCGCCGTGATCAACCTCGTCGTGAACCTGATCCTCATCCCGCGCTATGGCGCAGTCGGCGCGGCGGTGGGCACGATGGGCACGATGATCGTGTACAACATCCTCAAGCAGGCCGGGCTGCTGTTCAACACCGGCATCCGCGTTCTCGACCCCCGCTACCTGCGCATGTACCTGGTCATCATCCTGGGCGCGGTGGGCCTGCTGGTGCTGGAGGTGCTGGTCAACCCCCCGGCGGTGATGGGCATCGTCATTGCCGCGCTGATGTCGCTGCTGGTGCTGCGCCTCAACCGCACCCTGCTCAACCTGGACACCATGTTCCCGGAGCTGCTGCGCGTTCCAGGCGTGCGGTGGCTCTTCGGCGCGTGAACGAAGGCAGCCGATGCTAGAGCACACGCTGTCCACAGATTTTGTGCCCGGCAGCAACCAGCACGGCGCGGTTGCCGGGGCCAACTGGGCCTTCCTGCTGCCAGACCTGGCCCTGGGCACAGTCCTCTGGCTGGGGACGCCAGCGCCCGGCGCGCTGCGCACGGTGATCGCGCTGGCCGGGCGGGTGACCGTGTGCGGCGATCACGCGGCGCTGGATGCCCTCGCGCGGGTCGAAAACAGCGCGGCGGTCAGCTTCGCCCCGTTCGCCAGCGGAGAGACCCTCCCCTGCCCCGACGCCAGCGCCGGCCTGGTGATCCTGGCCGGGCGCCAGATGCGCCAGCGGGTCGGGGCGAGCGCCGCGCTTCAGGCGGAGATCGCGCGTGTGCTGGCCCCCAACGGCGCCGTCTATTACGAGACGTGGACGCTGAGGCGCGGCCAGCCCGCGCGCCCGATCCTCAAGACGCTGCACGTGGCGGGGCGCTTCTGGCTGACGCCGCTGGTCGGCACAATGCACACGGCAGTGCCCGCCGAAGACCGCATCACCCGGCGCACCTTCGTGCAGCGCGCCCTGTTCAGCCCGGCGATCACCGTACACAGCCTGAAACGCATGTCCCGGCGAATGCGCCAGCGATCCGAGAGGGAAAGCGCCGGCGCGCCGGAGCCAAGCTCGAACGATGTGCGTCTGAGCGGCAGCGGCGGCGGGCTGCTGCGCCGGGTCAGCGCGCGCGCACTGCACGCCCTGGCCACCACCGAAGGGCGGCTGCTGCAACGCGCCTGGGGCGTGCAGCGTATCGGAACGCTGCTCGCTGCGTCCGCTGACAGGCTCGGCGATGGCCCCCCCGCCTATCTGCGCGCCCTGGCACACGAGGCGGGCCTCAACCTGGACGGCTACCGTTGGGGACTGTGGGCGGGCGGGCAGTACAGCTCGCGCAAGCTGTTGTTCTTCCTGTTCGAGGGCGACAACCCCTCGCCGCGCTACCTGGTCAAGATGGTGCGCGACGCGACCTTCAACGCGCGCCTGGAAAACGAAGCGCGCGCCCTCACCCTGCTGCAGGCGCTGACCTTCTCGCGCGACTATTCGCTGCCCCAGGTGGTTTTCGCCGGGCACGCGGGCGGGCTGGCGCTGGTGGGGCAAACGATCATCGAGGGTACGCCGTTCCTGCAGCGCACAACGCTGCGCGCCGACTGCCCCCTGGCCGGGGCCGCCATTGACTGGCTGACGGCGTTGGGCGCGACCACAGCCGACCCGCGCCCGGTGACCCCCGCTGCCGCTGCCGGCGTGCTGGAGACGCTGTTCGCGCGCTTCCAGGCCGTCTACACCCTGCCTGCCGCCGAGCGCGATTTCCTGGCCGGGCAGATCGCGCGGCTGGGCGAGGCCGCCGGGGATTTCCCGCTCGTCTTTCAGCATGGCGATCCCGGCCCCTGGAACATGCTGGTGACTCCCGACGGGCGGGTTGCCCTGCTGGACTGGGAATCCGCCGAGCCGCGGGGCGTGCCGCTGTGGGACCTGTTCTACTTCCTGCGCTCCTACGCGGTCAATGCCGCGCGTGCCGAGGGCTTTGCCGACCGCGAGACGGGCCTCGCCCGCTATCTCTTCGCGGAGTCGGCGCTGGGCCATCTGGTGGTTGAGGTGACGCGGGCGTACTGCGCGCAGGTTCAGGTACCGACTCAGCTCATAGAGCCGCTATACTATACGTGTTGGATGCACCGCGCGCTCAAGCAGTCCACTCTGCTCGACCCGGCCCGGCTGGCGCAGGGGCCGTATGTGCGCCTGCTGATGCGGTCCATTGCGGAGCGCGACGCACCTACGCTGCGCGCGCTGTTCTCGCTGCGCTGAGGGCACAAACCGTCAGCCCACCGACACCTGATAACCGGCAACGATCACTCTTGCGAGCATTGACCATGCGCTTTTTCATCACACGTCTCGTCATCCTGCCAGGGATCGCCATACTGCTGCTGAGCGCGATCCCAGCGACCCGGCTGAACGCTCAGCAGCCCGCGCCGGGCACCTCGCGCGGGTACCAGACCACGCCCGACGAGCTGCGCGCCATCGCCGCAAAAGCGGAAGCAGGGCTGGAGCCGTACAAGAGCGCGGTTGCTGACGTGCTCAACTGGGCAGACCGCGAGTGGGATTACAAGCTCGACACCAACGAATCGTGCAGCAGCTCGACCAACCCGGCCTGGATTCACAGCGAGCGCGGGGTCAAGCGGCTCTACGCCAGGGCGCTGGCCTACCACCTCACCGGCGAGACGCACTACGCCGAGGAAGTCAAGGTCATCCTGGAACGGATCATGAGCGAGGTGCTGACCATCTCGCTGAACGAGCAGCAGTGCCGGCTCAACTTCGGCTGGGGCACGCCAGAGCTGGTCGCCAGCGCCGATCTGATCGAGGACTATTGGCAGGGCCAGCTTTGCCGCGGGCCGCTGAGCACCCGCTATGATGACCTAACCATCGGCACCGGCGACTGCAAGGCGCTGTTCCAGAACTGGCTGGTCAAGAATCCCTACTACGTGGTGTCGTACACTGCCGAAAACAGCCAGAGCAATTGGGGCGCGGCGGCGACGGCGACGCTGGCGGCTGTCGCCGACTACTTGTGGGATCGGTCCGACGTGCTGCTGGCGCACCGCTTCCCGCCGCAGATCAACGGCGGGCAGGATGCGCTCTTCACCCCGGCAGAAGCCTACGAGCACGCCAACCGGCTGGCACTCGACCGCATGAACGGTTACCGTGTCGAGTACCACTCCAGCAGCGCGTGCGACCTGATGGGCGGCGAACAGCAGTATGAAGACTGGCCGCCGGTCAAGTCGCAGATCACCGAAAACGGCATCATCCCCGAAGACGCCCGCCGCCGGGAAGCCTGCAACATCCCGCGCTACAACGGCGAGTACCAGAATTACCCGCAGGTGCACCTGGGCAACGCCATCCAGCAGTGCGAGCTGCTGCTGCGGCGCGGCGACCGCTCGTGCTACGACAATATTGACCTGACCGACATCCCCGACTACACATTTGTAGACTTCAGGGGCAAGACACACACCACGCCGCTGGTCGCCGGGCGGGGGTCTATCGAGCGAGCCATTGACGCGATCATCGTGGACAGCGACACCGAGTGGAAGCACGACTCGGCGCTGGAGCTGGCCTACCACTACTACTCGCAGTTCTCTCGCTTTGGGAATGTGGCGCAGTGGGCGGCTCAGCTCAACCGTCCCGGCGATTGCAGCCAGGACGTGTGCTTCGGTACGCTGACGCACGGTCTCGCGCCCGGCGAAGTGCCGGGCCTCCCGCCGACGGTGCCGCCGCCAGGGGCGCAGTGAGCGGGGAAGCGGGGAAGCGTGCGTGCCCCTCAGACTTCCGTAGTCTGCGCAGACTTCGGAAGTCTGTTTTTTGCAGCAGACGCCGGCCCCGCCGGTCGCCGCTCTCCAGCAAAAAACCAGCGGCGGGAGGCGCACCCCCCGCCGCTGGCCTGTGCTCATCGAACGCTGTGAGGCGCTTACGGCACCAGCACCACGGTCCCCGCACCCGGCACGCTGGCGCAGGTGTAACCGCCCTGGCTGTACGCCGGGAGCTGGCTCAGCGCGCGCGGTGAGGTGGCCGCGTTCAGGAACAGGAAGCGCCCGCTGCCCTGCAGGCAGACCTCAATCGGGTTGTTGAAGGCGACGAAGCCCGTCCCACCGGCCATCCCGAACACGTCCACCGCGTGGATGACGCCCTGAGCGAGCACGTCCGCGTTGCCGATGGCCGCCGCGCCATTGTGCATGGCCACGAACGCGCCGTTCTCGGCGATGACGCGGCAGTACACGCCGCCGTTCGTCACGGTGCCGCTGGGGATGTCCGCCCGCACGATCGGGTTGGTTTCCCCGGTCAGGTTGGCGCAGTAGGCCGCCTGCGAGCGCAGCACATCTTCCGCAGTGATGATCGGCAGGGCCGGCTCGCCTGGCTCCACCGGCACATCCTCGGACTCGATGGTCAGGCTCCACCCGCCGATGAACCCGCCATAAGAGTTGCGGTCATCCATGATGTACAGACTCCACGTCCCGTTGGCGACCGTGCCATCGAAGACCGAGAGCGTCGTGCCATAGGGGCCGGCCGGTGCCGGTGCGCTGTAGTCGTCCGTGCCCAACCCGGCGTAATTCCACGGCTGGTAGGTGCCCGTCACGCACGCAGTGCCCCCATCAGTGTCCGGCAGGGGCGCAGCCGCCTCGTCGTCGAAGGTGAAATCGGCGCCGCCGGGATTCATGTCGCCGCAGGAGTCCGACATCAGGATGACGGTCTGACCCAGGGGGCCTACCAGCAGCACATCCAGGTCATCCGGGCGGTTGTGGCTGATGCCGTGCAGGGTGACGTTGACATCCAGGATATTGCCCGCCAGCCCCGCCACGACAATCTGCGAGGGATAGAGGCTGCCCGGCCCGGCGGGTGGGCCTGCGATGATGGCGGTCAGGTTGGCAAAGGTATCGGTCGCAGCCTGTGCGGGCTGCCCGCCGAGCAACGCGCCCGTCAGCGCGAGAACCCAGGCTGCCAGTACCAGTACCCGTTGCAATGGCGTACGCGCAAAACGTGCTACAAGATGAGACATGAGACCTCCCCAAAGTCGCTCCCAATCAAATCGGTTGCGTGATGTTGGATGCAGGAGACGGCAAACCTACGGCCGGCAGGCCCCATGGCGCGTGGCGCACTCCGCCGATCGTAGCCCCTAAGAAGTTTATATCACATGCTCGCGTGGTAGTACAACTTGCGTCGCTACGAGAGTATATTCTTGCCGGTTGAAACTCGTCACACAGGGATACCCCCTGCCCCCGGCTTTTTGCCCCTTGGTGTGGGAACAGGCTGGGGGTGATCTTGCCCCGTTTCAACGGACAGGTCTTGGTGTCACAGGGGCGCTCGGCGATGAGACTTCGGAAGTCTGCCGCGGCAGAAGGCCCCTCCCTCTGGTCGCCTCCCGTAGAAGCGCTGCTCTGCTGCGCCCTCGTAGGGGTATATGGCCATACGCCCCCACGGACGCATTTCGCCAACAGTATCCTCCGCGGAAGAAAGGCCGGAGATGACGGGGCAGACCCGATCCAAGATGTGGGGAACGATTAGCCGCGTGTGGAGAGGGGCGGCGAGACGGGCCAGCGTCGAGCGGGAGTGAGCAATACCCCGCGCCCAGCGAGCCGCTGACAATCTTTGCGCGCACCCCTATCGGCAGGTGTCTGGTCGTCCGGCTGCGGGTATAATCACCCGTCAACACGCGCGACATGCAGTCTGCAAGAGCTTTGAGGAGGGAAGGGTATGGACTATCACTTCTTGGGACGGACCGGCCTGAAAGTGTCCGAGCTATGCATGGGCACGCAGACCTTTGGCTGGGGCGCTGACGAGCCGACAGCGCACCGCATGGCCAGCATGTTCGTGGACGCCGGCGGCAACTTCCTCGACACCTCGAACATCTACAACGAGGGCCAGTCCGAAACCATGCTGGGCAACTGGCTCAGCCAGCAGCCGGATCGCTCGCGGCTGGTCATCGCCAGCAAGGTCTTCTTCCCGGTGGGCGACGGCCCCAACGACACCGGCCTGACGCGCAAGCACATCCTCACCCAGGTCGAGGGCAGCCTGCGCCGCCTGAAGACCGACTATATTGACCTCTACCAGATGCACTGCTGGGACGCCTCTACCCCGCTCGACGAGACGCTGCGCGCGCTCGACGACCTGGTGCGCGCCGGCAAAGTGCGCTATCTCGGCGCGTCGAACTACACCCCCTCACAGCTCATGCGCGCGCTCATGCTCAGCGAGATGCGCGGCTGGGCGCGCTTCGACTGCCTGCAACCGGAGTACAGTCTGCTGGTGCGCAGCCCCGAATGGGAGCTGCTGCCGCTGTGCCGCGAGCAGGGCGTCGGCTTCATCGCCTGGTCACCGCTGGGCGGCGGCTGGCTGTCCGGCAAATATCGCCGCGACGCCGCCCCGCCCGCCGACAGCCGCGTGGGGCGCGCCGACCGCTGGGACGACCTGCCCGAACAGCGCGAGACCGAGCGCACCTGGCAGATCATTGACGCGCTGTGGGCCATCGCCGAGGCGCGCGGCAAGACTCCCGCCCAGATCGCGCTCAACTGGGTGCTGTGCCAGCCGGGCGTCACCGCGCCCATCTTCGGCGCGCGCACGCCGCAGCAGCTTGAGCAGAACCTGGGCTGCGTCGGCTGGCGGCTGACCCTCGAAGAGCTGGCCCGGCTCGACGAGGCCAGCGCCATCGGGCTGCCCTCGCCGTACAACTTCATCGCGCGCTACACGCGCAAGCGCGACGGCGCGTAGCCCCGCCCAGGAGGAAGGCTCATGCTCAAGTCCAGACTGCTGCACCCGGAGATTCTGGGAGTGCTCGGCGGGAGCGGTCACGGCGGCAAGGTGCTCATCGCCGACGGCAACTACCCCTTCAACACGCGGGCCAACCCGGCGGCGCGGCGCGTCTACCTGAACCTGGCCCCGGGGCTGCTCACTGTCACCGATGTGCTGGAGACGCTGCTGACGGCCATCCCCGTCGAGGCTGCCGACGTGATGATCACCGACAGCGGGGCGGAGCCGGACATCTACGCCGACTTCCGCCGGCTGCTGCCCGGCCTGGCGCTGACCGCGACCGAGCGCTTCCAGTTCTACGACAAGTGCTTCGACCGCGACGTGTGCCTGGTCATCGCCACCGGCGAGCAGCGGCTCTACGCCAACATCCTGCTGACCATCGGCGTGGTCAGCCCGTGAGGAATTGCGGATTGCGAATTGCAAATTGTGGATCGCAATTCGCAATCCGCGATCTCCACTCTCTACGGCCAGGTCGCCCCGCCCGTCGCCAGGACGCCGCGCCCCATGAACACGCGCTCGTCCAGGTCGTGGATGCCCGCCCGCAGCGCTGAGTACACGACAAACCATTGCAGCGGGATGAGCAGCACGAACGGCGCCAGCAGCGGGTGCACGTCCGGGTAGTCGGCCATGTCGTAGACGATGGTGCGCACATTCGGACGCTTGCGCACCGTGTCCAGCACGCGCTGCGTCATGGCCCGCGACTCGTCCGTGCCCAGCAGGAAGACGAGGTCCATCCCCTGGCGGTCGAGCGCCTCAACCGGCCCCTGGCGGAACTCGTCGCTGGCGATCACCGAGCCGTGAATGCGGATGTTCTCCATGAACACGGTCAGGGCGAACTTGTAGGCCAGGCCATAGAGCGGCCCGGCAGCGACCGTGTAGAGCAGCGAGGAGTCGGCGAACTGCTCGCTGAGGGCGGCGGCGCGCGCCTCGCTCTCGCGATAGACACGGCCCAACAGCGACGGCAGAGTCAGCAGCCCCTCGATGACCGGCTCGACCGTCTTGTTCCCCTGCAAGCGCGCCACTTCCAGCGCGAAAAGGTACACCGTCGCCAGCGGCAGGATGTACAGGGCCGTCGAGTCGTAGTCAATCAGCACGTCAGCCTCGCGATTGATCGTGCTCTCGCGGCGCTTGGCGATGCCGATGGTGCGCGCGCCCTTGCTCTTGGCGTGACGCAGCGCAGCGACGGAGTCTTCCGTGTTGCCGGAATAGCTCGTGACAAACACCCACGAGTCCGGCCCCAGGCGAGCCGGATCGCGCCAGACCAGCTCATAGCCGGTCAGCGCATCGGCAGGGATGGTGGTGAAGCGCTCCATCAGGTATGCAGCCGAGTGCATATTGGCCCAGGACCCGCCGCTGCCGACGAAGTAGATATGCTTCACGCCGCCCGCCACAGCCTCGGCGGCCAGGGCCGTGATCGCCCCGCTCTGCTCGGCCAGGAACGCGGCGAGATCGGCTTCCAGGCGCGGCGCGGTGAACAGCACGCTCTGCTTGGCCTGTTCAACCAGTTGTTTCAGATCAGCCATCAGTTACCTCTCCCTTTTCCTTTTGCTATACCTCTGCACGAATCTGGCGGATCAAGGCGAGCGTGCGCTTGACGGTCTCAGCGATCGCGTCGAAGTCACCTGCCTTCACCCACTCATTACGCACCAGTTGGCTGCCCATGCCCACGCAGGCAGCCCCGGCGGAGAACCAGCCGCGCAGGTTGGCCTCTTCGGGGCTGACGCCGCCGGTCGGCATGATGCGCGACCAGGGGCGCGGCCCGCGCACGTCCTTGATGAAACCCGGCCCACCCACCGCCGTGCCGGGGAACGCCTTGACGATCTCCGCGCCCCACTCCTCGGCGCGGGTGATCTCATTGACCGTCCCGCAGCCGGGAACATAGGCGATCTTGCGCCGGTTGCACAGCCGGGCGACTTCCTCGTTGAAGTTCGGCCCGACGACGAAGTTCGCGCCGTGCGCGATGTACATGGCCGCCGTCGGGGCGTCTTCAACCGAGCCGACGCCGATGATCAGCGCCGGGTGCGCCTGGGCGCAGTACTTGACCAGCGGGCTGAAGACCTCGATAGCGAAGTCGCCGCGATTGGTGAACTCCAGCACACGCCCGCCGCCGGTAGCCAGCGCCCCGGCAACCTTCCTGGCCGTCTCCAGGTCGCTGTGATAGAACAGCGGCACCAGGCCATCTTCCAGGACCGTGTTGAGCACGGTCAGGCGATCAAAACGAGCCATGATCTTTTCCTCTCCTCACTCATGGGGCGCGGCTAAGTTTGTCAGCCTCACCCCTCGGCCCCCTTTCCACGTGGTGGAGGGGGGAATCAGGTCGCTCCAGAACAGAAATGAGCATACAGCCTGGCCCGGCCCGGCCCCCATCCCCGGCCCTTCCCCCACGAGGGGGGAAGGGAGCAGCGCGCCGGCCTTCAACCCCTCTCTCCTTGCGGGAGAGGGGCGAGCCGTTCCCCTTTCTCCGCTGATGGGGAAAGGAGTCGGGGGATAGGGGTTGAAAGTGCACGCTCTAGGAACGGATCGAGGCCGCCGCGCGATCCAGCTCGGCGAACAGGGCCGGGGTCAGCGCCACGTCGAAGACCTCGGCCACGACCTGGCTCCAGCCGTGCAGAAAATACACCCAGCCGTCTTCCACCTTCACCCCGCGCGACTCGCGCTGGCGCAGCGCCTGGTGCATGAAGTCCAGCTCGCCGCGATAGTTCAGTTCCCAGGCGATGCCGTTCAGCGGGAACAGCCCCTCATCCGTGATCGGCGAGCCGGGGCGATCCTTGCCCATGCCCGTCGCGTTGATGACCATCGAGCCGGGCGGCAGCGCGGCCATCAGCGCATCGTTGGCGCGCGGGTCTTCGTTGACCACATACTCGAAGGCGATGTCGCTCTGGAGCCGCTCGTGAATCCTGCGCAGCTCGGTCAGGCGCGACTCGCCCCGGTTGACGGCGATGAACCTGGCCGGACGGTCGGCAGCGTCGGGGCGCTCGGCCAGGTAGACGCTGATCGCCACCGCCGAGCCACCCGCGCCCAGGCAGAGCACGTGCCCGCCGCTGCGCCCCCAATAGCCCGGCTCGACGAACGCTTCCCAGGCCAGCCCGGACGTGATCGGGTCTTTGGCGTGACCGCGCAGCACCCCGTCGCGCTTGGAAATGCACGAGATCTCGCCGCACAGCTCAGCGTAGGGGTCGAGATAGTCGAACAGGTCGCGCGTCGCTTCCAGCAGGTCAATCTTGTGCGTCGTGACCAGCGCGCCCATCGAGAGCGGATCGTGCTTGATGTGCTCGACAATGGCCCGGTAGTGCTCCGCCGGGGCGTGCAGCGGCGCATCATAGCCGTCAATCTGCGCGCCCAGACCCAGCACGTCCGACCAGCGGGGGAACACCTTCATGATGGATGACTGGCGCGTGGTCACGCCGATGAAGTACATCGTCGGCACGCGGCGCGGGATAAGGGCGTGGGCCTGGTCAGTCATAAACTCTCCTCTGCGCCCGGCGCACGCCAGACGAGCCGCCGGGCGATGTTGCCTCCGGTGAGGTCGCGGATGGTAGAAGCGGGCAGACCCAGCGCGCGCAGGCGCGGCACGATCTGCTCCGGCAGAAAGAGCAGCCCCGGCCCGCCGCCGTAGTGCCGCCACATCTCGGCCAGGGCCATGTCCAGGCAGACGGCGATGTGCCCGCCCAGGCCAGCGGCCACCAGCGCAGCCAGCAGCGGCCACGTCGTGCGGTCGGGATCGTACTTGGGGCGGGCGAAGGTGTCGTAGCCGAGCAGCGCGCCCGCCTGGGCCAGCTCGCGATGCAGGCCCAGGTCGGGCCGCTTATCCACGTGGCAGAGATACAGCCGCTCCGCCGGCACGCCCCGGTCGGTGAAGAAAGGCAGCAGCGCCTCGACATTGGCCCCCCGCTCGGTGTGGAACAGGATCAGCGCGCCCGTCTGCCGCGCGGCAGCGGCGGCAGCCTCCAGCAGAACGCGCGTCTGCCCCTCGATGGCGCCCTCGTAGCCGATCTTGATCGTCGCCGCGCGCACCGTCCCGCCGGACTCGCGCGTCCCGACGGTTAGCTCCTCGACGAAATACGCCGCAGCGTCCTCAGCGGAAGCCGACCACAGCCAGCAGTCCGGCGAATAGTATCTGCGCTGGTGCGCGCCGGTCGTTGCCGTGATGCGCACGCCCGTCGCGGTGGAGAGACGGGCCAGCGCTCGCACGTCGCGCCCCGCTCCGCCGGGCTGACAGTCCACCAGCAGCGTCCCGCCCGCCGCGCGGAAGTCGCTTAGCTCGGCGCAGATGGCCGCCTCGTCGTGCAGGTCGAGCCGCGCGCCAGGGGTCACCCCGTCCGGCGGCTGAATCCAGGCGTGAGCGTGTCCATCGGCCAGCGCCACCTCGGCGGCAGGCAGCGGCCCGGTCACCGTCTGGATCAGCGGCGATTCGCTCACAGCCCCGCCTCGGCGATCTGGTCGTAGATGGGCAGCAGCGCGTGATAGGCCGCCTCGAAGATCGGGAAGACTTTGCCATAGACCGCCTGCGCCGCCGGGTCGGGCTGAAACGTCTCGGCGATGGCGTTCATCGTCTGACTCATGCTGAAGTCCTTGTACAGCCCCACGCCGATGCCGCCCGCCAGCGCCGCGCCCATCGAAGTCGCCTCTTCGAGGATGGCCAGGCGCTGCACCGGCACGCCGTAGATGTCGGCCATGAGCTGGTTCCAGAAGCGCCCGCGCGCCCCGCCGCCGATGATGCGCATGGCGTCAATGCGCGCGCCCTGCGCCGTGAACGCCTCCAGGATGACGCGCAGGTTCATGGTCACGCCCTCCAGCACGGCGCGCACCATGTCGCCGCGCGTGTGGCGCACCGTCAGGCCGATGAAGGCCCCGCGCGCGCGGGGGTTCCAGCGCGGGCTGCGCTCGCCCAGCAGATAGGGCAGGAAGAGCAGGCCGTTCGCGCCGGGCGGGGACTTCTGGGCGCTGAGGTTCATCAGCTCGTAGGCGCTGAGGCCCAGCGCGCCCGCCGCCTCGCGCTCCTGGGGAGCGAGCTGGTCGCGCGTCCACTGGTACGAGCCGCCGGCCATCTGCATCGTCCCGCACGGGCTGTACATACCCGGTACCAGGTGCGCCCAGGTGAAGGTGCGGTAGTCCGCGTCGTAGATGGGCTGGCGCGTCGCCAGCGCGATCCACGACGACGAGCCGACGTAGTTGTAGGCCGCGCCCTCGTCCACCACGCCCGCGCCCGCCGCCGCGCACGTGCCGTCGCCGCCGCCGATGACCACCGGTGTCCCGGCGGGCAGCCCGACTTCCTCAGCGACCTGCGGCAGCACCTCGCCCACCACGTCAATCGAGCGGCGCAGCGCGGGCAGCTTGTCCGCGTCCAGCCCCGCCGCTTCAATGATGCGCGCCGACCAGTCCCAGGCGTCCAGGTCGTAGAGGTTCATGCCGGAAGCGTCGGTCGGCTCGGTGACGAAATTGCCGGTCAGGCGGGCGACGATGGCGTCTTTGGCGTGGACGAACTTGTAAGTCGCGCGGTATACGTCCGGCTGGTTGTCGCGCAGCCACAGAATCTTGCTCAGCGAATAGGACGCGCTGAGGCGGTGCCCGGTGATGCGGTAGACGTCCGCCGGGTCCATGCGCTCGCCCAGCCAGCGTTCCTGCGGCACGGCGCGCTGATCCGCCCAGATGATGGCGTTGCGCAGCGGGCGCGCCGCGCGGTCGAGCGGCACCGCGCCCATCATCTGCCCGCTGAAGGTGACCACCGCCACGTCCGCCGGGCGAATCTTCGTCTGGCGCAGCAGCTCCTGCGTGGACGCGCAGACGGCGCGCCACCAGTCTTCCGGGTTCTGCTCCGCCCAGCCGGTGTGCGCGAACTCGGTGCTATACCCATAGAAGGCGCTGCCGACCAGCCTGCCATCGGCGTCGTACAGCGTCGCCTTGTTGCCCGTCGTGCCCAGATCATGCGCAATAATGTATTTTGTCATGGGGATCCCCTTCTCAAGCAGCCTGCCCGATCAGCCCAAAATCTGGTTGAACTCGACCTTCTCGCCGTCCGGCCCGCGCACGGTGAAATACTTGCAGCCCTTGTCCCAGAACGGCAGGAAGACCGGCGCTTCTTCGAGCGGGGTCAGCCCGGCGGTGCGCGCCGCTTCCCAGGCCTGCCCGATGTCAGCCACGTTCAGCGCCAGGTGATCCACGTGCCCGTCGCCGCGCGCCGCGATCTCCGCCCGATCCGTGCCGGCCGGCTGGTATAGCTCCAGGATGAACCCGCCCAGGTCCAGCATTGCCACCAGGATCGCGCCGCTTTCCGACGGGAGCGTCGTCTCGAAGACAGCGCGGAAGCCCAGCCGTTCGTAGAACGCACGCGACCGGGCGATGTCGGTCACCGGCAGGCCGAGATGCTGGAAGCCCTGCACATTGCCTGCGAACATGATTCCCCTCCCTTCAACACGTGAGATCAGGTACCGTGCACGTAGGGGCGCTGCTCTGCTGCGCCCTTGTAGACTTCCGAAGTCTGCGAGACTTCGGAAGTCTGATCTCCGTCCCCCCGCTCCCCGCTACCCGTAGCGCGGGTTGGGCACCAGCACCGGCGCGCCGTCGCGCTCGACCAGGATCGAGGCGAAGCCGCGCTCGGCGATGGTCTTGTAGTCATAGCCCGCGTCCGCCGGGTAGACAGCCAGGAAAACGAAGCTCTCCGCCCCCGTGTTGATCGTGCGATGGCCCCAGTAAGGCGGGACGTAGGCCGCCGCGCCGGGCACGATGCGCTGCAGATTCACCTCGCCCTCCGGCGTCTGGAGCAGCAGATAGCCCTCGCCCAGCAGCCCGTAATACAGCTCGGCGCACTCCCCCCTGGCGTGGTAGTGCCCCTTGGTCATGAAGTACTCGTCGCCGACTTTGCCGGGGCGGATGACCGTCGTCGAATAGAGCAGGTGCCCGGCTTCCTTCGGATTCTGCGCCGCCTCATAGACCTCGTAGATCAGCGGGTTGGCGGCCATCAGCGCGTACTCAGCGGCGGGATCGGCGTACAGCCCGCGCATGTCGGACAGGCGGCGCTGCTGCACCAGCGGCGCAGTGGGGATCGTGCCATCCTGTAGATTGACCAGGTGCGTGAAGGGGGGCAGATAGGCAGTCATCAGTCACCTCCTCATTTCAAAACAGCGGGATTGAGCACAAACTCGCACGGCTCGCCATTGAGCACGGCGACCAGGTTCTGCGCGGACATGAAGGCCATGCGCGCGACAGATTCGGCGGTGGTGCTGCCCATGTGCAGCGTGGCGATGAAGTTGTCCAGCGCCAGCAGCGGGCTGCCGGCGGGCGGCTCGTGGCGGAAGACATCGCTCGCCGCGCCGGCCAGCTTGCCAGAGGCGAGCGCGTCGTGCAGCGCCGTCTCGTCCACCAGCTCGCCGCGCGCCGTGTTGACCAGGTACGCCCCATCGCGCATCTGGGCGATGCGTTCGGCGTTGATCAGGTTCTCCGTTTCGGGCGTCGCCGCGCAGTGCAGCGAGACGATATGCGCCTGCTTCAGCAGCGCGCCAAGCTCCACCAGGCGGACGCCCTCCACTTCACCCATCACATACGGGTCGTGGGCCACCACGCGCATCCCCAGCGCGACGGCGCGCAGGGCCACCTCGCGGCCAATCGCCCCCAGCCCGATCAGGCCGAGCGTCTTGCCGGTCAGCTCCCAGCCCTGCGCCCGCTGCCAGACGCCCTGGCGGGCGTTGGCGGCCACCTGGGGGATGCGCCGGGCCAGGCTGAAGATCAGCCCGATGGCCAGCTCGGCGACGGCGATGCGGTTGGCGCCGGGCGTGGTCGTGACGGCGATGCCGCGCGCGGTCGCCGCCTCGACATCCACCTTGTCGTAGCCGGCCCCGTAGCGCGAGATGACGCGCAGCCGGTCGGCGGCGGCGATGACCGAGGCGTCGCAGGCGTCCAGCCCCAGGATCACGCCATCGTAGCCGGGGATGAGCGCGGCCAGCTCCGCCGCGCCCAGCGGGTGATCGGGCGGGCGCAGATCGGTGGCGCAGCCATTGGCGCTCAGATACTCATGATGCGGCCCGTCCGTCGTGCAGAACGATCGCGCGGTGACCAGCACGCGGAATGTCATCCGATCTCCCTCTCTTTGCTGCGCGCGGCAGCCTGGATGCCTCACGGCACAACGGTCACATGCCCGGCCAGCGGAACAGCGGTGCAGAGACTCGCCCCAGCGACCGGGTGCGTGCAAAACCTGTCAGGCGGTAGGGGCGCAGCAGAGCAGCGCCCTGGCTGACCTCACCCCCGCCCGGCGCGTCGCGGTCAGCCTTCACACGCCGCCCCAGCAACCAGTTGCAGAGCGCATCAGTTTAGTCTATAATACAGCCAAGCACCTGTAATGACAAGATAACAGGCGGCTGACATTGAGTTTCTCAATTAATCGCACCAACGGTATTCCCTACCACATCCAGGTGCGCGACGCGCTGCGCGAACACCTGCAGGCGGGCACCTGGCAACCCGGCGACCGCCTGCCGAGCGAGCCAGAGTTGTGCCAGATGTTCGCCGTCAGCCGCCCGGTGATCCGCCAGGCGCTCAGCGATCTGGCCCAGCACGGCCTGGTGACGCGCCTGAAGGGCAAGGGGACCTTCGCCGCTCCACCCAAGATCAGCGAGAGCCTGGTGCAGAAGCTGACCGGCTTCTACCAGGATATGGTCGAGCAGGGCTATACTCCAACGGCGCGCATTCTGCGCCAGGAGGCGGTGCCGGCCAGCCGCCGCGTCGCCGAACGGCTGAGTGTGGCGGCAGAGACGCCGATCATCGTCATCGAGCGGTTGCGCTTCATCCAGGACGAACCCATCCAGCTTGTGACCACCTATATCCCGCACGCCGTCTGCCCGGCCCTGCTGGACGTTGATCTCTCGCGGCGATCGCTGTACGCCTTCCTGGATGAAGCGTGCGGCATCGTCATTGCGCGTGGCCACCGCACGGTGGAGGCGGTGGCCGCCAACGAGATCGAAGCCGAGCTGTTGCAGGTAAAGAAAGGCGCGCCGCTGATCATGCTCGACAGCGTGAGCTACCTGAGCGATGGCACACCCATCGAGTACTATCACGCGCTGCATCGCGGCGACCGCACGCGCTTCGAGGTCGAGCTGCTGCGCATCCGCACGCCGGGCGACCGACAGGCCGCCCTGGACAATCACCTGGCCGGCGTGATGTGGGGCAGCGGAGTGGTCTACCGCAACAAAGTCCGTCCGCTCACCCGTTGAGCGCCCGCGCGTGAAACTGGCGCTTCGATTTCACGCCCAAACCGTTTTACAGCGAAGTGGTTTTCGTATACGCTGATCTATGCCGAAGTCAAGTAAGAGCGCGTTCAGCGTCCGCGTGATGGTGCTCTGTAGCGGCGAGTGTCACCCCTTGTCAGCGCACCTGCCATCCAACGCACCCATCTCAGCGGTCACACAGGCCACGGAAAGGAGGCCGCCATTCAAAAATCTTCACCGCAAGTTGCCCGACGCAAGCCTGAATCCGTTGCACAATCTCACAGAGTCTGTAGTTAGCACACCGGAGGAATTTTTACTATGAGCAAGAGACTCGTCGTGCTGCTGATCATCGCGGTCCTGGTCGTGGGACTCGTGCCTACCGCCGTCGCCCAGGAAGACAAGCCGTTCAAAGGCATGAAGGTCGTCGTGGTGACCCAGGAAGGGCGTTCCATCGGCGGCCCGATCGAAGACTACGCCCCCGAATGGGAAGCGCTGACCGGCGGCGATGTTGAGCTGCAGCAGTTCGCCTGGAACGACCTGTTCGAGAAGACGGTGACCGCCCTCTCGACCGGCTCCGGCGCTTATGACATGCTGGTCTTCCCGGCGGCCTGGGCGGGCGACTACATGGCCCCCGGCTATCTGGAGCCGATCCCCCAGGACATCCTGGACGCGGTGGATATGGACGATGTCATCCCGCTCTACCGCGAGCGGATCATCGCCTGGGGCGACACGATCTACGCCCTGCCCTACGACGGTGACTCGCACATGCTGTACTACCGCAAGGACCTGGTGGATGGCGGCGAGTACGCGGCTGACTTCGAGGCCGAGTACGGCTATCCGCTGGCCGAGCCGAAGAGCTGGAGCCAGTACTACGACATCGCCGCGTTCTTCAACGGCAAGACCGTCGAGACCGCTGGCATGGCGGCCCCCATCTTCGGCGTGATGGAAGCGCAGAAGCGCGGCACCCAGGCCTTCTATGTCTACTTCTCGCACGCTGCCGGCTATGGCAAGGTCCCCGGCAACCCCTGCTTCTTCTTTAGCTGCGACGACATGACCCCGCAGGTCAACAATCCCGGCTGGGTCAAGGCGCTCGAAGACTACATGCTGAGCACCAGGCTCGGCCCGCCAGAGCAGATCAACTGGGACGTGGCCGACACCCGCAACTACTTCCCGGCTGGCCTGTCGGTCTTCAACATTGACTGGGGCGATGTCGGGCCTATCTCTATTGACGAGAATGTGTCGCTGGTCAAGGGCGACGTGGGCTTCGCTCCGCTGCCTGGTGGCGATCAGTACTGGGACTACGAGGCCGGCGAGTGGGTGACGCCAGAAGAGGGCGTGAACACGGCCCCCTTCATCGCCTTCGGTGGCTGGATCATCGGTGTGGCGGCGGACAGCGACGTGAAGGAAGCGGCGCTGGACTTCGCGGCCTTCATGGCCCGGCCCGAGCTGGTCAAGGTCCTGGCGGTCACCGGCGGCACGGGCATCAACCCGGCCCGCTACAGCCAGTTCGAGGCTCTCGACCTGTGGGTTGACGCCGGCTTCGACGAGGAAAGCGCCAAGGACTACCTGGACGCCATCCTGACCGGCATCGCCCACCCGAACGCTGTGCTCGACCTGCGCATCGTCGGCACGCCCGAGTATCAGCAGACGCTCGACGTGGAGATCACCCGCGCCATCGCCGGCGAGATCAGCGCCCAGGAAGCGCTGGACAACGCCGCCGCGCAGTGGGAAGAGATCACCAACCGGTATGGCCGCGAAAGCCAGCTGGCCCAGTACCGCGCGTCGGTAGGCTGGACGGGCTAGGCCAGTTCGCTGGCTAAGCAGGACGTTTTCCGTAGGGGCGTATGCGATACGCCCCTACCCTGCTATAGCATTGCTGCGTTGGTGCTCGGCGTATGTCAGGTAAGGTGCCGCCAGGCGCTACGTCACTACCCTTCGCTGTGGCACTTGGTGCTACAATAAGCGCAGCAACATCAATCTTCAGACTCACTTCGCCTGTTGGGGTAGTGATGGAGAGGAGAGTGCGCCTTGCAGCAAACTAAGAAGCCGACCGAAGATGGCAAGCAGGTAGAGATCATGGACATCAGCCGCGAAGATCGCATCATGAAGCGCGTCTTCTTATCTCCGGCGGTCATCGTCCTGCTCGCGCTCTCGATCTTCCCCCTCTTCTGGTCGCTGGGCATCAGCTTCACCGACATCCTGCGCGGCGGCTCCACCACTGCGCGCGAAGCGGCCATGACTGAGACGGCGGGCGGGGGATTCCTGGGGATGGATTTCAGCGTCACGCTGCGCAACTATGGCCGTCTGCTCGACGACCAGCGGCTGCACACCGCCGCGCGCAACACCATGTACTATGTTTTTGTAGGCGTGACCGTGCAGTTCATCCTGGGCATGGCCCTGGCGCTGGTGCTCAACCAGGACTTCATCGGGCGCAAAGTGGTGCGGGTGATCTTTCTGATGCCCATGATGACCATGCCCGTCGTGGTGGCCTACGCCGGGCGCATGATGTTCGACTCCTACCGCTCGCCCATCGCCGATCTGTGGCGTCATATCGTGGAATGGATTGCCGACCTGCCGCTGATCGGCTCCCAACTGGACCCGATCATCCCCTGGCTGACCGACGGACGCTGGGCGCGCGCTTCCATCGTCCTGATGGATAGTTGGCAGTGGATCCCGTTCGTGACGCTGATCCTGCTGGCCGGGATGCAGTCCATCCCCGACGACATTTACGAGGCGGCGCGGGTGGACGGCGCGTCGTCGTGGCAGATGTTCTGGCGTATCACCTTCCCCATCCTGCTGCCGCTCTCTATGACGGTCATCCTGATTCGCGGGCTGGAGATCTTCAAGATCATTGACGTGATCGTGGTGACCACCGGCGGCGGGCCAGGGTCGGCCACCGAGTCGCTGACCATGTATATTTACAAGACGGCGCTCACCTTCGGCAACTATGGTTACGCAGCGGCGATCTCGTTCGTGCTGCTGGTGCTGGTCATCATCTTCGCCACCGCCTTCCTGGCGGTGGGGCGCCGCGCCGTGCCGCGCGCAGCCTAGGGAGGAAGAGCCATGACGCGCCGATCCATCGGGCAGTCCATTCTGCTCTACGCAGTAGTTATCTTCTGGTGCTTTATCGTGCTCTTCCCTTTTTACTGGCTGGGCACCACGTCGTTCAAGCGGCAGTTGGACGTGTTGCGACTGCCCAAATACGTCCCGTTCTACGACTTCGAGCCGACCACCGAGCACTGGGACTACCTGCTCAACATGCGCCGCGACGTGACCTGGCGGCACTTCCGCAACAGCCTGATCGCGGCGTCGGGCGGCACTGTCGGCGCGGTGTTCATCGGGGCGATGGCCGGCTATGGGCTGTCGCGCTTCCGCTACCGCTGGCCCAAGCTGAACTGGCGCAATGATAACATCGCCTTCTGGATCATCTCGCAACGCTTTCTGCCACCGGCGCTGTTCGTCGTGCCGTTTCTCATCGCCTACGCGAACCTGGGGATGATTGACACCCACATCGGGCTGATCATCGCCTACACGATGTTCAACATCCCCTTCGCCGTGTGGATCATGCGCGACTTCTTCAACGGCCTGCCCATAGACCTGGAGGAGAGCGCCCGCGTGGACGGCGCTTCGCGCTGGACGGCCTTCATGCGCATTGTGCTGCCGCTCAGCGCGCCGGGCCTGGCCTCGGTGTCCATCTTCTCGTTCGTCTTCTCGTGGAACGAATACCTCTACGCGCTGATGCTGACCAATTTCAACGCGATCACTCTGCCGGTGTACATCGCCGGGCAGAACACGCAGCGCGGTGTGGAGTGGTGGTATATCTCGGCGCTGGCCATCACCGCCGTGCTGCCGGTGATCATCGTGGGCCTGCTGCTGGAGCGTTTCATCACGCGCGGGCTGGTCGCCGGCGCGATCAAGGGCTAAGGGGGCGCCGCCCGCGCCGGCGCGCCAGATCAGCCCGGCCAGTTTTGGCAGTTGGCGGGGTATGTCTCATTTCCGGGGCGAACGGTCACCGCGGAGGCGCAGAGAGCGCAGCAAAAAGGTAGCGCGGAGAGAAGGCGTTAGAGACCATACAGAAACCTCATCTCTCGACCCCCTCTCCGTTTACAGAGAGGGGGAGTCGCTGTGCGGTCAAGTCCCCTCTCTGCGTGTGGAGAGGGGATTTAGGGGTGCGGTAAATCGCAGACGCAGGTCTTTCCCTACGACCGCTTAAGGTCTTCTCCGCGCCCGCTGCGCCGCTGCGGTTCAGGCATTTCGCCCCCAGCGCGAGCTATACCGTTGGGCGGGGCGTGGCTCTGCTGCGCCCTGATTGTTTGCTATACTCTGTCTCAGGTTCTCAGCAATACACGGTGAGGGTTGTCAACACCATGAGCATCTTTCTGGATTCGGCGCAGATTGATGAGATCAAGCGCGCCCTGCAGCTCAGCTTCGTCGGGGGAGTGACCACCAACCCGACGCACATCGCCCGCACGGGCCGCCCCGGCCTGGAAGTGCTGACCGAGATCGTGGACCTGGTGGACGGCCCGGTGTTCTACCAGGTGACCGCCCACTCGCTGGCTGAGCGGCTCGACCAGGCCTGGGAAGCGCACGAGCTGCGCCCGGACAAGGTCGTGATCAAGATTCCGGGCACGACGGAGAATATGCGGCTGGTCGCCCAGCTCAGCGAGGCCGGCGTCGAGTGCCTGGTCACGGCGGTGGCCAGCCCGGCTCAGGCCTACCTGGCCGCCCAGGTGAACGCCGAGTACGTGGCGCCCTACGTCAACCGACTCACCCGGCAGCTTGGCGACGGCGTGGCCATCGTGCGCGACATGGTGCGCATCCTCAACGGCACGCAGACGCAGGTGCTCGCCGCCAGCCTCAAGACGATGGACGAGGTCGTCGCCACCCTGCTGGCCGGCGCGCACCACATCACCCTGCCGCTCGACCTGATCCTGGCCCTGGGCGATCATCCCTTCACCCAGCAGGCCATCGAGGAGTTCAACGCCTCGATGCAGTCCACCGGCTGATCGTCGCGCACTTCAGCAGACTTCCGCAGGCTTCGAAGCCTGCGGAAGTCTCTTTCACCGCGCAACGCCCAACTCCAAGATAGGCGCTCAGCGCGCCGGGCGGGCCGCGCGCAGCCAGCCGCGCTGCACGGCGCGCGCCTCTTCGACCGTTACAAAGGCGTCGGGATGCTCGTGGCGCACTACGTTGATCAGGCTGCCCACGTCCTGGCGATTGACCACACTGCGCAGGGTCGTCACCACGCCGCTGGCCCCCTCGCCGACCGTCTCGGTGACGCCAAACCCGCGCTGGCGCAGGCTCTCGGCGATGGCGTGTACACGGCCAGGCACGATGATATTGACCGTCATGAACGACGTGACGTAGCGCGCTTCGATCACCTGCCCCAGATAGCCGCCCAGGGCGTAGCCGCCGCAATAAGCGGAGAGGTTGAGGATGTTGCCCAGGTCGGCCAGCACGGGGCCGAGCGAGAGGGCGAAAATCAGCGACTCGAAGACGGCCAGCACAGTAGCCAGCAGGCGCTGGTCGCGGTTGAGCACCACCAGCCGCACCGTGCTGATGGCGTTGTTGATCAGGCGCAGTCCGAAAATTGCCAGGGCCAGGGCGACCGCAGCGAGCGTCATAGTTTGCCTCTCCTCACCAGATACACCAGGTGCAGTTAGCATACCCCGCCACCCGGCGCGCAAACAACAGCGGGCTGTGCGCGCAGCCCGCTGTCAACAGCCGGAGATAGGGTTTTCCGATCAGAGGAACTCAGCGGGACCTCTCGCAGCTTACGTGAGCGCAACAAGCGCCTGCAACAGGCCGTCGGCAGGCTCGCCCTTGCTCACAAAAGCGTCCGCGCCGGCCCTCAACGCCGTCTGGCGCATCTCCGGCTTGACGCTCAGCGCCAGGATGTGCACGCCAGGAAAGCGCGCGCGAATGGTCGCCAGGGTGGCTTTCTGCGACGCCGCCAGCTCCCAGTCCAACAGCAGCAGGTCGGGCCGCAGCCGCGCGATGATGTCGGGCAGACTGTCCAGCGTGTCCAGAATGCCCACCACTTCCAGCGGCGCGGTGTGCTGCCGTTGCAACAGCACGCGCAGCGCGTCGCGCACGTCGGGATGAGCCTCGATCACCAGGACGCGCGACATGCTGGCCAGCGCCGGCGAGCTGCCCGACTCGTGGGCCGACCGCTCCTGCCGCATCAGCAAGCCAGTCACTGCCGTGCCCGTGACCCTTCTCGCCAGGCAACGCCTTCCCGCTCGGCGGCCAGCTCAGCGATGGTGTTGATCAGCCGGTCATAGCTCCAGCCCGCCGCCTGCGCTTGCAGCCACAGGTCGCTCAGGTCGGGGTTGAGGCCGGGCAGCGTGTTGATCTCCAGGATGTACGGCTCGCCATCCGCCGCGTCAATGCGGAAGTCCACGCGCGACACGTCCTTGCAGTCCAGCACGCGGAAGGCATTGCCCGCCAGCACCTTCAGCCGGTGTTCCAGCGCCGGGTCAACCTGCGCCGGGCACAGGTAAATCTCGAACGTCTCGGCCCATTCCGTCTTGATGCGATTGGTGTAAAGCTGGTCTTCGGACTGGGCGAAGTAGGTCAGGTCAATCTCCATCAGCGGCAGAAAGGTCAGGCCCGCGGGCAGCGTGTCCGCCAGCGCGCCCTCGGCGACCCGCCGATCTTCCGGCGCGAGGTTGCCGACCATGCCCACCGTGATCTCGCGCCCCTGGATATAACGCTCGACCAGGATCGGTTGCTGATAGAGGCCGAGCTGCCTGTCCACCTGGGCGCGCAGCTCGTCCACCGTGCGCACGATGCACTCGGCGCTGATGCCCATGCTCGTCCCTTCGCGGCTCGGTTTGACGAACATCGGGAAGCGCAGCTCGCCGCGCGCGTCGAGCAGGTCCGCGCCCAGCGGCGCGTCAGCCCTCTCGAAGACCTGGAATTCCGGCGTGGGCAGGCCGTGATACTTCAGCAGGCGCTTGGTCGTCGGCTTGTCGAGGGCCACCGCCAGGGCGAGCACCTTGCTGCCGGTATAAGGGATGCGCAGCATCTCCAGAATGCCCGGAATCTGCGACTCGCGCCCGTCGCCAAAGTGACTCTCGGCGATGTTGAAGCACAAGTCCGGCTGGTAAGCGCGCAGGCGCTCGATGACATCATACGGCGCGTGAATGCTCGCTTCGACGAACTCGGCTTCGTGGCCGCCGTTGCGCAGCGCCTCGGCGATGGCCTCGGCGGTGCGCGGACTATCCAGATCGTCCCACTGGTCGTCGGGCATCCCTTCCCAGCGGGGGGCGTTCTTCTTCAGGTTAGCCAGGACTGCGATCCGCATCGGACTAGGCTCCTCCGTTGGGGTGCGCCTTGCCGTTGCGGCGCTTGCCGTTACCATTACCGTTGCCGTTGGGCTTGCCATTCGGCCCGCCGCCGTTCGCGTGGCCATTGCCGGGCTGGGCGGCCTGCGGCTCTGCGCCCAGCGCCTCGCCCATGTGGAAGCGCTGCCACTTGTGCTCGTCCGCGTTCAGGCGGTGCTGGATGCCGTCGCGCCGGTGAGTCTCGTCGAAGCCTTCCGGCTTCAGCGCGCTGATCCGCCCGTCCAGCAGGCCGAAGACGCCCACCTGTCCCGCTTCCGAGCGGTGCTCGGCCTGGCGGTCGAGGTGATCAATGGCGTGCGGGTCGTAGTCGAGCGGCTCGTCGTAGGTGGTGATGTAGCCCTCGTAGTTGCGCAGCACGACCTTGCCCGGCGCCTGGCTGATCAGGTATTGGGGCATGACCGGAATCTTGCCACCGCCGCCCGGCGCGTCCACGACATAGGTCGGGACGGCGTAACCGCTGGTGTGCCCGCGCAACCCCTCGATGATCTCAATGCCCCTGGCCACCGTCGTGCGGAAGTGCCCGGCACCCTTCACCAAATCGCACTGGTAGAGGTAGTAGGGGCGCACGCGGTTGCGCACCAGCTTGTGCGCCAGCTCGCGCTGGATGTTCACGCTGTCGTTGATGCCGGCCAGCAGCACGCTCTGGTTGCCCAGGGGGATGCCCGCGCGGGACAGCCTGTCGAGCGCCCGGCTCAGCTCCGGCGTGATCTCCTTGGGGTGGTTGACGTGAATGTTCAGCCACAGCGGGTGATAGCGGCCCAGCATCGCGGCGAACTCGTCGGTAATGCGCTGCGGCAGGAAGACCGGCACGCGGCTGCCGATGCGGATGATCTCGATATGCTCGATGGCCCGCAGGCTGGACAGGATGTAGTCCAGCACTTTGGGGGCCAGCGTCAGCGGGTCGCCGCCGCTGAGCAGCACGTCGCGCACCTGCGGTGTGCGGCGCAGGTAGTCAAGCTGCAGGTCGAACTCGGCGCGGCTGAAGTTGGCGCCGGGGTTGCCGACGATGCGGCTGCGCGTGCAATAGCGGCAGTAGCTGGCGCACTGCGTCGTCAGCAGCATCAGCACGCGATCCGGGTAGCGATGCACCAGGCCGGGCACCGGGCTGTGACGGTCTTCGGCCAGGCTGTCTTCCATCATGCCCTCGAACGCCTCAAGCTCGCGCCCCAGCGGGATCACCTGGCGGCGCACCGGGCAATGCGGATCAGCGGGGTCTATCAGGCTGGCGAAGTACGGCGTGATGTCCACCCGGAAGCGGTTCTCGGCGGTCAGCCCTTCGATTTCTTCGGGGGTCAGGGTGATGATCTGGGCCAGATCGTCCAGCGTGTTCAGGCGGTGGGCAAGCTGCCAGCGCCAGTCGTTCCATTGCTCGTCGGGGATATCTGTCCAGATGGCCGGTCGTGGCGTGGCGGCCAGGACCGGCGTACCTGCTGGAGGCTCGGCAACAGGCGTCGCCGCAGCAGGCCCAGGAGGCTCCTCAGTCTCAACCAGGCGGGTCTCTTCCATTGTGTGTATCTCCCTCATCCCTGCGCGCTAATCCCCCTCACCCGATGGCTCCGTTCAGGCGGCCATCAACAGTTGTGCCACATCCGCCCGTGGGCGCTCTGTGGCACAAATCGTGATGATCATAGCGGAGAATACGCGCGGCGGTATTGGCCATCCGCCTGATTTCGCATTGGCCAGATGGCCGATGCCAGGCGCTGCGCAGGGGAAGAAGACGGGAGACTCCCGGAGACTGCGGAAGCCTGGTTGTCACACCGCCACGAGCTTGTGCTCGACGGCCAGGGCCACCGCCTCGGTGCGGGTGCTCGCGCCCAGCTTGGCCAGGATGTTGCTCACATGCACCTTGACCGTCGAACGGCTGATCACCAGCCGGTCGGCGATCTCGCCGTTGTTCAGCCCCTTGACCATCAGCGCCAGCACCGCGCGCTCGCGCTCGGTGAGGTCGTGGCCGACGCGAGCCGTCTCTGTCCGGGTGCGGATCAGGGCTTGCAGCGCCTCCGGGGCCATCGTCGGCTGGCCGACGGCTGCGGCGCGAATGGCGCGGGCCAGTTCGTCCGACGACACGTTCTTGTACAGGAAGCCCAGCGCCCCGGCCTGAATCGCCTCCTGCACCAGCTCCTGCTCTTTGAAGCTGGTCAGGGCAATGATTTGCGTGGCCGGGCACAGGCGGCGAATGGCGCGGATGGCGGTGGGGCCATCCATGCCCGGCATGACCATGTCCATCAGCACCACGTCCGGACAGGCGCGCTCGCACAGCCGGACAGCTTCCTCGCCGTTGTCCGCTTCGCCCACGTTGTCCAGGTCGCGGTGCACCAGCAGGAAGGCCGCCAGGCCGGTGCGCACCATCTCGTGATCGTCCACTATCAGCACGCGAACCGTGCGCGGCTGACTCATGCTCCCTCCTCCAGCGAAGAATCGCCCCACTGCGCGGCGACGCGCGTGCCCTGGTTCCACTGGCTGGCAATCTCCAGCGCCGCCCCGATGGACGCCGCCCGCTCGCGCATGATGTGCAGTCCGAAGTGATCCGGCGGCACGTCCTGCGGGTCGAAGCCCTGCCCATCATCCTCAACGACCAGGCGGACGAGCGCCGGCTGCGTTATCAGGACCACGCGCAGCGTCCTGGCCCGCGCGTGCTTGACGACGTTGTGCAGCGCCTCCTGCGCGATGCGATAGAGCGCCATCTGAATCTCGGCGGGATAGACGTGCTGGCCCCCTTCGGCGGTGAACTGCACATCCAGGCGCGTCCGCCCGGTGATCGCCTCGACAAGCTGGCGCACCAGGTCGCGCAGCGGCGTTTCCAGCAGGGCGCTGGGGCGCAGCTCCAGCAGCAGCGTGCGCATTTCGGCCAGCGCGCCGCGCGTCAGGCGGCGCAGATCGGCTACGCGCTGGTAGAACTCGTCGGGATTCTCCTGCAAAAGCTGCGGCAGCACCTCGGCGATGAGGTTGGCTGAGAAGAGCGTCTGCGTCACCGCGTCGTGCAGCTCGCGCGCCAGCCGCTGCCGCTCGGCCAGAGTCGCCGCCTGCTCGGACTGCTGGCGCAGGCGGGCATTGGCAATGGCCAGCGCCACCTGGTCGCCGAAGGCCGAGGCCAGCTCGATGTCTTCGGTGGCCAGGTCGAGCGGCTCGGCGTAGTAGAGCACCAGGCTGCCGTACATCTCGTCGCGCATCCACAGCGGCACGGCCAGCACCGCGCGATAACGCTTCATCAGGTTGAGCAGCAGGTCATAGCGCAGCCGGTCGCCCAGTTGCTCGTAGGCGGGCAGCACCGAGCGCATGTCCGGCGCATAGATGGGCCGGTGCTCGGCGACCGCCGTGCCGATGGCCCCCACACCCAGCGGCACCTGCATCCGCGCCACGTAGTCGGGGGGCAGCGCGCGCGTTGCCTCCAGGACGAGCAGGTTGTCGCGCAGCCGGAAAATGGCCACCGCGCCCGCCTTGAGCAGGCGCTGCGCCTCGACCATGATGTAGTCCAGAATCTCGCCCGCCGGACGCTCGGAGTTGAGCACATCGAGGATGCCGCGCAGCCCTTCGGCGATGAGGCGCTTCTCGTGCTCGTTGCGGATGAGCCGCTGGTAACGCTGAAGCTGCTCGGTCACGTCGCGCATGGTGATCAGCAGGTGCGGTCCAGTGTCATCGTCGAAGCGCGCGCTGCGCAGCTCGACGGAGACGGGCGTGCCGTCCTTGCGCACCAGGTTGAGCGCCACCGCCGGCTCCTGGCGGATGATCGCCAGCACCGGCGTAGCACTATCCTCGCCCGGCAGAGCCAGAAACGCGCTCAGCGGCAGGCCGATCAGCTCGTCGCGGGCGCAGCCGAGCATCCGGCACAGCGCCGGATTGACGACGCGCACGCTCCCGTCCAGCGTGGCCACGACGACGCCATCGGGCAGCTCGTCGAAGACCTGCTGGTGGAGCCGGGAGAGCGCGGGAGCAGTGTTGGACATGGGCAGCGCTTTCGCAGGGTGCGCGGCGAATGTGTTACGCTCCCGATCATAGCACATTCACCGCGCGGGGGGATGGGCGGCGTGTCTCGGCCCAGCAGAGCGCAGCGAGGCCAGGAGGTGAGGTCAGGCCCTGCACGCCGAGATGCGATGCGGTGGCCCTGCCCTCCGGTTGGGTACCGTATCCTTTGCGGTTGAAACCTGTCACACGGGCATGGCCCCCCTTCCCCCACGCTGCGCAGAGGGAAGGGGAGCAGGCTCACCGCTTTTCCCCCTTCCCCCCTCGTGGGGGAAGGGCCGGGGATGAGGGGCACACGGCAGCCAGCACCCACACCATTTCAACCGAATTCGACCCACGACCCCCAGTTCTGCCACTTGCTGCCGGCAGGGAGGTGGGAGTAAGCTTAGATGCCATCCCAAAGGAGGATGCTATGAACGCCCGACTATCCCTGTTCCTCGCCCTGCTGCTAGTGCTCCTGCCCGGCGCGAGCGCCTTCGCCCAGGATGACTCGCCTCCCTCCCCGCTGCTGACGCTGCTGGCTGGCGTGCCGCAGAGCGCCATCCCCGCCGACAGCCGCTGGATAGCCGTCCGCTACACCGACTACGCGGCGCTGTCCGAATCCGAGGGGATCACCAAGCTGCGTGATTTCGGCAACCTGGACCTGCTGAAGACCGCCGTGCCGCTCCCTGGCATACTGATGCGCCTCGCTGCCGGCCCGGAGGCGCTGAGCTATCTCTACCCCAGCGCCGGGCAGATGACCGCTGCGGTCGGCTTCGAGTGGCTGTTCGACGTGGATCGCAGCCTGGAATTCGGCGATCCGCCGGACATGGGGCTGCTGCTGGACGGTGACTTCGACGCGGCGGCGATTGGCGCGGCGCTGGGGGCGCGCGACTTCAGCCAGGCGGATGTGAGCGGGGTGACGGTCTGGCACCGTTTCGACGACCTGGCCATCTCGGTTGCGGATCGCGACATCGCCGACCCCTTCGGCGGGCACCTGGGCGCGGCGGCGCGCATCGCCCTGCTGCCGGACATGCTGGCCAACGCGCGTAGCTGGCCGCTGATCAACGGCATCATCGGCGCGGCGCAGGGCGATTTGCCCTCGCTGGCCGACGTTCCGGCCTACCGCGCGCTGGCCGGGGCGATTACCGCGCCGGATGGCTTACTCATCCAGGCGTTGTTCTTCAACGGCGCAGCGCTGGGGGCCGTCCCCGGCGATCCCGCGTCACCGGGCGTGACGGTCCCCGCCGCCAATCTCGACCCGCTGCCGCCCTACACGCTGGTCGCCCTGGCTGACCGCCAGGCAGGGAACGACCAGGTGCACCTGATCGCGCTGGTCTACGCCGACACGCCGACCGCTCAGGCTGCTGCCGACGTGCTGGCCGGGCGCATCGCGGACTTCCGGCTGTCCGTGCGGCCTGACGCCGTGCTAACCAAGGAGTTCGGCGCGACGGTGAGCGCGTCAGTGGTCGGGAGCGAGGCGGAGGGGTTGGCTGTGGCCCTGGTCGAGGTGCGCTACCCGCTGCCCGCTGTGCGCACCGACGCGGGGGGACGCTTTATCACCGCCGGGCGGCTTTACAGCCTGTGGGTGCAGGCGATCATGCGTCGCGAGTTCACGCCGCTGTGGTGGTGAGGCGCGGCGAAGGCGCCGGGAGCGCGGTCGGGGTATGGGGCCGCGCTCCCTGGTATACAAATAATGAGCATCGAGGGGGGTACCGAGATCTGCTCCCGCCATTGCTCCGGCGCTTGGCGCTCTGCGCGCTCTGCTGACGGCTTGACAAAACAGTTGTTCTATGATGCAATTTGATCAGCGACGAGTTCTTGATAGTGCGCAGAGAGGCCATTGTTACCAGGTGACTGCAATGACGATCGATCAGCTTCAGAAGCTATACGCGCCTGGTTACGAGTCCTATCCGTTCACGAAGTCTATCGTGCTCCACGCCGACTGTCTGGAATGGATGGCCAAAGCACCGCCAGAAAGCATTCATGCCGTTGTGACGGATCCCCCATACGGCGTTAAGGAGTACGATCCTGAGCAGCTAGAGAAGCGAACCAACGGCAATGGCGGCATATGGCGCATCCCCCCCTCTTTTGACGGTCACAAGCGATCTCCTTTGCCACGATTCACGGCGCTCAGTCACAAAGAAAGAGAACGAATACGAGCGTATTTCTCCGAGTGGGCCAAGCTTGTTCTAGACGTGTTACGCCCTGGGGGCCATGTTTTCCTGGCGTCCAATGTCTTCCTTTCGCAAACAGTCTTCGCGGCCATCGCGGACGCAGGCTTCGAGTTTCGCGGACAAGTCATCAGATTAGTGAGAACGATGCGCGGCGGCGACAGGCCTAAGAACGCAGAAGAAATGTTCCCCGACATTTGCTCAATGCCACGAGGCTGTTACGAACCCTGGGGACTTTTCCGAAAGCCCTTGCCAGAAGGAATGACGGTCGGAGAATGTCTGAAAGAATTCCAAACAGGCGGGTTGCGTAGAAAACCGGATGGCAACCCCTTCGAAGACGTGATTGAAAGCGAGCGCACACCCCAAAGGGAACGCAGAATAGCCAACCATCCGAGCCTGAAACCCCAATCATTCTTGCGCCAGATCGTCTATGCTGCTCTCCCTCTTGGCGAAGGGATTGTGGTTGATCCTTTCATGGGGTCTGGTTCTACCGTCGCTGCTGCTGAGGCCGTAGGGTATGCTTGCATTGGAATCGAGCGGCACGAAGAATACTATATCATGAGCCAGCAGGCTGTTCCTGCACTGACCCAGCTATACATCAAGAAAACGCAACTGAGCTTACCCCTTACTTGAGTCCGAGACCTGATAGACCCAATTAGCCTTCATTTTCTCCACACCGCTTCGTGTCACGCTGGCAGTGATGGTCCGCCGGCTGGTGGCTGAACGTCCCGAAAAAGCCCAGTCTTCTTTGCCAAGCCGGGCAGCATAGACCCCCATGAACCGGAATGGCCTGGGCGCGATGCCTTTTGCTCTGTCGTTGGACGTGCTGCTGTCAAAATAGAACACAACCAGCCATACAGATTCGGGGTTGTGCCCCTGCCAGCCCGCTGCATGACGTGATCCCTTGACTTCGATACCTTCCAGCGCATACTGAACCGCATCGTTAGGAAACATGCCCTTCGGCACCAAATCTGGATGCCCGTTGTGATGCTGGTTCTTGACCAGAGTGGGACAATACTTCGGAATGCTGATGTTCATAAACTCGCCAACCATGCTGCTGAAGTTGGCTGGCATGAGAAAGCTCTCAAGCCGCGGCATTCCTTTTGTGTGAAGCTGCTGGTTGATGAACCCCAGGAAATCTATGAAATCCCCCATGGCCCGGTGAACATGTTCTGGCTCCAGGTCGTAGGGCAGCACACAATCCGGGTTGAGCCGATTGGGATTCACGGGGACGGGAATGCAGGCGTGTAGCTCTATGTCATCAGGAACGCTCATTACGGCGCGCCTCCTCACTCCTCACCGAGATCATGGCTCCCATTGTAGCGGGATTTGACTTTCGTCATAGCGACCCCCCACGCAAACAGTGCCGAATCGCGCCGTAAATCGTTCCATTTGTCGCCTCTGTACATGCCCACCGGCCCGCCAGGGACGGTATAATGGGAAGGGCGCGGGCAGGGCAGCCCGCCGCTGGAGCGCAAAGGAGAGGCCATGGATAACAAGCTGTACCGCATCAACGAATTCGTCCGCCCCGCCGACGGGCGCAGCCTGGTGGTGGATACCAGCGCCGGGCTGATCCTGGGCGCGCCCCCCGGCCTGGAGCGCTTCGCCCCGGCGGTGGAGCCGGTGCTGCCCCTGGCCGATGGCCTCGTCACCAGCCCCGGACAGGCCCGCCGCCTGAGCGGGCGCACCCGCGCGGACGCGGCCCTGCTCATCCGCGCCGGCTGGACGAACGCCCTGCGCGGGGCGGACTTCGTGCTGCCGCCCGAAACGATCTTCCACATCCCCCTGCTCGACCCCGCCGACGCCCTCGACCTGGGCGCGAGCGCGCTGGTCGCCCATGTGCTGCTCGGCCACGACGAAGACACCGAGGCCGGCTGCCTGCGCGAGATCGTGCAGCTTGCCCTGACGGGCACGCCGCTCGGCCTGCCGCTGATCGCCGACGTGCAGCCCATCGGCCCGCGCGTCGTGCTGCACAGCAAGGCCATTGAGCTGGGCGTGTCCTACAGCGTCGAGTGCGGGGCCGATGGCGTGGTTATCCCCTGGCCCGGCGCGGACTCGCTGCGCACCATCCTGACGATGGCCGCCGGCCTGCCGGTGTGGGTCCGGGCGGAGACGCTCGACCCGGCGGACGCGGCGCTCAACGAAGCGCTGAGCCTCGGCGCGACGGGCCTCTGGCTGGACGCGCGCGTCTTCGCCAGCGCAGACCCGGCGGCGCTCGTGACAGCTTTCAGGGCGCTCGTGCACGGCTCCGTGCCCGAACCGGTGTAGGGGGACGCCATGAAAGCAGGCTTGCAGGCTCGCATGGATCGGCTGTTCAACCGGCACGGTGATGGGCGTGCGATCTGCGTCGCCGCCGATCATGGTTACATGAGCGACGTGACGCCCAACGTCGTCCAGCTTCGCCCGGTGACGGAAGCGGTCATTCGCGGCGGCGTGGACGGCATCCTGCTCAGCCCCGGCCAGGCGACGCGCCTGGCTCCGCTCTTCCAGGGGCGCGACGGCCCGGCGCTGATCGTCCGCGCCGACTGGATGAACATGCCGCGCCTGGGCACGTCGAACGTGGCCAACGCCGTCCCGCAGCGCTTGCTGCGCAACTATAAGATGCTCACCGCCGAGCAGGCGGTCGCCCTGGGCGCGTCGGCGATCACCATCTACCTCTTCGTCGGCTACACCGACGGCATCGAAGCCGAGGGCGTGGACAAATGCGCCCGCTTCGTCAACGAGTGCCGCCGCGCCGGATTGCCCTGCATCATCGAGCCGATCGCCTACGGCGGGCAGGTGACCGGCGCGAACCTGGTCGAGCTGCTCATCCTGGGCGCACGCGAAGCGGTGGAGATCGGCGCAGACGCGCTCAAAATCCCTTACACCGGCGACGTGGACAGCTTTCGCGCGCTGGTGCAGGCGGCGGACGTGCCCGTGCTGGTGCTGGGCGGCGCGCGCTCCGACAACGAGCGCGATGCGCTGGAACTCTACGCCGAAGCGCAGGAAGCGGGCGCGGCGGGCTGCCTGATGGGTCGCAACGTCACCAAGTCGCCGAACCCGCAGCGCATGATCGAGCAGTTGTGCGGTATTGCCCACCAGGGCTGGACGGTGGACGAGGCCCTGCGTGGCGAGGTGTGGGACTTCATCAAGCTCAAGGCGCACCCGGCCAAGTGCACCGGCTGCAACCTGTGCGTCGTCGCCTGCGTCGCCAGCCACGACGGCGGCGGCTACAGCACGCACCTGACCCGCCTGCGCATTGATCCCGGCAGAGACGCCAGCCAGTTCAAGGTCATGTTCTGCACGCTGTGTCGCAAGTGTATTGACGTCTGCCCGACCGACGCCCTGCGCTGGCACCCGGAAAGCGGTGCCGTCGAATTGCTGGTCGAGCGCTGCGATAGCTGCGGCAAGTGCGTCGAGATCTGCCCGACGCAGGTCATCGTTCATTCGGACGAGGGCGTGCGCATCGTCGGCAACGGCACGCCCGCCGCGCCAGAACTGGAGCTGCCCTGGTACCCGGTGGTGTGCGATCTGTGCGGCGGCGCGCCCGAATGCGCGCGCATCTGCCCGACCGGCGCCATCTTCATTGACGAGCGCAAAGCGTTCGATCCGCTGACCGACTAGGAGAGAGCGAGCATGGACCTCACCCAACGGGCATACTGCGACCGCATCCTGCGCGTAGACCTGACCAGCGGCCAGATCACCACTACGCCGCTGCCCGCCGAGATGATGCCGCTGCTGCTGGGCGGCAAAGGGCTGGGCGCGTGGCTGCTCTACACCGAGCAGGCGCCGGGCACCGACCCGCTCTCTCCCGCCAACAGGCTGATCTTCCACAACGGCCCGCTGACCGGCACGACCGCCCCGACGGCGGGGCGCTTCGGCGTCACCACGCGCAGCCCGGCCACCGGCACCTACTTCGACGCCTACTGTGGCGGCTACTGGGGGCAGATGCTCAAGTACGCCGGCTACGACGCGCTGGTGATCACCGGTGCGGCGGACTCGCCGCTGATGCTGGTCATTGACAACGACGAAGTCGCGCTGCGCCCCGCCGATCATCTGTGGGGCACGACCATCACCGAAGCCAGCGAGCGCCTGCGCGCCGACTTCGGCCACGACTGGCAGTCGCTGGTCATCGGCCCGCCGGGCGAGCAGTTGCGCAACGTGGCCGGCATCTTCAACGAGTCGCGCGCCCTGGCGCGCGGCGGCGTCGGCGCGGTGATGGGGTCGAAACGGCTCAAGGCCATCGTGGCGCGCGGCAATCGCCCGGTGCACGTCCACGACAAGGAAAAGTACGAGCGCGCCCTGCAACTGGCCTATCGCGCCGTGCGCATGTCCAGCAAGACGACGCTGATGACCCGCGAAGGCACGGCCAACATCCTGGAGATCGTTGACGTGATGGGCGCGCTGCCCACGCGCAACTTCCAGGAAGGGCAGTTCGACGAGGCCGATGAAGTGTCCGGCGCGGCCTTCCGCGCCCACAACTGGAAGAAGGACTACGCCTGTTTCGGCTGTCCCATCGGCTGCGGCAAGTGGACGATCCCGCTGGACGATGGCAAGGTGATCGAGGGGCCGGAATACGAGACGATCTTCGCCCTGGGGCCGAACTGCGCCATCGGCAGCCGCGAGACGATCATCCGCCTCAACTGGTGGTGCGACGAATACGGCATGGACACGATCAGCGTCGGCGGCGTGATCGGCTTCGTCATGGAGCTGTATCAGCGCGGGCAGATCACCGCCGCCGAGCTGGACGGCATCGCGCCCGTCTGGGGCGACGGGGTCGCCGCCGAGGCGCTGGTCGAGAAGATGGCCAGAGGCGAGGGCTGCGGCGTGTGGCTGGCCCAGGGTGTGGCCGCTATCGCCGAACGCTACCCGCAGGGGAAACCGTTCGCCATGCACGCCAAGAAGCTGGAGATGCCCGCCTACCATCCCAGTGCGGCCAAAGGCACGGCCCTGGCCTACGCCATCTCCGAACGGGGGGCGTGCCATCTGCGCGGCGCGCCGCTCGGCGAGCTGTTCGGCGGCGCCGCCGATCCGCTGATCATCGAGGGCAAGCCGCAGCTTTTCCGCGACACGCAGGCCGACACCGCCGCCTGGGACAGCGCCTGCCTGTGCCTGTTCCCCGGCTATGGCATGACGCTCAAGGAGTTGTGGCAGCTTGTCGCGGCGGCGACCGGCTTCGACTACCCCACCGCCGCCGACCTGCAACTGCTCGGCGAGCGTGTTTCGACGCTGGCCCGCCTGTTCAACGCCCGCGAGGGCTTCGCCCGCGCCCACGATACGCTGCCCGCGCGCAACCTGAGCCAGCCGATGGCCTCCGGCCCGGCGGCGGGGCACGTGGTCGAGCTGGAGCCGATGCTCGACGAGTACTATCGCATCATGGGCTGGGACAGCGATGGCGTGCCCACACCGGAGCGCCTGCGCAGGCTGGGCCTGGCCGCCCTGCTGGAAACCGCCTGATCCGGGCATGGTAGACGGGGCGTATGCGATACGCCCCTACGGACCTCACTTTTGCCCGGTTCACTGATGCAGATCTCGCCGCCCGCAAATTGGGCGGGACGAGGCTGATACAACAAGACTGCCGAAGTCCCGGAGACTTCGGAAGTCTGCTTTACGGCGGATTCTCGCTCACGTCAGAAAGGCTTACCCCGGCGCGTTACCGCCCTCGGTCGGCTCCAGCGTGGGCGGCTCCGGCGTGGCCGTTGGCGGTTCCGGCGTGGGCGGCTCCTCGGTCGGGAGCGGCGTGGCCGTCGGCGGCTCCGGCGTGGGCGGCTCCTCGGTCGGGAGCGGTGTCGCCGTCGGCGTCAGAGTCGGCGGCTCGGTAGGCGGCTGGATGGGCGTCGCGGGCAGAGTGATTTCCAGCGGCACCACGAACGCATCCACCGCGACCACGCCCTCGCTGACGACGAGGCGCAGCGTATGCTGCCCCGCCCCCAGCGTGAAGGCCAGCCGCGCGGCGAAGTCCGGCAGATCTGCCTGCGCATCCACAAGCTGCACGGGCGTCCCGTCCACCTCGACGATGAACTTGCCCAGCGCCGGGCCGGTCGCGTAGATCACCTCAACGCGCGCGCCGCTGAAGACGAGCGTCAGCGCGTCCGGCTCCCTGGCTTCCTGGCCGCTGCTCATCAGGTACGCGCCGCCGCTGGCCGCCAGGCTCTCCACCCGCGTCCACAGGCCGCCGGGCAGCACGCTCGCGCTCTCCGCCTCGATCACCATCGTCAGCGGGTCGGGCGTGACGGTCGGCGTGGGCGTGAGCAGCGGCGGGGGTGTCGCGGTCGGCTCGACGGTCGGCTCAGCCGTCAGCTCGACAGGCGGCTCAGCCGTCAGCTCGGCGCCCGGCGTGACGGGCACTTCGGCGGTCGCCTCCGGCACGACAGTGGGGGTCACCCCGGCCTCGACCAGGAAGGCGTCCAGGGCGATGGTGCCCATCATCGGGTAGACGCGCAGCGTGTGCTGGCCCTCGGCCAGGGCGAAGGTTGCCCGCGCGCCGAAGACGCTCTCCGGGGCCGCGCTGTCCAGCAGTTGGGCCGGCGTCCCGTCAATCTCAACCACGATCACGCCCAGCGCCGGGTGCTTGACGTAGATCACGCTCACCTGCGCGCCCTGGAAAGTCAGGGTCAGGGCATCTTCGACGCTGCCGCTGCTGTAAAGGTAGCCCCCGCCGCTGGCCGCCGCCGTCTCGTGCGCAGTCCAGGCCCCACTGCGCCCCACCCAATTGCTCTCCGCCTCGATCAGGCCCGGCCCGCTGACCGGCGTCTCTGGCGTGGGCGTGAGGGCGAGCGTGGGGGTAGGCGTGGCCATCTCCGGCGGCGCAGGCGCGTAGGTCAGGGTGAAGCTGCGCGCGGATGTCCAGCCGCTTCTGTTACCCGCCAGGTCGTAGGTGCGCACGCGCCAGAAGTACTTGCCATTGGGCAGCGGTGGCGACACCGTGTAGGCCGAGGGGGTCACGCTGGTGGACACCTCAGGGCTGCCGAAGGTCGAGGAGTTGTCCACCTGCAATTCATAGTGCGCCGCATCGGCCACATCGCTCCAGTCGAGCGCGGGCTGGCTCGTGTTGAGGATCGCTTTCGTCTCCGGCGAGAGCAGCGTCGGCTTGGCGGGCTTGACCGTGTCAACGGTCACCGTCCACACCGCGCTCCACAGCCCCCAGATGCCATCCGCCCCCTTAGCCTGCACCCGCCAGTAGTACAGCCCGTCCGCCAGCGCCGTCCCCGGCGTATACGTCGTGCTGCTGCGGGTCGAGTTGATCACCGTGCTGGAAAACGTGGCGTTCTTGCTCGCCTGGATGCGGTACGAGGTCAGCCCAGGCACCGCCCCCCAGGTGAAGGTCGGCGTGTTGTCGCTGGTGGGTGCGCCATTCGGCGGCGTGAGCAGGGTCGGGGCCGGAGCGGGATCAACGTCCACCCACACCGTCCAGGCGCTGCTCCAGGACCCTACGTTGCCCGCCAGGTCCACCGCCCGCACCCGCCAGTAGTAGCGCCCGTCGGCCAGCGGCACCGTCACCGCGTAGGCCGAGCCAGTGGGCGCAGCCACCACCTCCGGGCTGCCGAACGCCGAGGAGTTGTCCACCTGCAGGTCATAGCGCACGGCATCCGGCACATCGTCCCAGTCGAAGCTGGGCTGGTTGGTCGTCACCAGGGCATCCTTCTCCGGCGAGAGCAGCGTCGGCTTGGCGGGCTTGACCGTATCAACGGTCACCGTCCACACCGCGCTCCATAGCCCCCAGATGCCATCCGCCCCCTTAGCCTGCACCCGCCAGTAGTACAGCCCGTCCGCCAGCGCCGTTCCCGGCGTGTGCGTCGTGCCGCTCTTGGTCGAGTTGATCACCGTGCTGGAAAACGCGGCGTTCTTGCTCACCTGGATGCGGTACGAGGTCAGCCCAGGCACCGCCCCCCAGGTGAAGGTCGGCGTGTTGTCGTTGGTGGGTGCGCCATTCGGCGGCGTGAGCAGAGTCGGGGCCGGAGCGGGATCAACGTCCACCCACACCGTCCAGGCGCTGCTCCAGGACCCTACGTTGCCCGCCAGGTCCACCGCCCGCACCCGCCAGTAGTAGCGCCCGTCGGCCAGCGGCACCGTCGCCGTATAGGCCGAGCCAGTGGGCGCAGCCACCACCTCCGGGCTGCCGAACGCCGAGGAGTTGTCCACCTGTAGGTCGTAGCGCGCGGCATCCGGCACATCGCCCCAGTCGAAGCTGGGCCGGTTGGTCGTCACCAGGGCATCCTTCTCCGGCGAGAGCAGCACCGGCTTGGCGGGCTTGGCCGTGTCAACGGTCACCGTCCACACGGCGCTCCACGACCCCCAGATGCCGCTCGCGCTCCTGGCCTGCACGCGCCAGTAGTACAGCCCGTCCGCCAGCGCCGTTCCCGGCGTGTGCGTCGTGCCGCTCTTGGTCGAGTTGACCACCGTGCTGGAAAACGCGGCGTTCTTGCTCACCTGGATGCGGTACGAGGTCGCTCCCGTCACCGCCCCCCAGGTGAAGGTCGGCGTGTTGTCGTTGGTGGGAGTGCCGTTGGCCGGCGAGAGCAATAGCGGCGGCGTCTGGGTGTCAGGATCGCCAATATAGGCCGTCATGGTGCTGGCCGACGGGCTGATGCTGCTTACGTCCAGGCCCCAGTTGGTCGTCGAGTAGTAGGACGTGCTGTTGGGGTTCGTGGTGAAGTTGAAGGATGTCTTGCCAGTCGAGCCGGGGAACGGGTCGCCGGCGTCGCCCTGGTTGCGTTTGTATTCCAGGTCCAGGCGACCGTCGGCCTGCTCCAGCGCCACGCGGAAGTGCTGATTGGCCGCCGAGCACTGGTAATTATTGACCTGCTTGCACTCGTAGCGGTTGCTGCCGGACAGGTTGCTGTCCACATGCCAGATCAGCAGGCCGCTGCCCGGCAGCGCCGCGTCCGAGCCGATCTGCTGCCGGTTTTCGAGCAGCCAGTACTCGTTGGCCTTGCCGGAGTTGTAGCGATAGATGGCGTTGATCCGGTTCTGCTGCACATTGGGCAGGCTGATCGTCCCGTTGTGCCCGGTGATATTGACCACCGGGTTGAATTCCAGGTACACGCGCGACCAGGCGTCCAGGTGCGCCGGGGAGTTGCCCAGGGTGCCATTCCACGAACCGCCGGACATCAGGCTCCAATTGCCGATACCCCACGAAGAGTTGTCAATGTCAATGTCAATATCGTACAGGTCGGGCAGGCCGAAGGCGTGGCCCAGCTCGTGCACGTAGACGCCGTGCGTCATGTCGCCGGGTGTTGTCCACAACTCTGGCATGGTAATGTACGAGCCGACGCGCACGCCGTCCACCAGCGGCTCGCTGACCGTCCACCACGAGTGCGACCAGATGATGTTCGGGTCGCCGCTGAGCTCGGCTCCGGTGCCGGAGTGAATGATGAAGACGGTATCCACATAGCCGTCGTTGTTATTGTCGTAGTTGGCGAAGTTCACCACCGGGTTGACCAGCGCCACCGCATCCTCGGCCAGGCGCTGGCAATTATTCGGGTAGCTGCCCGTGCAGTTGCTACCGTTGGTGTAGTAGGCGTAAGTCTGCGGAGCGCTCACCCAGCCCATGCTGCTGGGCAGGTTGAGCGTGACAATATCCAGCAGGCCGTAGCTCACTTCCTGGTAGTAGCCGCGCACGGTCCCGCCGCTCGCCCCAAAGACCAGCGTGTCGAAGAACGCCGCGCCCACCTGGGCCGGCTTGTCGGTGAACTGCACCAGGATGGCCAGCGTGCGGAAGGGGTTGGCCGGGGCCGCTTCAAAGCCCGGCGCGCCTCCTGGCGCGGGGAATAGCTCCATGCGCGGGCCGGGCGAGAACGAGGCGACCGGGTCGAGGTAGGGCGAAAGCTGCGTGATGTCGCTGAGGCCGGCGGCCCGCAGTGCCTGCCAGGTCTGGTCGGTGGGCACCATCACGCGCAGCGGGCTTGCCTGCGCGCCGGAAACCGGCGGCTTGACCGGCGTGGCCTGGGCCAGGCCCGACACCCGGGAGTCGCCGGTTTCAGGCGACTCCATCTGGGCCGCCGCGACCAGCGACACGGTCAGCAGCAGGGCGATCACCGTTGCAGAGAGCAGCCCCGCCCTATGAAAGACCCTATGAGTCCGTTTCATCACCCACACCCTCCCATACAGCGGGCACTGCCTGCCGTGAACGCGGCACCCGCGCCTCAGACGGTCCGCCTTCAGTATAGCCTGGATTGAACGGTTCTATGAAGTCGAAACGTGGCGAGAATATGAAAAGGGCCTGAATTTCAGCCGCAGCGTAACGGCGAGATTATAGCATGCGCGGAAACTATCTGGCGCCGGGGAGGGGGCCTTTATGCCTCACCCCCTCAATCCCCCTCTCTAGCTCGGCTAGAGAGGGGGACTTGCTTCGCTGGGCGTGGCACCTCCAGGGGGAGGGGCGCTGCGCATCTGCCCCGGCGCACCGCTACCCCTTGTGGTAGTACACGCCCCAGCCGAGGTACTTGGTCAGCGCCTCGTAGACGGCATCGGCGACCAGCGTCTGGTTGACGGCGACATGATGCTCGTAGCCGTTCTCGCAGATGTAGGCCAGCAGCTTCTGGTAGTTGGGCACGCGCACCACGCCGTGCCCGCCGAAGGTGCTGATCGGGTCGGTGGTGAACTCACCCTCGCCCACGTAGGCGACGATCTTTCCGTTCAGGTCGTCGGTGCTGATGCGCAGGTAGGTGAACGGCGCGGCCTTGACGCGCCCCTGCAGCGTGCCCCAGGTGTTGTCTTTGCCCACCGTGCCGGCGATGATGTCCTGGTAGTTGATGTCCTGGACTTCATCCACGAAGACGCTCTTGGGGAAGTTGGAGCAGTGGAAGACCACGCCCTTGTCCGGGTCGTCACCGTAGTTGTTGTTCCAGTCCACCAGCGCGCTCGGCTTGCCAGAGGCGAGGGCCATGGCGTACATGGCCGCGGTCCCGGCGATGTCCGTCTCGCAGGCGGAGGGCATCAGCCCCTCGCTGAGCATACTCATCAGCGTGCAGGGCACCACGCCGAAGAACTCCTGCAGGCTCGTCCAGCACTGGACAGCCGTCGCGTCATATTCATTGGCGGCGATCCACTCGTCCATCACCACGCCCAGCTTGGCGATCTTGTTCAGGGCCACCGGCGGAATCCTGGCGACGCTGGCGTAGGCTTTGATCGCATCGAGCTTGGCCGTCACGCGCGCATCGTCGTCGGCCAGGCGGGCGATGCGCCCGTAGGCTTCGGACAGGTCGAGCGTCTCGACCGAGAGGCCGGCATGCTCGAAGAGCTTCTCGCTGAAGCGCACCGTGTTGAAGGCCACCGGGCGCGCGCCGAGCATCCCGAAGCGGGCGCGGCGCATCCCGCGCGCCACGCGACACACCGCCGCGAAGCGGCGCAGGTCGGCGCGGAAGCTCTCCGACTCAGGGTCTACCGTGTGCAGCGCCGTCAGGCTGAAGGGGATACCGTACTGGCGCAGGTTGTTGCACAGCGACATCTTGCCGCAGAAGCTGTCGCGCCGCCATTGCAGGTCCATCTTGGTTGGGTCGTCCGGGAAGGCGTGGATGAGCACCGGCACGCCCAGGTCGGCGAAGCGCAGCGTGTTGGAGGTGCCGCGCTCGTCGCCGAAGTTGGGCAGCGTCACCAGCACGCCGTCAATCTCGTCGCGGTGGGCGCGGAACAGCTCGGCGCACTTGTGCGCGTCGCCCAGGCTCTCCACGCTGCCGTATTCGGTGTCCTGCACGCCGAGCGCAACGACCTTGATGCCCTCCTCGGCGAGCACCTTCAGCACGGTCTCGCGCCCGGACTCGCACAGATGGCTGGGGAAGAAGCCCCGGTTGCCGACGATTAGCCCTAAGGTGATCTCTTTCTTCATGATTCTCCCTCGTGATAGATAGGCCCACTCTCATAGAAATCGGCGCAGGAGATTCCCGCCTCTAGACTTCCGAAGTCTTCGAGACTTCGGAAGTCTGATCTCCGAGCCTGCGCCGCTTTACCTCACCCCCAGCCTCGCTACGCTCGGCTTGCCCCCTCTCCGTCAACGGAGAAGGGGAAGTTGAGCGAAGCGAAACGGGGGTGAGATCGGTTCTACTGCCCATAGACCGTCGTATAGCGCTCGTGCAGCCTGGCGATGTCCTCCGCCGCGATCGGGATCGGCTCGCCCAGTTGGCAGGCCAGGAAGACGGTGCGCGCCACGTCCTCGCACATGATCGCCGCCTTGACCGCCGCCCTGGGCGTCGGCCCGACGGTGAACACGCCGTGATTCTGCATGATCACCGCTGGCGAGCGCGGGTTTGGCCCCTCGCGCAGCACGCGCACCACTTCGCGCCCGATCTCCTCGCCGCCGATCAGCGCGAAGCCGCCGCAGGGGATCACCCCGCCGAACTCGTCGGCCATCGCCGTCAGCACGCACGGGATGTCGCGGCCCAGCGCGGCCCAGGCGGTGGCATAGGGGCTGTGCGTGTGCACGATGCCGCCGACCTGAGGCATGGCGCGGTAGATGGCGCAGTGTGTGGCCGTGTCGGACGAGGGCTTGTGGTCGCCCTCGACCACGCGCGCGTCCGCGTCCACCACGACCATGTTGTGCGGTCCCAGCTCGTCGAAGGTGACGCCGCTGGGCTTGATGACCACGTGACCCGTCGCCGCGTCGCGCCCGCTGATGTTGCCGCTGGTCCAGGTCACCAGGTTGTTGCGCGGCAATTCGGCGTGCAGATCGGCGACGACCTTGCGCAGTTTTTCGAGCATCACTCCAACCCTCTCGCCTGGTTGCGAATCTTGCGCAGGCGCTTCATCACGTCGTTCTCGCCGCGCCCGAAGTAGTCGTACAGCGTGACGTACTCGGCGAACAGATGGTCATAGACGGCCTGGTGCTCGGCAATGGGCCTGAACACCTCGTCCTTGAGCTTGCCCATCGCCTGGGCTGCCGCCTGGATGTCCGGGTAAGCCCCCGCCGCCACCGCCGCGTGCATGGCGCTGCCCAGCGCCGGCCCCTGCGCGCTGCCGATGGTGCGGAATTCGCGGCCCGTCACGTCGGAGTAAATCTGCATCAGCAGCTTGTTCTTCTCCGGCAGGCCGCCCGCCGCCACCAGCTCGGTGATCGGCACACCGCTGCGCTCGAACGCCTCGATGATCACCCGCGTGCCGAAGGCCGTCGCCTCGATCAGCGCGCGGTAGATGTCCGGGGCGCGCGTGCCCAGCGTGGCCCCGATCAGCAGGCCGCCCAGGTCCACGTCCACCAGCACCGAGCGGTTACCGTTCCACCAGTCGAGCGCCAGCAGGCCGTGCTCGCCGGGCTTCTGGCGGGCGGCTTCGGCTTCCAGGTAGGCGTGCAGGTCCATGCCCTGCGCTTGGGCCGCCTCGTGATATTCGGGCGGCACGGCGTTGTCCACGAACCAGGCGAAGATGTCGCCCACGCCGCTCTGCCCGGCCTCGTAGCCGTACAGGCCGGGGACGATCCCGCCGTCCACCACGCCGCACATGCCGGGCACCTCGTGCAGCGTCTCGCTGAGCACCATGTGGCAGATGCTGGTGCCCATGATCATGACCATGCGCCCCGGCTCGGTCACCTGGGCGGCGGGCACGGTCACGTGCGCGTCCACGTTGGCCACGGCGATGGCGATGCCCGGCTTCAGGCCCATCCAGGCGGCGGCTTCGGCGGTCAGGCCGCCGGCGCGCCCGCCCAGGGGGGCCAGCGGCGCGGCCATCTTCGCCTCGACGACAGCAGCCAGCTCTGGGTGCAGCGCGGCCAGGTACTTCTTGTCCGGGAATTTGCCGTCCTGATAAATGGCCTTGTAGCCCGCCGTGCAGGTGTTGCGCGTCTCGACGCCGCACAGTTGCCACACCACCCAGTCCGCCGCTTCGATCAGCCGCTCGGCAGCGCGGTAGGCTTCCGGCGCTTCGTTGAGGATCTGCAGGGCCTTGCTGAAGAACCACTCCGATGAGATTTTGCCGCCATAGCGCCCCAGCCAGCCTTCGCCCATCTGCCGCGCCGTCTCGTTGATCATGTCGGCTTCGGGCTGGGCGGCGTGGTGCTTCCACAGCTTGACCCAGGCGTGCGGGTTGTCGCGCCACTGCGGGACGCGGCACAGCGGCGTGCCATCGGCCAGGGTGGGCATCATCGTGCAGGCGGTGAAGTCAATGCCGATGCCGATCACGTCCGCCGGATCGATCCCGCTGGCCTTGAGCGCCGCCGGCACCGCATTCTTGAAGACGCCGATATAGTCGTCCGGGTTTTGCAGCGCCCACTCCGGTGGCAGCCGCTCGCCGCTGGTCGGCAGGCGCTCGTCAATGACGCCGTCGGGGTACTGGTAGACGGCGCTGCCCAGCTCCGCCCCGTCGCGAACGCGCACGATCACCGCACGCCCGGATTCCGTCCCGAAGTCCACGCCAATCGCGTATGTGTCGTTCGCCATAGATGGTTCCACTCCTTCGTTGTCCAGGACTGCCGACTTCTAGCGAGATCGCCCCTGCCGCATTGCGTCCCTCCATCCCCGGCCCTTGCCCCCGCTCAACCTGAGAAATGGAGAAAAAGGCAGCCAATCCAGCATAAGAGGCCGTTTGAGAACTCGTGCGCCTGGCTTTACCCCCATCCCCGACCCTTCCCCCCTTGTGGGGGAAGGGAGAAAAGCGCACCCGCTAAGCCCCTCCCTCCTTGTGGGAGAGGGGTTTGGGGTGGGGGGAAACAACTTCTCAAGCGGTCTCTAAAGTTCCTCAGAAGTACAGACACGCTGCCCACCCCTCACGGCACAGATGCCGGGGCTGCATCGCGCAGCGCCCGGCTGAACGGGTATAACTGCCCGTAGAGGGCGAACCGTTCCTCGTACTGGCGATGGCGCACCGCATCGGGTGTGAAGACGCGCTCGACCTGCACCAGGGCGCGCACCGCCTCCTCCGTGCTGCTGAAGACGCCCGCCCCCAGCCCGGCCAGGATCGCCGCGCCGAGCGCGCCGGCCTCGGTGATACGCGGGCGGGCCAGCGGTCTGCCCAGGATGTCCGCCTTGATCTGCAGCCAGGCGTCCGAGCGCGCACCGCCACCGGTGACGCGGTACTCCTCGATGGCAATGCCCGCCCGCGCCAGGTGATCCAGCCCCTCGCGGAAGTAATAGGTGACGCCTTCCAGCAGCCCCTTGATGAACTCGCCGCGCGACGTGGCCAGCGTCAGCCCGGCGATCAGCCCATAGGGATGTGGGTCGTGGGCGGGCGGGCCGGTCGGCGCGAAGTGGGGCAGCACCAGCAGGCCGGTCGGCCCGGCGGGCATCTCGGCCAGCAGCAGGTCATAGACATCCTCGCCGCGCGCCCGCGCTGCCGCGTGCTCCAGCGGGGCGAGCGTGTCGCGGAACCACTTGAGCAGCGCGCCGCCGGTCAGGTTGTAATAGAAGCTGACGAAGAGACCCGGCACGGTGTGGTGCTCGACATTCAGCCCGGCGGCGATCATCGGCGCGGCGGGGGGGAGGGTGTCGTAGACGGGCGTGATGCAGACATAGGTGCCCAGCCCGTAGGCGGCCATGCCGGGGCGAATGGCCCCCGCGCCCAGGGCGTTGGCGCACTGATCGTGCGTGCCGACGACAAGAGTCGCGCCGGGCGGCAGGCCCAGCTCGGCGGCCACAGCGGGCGGCACCGTGCCCACCGGCGTGCCGGGGCGCGCCAGGGCGGGCAGCTTGTCGGCGGGCATCCCCACCAGGGCGAGCGTCTCGCCCGACCACGCCTCCGCCTCCACATCCAGGAACAGCGAGCGGTTGGCCAGCCCGAAGTCGGCGACTGGCTCGCCGCCCAGCAGGTACATGGCCAGGTCCGCCCAGGACAGGAACTTGTACGTCTTCTCGAAAAGCTCCGGGCGGTGATCGCGCAGCCAGATTAGCTTGGGGCCGCCGTAGACGACGGCGGGCGCATTGCCGCTGCGCGCGAAGAAGGCCAGCGGGTCGAGCGCGGCCAACTGATTCAGCGTCTCCGCGCCGCGCGTGTCGAAGCCCAGGATGCAGTTGCCGAGAATCGCGCGCTCCGCCGAGACGGGCGTCATGGCCTCGCCCATCGAAGCGGCGCAGATAGCGGTGATGGGATCGTGGGCTGTCTGCGCGGCGACTTCGCGGATGGCGTCGCAGACCAGCGCCCAGACGCGCGCGCTGTCCAGCTCGGCCCAGTCGGGCTGCGGGCGCAGCGTGTCGTATTCGCGGGCGGCGGTGGCGATGATCTGCCCGTCCGTGGCCAGGGCGAGCAGCTTGCAGCCGGTGGTTCCGATGTCAATGCCCAGCAGGCTCATCGCGCACCATCCTGGTGGGCGCTGCGGGCGAGGAAAATCAGAAGGGCGACCAGTACGATCGCGCGCCGGAAAGAACATTCCATGATCAAAAATCCTTTGCCAAAAAGAAGACCCTTCACCTGCACGCAGGCGAGGGGACACGCCAACCTCAATCCGCCTCTTCGCTGCGCCTCGACAGTGCGATTTCGCCCTCCAGAAAGAACGCCCCCTGGCGCGGCGGGCAGGCGCTATGGCGCTCGATCAACTGTGGGCGCAGCACGCGCTGATGAACCGGCGTGAGCGGGTTGTCAATGAGCGACACCAGGTATTCGACGCTCTGCTCGCCCAGCGCCGCGAAGTTCTGGCAGACGGTGGTCAGGGGTGGCTCGAAGTACGCGGCTTCGGGGATGTCGTCAAATCCCACCACCGACACATCCTCCGGCACGCGCAGCCCGCGCTCGCGCAGCGCGCGAATGGCCCCCAACGCCATCTGATCGTTGCCGACCACCAGGCCGCTGAAGACAGCGCCCTCGTCCAGCAGGCGCAGGGCAGCACGAAAGCCGCCTTCCGCCGTCCAATCTCCTTCGACGGACAGACCGGGCGTCAGCCCGGCCCGGTGCAGGGTCTTGAGCCAGCTTTCGTGGCGGGCCTGCGCCCCGTACCAGTTGAGCGGCCCGCTGATCTCGCACAGGGCGCGGTGGCCCAGGTCTATCAGGTATTGGGTGACCAGGCGGCTGCCGAAATGCTGGTCAATGACAATGGACGGCACATTCGCCCCTAGCTCCGTGTCAATCTGGACAAAGGGGATGTGGCCGCACAAGGCCTCGATGTCGGCGGCGCTCAGCCCGGTCACCGGCGTGATCAGCACCAGGCCGTCCACCACGCTGCCGCCCAGAGCGTCCAGCGCGGCGCGAATCTCGTGCGGGGTCAGCGCCCGGATGGCCGAGAGCGTAACACCATAGCCGCGCGCCCTGGCCGTCCGCTCGACGTGAGTCACCATCTGGGCCGGGCCGTAATGATCAATGCCAAAGGTGACGATGCCCAACATGCACGTGCGTTGGGTGGCCAGGCTGCGCGCCGCCCGGTTAGGGCGGTAGCCCAGCTTGCGGATCGCGTCCTGGACGCGGCGGCGCGTCTCGTCGGAGACGTAAGGATGGCCGTTGACGACGCGCGACACCGTTTGCGATGACACGCCCACCGCCTGGGCGACGTCGTTCAGCGTTGCGCGCTTTGAGTCTGTCTCCGCCATGCTCTCCCCAGTCTCCAGAATCATTCTGCTAGCGCTAACATCATATCACGGGACAAAGCCGCAGGTCAAGCAGGGTGCGGCGCATAGCTCTCGCCTGCGGCGCGATTCAGATTCCCGACGCCTTGCCAAGCTTCGGAAGTCCCTGGCTGAGGTGCCGCCGGAGCGCGCAAAGATACGCGGCCCGGCGTCCCGGCGCATCCTGAAGGGCGCATGTCGGCTGTGGAGCGCGGTGCGTCACCGTGGGAGTGAGCCTCAAACCCCGCCCCTGCCGGGTCCACGAACATGCTGTTGCCAGAGAAGATCATGGCTGCTCAGCGAACGCTTCGCCCCTCAATCTCTCCTCGAGCCGAGCTGGCACATGATGGCGGGAGTCCACCAGCGGCAGTTCGATGGTTTGTCCCACCCTAAACCTCTCCCCGTCAGCAGGGCGGGGCTGAAAGTCTGCGCCCTGCTCCCTTCCCCCCACGAGGGGGGAAGGACCGGGGATGGGGGCTGAACCAGACCAAACCGTATACTTATTTCCGCCCCGATGTACCAGGGACGATCTGGCAGGTGCTTCTCCCCCTTCCCCCAGCAAAGCCAGGGGAAGGAGCCGGGAGATAGGGGCGTTCTGCAATCGCCCAACAGCCTGCTCGTGTACCCGTTCCTGCCGAACTGCTTGACTCGGTAGAGCAGAGTAGCATATACTGAGGGTATGTTTGCGCTAACAGCACGGCGCGGTATGCCCGGCGTTTGGCGATCCCGGTTTTCTGCACCAGGATCGCCACAGGGCCGGAGGCCCACGAGCGATCTGTCGAGTCATTGACAAGCTCCGCCAGCGAGCATAAGCTTAAGGTGTGCAAAAGGACGCCAGGTCTCGCGGAAGATGGCACCTTCGCCGAGCCACGTCTTTAAGCAGGAAGTCCCCACGCGGTGGGATCGCTTCCAGTAAGAATTGCCCGCATTGCTTACCTTCTAAGGAGGATTTTAAGATGCTGAGAAAAGCGGGACTTGTGATGGCTCTTGTCCTCGTGCTGACCCTGGCCCTGCCCACTGTGGCTTATGGCCAGGGCTCCGGGGGCCCCAAAGAAAAGTGGTGCAGTGGAGTCAAGATTGTCTTCTTCCCCGGCGGGCCAGCGGGCGGCGTCTTCGCCGTGAACGTCTACAACGGCGCGCTCCAGGCGGCCAGCGACCTGGGCGCTGATGTGGATTACGTCTGGTCAGACTGGGATCCGCAGAAGATGATCCAGCAGTTCGCCGAAGCCATGGCCATGAACCCGGACGGCATCGCCGTCATGGGTCATCCTGGCGAGGACGCCTTCGAGCCGCTGGTAGATGAGGCCGAAGCCAAGGGCATCATCGTCACCAGCCAGAACACCACCCTGCCGCGCATCGAAAGCAGGTACGCCGGTTCCGGCTTCGGCTATGTCGGCCAGGAGCTGTACGCCACCGGTTACAACCTGGGCAACGAGATCATCCGTCGCGCCGGGTTGGTATCGGGCGACCGGGCGATGGTCTGGGGCCTGCTCTCGCAGCCCACGCGCGGCCTGCGCACCCAGGGCGTCATTGACGCTTTTGAGGAAGCCGGCCTGACGGTGGACTACCTGGAGATCGACACGGCCACCAATGCCGATCCGCCCGCGGGCATCCCCAGCTTCGTGGCTTATGTCTCGGCCAACCCCGATGTCAAGGCCGTGGTCACCGATCACGGTGGCCTGACGGCGACGCTGCAATCGTACCTGGAAGGCGCCGGCAAAGGCCCGGATGACATCTACGGCGCGGGCTTCGACCTGTCGCCAGCCACCGTTGAGGCCATCCGCAGCGGCTACACCGACCTGGTCATTGATCAGCAGCAGTGGCTGCAAGGCTACCTGCCCATCCTGCAAATCTGCCTGACCGAAAAATTCGGCTTCTCCGGCCTGCATATCGACACGGGCGGCGGCTTCGCCAGCGCCGACAACATCGAAATGCTGGCTCCGCTGGTAGAGGCGGTCATCCGCTAACCCGATCCGGTTGCTGCTCTGGGGGCGAGTGTGCCACTCGCCCCCAAGATAGGCTGGTATCTCTGAGGAGCAGGCGGCCTGGCCCGTCGTGCCCGCAAGCCCGCGGCCAGTCGGGCAGTCTCTGGCCAGCAGAGTGCTTCACCCTACTCTCGCGCCGCTTGCTCCTCCAGCGTGAAAAGGAATGCTCAATGGGCAACATCCTCGAAATGCGTGGCGTCTGCAAGTCGTTTGGCGAAGTGCAGTCGCTGAGCGATATAGATTTTCGCGTCTGCGAGAACGAAATCGTCGGCCTGCTGGGCGACAACGGCGCGGGCAAGTCCACCCTGATCAAGATCATCACCGGCTATCACCGGCCCGACCGCGGCGAGATTCATTTTCACGGCCGGAAAGTGGAAAACCTGACCGTGCCGAAGGCGCGTGCGCTGGGCGTGGAGACAGTTTATCAGGAGCGCGCGCTGGCCGACCTGCAGACGCTGTGGCGCAACATCTTCCTGGGCCGCGAGCTGTGCAATCGCGCGGGCTTCCTCGATGTCAGCAAGATGAAGCGCGAGACACACCGCCTGATGGTCGAAGCGATGGAGTACACCTCTTCGGCGGTGAACCCCGACGCGGTGATCAAGACCTTCTCCGGCGGCGAGAAGCAGGGCGTGGCCATCACACGGGCGCTCTATTTTCACGCCGAGCTGGTCATCCTCGACGAGCCGACGATGGGCCTCTCGCTGCAGGAGACGCGCAAGCTGATTGACTTCGTGCGCGGCATCAAGAGCGCCGGCAAATCGGCCATTTTCATTGATCATAATGTGTTCCATGTGTACTCGGTGGCCGACCGCGTGGTAGTGCTCGATCGCGGGCGCGTGGCCGGGGAATTCCTGACCAGGGACATCACGCTGGATGACCTGATGGAAAAGATGTACCGGGTGGCGCAGACCGGCAGCCTGGACTGAACTGTTGGCCAAGACACATTCTCTAGGCACCTTTTAAGGAAGGGTTCTGCATGACCGCAGGCGTAGAAACTCCAAGGCAGGGAAGCACGGACCGTCTGTGGACGGCGCGCATAGCCCAGCACGTTCGCAAGAATGGGCTGCAATATGGCATTATCGGCGTCTTGTTTGGGCTGTGGCTCCTGTTCATTGCCGGCGCGCCCAACACCTTTCTCAAGCCCGACATTTACCGCGCCCTGATGACCTCGGTGCCCTACTGGGGTGTCATCGCCCTGCCCCTGACGATGGTCATCATCGCCGGCGATATTGACCTGTCGTTCATCTCGATCATGGCCGTGGGTATGGTCGCCTTCTGGCAAGTGTACGAGTGGACGGGCAGCCTGGGCGTGGCCTTCGTCGGCTGCCTGACGGTAGGCTTCCTGGTCGGGCTGCTCAACGGCATCATCATCGTCCGGCTGGGCATCCCCGCGCTCATCGCCACCATCGGCACGCAGTTCTTCTGGCGCGGCGTCGTCGAGGTCATTCGCGGTGGGCAGGGCGAGTCGCTGGTGCTGACCAAAGGCACCATCCTGCGCGACAGCCTGGTGGGCAAGATCAACGGTTATTTCCCCGCCCAGGTGATCTGGATGGTGCTGATCGGCATCGCCGTCTGGATGCTGCTCAACCGCCACAAATTCGGCGCGCACGTCTACCTGATCGGCGACAACGAGAACAGCGCCCGCCTGATGGGGGTCAACGTCGAGCGGACGCGCATGTTGCTCTTCGCGCTGGTGGGCCTGGCCGCCGCCTTTGGCGGCATCATCCAGAGCGTGGACGTGTGGTACTTCTGGCCAAACCTGGGCGAAGGCTACCTGATGAACACGCTGGCCGCCGTCTTTCTGGGCGGCACGTCAGTCTTCGGCGGCACGGGCACCATCCTGGGCACGTTTGTCGGGTGCTTCATCATCGGCGCCATCCAACCGGGCATCATCGCCATTGGCCTGACCGGTTACTGGACCAAGCTGATCTACGGCCTGATCATCACCGTGTCGGTCGCCATGCACACCATCTTGCGCAAGCGCATCAGCTAAGCGATCCCACACGCCCGCCCGCAGGAGCCAGTTGGGAGCGCGCCATACCTGACAAGGACAGCGCAATGACAGCAACACAGCCGACCTGGTGGACGATTGAACTGGAAGGGATGCCCGGCTTCGAGGCAGCCATGAAACGGGCCCACGCCTGGTTCGAAGGGGCGGTGCTCGACCGCCCGCCGATCCGCTTCGTAGCCCACAATGCCTTTGTCGAGCAGGCGAATCAGGATTACCCGTCTGACAACCTCAAAGATCGCTGGTTCGACGCCGAGTTTCAGGTCGAGACGTTCCTCAAATCCGTCGAAGGGCGGCGTTTTCACGGCGAAACGTTCCCCATTTTCTGGCCGAACCTGGGGCCAGAAGTCTACGCGGCCTTCTACGGCACGACGCTCGAATACGGCGAGGTCACTTCGTGGTCGGTGCCCTCTGTGCGGGCCTGGGACGACATGGCCCGCCTGAAGCTCGACATGGGCAACGAATACTTCACCAAGCTCGACGAAATCACGCGCCTGGCCCTCGAACGGCTGCGCGGCAAGGCGCTGATCGGCTACACCGACCTGCACCCCGGCGTGGACTGCGCCGCCGCCTGGCGCGACCCGCAGCAGTTCTGCATAGACCTGATCGAAAGCCCCGACGAGGCGCGCCAACTGATTGACATCGCCATCGGCGACTTCGAGCGCATCTATGATTATTACGACGCCATGCTCAAGGCCGCCGGCCAGCCTTCGGGAAGCTGGATGGGCATCCCGTCCTTCGGGCGGATGCACATCCCTAGCTGCGACTTTTCGTCGCTGATCTCGCCGCGCCTGTTCGAGCGGTTCTGCCTGCCGGTGTTGCAGCGCGAAGTGCAGACGATGACCCACAACGTCTTCCATGTGGACGGCAAGGGCGTCGCCCGGCACCTGGACATGATCCTCAGCGTGCCCGGCGTGCACGCCATCCAGTGGGTGCAGGGCGTGGGCGACGACCAGCCGATCATGCAGTGGGTGCCGCTGATCAAGGAGATTCAGGCCCGCGCGCCGGTCATCGTAGACCTCCACCAGAGCGAGCTGGACGACTTCATGGCCGCTGTCGAGCCGGAGGGCATCTTCCTGTGGATCGGCACGCACAGCGAAGAGGAAGAGCTGGACCTGCTCAAGCGCGTCGCGCGCTGGAACGGCAGGCGCGTCTTCTGAGCGAGTGGTCAGCGATCCGTTGTCGGCGGCCAGTGAGCAGTCTTCAGTGGCCAGGGATCAGCGCGGGGTTCTGGTAGGAGCGCTGCTCTGCTGCGCCCCGTGCTGCCCATTCATCACAATTCTGGAACGCATCTTTGCCCGGCATCCAGTGCCACCCAGACACCTACCACAGACCGCTGATCGCCGATCATCGAAAACTGATCATCGAAAACCGATCGCCGGTCACGCACACTTCCAACCAGAAAGGCTTATCCCATGAAACCACGCGAGCGCATCTTGGCCGCCCTGAACCATGAAGAACCAGACCGCTGCCCGATGCAGGTCAGCTTCACGCCGGAGTTCGCCGACCGTCTGCGCGCCGACCTGCAGATGAAGGGCCAGAGCGTCCACAATCCGCACGGCGGCGGCAACACCTACGAGTTGGAGCGAGCGCTGGGCGAGGATATGCTGCTCACTTCGGTCGGCTGGGCCAACTCGTACTACCAGCAGCCGGGCGCGTACATTGACGAATGGGGCATCGGCTGGGCCTCCCATCCCTACGAGACGCCCTTTGGCGTGGGCCACTACACCGAGATCGTCTCGCACCCGCTGGCCGGCGACAAGGCGCTGCTCTCCTACAAGCCGCCCGACCCGCACCGCCCAGAGCTATACGCCGAGGCCGAGCGCGTGGTGCGCGACTTCCAGGACGACTACTGGATCGTCGGCGTGACGGTGACGACTATCTTCGAGACGGCCTGGGCGCTGCGCGGCCTGCAGCAGATGCTGGTGGACTTTGTCGAAGACCCCAACCTGGCCGACGCGATCCTGGAGATACCCTACCAGTATCACCTGACCGCCGCCAAAAAGCTGGTGCAGATGGGCGTGGACATGATCTGGACGGGCGACGACGTGGGCGCGCAGCAGGCCATGCTCATCTCGCCGCGCCACTGGCGGCGCTTCCTCAAGCCGCGCATGGCCCACTTCATCGCCGAACTCAAGGCGATCAACCCGGCGCTCAAGGTCGCCTATCACAGCGACGGCAACATCCTGCCGATCATCCCGGAGCTGATCGAGATCGGCCTGGATATTCTCAATCCCATCCAGCCGGCCAGCATGGACCCCGCCGAGATCAAGCGGCAGTTCGGCGACCGGCTGTGTTTCTGGGGCAGCATTGACGAGCAGCACACTCTGCCCTACGGCTCGCCGGACGACGTGCGCGCCGAGGTGCTGAAGCGCCTGCGCACGCTTGGCAAAAGCGGCGGGCTGATCATCGGCCCCACGCACCACGTGCAGCTCGACACGCCGCTGGAGAACTTCTGGGCGATGATCCACACCGTTCGCGAGACGGCCTACCGCGATCTGTGAGCGGGGGCGCTGGGGGGAAGCAGAGCACAGGCTGGGCGGAATGCCCCTGCCCGGCCAGGTCAGGGGGGGAATGCCATGCCAGCCGGTCAAAGTTCCCCTCTCCAGCCGAGCTGGAGAGGGGAACTTGGCGGAAAAGGCAATCGCTTGCGGGAGGGTTCGAAGCTCTCCCCCGCACTGGAGGTATACATGCCTGAAGGACACACTCCATGACACTCATCCCCAAGGAGCGCATGCAGCGGGCGCTGCGCTACGAGCCGGTTGACCGCCTGCCTACCCAGATCAACTACACCGGCGCGGTGGGCGAGCGCCTGGCCGCCCACTTCGGCGTGACACGCGCCGACCTGCCCAACCGCCTGGGCAACCATCTGCTGCGCGTGGACATCAGCCATACCCCGCGCCTGAGCGACGACGGCAAGGTCGTTTACGACTGGTGGGGTGCGGGCTTCGACACGGAAGAAGAGGGCTACTTCATCCGTCACAGCCCGCTGGCGGAGAACCCGGACCTCGACGCCTTCCCCTGGCCCGACCCGCACGCCCCCGATCTGCTGCGCGACGCCGAGCGAGCCATCGCTGCCGATGCAGGCCAGCATTTCGCCGCGCCCAACTTCGGCTTCGCCCTGTTCGAGCGGGCTTACACCCTGCGCGGCTTCGACACGTTCCTGGCGGACATGGCCCTGGACCCCGACTTCGCCGGAGAGCTGCTGGATCGCATCACGGCCATCCAGGAGACGCTGATCCGCCGCTTTCTGGTCCTGGGCGTGGACGGCCTCTACTTCGGCGACGACTACGGCGCGCAGAAGCACACGCTCTTCTCGCCGCGCATGTGGCGCGCGCTGATCAAGCCCCGCCTGGCGCGGCTGTTCGCGCCGGCGCGCGAGGCCGGGCTGCCCGTGCTGATGCATTCCGACGGCGACATCGCCACCATCCTGCCCGACCTGGTGGAGATCGGGCTGACGGCGCTCAACCCGGTGCAGCCGGAGGTGATCGATCATGGCTGGCTGCGGACGACCTTCGGTGAGCGGCTGGCCTATTACGGCGGCGTCTCGACGCAGACAGTGCTGCCGCACGGCTCTTCGGCGGAAGTGCGCGAGGCCGTGTTCGCGGCGGCGCGCGCCCTGGCCCCCGACGGCACGGGGCTGGTCATCGCGCCTTCGCACCGTATGATGCAGGACATCCCGCTGACGAATGTCGAGGCGCTGCTGGACGCTTTCGCCGAACTGGAGGGAGATGCATGGCGTTAAGCGAGACGGACGAGCGGATCGCGCACGTGCGGACGGCGTTTGCGGCGCTCTACAGCGGGGAGCCGGTCCTCTGGGCGCAAGCGCCGGGCCGCGTTGACCTGATGGGCAGTCACACCGACTACAACGAGGGCTATGTGCTGACCATGCCCATTGACCGCACCACGTGGATCGCTGCCCGCCCGCGCGACGACCGCCAGGTGGCGGTGCACTCGCTCAACATCGAGGGCGGCGAGACCTTCAGCCTGGACGGTGACATCCAGCGCAGCACGGCGGTCCCCTGGACAGACTACGTGCGCGGCGTGGCGAAGGTGCTGCAGGACGAGGGCTATGCCCTGCGCGGCTTCGACGGGCTGGTGCACAGCACAGTGCCCTTCGGCAGCGGGCTTAGCTCATCGGCGGCGCTGGAGGTGGCGACAGCGACGCTGTTCAACGAGCTGAGCGGGCTGGGCCTCGACCCGGTGCGGCTGGCCGTGCTCTGCCAGCGGGCGGAGAACACCTTCGTCGGCGTCAACTGCGGCATCCTCGACCAGTACACGTCGGCGGCAGGGCGGGCCGGGCACGTCCTGCTGCTCGACTGCCGCCACCTGGCGCACACCGTCGCCCCCATTCACCCGGACATCCGCATCGTCATCTGCGATACGCGCTACAAGCGCGCCCTGACCGGCTCCGAATACCCGCAGCGCCGCGCCCAGTGCGAAGCGGGCGCGGCGACCCTGGCACCGCGTTACCCCGGCGTGCGCACGCTGCGCGACGTAACTCTGGAGCAGTTGGACGCGGCGCGTGAGGCGCTCGACGAGACCGTCTACCGGCGCAGCCGCTTCATCGTCCAGGAGAATCAGCGCGTGCTCGACCTGGCGGCGGCGCTGCCAGAGAAGGGCGCGGCAGCGCTTGCCGCGCTGACGGCGGAGTCATTCGCCGGTGCGCGCGACCTGTACGAGATCGTCGTGCCGCAGATGGAAGCGATGCTCACCGCCATACACGGCGCGCCCGGCGTGCTCGGCGCGCGGCAGGCGGGCGCGGGCTTCGGGGGGTGCCTGGTGGCCTTTGTCGAGCGCGATTGCGTGGGCGATTTCGGCGCGCACGTCTGCGCCGCCTACCGGGAAGCGACCGGCATCGAGAGCGCGGTTTACGCGGTCGAAGCTGCGCCCGGCGCGGGGCTGCTGGCGGTGGAGTAGCGGGGAGAGAAATTCACCGCCGAGAGGACAAGAGCAGGCTTCCGAAGTCTGCGGAGACTTCGGAAGCCTGCTCTTCTGCCCTTCTCTCTGCGCCCTGGCTTACCTCACCCCCAGCCTCGCTACGCTCGGCTTGCCCCCTCTCCATTCGAATGGAGAGGGGGCGGCGAGGCGCACCAGCGCCGAGCGGGGGTGAGGTCCGTAGGGGCGTATTGCAATACGCCCCTACGGGAACACGCCACCAGCCGCCTGCGCCAACGAGCGGCAAGATACCCTGGCTGATTTTCGGAAGAGCATAAGGCTTCGGAAGTCTGTACTTGTTCTCTCTGCGTTCTCCGCGTCTTTGCGGTGAAGTACTGCTCTTAGCCCTGCGCCGCGCGCAGCGCTGCGAGCAGCGCGTGCAGCGAATCGTAGACGCTCACGACGCCGCCTACCGCGCAGCGCCAGCGCGGACTCCCCTCGCCGCCCAACACCTCAACGCGGGCGAGCACCTCACCGTTCCCGTCCGGCACGCGGTAGCCTTCGCGCTCCAGCGCGCGGCGCGTCCACAGGGCGGGCACGCCTTCGCCGGACAGCGCCACGCACCCTGCGCGTGCCGTGACGATGGCGAACGTCCCCGTCTGCCGGTCGAAAGCGATCCCCTCGCTGTGGAAGGTCGCTTCCAGCGCCCCGCTCAGCACCAGGTCTTCGGGCGCGCCCGCATGGAGCGGCCCGCCGCGCGGCAGCAGCCACAGCCGGTCAGCGCTGCGCAGGGCCAGGTCGAGGTCGTGGGTCGAGAGCAGGATGGCCCGCCCGGCCTGACGGGTCAGGGCGCGCAGCACGCGCATGATCTCGACGCGGTTGGGCAGGTCGAGGAAGGCTGTCGGCTCGTCGAGCAGCATGACCAGCGGTTCCTGGGCCAGCGCGCGGGCGATCATGATCTTCTGGCGCTCGCCATCGCTCAGCTCGCTGATCGGGCGCGCGGCGAGGGGTTTGGCCCCCACTGCCTCCATCGCCCAGCGGACGACCGCCTCATCGTGCGCGCTCAGCCGCCCCGTCCAGTCGGTGTAAGGATGGCGGCCCAGCGCCGCCAGTGCATAGGCGGTCAGGTGCCCATCCTCCACACGGTCGGTCAGCACGACGCTCATCCGCCGGGCGCGCTCGCGCGGCTCCAGCGCGGTGACCTCGTCGCCGCCCAGCCGCACTTCCCCGGCCAGCGCGGGCTGCATCCCGGCCAGCGTGCGCAGCAGCGTGGACTTGCCCGCGCCGTTCGGCCCGGCCAGGCAGACCAGCTCGCCGGGGTAGAGCGCCGCCGCCAGGCGCTCCGCGACAACGGTCGGCGCGCGGCGTGGCGCGACGTAGCCGATGGTCAGGTCGCGGGCGGTGAGGGCAGGATCGGGCATGGTGAGTATGCGAGCGCCTAGCCGGAGACCGGGGGCCGCGCGCCGCCCCGCCGCAGAATGACCCAGGCCACGATCGGCGCGCCGAGCAGCGCCGTGACCGCGTTGAGCGGCAGCACCGTCTGCGTGCCCGGCATCTGCGCGATGATGTCGGCGACGAGCGCCAGCAGCGCGCCCAGCAGCGCGCAGGCGGGCAGCAGCAGCCGGTGATCGGACGAGCGGAACAGGCTGCGCGCCAGGTGCGGCACGGCGATGCCCAAAAAGCCAATCGGCCCGCAGAAGGCGGTCACCGCCCCGGCCAGCACGGCGGCGCTGAGAATGATCGCCAGGCGGGCGCGGCGCACGTTGAGGCCCATCGTCTGGGCATACGTCTCGCCGAGCAGCAGCGCGTTGAGCGGCTTGGCCAGGGCCAGGGCCACGGCCAGGGCCAGCAGCACCGCCGGGGCCAGCGCATGAAGCTGGCTCCACGTCACCCCGCCGAAGCTGCCGAACGTCCAGTTGATGTACGCCTGGATGCGCTCGGCGATGCTGAAGTAAAGCAGCAGGCTGACCAGCGCCGCGGTCGCGTAGCCGACCATCAGCCCCATGATCAGCAGGGTTGTCGTGCTGGATACGCGCCGGGCGACGAGCAGCATCAGCCCCAGCACCAGCCCCGCGCCCAGGCTGGCCGCCAGCGTCAGCCCGAAGTTACCCAGCAGCCCCAGCCCGGCCAGCATCGAGGTCGCCGAGACGCCGGCCACGCCCACCGACAGCACGACCAGGGCCACGCCCAGGCTCGCCCCGGAGTTGATGCCCAGCACGAACGGGTCGGCCAGCGGGTTGCGGAAGAGCGTCTGCATTTGCAGCCCGGCCACGGCCAGGGCCGCCCCGGCCAGCGTCGCCGTGATCGCTTTGGGCAGGCGGAACTTGAGCACGATCGTCGTCCACGTCTGGCGCGCCGGCTCCTCGCCGACGAGAATCCTGGCGATGTCGCGCAGGGGAATCTCCACCGAGCCGAGCGTCAGGCTGAGCAGGAAGACTCCCGCCAGCACCAGCAGCAGACCCAGCAGCACGAAGCGGCGGACGCCCAATCGCGGCCAGTCGGCGGATCGGGCGACCGGGCCGGTGGGTGCCTGGGGGATGGGGCGTAGCGTGATCTCGGCCATGTGGCGTTCCCCTGGGAGCGCGAAGCGGCGAGCGGCTCTGGTCGGGGCAGAACGCCCCTCCCCCTGGCCCCCTCCCCGGCAGAGCCAGGGAGGGGGAAGGTGCCACATTCGGCGGTCAAGTCCCCCGCTCTAGCTCGGCTGGAGAGGGGAATTGAGGGGGTGAGGCCTCTCGACTCACTTCAACTGGCGATAGAACATCATCTCGTGATCGGGCAGCAGCGCCGGGTGGAAGATGGCCACCAGGTCGGCCAGAATCCAGTCGGGATGCGCGATGCCGCCCTCGTAGTAGTAGTTGCCGCCGAAGTCGTTCAGGTACAGGTTGTTGCTCCAGGCGTTGTCGTTCTGCACAGCGGCGAACTCGCCAAAGCGCTCGTCGGTCGCCAGCATGTCAGCCTTGCTCATCCAGTAGCCGCCCGCGTTGACCCAGAAATCGGCGTCGGCAGCGCCCTCCAGCACCGCTTCGAAGCTGAGCGCCTGGCTGCCGCCGGACTCGTCATCGGCCCACAGGTAATCCGCGCCGGCGTCGGCCAGCAGGCGGGCGGTGTAGCTGCCGCCACCAGCCATGTACCAGGTGCCCTGCCAGGGCGCGTCCACGAAGACGGTGGGGCGCTCCGTCGCGCCCGCCGCCAGCGAGACAAGCGCCTGGTACTCGTCCGCGATTTCGTTGAAGATCGCCTCGGCCTCGGCTTCGCGGTTGTAGAACAGGCCGACGAACTTGACCCACTCGGCGCGACCCAGCGGCGTCTTTTCCAGCCAGTCGCCAGTCAGCACGACGGGCAGGCCCGCCTCTACCAGGACAGGGTGCGCGTCATACTCGATCAGCCCGGAACTGGAAGCGAGGATCAGGCTCGGCTCCAGGTCGAGCACCGCCTCCACGCTGACGCCCGCCCCTTCACCCACCTCGACCAGCTCGCCCGCGTCAATCAGGGCGCGCACGTCGGGCGTGGTCACGTAGTCGAACTCGTCGTGGCCGACCAGGTGATCGAGCAGGCCCAGCTCGACGACGAGCGGCAGATAGGTGGTCGCCATCGTCAGCAGCGACGTGGCCGGCACCTCGATCACCGCGTCGGCGTCCACGCCGTCTGGCGCGGGCGTGCCGCACTGCACCAGGACGTAGCGCGCCGGTTCGGAGCCGGGCCACGTCTCGTTGAGGGTGACCAGCTTGTAGTTGGCGAAATACTCGACGGAGAAGTTCTCAGCATACTCGATGGTTGCCTTCTGCGGAAAGTAGTCGGCGGCGGAATCGTAGCCCTCGACGCAGCCGGCCAGGACGTTGACGTCCGGCTCCTGGGCGGCGACTGGCGCAAAGGCGGCGACCAGGCTCAGAACCAACAGGACACTCAGAATCAGGCGTGAACTCATGGCATGTGCTCCTCTCGACGATGCTGCTCTGCGACACACAGACCCTGTTTGCGCGCATGGCCCGATCGTCGCGCGGATGGTGCACGGAAGATACAGCCGGAACGCCCCCTGTCCGCCGCCGGCAGGCCAGACAGGCTGTGCTTCCCTGGCCCAACAAAAACGCCCGACGCGAAGGTCGGGCGCTGGCTGCGTGCGCTCGCTGTGAGCGCGGCGAGGCCGGTTCACAGCGGGAAGGCGGGCGCCGTACTTCCATCTCCCTCCGCGAGACGATGAAAGCGGGTAGAGGCGGGCGACCTGACTCCCCGGCGCACGGTCAAGCATGTGGCCGGGTTACAGTTGCGGGACAGTGCTGGACTCGCACCAGCTTCGCCTTTACGCTCCGCCATCCGGGGCGTTGAGCACCTCTACCACCACGGGACTATGCGATTGGTAATGCGTTGGCGGACAGGATAACACCAAACGCGGCGGGCGTCAAAAAGGGGAGTGATCAGGGGTGCGGGCAAAGGTTGACAGCGACTCGCTGATTGACCTCACCCCCGCGCGGCACTGACGCGCAGCGCGGGAGTGAGGTCAGCCAGGGCGCAGCAGAGCAGCGCCCCTACCGCCTGGCAGATTTTGCACGCACCCCGCTTTTGCGACTTCTCGCCCAAACCCGCCTGTTTTTGGTATTCTTAGGGATGACTCTGTCGGGGGGTGCGAGCGAGTCAGGGGAATTGGCCATGCCTACCGTTCTGGTCGTGGACGATCACGAGGTGGTGCGCCGGGTGATCCAGCACGTGCTGCAACCATTGTCTCTGGATGTAATCGAAGCCCCCGACCCCCAGACCGCCCTCGAGCTGGCCCAGACCTACCGCATGGACCTGCTGCTGCTGGACACCAACCTGCCCGGTATGGATGGCATCGCCCTGATGAAGCGGCTGAAGGCCATCCCCCACCTGGCCGCCGCGCCGATGATCATCCTCTCGTCGCGCGGGGGCGCCGACGACGAAATCCGCGCGCTCGAAGCCGGGGCCGCGGCCTTCCTCTCCAAGCCCTTCCGCACCCAGGAGCTACGCGACATCGTGCTGCGCGCCATTGCCAGCGTTTGACCCGGCCCGCACCCAGCGCCGCACCGAGGCGCGCAGCGCGTCCAGCGCGATGGGCTTGGTCAGCACGGCGTTGACCCCGGCGGCCATGATGTGCTGGTGCGAGTCTTCGTCCGACAGGCCGGTCATCGCCAGGATCGGCACGTCGCGGTTCGGCCCTTCCAGGGCGCGAATGTGGCGCGTCGTCGTCACGCCGTCCATGCCGGGCATGGCGATGTCCATCACCACCAGCCCGAACCGCTCGCGCGCCAGCCGCTCCAGGGCTTCCTGCCCGCCGGACGCCACCACGACCTCATAGCCAATCTGGGCCAGCACGCGCTCGGCAAGCTGGCGGGTGATCGCGTCGTCGTCGGCGACCAGGATGCGCGCGCCATTGGCCGGCCTGTCCGCCGCCAGGGGATGGGCGGCTGGGTCATGGGGAGCGGGCGCGCTGGCCCGCTGCTCGCGCTCGGCGATGGGCAGTGTCAGCGTAAACTCGAAGGTGCTGCCCTGCCCCGGCTCGCTGTAAACCTCGATCTCGCCGCCCATGAGCTGCACCAACTGGCGGCTGATGGCCAGGCCCAGGCCCGCCCCACCCCGCGCGCGGGCAGCGATGCTCTCGCCTTGCGCGAACCCGTCGAAGAGCCGTGCGATCTGTCCCGGCGGGATGCCCACACCCGTGTCGCTGACCTGGAAGCGCAGGCGGCAGTGCGTGGTCGTGGCGCTCATCGGCTGCACGGCCACGTAGACATCGCCTTCGCGGGTGAACTTCACGGCGTTGTCCACCAAGTGGATCAGCACCTGCAACAACCGCACCGGGTCGCCCACGACGCGCGTCGGGACGCTATCTTCCACGAAGGTGATCAGGTCAAGCTGCTTGCGCATCACCTGGGGCATGAACATGTCTTTGATCTCGGCCAGCAGACCGCGCACATCGAACGGGCTGGCGTCCAGCTCAACGCGCCCCGCCTCCAGCCGCGAGAAATCGAGCACATTGTCCAGCAGCTTGAGCAGGTTGATGGCGCTCTGGTAAGCGTCAGCGGCGAAGCCGCGCTGCTCGTCGGGCAGCGCGGATTCCAGCAACAACTCCAACATGCCCAGCACGCCGGTCATCGGCGCGCGAATCTCGTGGCTAATGTTGGACATGAAGTGGCTTCGCAGGTGGGCCAGGCGCAGGGCTTCGTCGCGGGCGCGCATGATCTCGCGCTCGGTCTGCTTGCGCTCCAGGATGCGCGCGTAGCTGTCGGCCACAGTGCGCAGCGTGGCGATCTGCTCCGGCTGCCAGGCGCGCGCGCCCTCGGCGTCTTCCAGGCCGATGAACCCTTCAATGCGCGCCTTGCCGTGAATGGGCAGGATGAGGACGCTGGCGACTCCCTGCGACAGGAAAAACGCCTGGATGTCGGCGGGCAGCTCGCTCACGTCCTGCGCGGCGATGATGCCCTGCTGGTGCAGCACCGGCGACCAGGACGGCATGATGTCGTCGAAGGGGATGTACTGGCGGCTGTGCAGCAGCGAAGCGACGCCCGGCGCGCACCATTCGTGGCTGTTGTCCATCGCCCGTTCGTCGGCCCGGTAGCGAAAGACGTAAGCGCGCGACACGGCGAAGAACTCGCCGAGCAGCTTGAGCGTTCGGGCGATCGTCTGGTCGGGGTCATCGCTGCGCAGAAAGCTGGCGGCAACAGAGCGATTCAGTTGCTCGACGGACAGCAGATGCTGCTGGCGCTGGCGCGCGCGGACGCTTTCGGTGATGTCGCTGACGACGACGGTGAAGCCCACCAGGGCGATCTGTGGGCTGATCAGCGGCGAGACGCGCCCGCTGTAATAGCGTCGCTGGCGGTCCAGGATCAGGCTGTGCTCGAACTGATCGGTCTGCAAGGTGGACGCCACCCGATCCAGTGCGCGGGCCAGGGGGTCCGCGAGTTCCGGCGGCAACACATCGCGGAAGGACTTGCCGACCAGAGCCTCTGCCGGGGTGATCGGCGTGTCATGGGCGACATCCGCCCCGGAATGGTAGACCAGGATGCGCCCCTCCAGGTCTACGGAGAGCACCTGGTCTTCCAGCGAGGCGATCAGCGAACGCAGTTGTTCCTCGCTGCGGCGCAGAGCGTCTTCGGCGCGGACGTGCTCGCTGATGTCGCGCACAAACCCCGTGAACAGCCGCCGCTCGTCCAGCCACACCTCGACGACCGATACGTGGAGCGGGATGGTGTGCCCATCTTTGTGCTGGCCAATCAGCTCGCGCCCGCGACCGATGCCTCTCTTGAGGCCGGTCTGCAAATAGCTGGCCACGTAGCCATCGTGCTGGTCGCGGTGCGGCTCTGGCATGAGCATCCCGACGCTGCGCCCCACCACTTCGTCCGGGCGATAGCCGAAGATGCGCGCCGCCGCATGGTTGAACGATTCGATGATGCCCCGCTCGTCAATGGTGACGATGCCTTCAGCAGCCGTCTCCACAATGGCCTGCAGCCGGGCCTCGTTATCGCGCAGCGCCGCCTCGGCTGTCTTCTGCTCGGTGATGTCGAACAGCGAGATGACCACCGCATAGGGGTCGTCCTCGCCGGGCATGAAGACCGGCTCGGTGTTGACCGAGACCCACGTCAGCGAATCGTCCGGCTTGACGATGCCCATGATCACGTTGGACTGCGGCTGCCCGCTGCGCAGGGTGAGCATGGCCAGTTGGGTATGGCCTGGCGAGGGCGAGCCGTCTTCGCGGATGGTGCGCCAGCGGGAGTCAATGGGCGCGCGAGCCATCATCTGGTCGAGCGTGAGGCCGAGGATGCGCTCGGCGCTGGTGTTGCTGGCGCGGATGACGCCCGCGCGGTCTTGCAGGATGACCCCTTCCGACAGGGCGGCGACGACCGTGCGGTAGCGGGCTTCGCTCTCGCGCAGGGCGCGCGCCGTCTGCTTGTGGGCGGTGATGTCGGCGCAGTAGATGGTAGCTCGCTCGCCGCCGTCTGCGGGCACGAACTTGCAGGCGTAGGTGCGCGCCCCGGCGTGCCACTCGACTTCGACGATCTGCCCGCTCTCGAAGGCTTTGTCGAGCACGGGCAGCCACTCGTCGGGCACGGTGACCGTGTAGCCCTGCCCGGCCAGGACTGCGCGCGCCGCCTGGTTGCGATAGATCACCTGTCCCTCCCGGCTGGCGCTCAGCACGGGATTGGGATTTTCGTCGGTGAGCATATCGGGCAGAGTGCTTCGATCTCCAGCAGTCATGGCACATCCTGGACGGCCAGCGGGCGCAGCCTGGGGGTGCAGAGATCGGCGTGAAGCCGGACTTTGCGCGCTGCCAAGCCTGGCTGAGGACTCTATGTTACCAGCTTCCAGGATGCGGCGCGAACTCGGAGAGCGCGCCGGATGCCGGCAGGAGCGAGGCCCCTAGCGCGCATTGCGCCACGCCCCCGTCGGGAGGGCAGCCATGAGGGGCGGGTTCGCAGCCAGACTTCCGAAGTTTCCGGAAACTTCGGAAGTCTATTGCGGAGCCGGGCGCAGCAGAGCAGGCCCTGGTTGATCTCACTCCGGCCCGGCGAATCTCTACCAACTGCTCCCACTCTTGTGACAATCTACCACATCCCTACACGGCGAAAGCACGGTACAATGGGCAGAATTGCCCAGCCACCAGAGACACCGGAGCAGAACATCGTGAACCACTACATCGCCCTCACCTGCGAGGCCCTGGCCCGCAGCATCTACGCCATCGCTGCCGAAGCGCCGCACACCATATCGGTGCGCCTTTACCGCCAGGGGCTGCACAACACGCCCAAGAAGCTGCGCGAAACGCTCCAGAAGCAGATTGACACGATCCAGCCGGGTGAGTGCGACGCAATCCTGCTCGTTTATGGCATGTGCGGCACCTCGACGCTGGGCCTGACCGCGCGGCACACGCCGCTGGTCATCCCGCGCACGCACGACTGCATCGCCCTCTATCTCGGCTCGCACCAGCGTTACCTGGAACAGTTCCGGGCGCACCCCGGCACGTACTGGTACAGCCTGGACTACATGGAGCGCAGCGAGCCAGGCTCCAACGCGGGCCTGGGGGCGACACAGATCGGCGTGATGGACGAGGTCTACGAGGAATACGTCGCCAAGTACGGTCAGGACAACGCCGATTACCTGATGGAAGTGATGGGAGAGTGGGGTAAGCATTACGAGCGCGCCGTGTACATCGAGCTGGGCGGGGGCGACGGCACCGCTTTTGAGCAGTTGGCCCGCGACCAGGCGGAGCGGCGCGGCTGGACGTTCGAGCGTATGACCGGCGACCGGCGCATGCTGCGGATGTTAGTGCACGGCGACTGGGCAGAAGATGAATTCCTGGTCGTGCCGCCCGGCCACGTCATCCAGCAATCCGGCGATGAGACGGCCCTGATCGTCGCGCGCCCAGCGGACGGGAGCCATGACTGAAGTTGCCTTCCAGCCGATCGGGCGGCGTATTGAGGCGCGGCCCGGCGATACCCTGCTCGAAGCGGCCCAGGACGCGGGCGTGGCGTTGTCGGCGGTGTGTGGCGGCGCGGGCATCTGCGGCGACTGCCGCGTGCGCGTGCTGCAAGGCGCAGTTACCCCGCTCAACCCCGTCGAGGAAGACCTGCTCTCCGACGCGGACCTGGCCAGCGGGCTGCGCCTGGCCTGCCAGACGGAGATCGTGGGCGAGTCGCTGATCGTCGTGGACGTGCCGCCGGACTCGCTGAGCGCCGCCCAGCGCAGCCAGGTCGAGGGCGAGGAGATCCCGCTGGCAGTGGCCCCGCTCATCCACAGTTATGATCTGTCCGCCGACCCGCCGTCGGTGGACGATCTGCGCGGCGACTGGGAGCGCGTGCGCGACCTTCCGGCGGGCGAGTGGCGCGTCTCTGCGCCGGTGATGGCCGAGCTGCCGGGCACACTGCGCGGACACGGCTGGCGGACGCGCATGGTCACCCTGGAGCGCGACGTGGTGCGCTTCCTGCCGCCAGAGACCACGCCGCTCGGCTTCGCGGTGGACGTGGGCACGACCGGCCTGGCCGCCTACCTGGTGGACCTGCTGACCGGCGTGACGGTCGGCATCGCCGGGGCGACCAACCCGCAGATCGCCTACGGCGAGGACGTGATGGCTCGCCTGACGCTGTGCATGCGCGACTCGGGCGGGCTGTCCAGGCTGCAAAAAGCGATCATCGGCGGCCTCAACGACCTGCTGCACGAGGTCTGCGCCCAGGCGAGCGTCGCGCCGCACCGCGTGGTAGACGTGGTGGCGGTCGGCAACACAGCCATGCACCACCTGCTGCTCGGCCTGCCGGTTGAGCAGCTAGGCTCCGCGCCCTACGTGCCGACGGTGTCGGCGGCCATGTACACGTCGGCCCGCGCCCTGGGCCTGGACGTGGCAGAGGGGGCCTACGCCTACCTGCCGCCCAACGTGGCCGGCTTCGTCGGCGGCGATCACATGGCCATGCTGCTGGCCACGGAGACCGCCGGGCAGCCTGGCGTCACCCTGAGCCTGGACATCGGCACCAACACCGAGGTCACGCTCAACGCGCGCGGCAAGCTGTGGAGCTGCTCGACAGCGTCCGGCCCGGCCTTTGAGGGCGCGCACATCCGCGACGGGATGCGCGCCGCCGACGGCGCCATCGAGCGCCTGGTCTGGAAGGACGGCTCGCTGGCCTGGCTGACCATCAATCACGCTGCGCCCGTCGGGTTGTGCGGCTCCGGCATCCTTGACGCGGTGCACGTCCTGCGCGCTGCCGAACTCGTCACCGAAACGGGGCGGATGGTCGCCGGGCATCCCAACGTGCACGGCAAGGGGCACACCATGTGGTACGAGATTGTCCCCGCCAGGCAGACAGGGCACGGGCGCGCGGTGGTCATCAGCCGCTCGGATGTCAACGAGGTGCAGCTCGCCAAAGGCGCTATCCGCGCCGGGATCAAGCTGCTCGTCGAGCAGGCCGGGCTGGAGGAAAGCGCCATTGACCAGATGATCGTCGCCGGAGCGTTCGGCAACTACATTGACCTGGCCGGCGCGGTAGCCATCGGCATGTTCCCGCCGCTGCCGCTGGAGCGTTTCCGCCAGGTGGGCAACGCGGCGGGCATTGGCGCCAAGCGGCTGTTGATCAACGCCCACGAGCGCGAGCGCGCCGCCGTCCTCGCCGGTCGCCTGCACTATATTGAGCTGACCAACCACCCGCATTTCACGGATCGATTCAGCCAGGCGGTCATCCTGTCGCCCAATCCCTGGGAAGAATGAGCGTAGCACCCTGAGGAGCTATTCGATTATGCAGACTGTTCTGCGAGGCCCATCGTCCGAAATCATCATCTCGCCCGAAACACCGATCGTCATGATCGGCGAGCGCATCAACCCGACCGGGCGCAAGGCGTTCAGCGCCGAATTGCAGGCCGGCGACCTGAGCCGCATCCCGCGCGATGCACAGGCCCAGGCGGACGCCGGGGCGACCGTGCTCGATGTCAATGTGGGCGCAGTCAGCGTGGATGAGGCCGCCCTGCTGCCCCAGGCCGTGCGCCTGGTGCAGGACACGGTTGACCTGCCCGTGTGCATTGACTCGGCGGATCCGGCGGCGCTGGAGGCCGGGCTGAAGGCCGCGCGCGGGCGCTCGCTGGTCAACTCGGTCAACGGCGAGACGGCCAAGCTCAAGGCCGTGCTGCCCATCGTCGCCGAGTATGACGCGGCGGTGATCGCGCTGTGCATGGATGACGACGGCATCCCCACTACACCCGAAGGGCGGCTGAGGGTGGCCGAAAACATCCTCAACGAAGCGGCCAGGCTGGGCATCAGGCCCGCAGATGTGGTGTTCGATCCGCTGGTGATGGCCATCAGCGCCGACGCGACCGCCGGCCTGGTGACGACGACCGCTGCCCGCCTGATCCGCGAAACGTTCGGCTGCAACATGACGGCGGGCGCGAGCAACGGCTCGCACGGGATGCCGGAGCGCGAGCTGCTCAACACGGTCTTCCTGGCGCTGCTGGCCCAGGTGGGCGTCAACGCGCCGATCTGCAACCCGCTCAAGAACGGCCTGGCCATCCGCGCCATTGACCTGCTGATGGGCCTCGACGAGTGGGGCATGGGCTACATCAAGGCATACCGCGCCCTGCCCAAAGCGTAGCGACGGGGCGTTCGACCTCGCGTCAACGGGCCGAGCGGGGGCGAGGTCAGCAAGTGGGTTCTGGGATCGGGAGCCATGACACGGCGAGCGCTGTTGAGCGTTGTTCTGTTCGTGCTGCTGGCGGCTGGCTGGCTGGCGACGGCCTGGGCGGGCGCGCTCACCCCCACGCCCACGCCGTTCGTCGAGCCGGTGGGCTGCTGGGAGCCGCCCGACGACTACAGCCGCCTGTGGGTCAATGGGGCGCTGCTCAACGCGCGCACGCTGGCCATGCTCGACCACGCCCAGGCGCTCTACGCAGCGGACGGCGGCATCATTGACTTCCGGCTGGCGCTCACCCAGGGCAGCTACAACGCCGGGGGCGTCGCGGCCAGCTTCGGCACGCACGACGGCGGTGGCGCGGTGGACTTGTCCGTGCGCAGCCGCGCAGACTGGTCGGTGCTGGAAGCGGAGATCGCGCCGATGATCGCCGCGCTGCGCGCCGCTGGCTTCGCCGCCTGGCTGCGCGACACGGACGAGCTGTACCCCGGCTCGCCGATCCACATCCACGCCATCGCCATCGGCGACGCAGAGCTTGCGGAGGCGGCGCGCGCCCAGCTTGACGGCACGTTCGGCTATCTGCGCGGCTACAACGGCCTGCCGCAGGCCAGTGGCATCCCCCTGCCGGACGGGCACGGCGGCCCGCTGATCTGCGGCTGGATGGTGGCCCGCGGTTTCGGCGACCTGCGCGGCCAGCCCAACCCCTACCCGACGCCGGGCGGGACGACCATCCCGCAGTGGCCGATCCCATGAACACCGCAGCCCCGACTTCCTCTCTCAACGGGCCGGGCCTTCGCCTGCGCGACCAGATCATCCTCATCACGCTGGCCCGCACCGTGCTGAATACCGGCCAGCGCATGATTTACCCGTTCCTGCCCACTTTTGCGCGCGGGCTGGGGGTGAGCCTGGAGACGGTGGCGCTGGGCGTCACGGCGCGGGCGGGGCTGGGGCTGATCAGCCCGCTGCTCGGCGCGCTGGCCGACCGGCACGGGCGGCGGCGCTCCATGCTGGCCGGGCTGATCGTCTTCGCCGCGAGTATGCTGCTGGTGACGGTCTGGCCGACGTATCCGGCGCTGTTCACTGCGCTGGTGCTGGCCGGAGTCGGCAAGCACGTCTTCGACCCGGCCATGCAAGCCTACATCGGCGACCGCGTGGGCTACGCGCGGCGCGGCCTGGCCATCGCCGTGACCGAGGTGAGCTGGTCGGGCGCGTTCCTGGTCAGCATTCCCGTGCTCGGCTGGCTGATCGCGCGCACCGGTGCCTGGCAGACGCCTTACCCGCTGCTGGGCGGGGCGGCGCTGCTGGCGCTGGCCATGCTGTGGCGTGTCATCCCGGCGGACTCGATGGGCACCGGCTACCGGCCCACCCTGCGCGAAGGCGTCCGCCTGATCCTGGCACATCGCGCGGCGCTGGCCATCCTGCTGGTGGGCTTTCTGATCAGCGCCAGCAACGAGACCATCGGCATCATCTACGGCGCGTGGATGGAAGGCGCCTTCGCCCTCAAGGTGACGGCGCTGGGCGCGTCGGCCATCGTCATCGGGCTGGCCGAGCTGACCGGCGAGGGCGCGGTCGCCGGGTTCGCCGATCGGATCGGCAAGCGGCGGGCGGCAATCGGGGGCATCGTCGCCAACGTCGCCGCCTGTCTGCTGCTGCCCGCGCTGGAGTTCCGCGTTGAGACGGCGCTGCTGGGGCTGTTTCTGTTCTACCTCACTTTCGAGTTCGCCATCGTCAGCGCCATCCCCCTGCTGAGCGAGCTGGTGCCCGGCGCGCGGGCCACACTGATGGCCGGCAACGTGACGGCCTTCTCCGCCGGGCGTATGCTCGGCGCGCTGATCGGCCCGGCCCTGTTCAGCGTCGGGCTGCTGGCCAACTGCACGGTGGCCGCGCTGGGCGATGCGCTGGCGGTGGCTGCGCTGCTGCTGTTTGTGCCGCGCGATTGATGAGAGGTGATCGGCGAACAGTGGCCGGTTAGCAGTTGTCTCAGGGCCACATCCGGCGTACAGTGGGGCGTGAACGGCATAAACCCGATGGGTGGGCGCGGTATCGCGCGTGGCGCGTAGGGATGCGGCGCTGTGTCACGCGGCGTAAGGTTATGCTACAGAAGCCGGTTGACCTCACCCCCCGGCCCCCTCTCCACACGCGGAGAGGGGGAGTCTGCTGGGGTTCCATCCCCTCGCCCCGGTGAGGGCGAGGGGTGCAGGGGGGAGGGGTTTTCGTACACGCTCTGCCAGGTTGTGCACGCACGAGTCGCCTGCTGAGAACTGAACGCTGTTCGCTGACCGCTGTTCGCTCTGTACGCCTTTGAGGAAGAGCGTATGACATCCGCTAAACGTGTCGCCATCATGGTCACCTGCATGGTGGACCAGGTCATGCCGGAAGTCGGCGTCGCCGCGGTCAGGCTGCTGCGACGCGCCGGCTATACGGTCGAGTTCCCCGCCGAGCAGACCTGCTGCGGGCAGCCGTTCTTCAACAGCGGCTTCCGCGCCCAGGCCGCCGATCTCGCCAAGCGCTCGCTGGACATCTTCGAGCCATACGACGCGGTCGTGCTGCCCGGCGGCTCGTGCGCGGCGATGATCCGCAAGGAATACCCGCACCTGCTGGAACGCTGGCCGGGCGGGGTAGCCCGCGCCGAAGCCCTGGCCGCGCGCACCTACGAGCTGAGCGAGTTCCTCGTCCACGTCGCCGGCTGGCAGCCAGCCCCCGCCGCTGGCGCCCCGCGCGTCACCTACCACGACTCCTGCCACATGAACCGCCTGCTGGGGCTGGGCGCGGAGTCGCGGGCGCTGCTGAGCGCGGCAGGCTGCGCGATCGTCGAGATGCACGAGTCCGACCGCTGCTGCGGCTTCGGCGGCGTCTTCTCGATCCGCATTCCCGAAGTCTCCAACGCCATGACGCAGGAGAAGGTGCGCCGCGCCGACGCCACCGGCGCGGAGGTGCTGGTCAGCGCCGACCCCGGCTGCCTGATGCAGATGCGCGGCTTCGCCCACCAGACGGGGATGCGCCTGGCCCACCTGGCCGTGCTGCTGGAGGAATTGACGCGATGAGCGAGGTGAGCTTCCACACCTTCCGGGCGGGCGCGGCCCTGGCCATCGCCAACCCGCACCTGCAGAGCGCGGTGGACGGCGCGACGCTCAAGTTTCGCAACGACCGCCGGCGCGCCCTGGCCGATCTGCCCGATGTCGAGGCCATGCGCGACCACTTCAAGGCTATGCGCGCGGCGACGCTGGCCAACCTGGGCGAGCACCTGGAGCAGTTCGAGCGCCAGGCGAGCGCGGCGGGCGCGCACGTCCACTGGGCGCGCGACGCCGCCGAAGCCACGCAGATCGTGATCAACATCGCCCGCCAGCACGGGGCGCGGCTGGCCGTCAAAGCCAAGTCCATGACCTCGGAGGAGATTCACCTCAACGCCGCGCTGGACGAGGCGGGCATCGCCCCGGTCGAGACGGACCTGGGCGAGTGGATCGTGCAACTGGCCGCCGAGTCGCCGGCGCATATCGTCGTCCCGGCCCTGCACAAGACGCGCCAGCAGGTCGCCGAGCTGTTCACCCGCGAGGTCGGGCGTCCGCTCTCTGCCGACGACATCCCCGCGCTGACCGAAGAAGCGCGCCGCGCCCTGCGCCAGAAGTTTCTGGCGGCGGAGATCGGCATCAGCGGGGCGAACCTGGGCGTGGCCGAGACGGGCAGCATCGTCCTGGTCACCAACGAGGGCAACGGGCGCATGGTCAGCAGCGTGCCGCCGGTGCACGTCGCCATCATGGGCATCGAAAAGGTCTGCCCGACCTGGGACGACGCGGCGGTGTGGCTCGAATTGCTGGCGCGCAGCTCGACCGGGCAGCCGCTCTCGGTCTATACGACAGCCATCACCGGCCCGGCGCGCGAAAGCGACGCCGACGGCCCGCGCGTGCTGCACATCGTCCTCTACGACGGCGGGCGCGGCGGCATTCTCGGCACGGGCTACGAGGAAGTGTTGCAGTGCATCCGCTGCGGCGCGTGCCTGAATCACTGCCCGGTCTATCAGGAGATCGCCGGGCAGACCTACGGCCACGCCTACAGCGGGCCGATCGGCGCGGTGCTCGTCCCGCTGCTGCACGGCCTGGAACAGTACGAGGCGCTGCCCCATGCCAGCTCGCTGTGCGGGGCCTGTTTGGAAGTCTGCCCGGCGCGCATAGACCTGCCGCGGATGCTGCTCGACCTGCGCGCCGAAGAAGTGACGCGCGGGATCATTGGCCCGCCGGAGCAGGCCGTCGAGAAGTCGGCGGCCTGGCTGCTGGGGCAGCGCCGCCTGTTCGGGCTGCTGACGGACGCGGGGCGCATCTTCCAGCGACCGCTGGTGGGAAAGGACGGCCTGCGCGTGCCGCGCCGCCTCAACCCGGCGCAGGAGCGGCGGCTGCCCACGCTGGCCCCGCGCTCGTTCCACGCGTTGTGGGACGAGCTGGCCGCCGAAGCTGAGACCGCCCCCGCAGCGACCCCGCCCAGGAAAGCCGCGCGCAAATCGTCGCGCGGGCGGATGGCGGCGCTGATCGGCGCGAGCGCCCTGCCCCTGGCCGTGCTGTGGCACCTGCTGCGCCGCCGAGGAAGGAAAGAGCGATGAGCACTGCCCGCGAAGAGATTCTAGCCGCGCTGCGCGACAAGGAGCGCGGCGGGGCGACCCCACCCGCGCCCTGGCGCTCGCGCCAGCAGTTCGGCGACCTGGCCGCGCGCTTCACCGCGACGCTGACCGGTCTGCACGGCGAAGTGATCCGCGCGGCGTCGGCGGAGGAGGCGCTCGATCGGCTGGGCGATGTTCTGCGCGACCTGGGCGCGGCGCGCGTCGTGGCCAACGACGAGCCGCCGCTGGCCGGGGTGGACCTGGCCGCGCGCTGGCCGGGTATTGCCTGGCACGTCGTCGGGCGGACGGAGGACGACCTGCGCGCGTTCTGCGCGGGCGCGGACGCGGGCATCACCGGCGCGGACGCAGCGCTGGCCGAGACCGGCTCGGTGATCGTCAGCAGCGGGCCGGGCCGCAGCCGCATGGCGTCGTTGCTGCCGCCGGTGCATATCGCCCTGATCGCCGCCGGGTGCCTGACCAGCGACATCCTCACCTGGGCCGCCACCCGTTCCGGCGATCTGCCCGCCAGCGTCACCGCCATCAGCGGGCCGAGCAAGACCGCCGACATCGAGCAGACGCTGGCCATCGGCATGCACGGCCCCAAGCGGGTGATCGCCATTCTGTACGGGGAGCCGGGAGAGACCACCTGAGAAGTCCCGCATCTGCATTTGCCCCCCATCCCCGCCCTTCCCCCACAAGAGGGGAAGGGCGAAGAGCGCAGACTGTCAGCCCCTCCCTCCTCGCGGGGGAAGGGTTTGGGGTGGGGGGGGAAAACAGCTTCCTGGCCCCTCAAAAAAGACTTCGGAAGTTTTGGAAACTTCCGAAGTCTTCTGCGGTTTGCCCGCCTTAATACACGTATTCCTCTTCGAGCATCTCGCGCAGGCGCAGGTAGCTGTCGTAACGCTCCGCGCTGACCGCGCCGCGTTTCACCGCTGCGAGCACGGCGCAGCCCGGCTCGTGGGTGTGCGTGCAGTCCTGGAATTTGCAGCCCGCCACCAGCGGCGCGATCTCGATGAAATAGCCGTCCAGCTCGTCCGGCTCCACGTCCCAGGGCGAAATGGCGCGGATGCCCGGTGTGTCGGCCACGTAGCCTCCGGCGGCCAGGGAGATCATCTCGCTGTAGCGGGTGGTGTGGCGGCCTTTGGTTGTCGCCGTGCTGATCTCGCTCACACGGCGGCCCAGGTCTGGCTCGATGGCGTTGAGCAGGCTGGTCTTGCCCACCCCCGACGGCCCCGTGAATACGGAAATCTTGCCGACCAGCGCGTCGTGCAGCGCGGCGATCCCCGCGCCAGACCTGGCGCTGACGCAGAGCACAGGGTAGCCGATCCGCTCGTACTCGGCGAACAGGGCGCGCGCCGTCTCCGAGTCAGGGACGAGATCGATCTTGTTGACGCAGACGCGAATGGCCGGGATGGCCGCTTTTTCAGCGGCAACCAGGAAGCGATCGAGCATCCGCAGGTGCGGGCTGGGCTGCGCGGCAGCGAAGACGAAGATCGCCTGGTCTGGGTTGGCGATGATCACCTGCTCGCGCTCCTTCGACGTGCCCACCGCCGAGCGAGGTGCCACGCGCGAAAGCACGCGCTCGCGCCCGGCGACGGTGACGATCACGCCGCCGACGGTGTCCGCCTCGGTCTCCAGGCGCTCCAACGTCACCCGGTCGCCGATGGCGACCAGATCAGTCTCCTGATATTCCTCTTTGAGCTTGCCCCGAAGCTGGCAAACAATGGGGCCGTGCGGGGTATCTACGGTGAAAAAACCACTCTGCGTGCGGATGACCAGGCCTGTCAGTTTTTCGCCCAAAGCTGCTCCCTCATAGCACACTCAACGCCGGCACGCGGACTGTGCCAGCAACAACAAGCGCCGCGAACGCACGGCCCGCAGCGCCGGATATGCACCACGCCAGACTTTGCAGACCGTCCCAGGCGCGCACCTCCGCGCTGCGAACAGGGAGCTTCGCGGCCACACGCCGCCCTCTCCCTACCGGCATACCGGCGGCTGGCAACCTTCATCGCCTCGCCAGGCCACGCTGTCTCAGCATAGCACGAGCCGCCAAGCGGAGTCAACAGGGGTGCCCAGGGGGTCGGCGACGCGCCTGGCGCTCAGCGAGACGAGATTCCGTAGAGGGCATATTGCGCGCCATCCCAACAGGGGGCGCTCTGCGCCTGGGGCGGGATTCTCCAAACCACGCAGGCCGGCGCGATCAGGCTTGCGAAGTTCCCGAAAACTTCGCGAGTCGTGCTCGCGCGCCTTCGAGACGCGGCAGGGCCGCTCGCTCACCAATCCTCGTCGAAGCCGGTGAAGCCTTCCGGCAGGTTGTCCAAGCCGGGCGGGAGCGATTCGCCGGCCCATTCCGCCCTGGCGGGGATGGTGACGGTCGCCGTCGCTGCGCCCACCCCGGCCAGGCGCGGGCCACGCTGCCGCACATCCTGGAACAGCGCCCGCCCGTACATCGCCACCGCGCCGACGCCCGCCAGCGCCGTGATCAGCTCCAGGATCAGCCCCAGGGCGGGCACGGGCATATTGGTCAGCAGGGCGTAGAGCACCGCCCCCACCACCAGCATCCCCATCCAGCGGCGGAAGTCGCCCTGCCCGGCGATGCGCAGGATGTAGCGGTAAATGAGCTGCCCGATCGTGTAGCTGACCACGACGCGCCCCATGAAGAACAGGAGAAAGCTGAAGCCACCGGCCATGCTGCCCGTCACCAGCAATACGCCAACGCCGACCATGATCGTCAGCGAATTGAGCTTGATCAGGTACAGCAGCAGCACCACGATCAGGCCGAGCACCAGCACGACAATGACCAGCGGGATGGACAGCATGAACGTCGCCAGGCCCCAGCCCACCGCCGGAATCGTCCGCCGCCGCACCTGCACGGCGGAAAGGCGCACAGCGTTGGGCACCAGGCGCAGGGCCACCGCCCCCAGAATTACCAGCGAGAGCACGTCGCGCAGAGAGGTGGCAGCATATTCGCGCATGAGCTGGGCGGCATCGTCCGGCTGGGCCACCTTGGTGATGTCCGGCTGACCGCCCACGCGCTCAAAACGCACGCGCCCCTGCACCGTCCCCGGAGCGATCTCCGCCTGTGTCACAGAGCGGTACGACACGTCGCGCTCGACCAGCGCGCCCGGCAGGATGGCCAGCCCCGGATTCTCGAAAGACAGGTCGTAGAACGGCAAGTCCGGCACGTCGGCGCTGCGCCGCGAGTCGCCCACCTCCGCATCCACGCGCCCAGCAACCACCCCCTCGATGATCAACGCCTCGCCAGCGAAGTCAATGTCGCCGCCGACCGCCCCGGCGACGAGCGCCTGGTAGCCATACACGAGCAGGTCGCCGGGCAACACGGCATTCGCCCGCAGCTCAACATTGAGCGCCGCCGCCACCAGATCAATGCGCGAGTCGGTGAAGCGCGCCGTGTCGGTGATGATCACCGACAGCCCGGCGAAGTGCATGTCGTCGCCGACGGTGCCTTCCACCAGCAGCCTGCCGCCCCCCACCCACAGATCGCCGGTGACTTTGCTGCCGCGATGCAGCGTCACCTCGGCGGCCAGGCCGATCAGGTCGCCATCTATGGTGCCGTACACGTCGAGCAGGCGGCAGAAGAAATAGAAATCCTCGGCGATGTAGTCGTCCTGCCCCACCACACAGCGGTCGCCGCGCATCCCGTCCGACGCCTCGACCCGCCCGGCCAGGCCGAGCAGCGCGAGCAGGACGAGCAGCGCGATTTTCCGTTTGCGACCGGTCTTCATATGCATCACGTGTCAGTCCAGACGATAGGAGAGCCTGCGCCGGCTATTGTACCAGCCCGCCCGCGCGGACAAAAAACGCCCTGTGCTCCGGGAGCGCGCCAAACCTGCCAGACGGTAGGGGCGCTGCGCCCTGGCTGACCTCACCCCCGCGCGGCGAGGACTCAGCCTGGGATGCAGAGTTCCGGAACCGCAGAGACGCGGGGAAGAACGTACCCTTTGCTTTTCCTCTGCGCTGATCCTTTGCTCCGGCGTCGAGTGCGTTAGGGCGTGTCCGGAAACCCCTCACCCCTGCACCCCTCTCCCTCACCGGGGAGAGGGGAAATCCTGCGCCTTGCTCCCCTTCTCCCCCTGGAGGGAGAAGGGGTTGGGGGGATGAGGGGGAGCTGACCCCCGCGCGGCGAGGACTCGGCCTGGGATGCAGAGTTCCGGAACCGCAGAGACGCGGGGAAGAACGTACCCTTTGCTTTTCCTCTGCGGTGATCCTTTGCTCCGGCGTCGGTGCGTTAGGGCGTGCCTGGAAACCCCTCACCCCTGCACCCCTCTCCCTCACCGGGGCGAGGGGAAATCCTGCGCCTTACTCCCCTTCTCCCCCTGGAGGGAGAAGGGGTTGGGGGGATGAGGGGGAGCTGACCCCCGCGCGGCGAGGACTCAGCCTGGGATGCAGAGTTCCGGAACCGCAGAGGACGCGGGGAAGAACGTACCCTTTGCTTTTCCTCTGCGCTGATCCTTTGCTCCGGCGTCGAGTGCGTTAGGGCGTGCCTGGAAACCCCTCACCCCTGCACCCCTCTCCCTCACCGGGGCGAGGGGAAATCCTGCGCCTTGCTCCCCTTCTCCCCCTGGAGGGAGAAGGGGTTGGGGGGATGAGGGGGAGCTGACCCCCGCCCGGCGCTGACGCGCCTCATGGCAGGTTGATCGCGCCAAGGTAGCGCTTGTCCGAGACGCGGATCAGCTCGCCCGTTGTCAGGTCGAGCTTGAACGTGCTGCCCGCCTCTGCCTCGGCGAGCAGCAGGGTGCTGTCGTCGTCAATGAAGGCCAGCGCGCGATAGCGCGCCGTCTCCGACGAGCGAGCCAGCCGCTGCCGCCGCCCCACCGCGTCCACCACGATCAGGGCGTAGAGCGAGTCATCGTCGGTCGCGGCGCTATAGGCGGCCAGCGTGCCCGTCTCGTTGAGAATCAGGTCGCCTGCCAACTGGTAGGGCAGGTTCGGGGCGGGCACCAGCGTCTCCGCACCGGTCGGCACATCCCACACGCGCAGCGCGAACGGCCCGCGCCCCCCCGCCGCTTCCAGGCGACTCACCGTGCGCCCGCCAGAGGTCGCCGCCGCCGCGCACGGGCAGATCGGCTCGCCCGCCAGCGTCACAAAACGCTCTTCGGCGATCTGGTACACGCTGAGATATTCGTAGACCTCGAAGAGCGCGCCGGGCGGGGACTCCAATGGATGCGCCGCGTCATAGACAAGCTGCGTCATGCCGTTGGACACGGCCAGGGGCAGCAGCATCTTGCCAGCCCCCGGCGTGGAAATAGGCAGTTGGCGCAACCCGCTTCCGTCCGCCTGGGCGACAAACAGCGAGGATACGCCGTCCGCGCTGACTTCCACCCAGGCGATGGCGCTCCCATCGGGCGAAGCCGCCCAGCGAATCTGCTCGATGCCGGCGCTGCGCCGGATGAAGGGGTGCGGCTCCAGCGTGCCGCGCGCGTTGGCGCGCATGATCGCGCCGGTGCGCGCCTTCTCATAGATCACGTAATCGCCGACCAGGGCGAAGTGACGCCCGCTCTCGACATTGACGACCGTGCTCAGGCCGCTCAGCGCGTCCAGGAAGTAAAGGCGCGTCAGGCCGGTCTCGGCATCCTCGCCCACGAACACATCCACGCGCCCGGCGGGGCCTTGCCGCGCCGCGACCGGCAGAGCCACGCTCCAGGCAACTGCCACGAGCACCAACAGAGCGAGCGCAGTCCACCCCCTACGCATGACCGCCCTCCCCTTCCTCAGCGAGCGCCGCCACGACCTGCGGCAGCACCACGCCCGCCGGCCCGTCCAGAAACCAGTCGGCCAGGCGGGTGATCGGCGTCCGGCTGGGGTTGATCTCGATGATCGTCGCGCCGTGCTCGTGGGCGAGGAAAGGCAGGCTGGCGACCGGCTGCACCACGCCGGACGTGCCCACGACGAGCATCACGTCGGCGGCGCGGGCCAGGGCAAACGCGCGATCACTGGCGTCCGGCGGCAGCGTCTCCTCGAACCAGACGACCGCCGGGCGCACATACGCGCCGCAGTGCGGGCAGCGCGGCGGCCCGGCCTCGGCATCCCATTCCAGCGCGCTGATGTCAACGAGCGTCGGGTCGCCCTGGCAGTTGGCGAAACACTTGTTGAGGCGAATGTCACCGTGCACGGGGAGGACATCGCTGCTGCCCGCCTGGACGTGCAGCCCGTCAATGTTCTGGGTGATCACGACCACGCGCGGCAGATGGCGCTCCAGGGCAGCGATTGCCAGATGGCCGGGGTTGGGCTGCGCCTGGGCGATCAGCGTCCGCCGGTATTGGTACCAGTCCCACACCAGCCTGGGGTCGCGGCGGAAGCCGCGCGGCGTCGCCAGGAGCGCCGGGTCGTACTGCGCCCACAGGCCGTCCAGCGCATCGCGGAAGGTGGGGATGCCGCTCTCTTTGGAGACGCCCGCGCCAGTCAGCACGACCAGACAGCAGCTCGCGCGCAGCGCGTCCGCCGCCGCGCGCACCCGTTCGGGCGAGACGCCCCCGGCCTGTCCTGGATTGCTCACCTCACGCCCCCTGGTAAATGGTTGTTGGTTGCTGGTTGCCAGCGATGCATGGCATAGCACATCGCTCAGCGCTTCGATTGTGCCGTTACACGGCTCGTCACGCAAACCGGCAAATGTGAAAATTATCCGAAAACCGGTGGAGAGAGAGCAATACCCGCGATAATCATGCTACACTGAAGGACGGTAGAAGTTCCCCTGGCAGCGCGGCTCGATGGCGGTAGCGCGTCTGTTGTTTGTGTCTGCATGGTGATTGGCGCGCTGGCAAGCCGCGCCCATCTCTCACAACACTGGATACAACACGCCATGCGTGAGACCAACCCGAACACCGATCGACTCATCCTGACGCAAAGCGCTTACGCCACGGATACGCACCTGGCAGTGCGGATGCGTACCCACGAGCTGTACAGCCAGCCCCAGATTGACTTTCCGCGCTGGGTCATGAGCACGATCGGCTGGCCCCGCGATGCCTGGGTGCTGGATGTTGGCGCCGGGCCGGGAGCTTACAGCGGCCTGGTGCACGAGCGCGTCCCGGATGGTCTGTATCTGGCCGGCGATCTGTCGCTGGGCATGGCGCGGCGGGCCAGCGCGGAGGGTGTCCCCGCCCTGAACCTGGATGTGCAGCGTCTGCCCTTCGCCGATGCCACCTTTGACGTGGTGCTGGCCAACCACATGCTGTACCATGTCCCGGATCTCATGCGTGCCCTGGGCGAGTTGAGGCGCGTGCTCAAACCCGCCGGGCTGCTGGTCGCCGCCACCAACAGCGCCGCGACCATGCCCGAACTGGAAACGCTGGCCCGGCGCGCCTGCACGCTGCTGGGCTATCCGCGCCAGGAATTCATCCCTACCCACGAGAAGTTCACGCTGGAGAACGGCCCGATACAGGTCGCCCGTTTCTTCTGCGCCGTCGCCCGCTACGACCTGCCCAGCGCGCTGCACTTCCCCGATGTCGAGCCGGTGATGGACTACCTCAACAGTATGCAGGCCATCCAGGAACCGCAGCTCCCCCCCGGCGTGACCTGGGACGAGTTCATGAGCGTGATGGAAAAGCAGATCGCCCGCCTGATCCGATACTACGGCGAGCTTCAGGTGCAAAAGCTGACCGGCGTGATCATCGCCACGAACGGCGGCGGCTTCGCCAGCGAGTATCTGCACGGCCTGAACGGACACGGGAAATTGGCGCGCGCTGCGGTGAGGGGCTAAGACTCGTTTTCGAGCGGATCGTCGGGGGGCGCGAAGCCATGCCGCCCATAGAGCGGCACGAACATCACCGGAAGCAGCGCCTCAACGCGCCACGCCTCTTCATTGCGGCGCACCCGCTGGAGCATCTGCTGAAAACGGTCGCCGACGGGGATGACCATACGCCCGCCATCGGCAAGCTGCGAGCGCAGCGGGCCGGGGATGGCCGGGGCTGCCGCCGTGACGATGATCGCATCGAAGGGGGCCTGGTCGGGCAGGCCCTGGCTGCCATCGCCAATGTAGACCTCCACGTTGTGATAGCCGAGATCGGTCAGGACGGCGCTCGCCCGCTCGCCTAGCGCCGGGTAACGCTCCAGAGAGTAGACGAAGCGGGCCAGCTCGCACAGCACCGCCGTCTGATAGCCGGAGCCGGTGCCCACCTCCAGCACCACGTCGTCGGGTTTCAGCGCGAGCATCTGCGTCATCAGCGCGACGATGTACGGCTGCGAGATCGTCTGGTCGCTGCCGATGGGCAGCGGGCCATCCTCGTAGGCGCGCGCACGAAGCTGCTGCGGGACAAAGGCGTGGCGCGGCACACGGCGCATTGCTTCCAGCACGCGCGGGTCGGCGATGTCGCGCGCGACAAGCTGCTCGCGCACCATGCGCTCGCGCAGCGTTTCATAGTCCAAAGATGGTGTCATAGCGTCTCAGAGAATCCCCTGCCCCCATGATACATCATTCCCGGCGCGCGCGGGCCTGGATTCCTGAGCGGCAGAGATAGCGCTCCCCTCACCCCCGCTCGGCACTGACGCGGCTGGGGGTGAGGTCAATCAGCGAGTCGCTGTCAGCCTTTGCACGCGCCTCATTTGCCCCACGTCTTGGCTCGCGGGTACACTACAGCACGAATTGGGCGCATCCCTGGGAGCAGAACGATGAGCGTGGCCAACCCCTACGAACCGCACTTCGCCGCCAGCGGCCCGGTCACCTTCGTCGGGCGCGAAGATGTGTTCGCCTTCTTCCGCCAACACCTGGTCGGCGCGCCGCCTTCGCGCGGCCTGGCGCTGATCGGGCGCGCGGGGCTGGGCAAAAGCGCCCTGCTGTACCAGCTCGAGCACCAGATTGATGAGCGCTATCGGCCCTGCATCGTCCCCCTGGGCGCGCTGGACCTGCCCGACGAAAGTCACCTGCTGGCCGCGCTCGCCGAGGCGATTCACGTCACGCTCGAAGACACTGGGGCCAGCACCTACCGCCTGCCCGACTGGCCGGCGCCCGCTGAAGACGGCACCCCGCCCGATCTGCGCGGCTGGTTCAAGGCGGAGTACCTGGCCGTGGCCATGTCGGCCTTGCGCCTGCGCCACCTGCTGCTGATCTTTGACGACGCGCACCTGTTGTTCGAAGCGATCGATCAGGGTCGGCTGCCCGCTGATCTGTTCAGCTACTTCGCCGAGCTGCTGGCCGCCTATGACCGGCTGGCGCTGGTCTTCGCGCTGGACACGACCCACGAGGATCGCGTGCTCAGCACCGAACTGCTCAGCGACCCGTCGCTGCACATCCGGCTGGGCGAGCTGGGCCGCGCCGACGCCGAGCGCCTGGTGCGCGAGCCGGTCGCGGGCGTGGTGGATTATGAAGACGAAGTGGTCGAAGGGATTCTATCTCTGGCCGGCGGGCACCCATTCCTGCTGCACTCCATCTGCCGGCTGCTGTTCCGCCGTTCCGAGGAACGCCATCACGCGGGGCCGATCACTGCCCACGATCTGGCCGCTGTGCACACCGCCGCGCTCGACCAGGCCGACGAGATTTTCGGCCCGCTGTGGCGCAACCTGTCGTCCAATGAGCGCTACACCCTGATCGCCCTGGTTCGCCTGGACGAAGAGACGCCGGGCGAAGCGTTCTCCTTCGACGCGGTGCGCGGCTGGCTGCTGGGCGCGGGCTATGCGCTGAACAAGACGCAGCTTGCCGCCGCGCTGCGCGGGCTTGGCTACAACGGGCTGGCCGTCGTCCAGGCGGACACTTACGCTCTGCCCGCGCGCCTGCTCGCCGAGTGGGTGCGCGCGACTATCGGGCAAGCTCTGGCGCAGGAATCCGCTCGCCCCAGGCTGCGGCTGCGCCGGGTCGCACCGCTCGGCGGGCTGGCCCTGGTGCTGGCCGCGGTCATCGCGCTCGGCGCGGCGGCTCTGAGCGGGCTTTGGGGCGGTGAGGATGCCGAAAACGCCCCCCCAACCGGCGCACCAACGGCTACCCTGGCGCTCAACCTGGAAGCCACGCGCCAGGCGGACTTCGCCACGCAGACCGAGCAGGCCCGGCCCACCGCCACGCCGACGATCACCTACACGCCGTCGCTGACCCTCACCCCGTCCCGGACTCCCACGCCGACCGAGACCAGCACGCCGTCACCGACGCTGACGCTCACGCCGAGCATCACCCCGTCCGCGACGGATACGCCCCACGCCATGCGCACGCCGCGCCCCACGCGCACGCCGATCACCCTGCCGCCGACGCTCACGCCGACGCCGCTGCCAACCAACACGCCGCGCCCATCTGTCGCGCCGACGCTCCACCCCGGCGGGTAGCGGCACCGCGATCAAAGTCCCCCTCTCTGGCTCGGCTGGAGAGGGGGACTGAAGGGATGAGGTCTGTTGAAGCGCGTGGCCGTCACTCCTCGCTCAGCGCCAGCGAGCGGACGAGCGGCACCAGCACCTCTTGCTCCAGTTCCAGCGCGTTATAGCCGGGCGGCGCGACAACGGACACGACCGCCCAATCGTCCGCGCCCAGCGCCAGGGCGTGCACCACCGCCGCGCCCCCTGGCCGGGCGACGACCGCCCGCGCCGCGGGATGGGCGTCTGCGAGCGACTGGATATACTGCTCCGGCACCATAAACAGCCCGCTCAACAGGTCAGCAGCGGTCGTGCCGTCCATAGCGAGAGCGTACTCGCCGGGCGTCACCCGCAGCACGAGCAGCGCCGGGTGCCCCACCCTGCCCGACGGGTGGGCGGCGTCTTCCGCGCTGGCATAGAAGATGGCCCCGGCAACAGGGACATCGGGCGGGTTCAGGGCCGGCGGCATAGTTTCCGTCCAGCCCTCCGGCGCGTCGAAGGTGAGGCCCAGCGCCGCGCTGCGGGTCGAGACCAGCGTCAGCGGCGCGGGAGTGGGCGTCAGGGTGGGCGGGATGACAATCGGCGTGCGCGTGGGCTGCGGCGTGCGCATCGGCGGCGGCGTAGCCGGCGTTGGCTCCGCCCCAGTAACCTCCAGCGAGAGCAGCAGCGGCTCGAAGACCTCCGCCTGGTACGTCGCCAGGTCGTCAGCCGGCGCGCTGCCGGACAGCAGCAGCCAGTCACCTTCCGCCAGCTTCGCCAGGTACAGCACGCCGCGCTTCCCTTCGCGCACACCGGGCAGCAGGACGGGAATCGCCGCCTTGCCCTCGTAGGGCTGGATCGTGCCGCCAGTGCGTCTGGCCAGCGCCCCCGCGGCGGCGACGAGATCGGTCTCGCCCGCCGGGATGCCCCACGTCTCGAAGAAGGTCGCATCGCCGCGATAGAGGAAGATCAGCGCCGACTCATCGCTGAGCTGCAGCGTGTTCAGGTCAGTCTGAACCGGCGCGCTCCACCCTTCCGGCACGTCGAAGACCAGGCCGAGCGGCTGCGCGGCAATCGCCTCGGCGGTCGCCGTGACCGCAGCGACCAGCGCCGTCGCAGTCGCCTCGAAGCCAATGGTAGGCGTGGGCAGCGGTGTCTCGGTGAAGGCGGCGGCGATCTCGGTGGCGCGCAGATCGAGCGCGGTCTGCGTCTGGGTCGCCCCGGCCACGGCCACGTCGGTCGCCTCAACGCTCATCTGCGTCGCCGCCAGCGCAGTGGCCGTAGCGAGCGGGTCAACAGGGGGCCGGGTCGCTGTGGGCACCTCCGCAGTGGACAGAATCGGCGGCACGAGCACCGTCGGGCTGGGCGGCACAGGGGTCGGCGTGTTGCTCGGCGTGGCCGTCGGCGGCACGGGGGTTGGCGTGTTGCTCGGTGTGGCCGTCGGCGGCACGGGGGTTGGCGTGTTGCTCGGCGTGGCCGTCAGCGGCACCGGAGTCGGCGTATCGCTCGGCGTGGCCGTCGGCGGCACCGGAGTCGGCGTATCGCTCGGCGTGGCCGTCGGCGGCACGGGGGTTGGCGTGAATGTAGCGGTCGGCCAGGCAGTGAGCGTGGCTTCCACCGCCTCGGCCACCGTCGTCGCCGCTTCCGCGTGCGCAGCTTCATCCGCCGCCCGCGTCCCTTCCAGGTCAACCGTCGGCGTCAGGGTGGGCAGAGGTGTGTCGGTGGGCGCCAGCGTCGGCACAGGCGTCTCGCTCGGCACTGCCGTGTACGTCGGGTAGGCGGTCGCGCTCGGCAAGGCTTCCAGCGTCGCGTCCACCCCCGCAGCGATGGCCGCCGCCACTTCCGCACGCGCAG